>Ga0326728_10000414_pt1 | contig 166928 bp, 165 predicted proteins | sample MB3enrmetagenome_FD_207602 | JGI IMG/M metagenome (GOLD analysis project Ga0326728, IMG submission 207602) | Lab enriched peat soil microbial communities from McLean, Ithaca, NY, United States - MB31MN | ecosystem: Environmental > Terrestrial > Soil > Wetlands > Peat | place: USA: New York... | reverse complement strand
AAACAGACGAGCATGGATACATCAAAGCTGATATTCGTATGCAGACAAACCTCCCAGGAGTGTTCGCAGCAGGCGATGTCACCAATCATCCAGTCAAGCAGGTTGGGACAGCCGTTAGTCAAGGCACTATTGCAGCTCTTGAAGCTTACAGTTACATTAGACGACCTTATTACAGAAAATAGAGAGAAAGAATTATATTATTCTAAACCCCTTTTCAGCTTTCAACACGCTTTAAGATAGCATATTAGTATGCTACAGCTTAAAGTTGCAACGGTACATGAAGAGAGGTTTCAGAATGAGTGAAAAATGTCTCGCTGTAGTTGAAATCAACCAAGACTTATGCAGCCGATGTTGTGTTTGCCACTCAATTTGTCCTTATGAAGCAATAAAACGTGATTCAACCGGAAAAGTTGAAATTGACAATCAAGAATGCCAAGTTTGCGGCATATGCTATAGTGCTTGCCCAGTTTCAGCCATTAAAATGCAATATTACACTTACGATAATTTATCGAACTACGTTAAACAGGCACGTGAAAAAGCCAAAAGTGACGTTGACACGCTTGTCTTAATGTGTCGAGGAAACTCACCTTCCACAGGTGAAGTTCAAGATATCCTTAATGAGCAAGGATTAAAGGTTGACAATTACATTGCGTTACGTTTGCCCTGTTCAGGCCGAGTTCCAACCGACTTTATTTTTGAGGCGCTTAGTTTGGGCGTGAAAAACATTGTTTCTATTCAATGCGAAGACCCGTTCTGCCGCTACAAAGAAGGCACAAAAATAAACACTCGAAGACTCGTTTTAGCCAGAGATGTCCTTGAACAATTAGGCTACGATGAAAACGTCGTTAGAATAGTAAAGTTTTCACGTAAAGCAGTTTATGAAGTCCAATTATGCGTGGGCTGTGACAAATGCATCTTCATCTGCCCGTATAAAGCCATTGAGTTTGAATCGTTTGCTACTCCAAAAATAAACGAGGAAAAATGTGTTGGTTGCGGCGCATGCCAACTGGTTTGTCCACATCAAGCTATCGAAGTGAAGGGCTTTGAGTTTGAAAACGTGGTAAACCGTTACGGAAATTCAGCTGCACAGCTGAAAGCTAACAACCAAGGTCCAGCAGTTCTTGCATTCGTTTGCCAATGGTCAGAATTCACAGATTTAGACAACCCTAACAACGCGTTTGCAGGCAAAAACGTGTTAGCTCTGGAAGTTCCATGCTTTAAATCCTTAGATCCAGTCCACGTTATCAACGCGTTAAACTGCGGTTTCGACGGTGTAATGGCAGTAGTCTGCTCAGCACAAGACTGCAAGCTTCAAGAAGGCAGAGCCATCGCAGAACGCAACATGGAGGTATTATGGAATGTGTTGAGAAAGAACAATCTTCTTGACCGCTTCGAAATTTACGAAGAGTCACCAAGATGCGCTGACGAGTTCAATCAGAAACTGGACGCTTTCTACAAAAAGATTTCAGCGTTACCAAGACGTGAAATAACCGTGGAGGCGAAAGCAGAACGTACAAAATAGTAACTAAAAAAGAACTTGTACCGAAAATAAAACTGTTCGAAGTTGAAGCTCCAGACATTGCAGCTAAAGCGCAAGCTGGACAATTCGTAATAGTCATAAACGGCAAAGAAGGCGAACGAATACCCCTTACGATCTGTGGATATGACACAGCGAAAGGAACGGTGTCGTTTGCTTTTCATGAAGTTGGCAAAACAACGAAAGCACTTGGCTTACTAAACCAGAATGAGTGCATCGACAACGTTACTGGTCCACTTGGCAATCCATCTGAAGTCAAGAACTTCGGTAAAGTTCTCTGTGTTGGCGGAAGCGTGATGATTGCTCCGCTGCTGTTGCAGGTTAAAGCCATGAAAGCAGCAGGCAACAACGTAACTACTATTCTTGGCGCTAGGACAGAAGAGTTCATAATGATGGAAGAAGAAGCTAAAGCCATAAGCGATAAGGTTTATATCGCAACGGATGACGGTTCAAAAGGCTATGCAGGCTTAGATTTTCTTAGAGACTTGCTAAAGACGGAAAAGTTTGACCGCTGTGTAGTTATGGGGCCTGTAATCCTGATGAAGGATGTTAGCGAAATCACCAAGCCCTATGGCATACCAACAATTGTAACTTTAACGCCTATAATGATTGATGGCATGGGCATGTGCGGAGTATGCCGAGTAACGGTTGACGGCAAAATGCAGTTTGGCTGCGTTGACGGACCAGAATTTGACGGTCACAAGGTTGATTTCGACCAGTTAATTTTGCGTCAGCGCACGATGCTGCCTGAAGAAAGGTTAAGTTCAGTACTGTGGGAAATACGTGGAGGTTGTAAGTGTGGCGGAAGTTAAGCCTAAACCAAAATTAAACAAGAAAGCCGTAGAGATGGCTAAGCAAGAGCCTAAAGTAAGGGCTAAAAACTTTAACGAAGTCGCTTTGGGTTACAGTGAAGCCGAAGCACTTGAAGAAGCAAGCCGATGCTTACAGTGTCCAAAGCCTCAATGTATGACTGGTTGCCCCGTTGAAGTTCCCATTCCCGGCTTCATAAAACTAATCAGAGAAAAGAAGTATGATGAAGCCATAGCGTTGATAAAAACGAAGAACGCGTTGCCAGCAGTCTGCGGAAGAGTTTGCCCTCAAGAAGTACAATGCCAAAACACATGTGTCGTTGGAAAAGTGGGTGAGCCAATCAGCATCGGGCGACTAGAGCGTTTCCTTGCAGATTGGGAACGTGACAATGGCTCCCAGATTCCACAGAAAGTGCCCCCAACGGGCAAGAAAATAGCAATTGTCGGTGCTGGTCCAGCTGGGTTGACGGCTGCAGCTGACTTAGTTAAGCTTGGCCACGATGTTACAATGTTTGAGGCTTTACATGTTGGCGGGGGAGTGCTGTCATATGGTATTCCCGAGTTTCGTTTACCAAAAGCTATAGTACAAAACGAAGTAGCATACATTCAAAAGTTAGGTGTTGACTTGCGCCTCGGCAACTTGGTTGGCAGAATCCATACGATTCCAGAACTCATGAAGAACGGTTATGACGCAGTATTCATCGGCAGCGGTGCAGGCTTGCCGCAGTTCAGTGGTTGCCCAGGAGAGAACCTTGGCGGAATCTACTCAGCTAACGAGTTCCTAATACGCGTTAACCTCATGAAAGCTTTTCAATTCCCAGACTACGATACTCCAATACGCATAGGCAAACACGTTGTCGTCATTGGCGGCGGAAACGTTGCCATGGACTGCGCAAGAAGCAGTTTGAGGCTTGGGGCTGATGTTTGCTTGCTTTATCGACGTTCACGTGCTGAATTGCCAGCGAGACATGAAGAAATAGAAAACGCTGAGGAAGAAGGCGTGGTCTGCAAGTTCCTTGGTGCACCAGTCGAGTTTTACGGTGACGAGAGCGGCTGGGTTAAAAGCATGAAATGCATAGCGATGGAGCTCACCGAACCTGACGCGAAAGGCAGACGTGGCGTTAAAGAAATTCCAGGCTCCGAGTTTATGATGGATGTCGATACAGTCATCGTAGCCATCGGTCAAACACCAAACCCAATCATACAGCGAACAACAGAGGGTTTACAAAGCGACCCCAGGCACGGAACAATATGCGTCAACGAAGTAGGCAAAACCAGCTTAGACGGAGTTTACGCGGGCGGAGACGTTGCAACAGGCGCAGCAACAGTCATCAGCGCAATGGGCGCAGGCAAACGCGCAGCAAAAGCAATGCACGAATACATCATGAACAAGAAATAACTTTGCTAAAGTAGCTTTAGGCTCTTTGAGGTTTCCATTCTTTATTTAATTAATCGCCTCTTTTTGTTTTTAACCCCATTAAATGCCCGAACCTCAGGCAGCTGAAATCTGTTCTTCAGTATTCTTGCAAATTATGAGTTGAATGAATCCTAATCTTGGTTGTCTTATAATATTCATTCAACAGAGCCCAAACCGATAAAAGTTTATTTTCATTAATTATAGTTGTATAATATGGAAATTAAACTGACTAGCGTCCTCGTTAAAGATCAGGACAAAGCACTCAAGTTCACTGAGGTTTTGGGTCGATGAAAAAGAGTGGTTCCCAGAGAGTCGAATCTGCTTCTCAACTGATAGACGCGAGAATCCAGGAGCTAGACGACTGGCGCGGAGAGATGCTTTCCCGCCTCCGCGCTTTGATCAAGCAAGCCGACCCTAAAGTCGTCGAGGAGTGGAAGTGGGGGATACCTGTGTGGTCCCACGACGGGTTGATCTGCACTGGCGAGACCTACAAGAATGTCGTAAAGATGACATTCTCCAGAGGCGCCTCGTTGGATGACCCCTTCGGTCTCTTCAATTCTAGTCTCGAGGGTAGAGCGAGGCGTGCCATCGATTTCCGCGAAGGTGACAAGGTTAACGAGGAGGCTCTGAAAGCTCTTATTCGCGCCGCCGTGGCCCTGAACATGTCCTCGTCCTCCGATGTCTGAGGGAATTCTACTTCGGCTTCTTCGTCGTTATGTTCACTTGGATTCCATCGGGTTCAGGATTCCAAGTTCGTTTTGCTTCTTAGGGATGTGACACCTGCGTCAATCTCATACAGATCACAAAATTAGAATACTGAAATTATGAGTTACTTTGCCATAAAGTAATATAGCTTTAAGCGAATGAAACCTGCCTAGAGCGGTTGATGCATGAGGACGATGAAAGGGTCCAGCAGCTATCTCAAGAATCAAGTTAGAAAAAACTTGGCGAAAGCGGTTCTCTGCATAGCTTTATTTTTCTTAATCCTTTTCGCCCTAAGCATAAGCGTGCTCTTCACTCAGAGGTTGAGCATTTTTGAGGCTGCTGGATTGTCGGTTTCGCTGGTGCCGTTAGCAGCATTTTACTTTTACCTGCGCAAGTACCGAGTTTACAATGCGGGTTGGGATGGCGAAAAGCGAGTATCGAAACTTCTAAGCAGCAAGCTTAGCGATGACTATATCCTAATAAATGATTTGAAACTGCATGATAGCGGCGGCGACATCGACCATGTCGTTCTTGCGCCCAGCGGCGTCTTTGTTTTGGAGACCAAGAACTGGAGCGGCGACATTACCTGCAATGGTGATATTTGGCAAAGAGCTGGTAAGGGTAATTTCAAGGGTAGTCCAAGCTTGCAAGTTAAAAGGAATGCTGCCAAAATAAAACGCATAATCGATTCTTCGCAAGCTTTTAATTCGCTGGATGTTTGGGTTGAAGGCGTCGTGGTTTTTACAAGCAACCGTGCGACTCTCCACTTAAACAACCCCACCGTTTCAATCCTTAAACTTCCGCAGCTGTCCAGCTACATAACCACGCGCAGAAGCCCAAACAACTTTTCCCGTCAGCAAATTGAAGCCATTGGAAAAGAAATTCTTAGACAAAAAAGCTAATGTTGGCTCGTTTGTGGAAGGGTGATTTTGAGCCATGTCTTTCTTTTTACGCATGCAAAAGAAGTGACGCTAGTTATTACCAAAGTGCCCATAGTGACAAAGTTGAAAATGTTTGCTTCTGAATGATCAATTGAAAAGACCAAGATGGCAAGAAAAATGTAGAGCGTAACGACACCCGTAATCAACTGGACCACATAGAAGGCTTTTCTTACCCGATAAACCTGTGACTTTAACTTGTTTAAAGCAGACTCAACTCTTTTTGAAACGTCAGGCAGATCGTCTAAGAATAAGGTTAACCCAGTTAAGACAAAAAATCGTCCAGCGTTAACCGCTACGTTTCCAGTGCTTACCAGAAAAAGAGTTACCAAAGAAAGGGGTGTAAATACTACTACGTAGATGGCGGAGAGTATCATAACAAAAAAGCCGTAAACGTAATGGTGAAACCAGAGTCGCCCAGTGTGCAGGGCTCGTCCTATGCTTGCGCTGGGGAAAACATTAACGAGTGCAGCTACTGCCACTACTAAAAAGAGGTTGCCGCTAATTAGGTATGGCGTGTAAGGCTTCCACCAGGGCCAAGCATGGTAAAAACCATACATTATTCCAATAATGGTAGCCAGAGTTATAAAAGAATTTAGGATTAATGCCAAACTGAACGTTTTTTTCAAGTACACAAATACGGAACAACCCATGCTTAATCCCAGAAACTCTCTATTGTTATGCCTTTTGTTTTTTTACATCATACTAACAATAGCTCTCATTTATAATTAACGTATCTAAAATATTAAAAAAACATAGTGAGTCACTAACATGAGCCATCATTGAACTTGAATGAAGAACCTGCTGTTCAATTTTCCTCGGAGCTTTTATTATTGTTTAGTTACAAAACAAGATATTATCTAAGCAATCATAGTATTCTCTTTAGCTAAAGCTTAGGATTTCTTTTTAGCTAATGACACTAGGCCTAAAAAGTAGGTAGGATGGTGTACAATTGCTTGACGGTTGCTTCAGCTTTGCGTCGGGTATGCTTTTAGCTTAAGTGTTTGAATAGCAAAAAGAGTACCCTTTGACTTAGGCAACTGCCCACCGAAGCCATTGTATGTTAGTTCGGTTTTACCTGTCTAACATGAACGATTTCTCGTGTGAAAGCTTCTCAGGCACCTGATCCAAAATCATCTTTTCCGCAGGCTTCTTAGTTAACATAACAGGCGACAATTGTCCAGCAAGCTCCAGCGCTGAAGTCAATTTGCTGCTTCGTTCAGCGTATATTTCAAACAAGACGTTGTCTTTATGAACAGTTTCACCAAGTTTCGCATATAGCACAATGCCGGCACCCTTCTCTTTGGGTGCTCCAGCTTCCCTTGCAATCCGCACAATGTCCTCTGTACTGAGCCATATGACTTTGCCAGCGTGTTCAGACCGCACTTCAGCCATTTCAGCCCCGACAGGTAACTCATCAGGTTTAACCGCTGGGTTTCCACCTTGAGCAGCAATGATTTCCCGCATCTTCTTTTCAGCTTTGCCAGAATCAAGTATATCCTCAGCTTTGGCTAACCCGTTTTCAACTCCGACCATCTCAAAAAGCATGCCTGCCAGACTAACGGCTTTATCTCTTAAGTCAGGCGGTCCACCGCCCATCAAAGTCGTTAACGCTTCACGTGCTTCAAGGGCGGGTCCGATGCCGCAGCCTAAAGGTTGATCTCCAAAAGTCAAAGCGCATTGAATGTTTAAGCCTAAACGTTTGCCTAAATCCACAAAATCAGAAGCTAAAGTGTACGCTTCGGTTCTGGTCTTAATTTTAGCACCCATACCGGTAGGAATGTCGACGGCGACGTGCGTAGCTCCGATAGCTTTTTTCTTGCTAAGAATGGAAGGCAAAAGCATAGGGTCAATTCCCAATGGGTATTCAACTTGAATAAAAAGATCATCGGCTGGTGCAAGCTCCAAAGATCCGCCCCAAACCAAGCACCCGTTGGTTTTGTCCACAACTTCTTTTATCTCGTTGATGGATAGGTTTACTGGGCAGAGGGTTTCCACTCGGTCTGCTGTTCCAGCCGGCGAAGTAATTGCCCGTGAGGATGTTTTGGGAATCGTGAATCCTGCAGCTGCCACAATTGGCACGACCAGCATTGAAGTTTTGTCGCCTGGTATGCCTCCTACACTATGCTTATCTAGTATTGGTCCTTCTCCGAAGCTGAGTGTTTTTCCCGTTGCTACCATCGCCCATGAAAGTGCCTCATTCTCACTCATGCTCAAACCGTGAATACTGAGCGCCGTTAAGAAAGCGGCTATTTCAGCGTTGCTCAAGTGCCTCTCAACAACATCCTTTACAATGGTCACGATGTCTTTCTCTCGCAAGCGTTCCCCATGCAGTTTAGCTCTAACGTTATACAGTGATTCAGGAAGCGGAGCCAACTGCACATTGACAGTTTCATCTTCTTTTACCACAAGTGCTTGAGCGCTTTCCTCGTAGAGTCCGATGCGGTTTTGGGGGAAATTTTCCGCTATATTTGCGATAGCGATCATTTCTTGGTTGCCACATGTTATTCTTATTCTGTCTGAACTATGTACGCCTAGCAGGCTGGCGCTTTCTTCGCTGAGAATGGCGATTCTACTTCCGCCTGTGGTGATGTTTAAGACTTCAACTATCAGCTCCATTTTAGACCACGTTAACTATTGATTAGATTTAGGAATAGTTAAAGATTTTAAGGAAAAACCAGTTCTCACTAACCCTGAGAGGAACAATTTGAAGTACCTTGACTTTGTAGATTTAACTTACACGCCGAAAGAAACCGATTTAACCTGCACTTTTTATTTGGAGCCCGAAGGCATCAGCCTCAAAGAAGCCGCAGGCGGCGTTGCCGCGGAAAGCTCCGTTGGCACATGGACAGAATTAACAACTGAGAAGCCATACGTGACTCGGCTGGCAGCCCACGTTTTTAGCATAGAAGGCAACGTGGTGAAAATCGCTTACCCGATTGAACTCTTTGAGCCAGCCAACATGCCTAACATTCTAAGCAGCGTTGCTGGAAACGTTTTCGGGCTTAAAGCACTAAAAAACCTGCGTCTCCTCGACATTCAAATGCCCAAAGACCTGATAAACAGCTTCCAAGGCCCAATGTACGGCATAGCTGGAATTCGCAAGCTCCTAAAAGTTCCAAAGCGTCCGCTTGTCGGCACAATAATCAAGCCTAAACTCGGGTTAAAAACTAAAGACCACGCCAAAGTAGCTTACGAAGCCTGGAGCGGCGGCTGCGACATCGTTAAAGACGACGAAAACCTAAGCAGCCAAAAATTCAACCCCTTCGAAGACCGCTTAACGCAGACTCTGGCGAGCCGAGACAAAGCGCAACAGGAAACGGGTGAACGCAAAGTCTACATGATAAATATCACCGCTGAAACCGACATCATGCTAAAACGCGCAGAAGCCGTCATCGCTCAAGGCGGAGAATACGTCATGGTAGACATCCTAACCTGCGGCTGGTCGGCACTGCAAACCCTGCGCAACCAAAACTACAAACTCGTTATACACGCGCACAGGGCAGGGCACGCCGCATTCACAAAGAACCAGCTACACGGCATCGCAATGCGCCCCATAGCAACAGTTGCAAGAGTAATCGGCGTCGACCAACTTCACGTAGGCACGGTTGTGGGCAAAATGTCTGAAACCAAAGCAGAAGTGCTCGAAAACATCGACGCCTGCAAAGCTGAGCTGGGTGGGTTAAAGCCTGTTTTGCCTGTAGCTTCAGGCGGATTGCACCCAAGACTTGTGCCTGCACTACTTGAAACGTTCGGTAACGATGTGGTTATTCAAGCTGGCGGCGGAATCCACGGGCACCCAGACGGAACAGTAGCAGGCGCAAAAGCCATGCGGCAAGCCGTTGACGCCACGCTGAAGCGAATATCTCTTGAAGAGTACGCTAAAACACACAGGGAACTTAAAGCTGCGTTGGAGCTATGGAAAGCCTAAGTGCACTTAAGTACCCACGGGTACATTCGATGAACCACTTCAACTATTGATTGAGGAGCGATTATTCCTTCTTCACAGATTAACCCATGGATGTAGCGGCTTGGGGTAACGTCAAAAGCTGGGTTCCGCACAGACAGTTTCTCAGGCGCCTCCTTCCAGACTTCGCTTGGGTTTCGCTGCTCAATGCGTTCATAAGCGCCGTAAACCGTTTCTGGGTCTAACTTTAACAGTTCCGAAACAACATAGAATGGCTTTCTAGCCTCGTTAGCCAACACCGCTATGCTGCTAGTACCTACCTTGTTAACCACGTTGCCCTCAGAAGTGATGGCGTCTGCTCCCACAACTACAAGGTCAACATCCCCCATGTAGGACCGTGCGGCTGAATCAACGATAAACATGGTTTGAACGCCAAGCTCAACCATTTCCCGAGCGGTTATTCTCCCTTGGAAGGCAGGTCGCGTTTCAGTGCAGATAACGCTGAAACTTTTGCCGTCCGCTTTGGCTTTGGCAATCATACGTGTCACTGTCGACGAGTGGCAATGCGTAAAAATCAACATGCCATCACGGATTCGCCTGGCCCCTATTTCCGCCGTGAGTTCTCTGGAAGCTTCAAGATTCTGCAAAAACAAACTTACGTTTGAAGCAACCATCTCGCTTAGAACGTCAACCTTTTCAGTGCTGCTGTCTTCGGTCTGAGTGATTATCCAGCGGATGGCGTTTCTCATTAAAGGCTCAGTTTCTCTTGACGCAAAAAACACTGTCTGCGCTTCTTTAAGCTCGTTTAAAAACGCTGTTTTGTTTTTAGCTTTTGTCTGCTCTGCTAACGTTTGAATGGCTTTTAAGGCGGCTATCGCCACGTTTCTTGCACCTTGAACTTCAAGTCTCTTTATCTTTTCAGCTGTCATGCGAACTGTTTCAGTCATATTCTTTCAACCTTTAAATGGCAAAGTTTTGGCTGTTTTATTTATTTATTCAAAGAGAAGCATATAAGCAAATTCATAACTCGCGAGAGCAACGAGAAAAAATATTTCCTAATGTTCGGAAGATAAAATGTTTTAACGCTTTTTAAGCATAGACTTTACGGGCTGTTTTTAGGATGCCTGATGAGATGCTGGAAATATTTTTCCACTGGGGTGTGCACGTAAATAGCGCCAATTATGATGATTATGCCAATTGTAATTAGCATAATAGCTATGTCTTGACCTGATGCTATGAAACGACTAGTTAAATCCAGTATGGCGAAGACGGCTACTATAATTAGTACTAAACCGCTGATTAGAAAGTTGACGAAGCCATATTGGTTTTTCTCTTGAACTTCCGCGTTCGCTGGATTCTCATGTTTCTCCTGAATTTCTTCTGTCTTGTTATTGGAGGCTTCTTGACTTGGCATTGTAGCTTTCAGTGCTGTTCCACATTTTGGGCAGAAAGCCATTGTGTCATCAACGTTATTGCCGCATTTCGGACAATATGGCATGTGAACTCTCCTAGCTTTACCTGTTATCGTCTCAAGGTATTTAAAACATGCAGTTTTTTGCTTAGAGAGAAAGATATATTTGCTCAAGCTCTATACTCGCATGAGTCCAAAGGGGCTTAATTAGCTTTGAACCAGCAAGCGTTAACTGATAAGAAAAAAGAAGGCTTGATTACTGCTGTTTATATCGGGTTTATTTTTATTCTGCTTGCCCTAGTTTACATCATCAATCTTCCCCACAACGTTTGGAATAACTTTGTTAATTTTATCAGCTCTTTTGTTCTCACTCAAGTTCCAGGCACTGGTATTTCTTTGCCTGCGCCTTCAAATCCAGCTGCTTACACAGTGCTCTACATCGCTGTTTTCCAGTTTTTGCTGGGCATAGGCATTTTGGAAATTGCAATTTTAGCGCTGAGGATTGCGCTGCATTCGCCCCTTCCTAGGAAAGCTGAAACTGTTGAAAACATTGTTTTCGGGTTTGGATCAAGCTATTTAATAATTACCTATCTTGTTAACATGACGATAATGAGCGAATGGTTTGTTTTTTGGGCTGGAATAGTTCTAATTGTCGGTTTAGCAATGGTTGCTCGAGCGTTTGTTCTTTTAGCTGGACGACACAGTTAGCCATTACGCTTTATTTCGAGCTTCCAATACAGCTTCATTATCTGCCAAAACATGCTTGATGAATCTTTAACGAGGTTAACCTTTGTGTCTTTACCGCTTTTCCATTCCACTGGAATCTCTTTTACCCTGTAGCCATGACGATACGCTCTTACAATCATCTCTGTATCCCAAAACCAATGAGTCGCCTCTACCTCGTCGAGTAACTGCATAAGCGGTTCCCTTTTGAAGGCTTTAAAACCACACTGGTGATCCCTGACTTTGGAGCCGAGCATGTGCCGAACGAGGAAGTTGTAACTTTTTGAGCTAATACTTCTGCTAACGGTGCGTTCAACCTTACTTTCAGGCAGCATCCTTGAGCCAGTTGATAGGTCGTAGCCTTCAACAGTGATGGCTTCAACAAGAGGCTTAAGAGATTTGAGGTCTGTGGCTAAGTCCAAATCCATGTAAACCAAAACTTCGCCGCTGCACTGCCGAAACGCATTGTTAAGTGCGGTTCCCCTTCCCAGACGCTTTTCACGGTGAATGTGCTTAACATATGGGAATTTTTGCGCTAGCTCTTCAGAGCGTTCGACGGTGCCGTCGGTGCTGCCGTCTTCAGCAATAACGATTTCATAGCGGTACCCCGTTTCTTTTATGGCTTGACTTATTTTCGTTACGGCATCTTCCAGTTTATCCGCTTCATTGTAAGCTGGAAGAACAACACAAACCACCGGCTTGTTGTTCGGAGCGGTTTCCTTCTCCAATTTTAGAACACCCAGCTTTTGAACCAATGCAAACTGTTAATAAATGAAGTTGATATGGGTTCACCTGAAATAACTGGGTAAAAAAGAACGAATAATGCTACAACAAGCGCAAAGTAAGCTACCGCTAACATTTTTCCCCATTTGTTATTCCAATACCTGTTCACTATAAAGGCTGAGCCTAAACAGAGTAATGGCACGTTCGAATAGAAATGATAGATGAAGGTTATTCGGGAAATAAAAATGTAAACTAGCCACTGGAAAAAGAAGATTACAATGATAAATACGGCGGGCAAGTTGTTTTTCAGGCTAAAACTAAACTGTTTCTTAAAGATTGTTAGCACGGTAAAAACTGTTAATCCGATTATAGCGGCAAAGCCAAGCCACCAAACAGCCGGATTACCCATCAAAACAATCGTTGATTCAGTGCCGTTAGGGAGGTATGCTATTTCAAGCCAAAGTGGAACATGGGTATTTGCACTGAGGGGATTAAACATAAAAGGCCAACTATACCATGGAGACGCAAAAGGATGTGTTGCCTTCAAGGTTGATTGATAAATGTACATTTGTTCCTGCAGGTTTAAAACACCAAGAAATGACCTGCCAGCAAGCATATCTGGAATATAAACTATAAAGTAAATTACAATCCCGAGCAACAGGAAACCAACAATTTCAGAGTATGGGCGGTCGAGTAAAGCATAAAACTTTGCCGTTATGCTGCCCTTCAACTTTTTAACTTCACTCAGTCGAAGTGACGCAAGAATAGCTAATTGCCCAAGAAAACCGAATAGAACAAGCCATTTTGTCGAAAAACCTAAAGCAGCAAACGTGACAGCCAAAAACAATGGTACAACGCTGGTTCTCCAGCCTTTATCAAGAACATTTTTTAGGTAAATCAAAAAGAACAGTTGCGAAGCCAGCGAAAAGAAGACTACGTAAGTGTCGGCTGTACCCAACCGCGCCATGGTGAAATGCATGAAGTCAAAGGTTAACAAAAACGCTGATGTAAAACCGCCGATCCAAGTGCCGAACAGCTTTTTGCCTAACAGGTAAATGAGCGGAATCATGAGTGTAGCGAAGATGACGCCCATTATTCGCCATCCGAACGGGTTGAAACCGAAGACTAGGATGCCTGAGGCTTGGATCAGTTTCCCAAGCGGCGGATGCGTCCACTCGTATGGCAACTGTAAATGCAAGTATTGCTCAGCTGTTCTAACGAAGTATATTTCGTCAAAATAGGTGTTCTGCATGTAGTCTGAGGGATACTGAACCAAGTTTTGCGCATCGATAAGATTATGCAGGTCTGGGTTCTGGTTCTCAACGTCGACATTTGTTATTGATTGAATATCGACTTGCTGGTTATTTTGATCTATAACTGCTAATTGCGCAATTACCGTATCATAAGAACCTGTTGGGCCAACGTCAACTTTCAAATACTGTGTAGTTTGTCCAACAGGTATTTCATCCCACACGTAATAATTCTCCGACCATGCTGAATTGGAGTAGGGCCAAGCCACGTTGGTTACTTCTGTCCAATTACCTGGTGAACCTGAAGATACGGTGAAGTTAAATGCGCCGACATCTAGCAGAACAACCATTGATTTAACATTGGTTGAAGCACCAAGGTTAACATAGAAACTTTGTCCAGTCGTAAGCGTAGCCGTGTTCGTGGGCGTTTGGGTTAACCCAAGGTTCCATGCAGCTATGGAGAAGAAAACTATTGAAAGTAGAACAATAGTTATCAAGTCTTTTTTGTTGATTTGCGATCCAAAGTTCATTTTGGTTCACCTCTTTCTTGGTTTTGGCTTAACGCGGCGGGTTCAGTTTCGAGTCCTCCGTGCCCTCGAAGTTCATTCCACATTAATATTGAAGCATAGAGGAGCATTAATAAATTAATGGCGCTGACTGCTAGAACCACTGGGTCTCCAGTTAAATTGGGACCAGCCTTAGGATAATAAGCATTAAGCCAATAGAGAACGTAGGCTTGATTGATTAGAAGAGTCGCTGTCAAAACAGCATATAGCGGTCGGGTTCTTTTGAGGAACGGAAACATCAGTGCCAAAACGCTTATGGCTGGAAACAGGTACCGCTCGTGAATTCTGGTTGGAAGCATGAAAAAGGCAAAGAAAAGCATGAATGCCGCGAAAATTGCCAGTAAATCATCTGATGCATGAAAACGTTTATACAAAAAGTACAAAGTGAAAACGGCAAAAGCCCCAAATAACGCCCAACCCACGATATAGAGGCTCCCGTCAGGTATCCATAAGCCATACAAACCCCACAGGTTGAAAGCGTTTACCGAAGTTACTTTGTATTCTCCGTAGGCTCCAAAGTAAATGTTACTTAAGAAAGTCACTGGATTGCTCCATTGGAAAGGAAGGATAACCAAGAAAACTGTACCAGCAAAAACGAGCGTTGAAAATAGCAGGTTTTTCAAGCCGTTTTTCTTATAAATTAAGAAAGCAATCAGGGGAGCTAAAACTATTCCCTGCGGCTTAGTTAAAAGCCCTAATGCGAAGGCTGCTGATGCAAGTTTAGGTTTAGATTTAAGCGCAAGCATAAGCGAGAGTATAAGGAAGAAGGTGTAAATTGCGTCGTATTGGCCCCATACTGCGGTGTTATAGATTATAGCTGGGTTAAAAGTGTAGAGCGATGTAGCCATCAGGGCAGATTTGAAACTTGCTTGCTTTCTAACAAAAACGTAAATTAGCAATGCCGTTGCTAAATCGAAAAGGTTAGGAGCCAACTTAACTATGCTTGCCGTGCTAATGCCAACTGCCTTTGCGAAGGAACCGAATAGCCAGAAAATGTAAACGTTGAAGGGCGGATAATCGATAAATCCTGCAACATTGTAAAACGGTCTTATGCCATGTGCAACAGCGGTGTTAATCCATGAAATAAAATCTCCCGTGTCAACCGGGTACCCTTGCAGTGGAAACAAGAGAACCCTAAATAGAAAGGAAACGAAAAGCAAGATGGCTAAAATAATAATCTCGCGTTTTGTAGACGAAACGTTAACCGCGTTTCCCCTCCCCTTTTTATGCAAACAGTTGTAACAATGGCATAAGAAGGTTTTCAAAAATCAATCATTTACTTATTTGAATATGAGAGCAGAAGAAGCTAATTATCAGGTTTAATAACCAATAAAATGCAATAAAATGACTGCGCAAGCTCGATAGAATGTCAATTTAGAGCTTGTACTCCACGGTGTTTCTCAAGACTGCAATGGCTGGGTCTTCAGCGTAAGTGTACAAGCGCTAAATTGTAAAAAAAGTTTTATATCCATTCGCATGACTAGATTTACAGTGTAATTTTAAACAAAAAAGGGATGAGTTTTTTTATGAAAACCTTAACTAAGCTATCTGCGTTTCTCATCAGTTTTCTTATGCTTTTAGCTGCCTTCAGCCCAGCATTAGCTTTCCCAAGTCTAACAGCGGCACCAAGAATGCATGAAGCAAGCGTCAATGGCAGCAGCTGGTCCAGCTACAATTGGAGCGGATACACCGTAACTGGTCCAGCAGGCTCAGTGACCTCTGCAAGTGGATCATGGATAGTTCCCGCGGTGACTGGCACGACAACGGCGTATGCAGCTTGTTGGACAGGTATCGACGGTTTCAGCTCGTCCACTGTGGAGCAAACAGGAACCCTCTCCTACATCTCAAATGGGTATCCATTGTACTATGCTTGGTATGAATTCTATCCCTTAGAAGCAATAATACCGATAAGTGCTGTCCCAGTCAATCCAGGTGACAAAATTTCTGCAAGCGTGACATACAGCACCAGTCCGAGCGAATTTACACTCACTATAGAAGACATTACTGCCAGTAAATCTTTTTCAATAACAGCAACTGTTGCAAGTCTTGGCTACACGCCAGCAAGGTCTTCGGCTGAATGGATTGTAGAGGCACCATCATCTAGCTCTGGAATACTGCCACTGGCATACTTCGGCACGGCATACCTCGGTAATGCCTACACGGGTGTTTCAGAAACATGCTTTGCGACTATAAGTGGAGTTTCAGGCGACATCGCGAGCTTTGGTACCGCAGTTCAAACGATAACGATGGTTAACACGCGTGGCGCAGCCGAAGCAACGCCATCATCATTGTCCAGTGGAACAAGCTTCTCGATTACAGAACCATCGGTTACACCACCTCCGCCGCCACCTCACCACCATCGATAACGTTGTCTATCGAAAAATATCTGTGAGCTAACATCCTCCGTTTTTTCTTTTTTAAAAAATCAAGAGCAAAAATAATATTTTTGAGCAATTAATGGAGCCACGAGTGGGATTTGGACCCGCGACTATTACCCTGCCAAGACATCAAAGTCTAATACGTTACTATTAAGATCGTTTGAAGCAAGAGCTCTCTTAAGATTTAGACTTGAATTACAAAATAAAAAGGGATTTTTAAGATATCAGCTGTCTCATTTTAGCAAGAACATTAGGTTCCATTTGGCTCCACTTGAGCGCCGCAGTTGGGGCAATATCGTCTGTTTGCGGTGGTCGTCTGCGGATTTGTTGAAGGTGGAGTATTTGCATACGGTTGCGAAGCGTATTGTTGCTGTTGCTGTTGTTGAGATTTCATGGAGAAAAAGCCGATTACTGCAAATATCCAAGCGATGAATATCAAAACTAAGCCAACAAACAGTATGGTTAGTATGGCGCCCCACCAAAGTAAGGTGGCTGTGGTGGTAAACGAGTGTTCTCCTGATTTCTGCGCTAGCTTGTTGAAGGTTTCTCTTAAGCGCAATGACGCAAGTATGTAGAATATGAAAGCAATTATAAGCCCGCCTAAGAAAACGACTAAGCCGATTCCGAAGCCTGCAGTTAGCGTGAAGTGCGATGTATATTTAAAGCCTGTTGCGGTTCCAACTCCGATTAACATTGCTGTAATGGCTGCTCCCGCGGCTACCAAAGCGATTATGTAGAATTTGACGCCCGTTAGCGAATTCTGGTAGATTTCGTTGTCCCCATAGTAATTTGCAAGATCCTTAAGACCCCTGAGGAGCAGGATTACACCGATTATGCCTAGTACCCAACCTACATATGGAACTAAACCTAGTAAAAGCAGTATTGATCCTTCGCCGCACAAAGTTTTGCTGTATTCGAAACTTGTACCCATTTTGTTTTTCCTCCTAAATTTTTGATTCTTGGAATCATACAAGTTGCCTGTTGCCTATAGCCCTAACATTTAGAGCTGCAGCCCTAACATTTAGAGTAACTCCTCTAAGAGTTAGAGTCATAAGCGAACAAACAAGTTATAATGAAATATGGAAACAAAATTTAGTTGCACAGCTTGGTTTATCTTTACCGTTGTTGCTTAGCAGAGGCAGCGGATGCAAATGTCAAAGCCACGTGGAATAAGCGCTGATATTCAATCGCCAAGAACAAAGCTGCTATATTTCATCTATTCCGCCCCAAATAATAGAATTAAGGCTGAACCAGGGATAAAATCAAGTCTTTCTTCTGCCTTAGGCTATAAGTCTGACGGACATTTTCATTACGATTGGAATTACTTAATGAGCGCGGGCATGATAGAGGAAAAAAATGGCTATTACCTTGTGACTGATGAAGGAAAGAAAGAGTTTGCTTTGCATTCAACCGTTTCCAGAAGTAACTCAATAATGGTTATTATAGGAATTGTAATGATCGGTTTCACTTTTTTACTTGAATTCGGGAATTTACCAAAAATAAGTTTAGCATTTTTCGGTATAGCCCTAATCATTATCGGCTCTTTATTTTTAATAGTGAGCAAAAGAAACAAACCAGAACTGCCGCCTAAAGCTAAAGTTTTACTAAAAGAGTCAAATCGACACTAAATTGCTTATCATTTTGTTACTCACCCCTCTCATGTTATCTCCCTTTTCCGTTCTGCCTTCTCAGTCATTACGGGCTTTAACTGGTGACTTTCAAAATGGTGGAGCCTTCGGCGGGATTTGGACCCGCGACCATTACCTTACCAAGGTAACGCCCCACCGGGCTAGGCTACGAAGGCAAACGCTGTTCCCGTGAAAGAACTGCTTCTTGGCAATAAAATGCTTACGGTTAAACCTGCCGCAAACGGCAACGTTCAAGCCACTTCGGTTTCGATAACGGGGAAAAGCTTCATATTAATTAGTTGGTACAGAGATTATCTCGGCTTGAAAGCAAAATAGTTCGCAAAGGCAAGCTGCAGGGGTCTCCAAGCCTGGTCAACGGAGTAGGGCTTAGGACCCTATCGCGTAGGCGTTCGTGGGTTCAAATCCCACCCCCTGCACCATATATAAATAAACTATAGGGGGTCCTTCCAAGTGACGGTTTTGCTAAAGTTTACGTTTCCTGAAGATTTTGCTGCCTTCAAATTCGGTAACGTATTCAAAGCCGGCCTCGATCAAGACGCAGATGTCTTTCTCAGTCTTAGCGACTTTTGAAATGTAGTTTGTTTCTCCTTGGAATAGGGCTTCTTCAAGCTGGATGTACAGCAAAGTATTTTTGATGTTTTTATGACCAAGCTTTTGCATTACATAATAGATGTCTTTGGTTTCATGGTAGATCATTGTGCCTTTCCAATAGCGGAATGTATGGAAGTGAATTTTGAGCAGCCTTGGATTTTGTATCTTGTGAGCAGCTCGCTTTCTTTGTTGTATTAGCAGAGTTGAGAAGTGGTCAACAGGCATATGTGGGTAAGAGAATATTCTGTCGCCGTATGCTTTTGGCAGAGCTTGTAACATGTCTAAGAGTTTGTTGCTGAGATGTACTACCCTTGGATTGCTATTCTTTTCGGCAGTAATGTTAACGATTTTGCTTTCTAAGTCAACGTCATCCCATTTTAACCGCCAGATTTCTCCGCATCTTGCGCCTGTTTCTTTGAGCATTTGAAGGAAGGTACCCATGCGTTTAGTGCAGACAGCAATTAGGATATCGAGCTCAGCTTCTTTTGGGATAAAGGGAAGTTTCCGTATCGTGACATATAGAGGTGCTTGCCATGTTCCGCCTGCCATTTTTAGATAAGACGAATAAGCATCAACTGCGTTGTTTTTTCTGCCATTACTCCATGTTTGTCTCGCGATTGTGTCTTTGATACTTTCGGGGTCATAGAGGTTAGCGCCGCGCTTAGTTAACACCTGCAGGAGTTTAACTCGGCTTTCTATCGTTGAGTCGCTTTTGCCGTCTTTCTTGAGCCACCAACCGTATTGCAGAATTTTGCCTTTGATTTCTTGCTGTGAGATATCACCCGCAACTTTGTTTATCTCTTGTTGCGGTTCCAAATTTTTCGCCTGTGCGCATATTAGATAACACTTAGCTTTCTAAAAATACTTATCACTTATATTATGAAGCCTTAAATTCGCTTCCTGATAATTAAACATGGGCAACGAAATGGAAAGTTCGTTTTCGGATTTGGAGCAAAAAATCATTTCTTACTTGCACACCTATGGAAACACGAAAGAAACAGACCTATTTGCCTACGGAGTGCAAAGACTAGGGATATCGGAAGAAGGAATGATAAAGCTCGTTGATGAAATGCTGCTTTATGGAAAGCTTGAACGTGTTGTGCATAAAGAACTTGAACCCAAAGTAGGATACCTCAAGCCTGGTCAATCTCTTTTGTTTGAACTTGAAATGCAAACAATGTCTAACGCGATAAGTCAAGGCAAAGTGACAGAGCAGCAAATTGAAAAAGCTAAGGAAATTCTTGAAGACGCAAGGGCAGCATCAAAGGAGCGAATCAAAAGAAAACGAGCTTTAGCAACTGCGCGATCAATTAAGAATAAATCGAGTTAAGGTGAATCACATGGCAAAAAATAGCGTGGAAGACACCCAAAAAGAAAAACTCGCACACACAAATAGGTCAAGTTCTGAAAATTTGATTGAGTGTTACTCCTGTGGAAGGCAAGCAGCCGATATAGTACTTATTAAGCCACCTGGTGAGCGGTCATTTTACATTGTTTGTCAAGAGTGTAGCAAATCGGGAGTTTGGATTCGAAAATTCAAAGGCCTGAATAGAATTGAAAAGGTCGACGATTTCGTCCAGTATCTTTTGAAGCGGATTATCTATCGAGTTAGCAAGAATGAACTTCCTCTAGATGATATTGAGCGTGAAGTTACCAGGTCAATCAGAGCGTTTAGAGCAATTGCACCCTTTACTATGTCCCCTGAGGTAGAGCAGGAAATTGAGACTGCAATGTTTTTGAAGCAACTACAATTATTTCCAGGGACTTTCGGCGCGCTGAAACCAGACGAACTGAGAAGACTGAAGGAATTTAGGACAAAGAGTCTCGAAGAACTTGCTAATGAACTGGCAAGTTATTTTGAAGAAAGTAAAAATTGGCCGCTACTTCTTGACCGAAGCATGTTTGGTCCTCGAAACAGTGTGATTGAGAATTTCTGGCTGGAAAAGTATCCAGAAGTGAAAAAGACAGACTATGGATATTGGAAATGTCGTGAAGTGAAAGAGCGCACGTTGAACGAAAAGCTTTCGGCAGTTGAAGAAAAAGTATACAATATTATTCTCCATGACTTTCTCATCTGGGCAGAACAGAGAGGCGAAAAATCAGAAATATCTTTAGATGAAGAAGCAAAATTTCTGCAAGATAACGGACTTAAATACACCCCTCAAAGATTCAAGACAGAGCTCTTACGCGATGCTAACTTTCGCCTTAAACAGTTAGAACCTCGCCCTTGATGCGTTTTCTTTGTTTAATGGCCTTACTCGTTCTTAGAAAGACAAAAAAAAGGAATTTTTGCGAGTGAAATCACGAGCCTGACGAGGGTTCAAATCCCACCCCCTGCACCAATATAAGTAAAACCATATTGGGTGCCATTGTGGAGATGATTTTTGTTTTTCACTTGTTGAACATTGTGTTTTTCTAAACTTATCTTGATTTGTAGGTATATTATTATCGAATGCCCGATAACAGAGGGCGATAGGTTTCTGTGCAACGGCTTTGACTGCAACCAATTCGGATATTGTAAGTTCTCAGTCATTCACAAACCGTGGTCATGAAAAGTTCAGGGCAGAATTTAGAAGGCAAGAGATTGAGTTTAGCTTAACAATATCGCGTTTGCAAATAACTTATATGGTACTTTTGGTTTTATTTTAAGTTCGGGAGAAACGAACCATGAAACGCTTCATAGTCAACTCGAAGGTACCTCAAATCCAGCTTAACAGACTCACCTGCATTATAGGTACAACAAGCATCTTCGAGAGAACAGGCATTAAAGACGTCTATTTGAAAACCTGTTATTGCTGTTCTCCTGAAGCGAACGCTGACGTGGAAAAAGCCCTCATCGAGTTTGAAGCCCCATCCAAAGAGGCTCTGGAAGCGGCGCTTCAGAAGATTGACTTCCCCGTTGACTCGATAGTTGAAGTCACCAAAATCGAGGTCGGCAAGAACTAAAATCGCTTCTGTTTTTTCGCATCCATAATTTTTAGCTTGCAAGCGCCTCTTCGTCTTAATAGTATTCCGAAAACATTGGGGGAAATTTTGAGAGAAAGGATTTCAGGGAAAGCCACATATTAAGTTGTATAAGTAGGCGTCCCATTCGGATGACTCTTTCTTAAGAATCTCAAGCAAATCTGACAGAATTCTATGGTGTTTTTTCTCATCTTCCAAAATATTTAGAATAATGTGCTTAATCTTTTTGTCTTTTACAGCTTCACTAATGTCCTTTGTTTGCTTCAACATGATAGCTTCTTCTGCAATATGACTTTTTATTGCCTTTTCTCCAATATCTTCGCTTTCTCTACCCATAACCGCACTCGAATTCAAGTCAATAAGCATTTGATAAGTGTCTGAGTGCCTCATAGTGTCTAAGATTATGTTATGAATAAACAGCTTAATAACTGGATTTTGTGCCGATTCATACAACGGGGTGAGCTTTTTAGCAGTCAGATCTTCAAATTCCTTCTGTTTCTTAATTTTGCTAAGTGTATCTTCATCTAATATTTCCCAAGTCAAATAAATAGCCTCACTAAATTTGTCAGAACGATTACCTTATTAACTTTTTGACTAAAATCACAAAACCTAACACGCCAGAGCATACAGGCGAAGCAGAAATGAATATTGTATTTTAGACAATTTGCTCCACCACCTACAGGTTCTCTTCCGCAGGTATCACAAGGTCTGGACAAATCTATCATGAAAAATATTTAAGCTAAATCTGGTTAAAGCTGACTGTTGAAACAACCTTTGCATGCAGTAGAGAGTGATGTGAAAGTAGTTCATGAACCATGAATTGAAGAGATGTTGGAAAACTGATAATCCACTTTTCATAAAGTATCACGATGAAGAATGGGGCGTTCCCCTCCACGACGATAATAAGCTATTCGAGTTTTTGGTTTTGGATGCTTTTCAAGCAGGGCTTTCTTGGTTGATAATCCTCAAAAAGAGAGACGCTTTTAGAAAAGCTTTTGATTACTTTGATCCCGAGAAAGTTGCAAAGTATAACGGCAAAGATGTAGAACGCTTAGTAAAAGACGGTGCCATAGTGCGAAACAGATCCAAGATTTTGGCCACTATCAACAATGCATGTTGCTTCTTGGAAGTTCAAAGAGAATTTGGTAGCTTTGATACTTACATTTGGCAGTTTGTTCATGGTAAAGCTATCGAAAACTCTTTTTTCCAGTTATCCGATCTGCCTGCAGAGTCTGATGAGTCGAAAGCTATGAGTAAGGACTTAAAAAAGAGGGGCTTTCAATTTGTCGGTCCAACTATATGCTATGCGTTCATGCAAGCTGCTGGTTTAGTGAATGACCATTTAGTTACGTGTTTTCGATATAATCAGATCCAAAAAGCCTAGGATAATAAAAATTACGAAAACAACGAGGATAAGGCTGGCTTCAAAATCGATGTATATTAGAAAAAAAGAGGAAACGCCGATAACATCTCCACGGTTAGAGGTTCAAATTCCATCCCTGCACGCTTCTGAATTCAGACTAACAGCTCGCTAGCAGCAATCATTCTTGGTTTAACTGCTCTCAAAGCAATTAGTCTTAAATCGCAATTGAGTAGCTTTTAATAGATAGAATAATGCCATAATATACAAATAGAGTGAAACACTTGCCGAGCGTTGTAAAAGTTGAAATGGCGGATTTAGACGGCGAGAAAGAGAACCTCGCGAATTTCTTGCATAGCCAATTCGGATTAAATTCATCAATAACTCCTGAAGGCTTGAAACTAAATATGGAGGATGTTTCGACTTACGCATTGGCAAGAAGGGTAACCAAGTTTGTTTATCGCAAGAATCTAAACAGCACGCATTGGGTCACCGTGGAAAACAACGTGGTCAAAATCAACCGGTTCAAGCACGAAAATAAAGCTAAGAAAAACAAGCATCCAACTACCCCCTCAATAATCAGACACGGGTGGTAAGCAAAAGACAGCTGAATGTTTCCTAAATTTTTACTTGAACTCGATTTGGGTTTAAATCTTGGCGGGTCTGTCTTCAAAAAGATTTGGTGAACATATGTCGTAGTTAAATTGATTAGGTCCTACGTTTGAAATTTAAATGTGGTTTTAAATCTAACCCCTGCACCTGCGTATTCAAATCGTTTGGTGATTCTCGCTGGCGAGTTTTTGGAGTTTCTGAGGTTGGTTTACTGGCTTCTTTCAGCAAGAATTAGGTTGAGCCAACACGTATATAAGTGCGTAATCACATAGTAGACTATATTGATAAGCTAATAAGCGAAAAGGTGAATGAAAACTGATAGCCTCAAACAAAAATATAATTAGAGTCTGCAGTTCGCTTATTGGAAGAACGCTTGACACGTGGAACCGTGCAACAAAAAACTATGTCGGCGATTAAATATGGGTCGAATTACTGTGGATCTCCCGAATGAGTTGGAAAAACAACTCAGATTAAAAACAGTCGAGAGGTTCGGCGGGAAAAAAGGCGACTTGTCCAAAGCTGTCGAAGAAGCAGTAAGAACGTGGATTGCCCAGAAAGAATAGTTCCTACAGAAGTTCCCTTTCCCGCGCCGGAATAAACGGCGGCAACAACACAAAAGAGGACTGCGTCGATCAAAAAATAGTTCAGGCAAACAGTTGATTTCTGTATTCTTAGGATTCTAATAATAAAGTTAATCGAGGTGAAAAAAATGAGTGAAGAACAAAAAAAAGCGCCGGTGAAGGCAATCGCAAAATCTGAAATCGCAGCAAAACCTGTAAAAAACGTTCTTGCTAAACCAGTTCCTTCAAAAGTTCCTGCTAAAGTTCCTGTTAAACGTATTCCTACCAAACAAATTCCTGCAGTTCATGTTCTGACGACCTTTGACGATTTAATGGAAGATTTTCGCAAAAATTTCATTGAAAGTATAGCTTTTCCATTTGAATGGATAAGTCTTGAACCCGCGGTCCCAGTCCGTGAGGCAACTGTAGATTTGGTCGATGAGGGAAACAAGTTTGTGGTGCATGCTGAGATGCCGGGAGTAGCTAAAGACAAGATTGACGTAGCATTGACGAAGGACAATATCGAAATCTCGGCTGAAACAGATGTCGAAACAGAAGACAAGGCGAAGAACTTTGTTGTCAGAGAACGCGTTTACTCGCATATTTACAAACAATTGTCGTTCCCCGAAGAAGTAATCCCTGAGAAAGCTGAATCCACATTTAAGGACGGATTACTCGAAGTCTCTATCCCAAAGAAGACGGTTGCACCCGCACCTAAAAAGCACAAAGTAGCAGTGAAATAGCTAATAAAGCAGCATTTTTTATGCTCCCAAATATTTCCTGCAATGTTTTGATTTTCTAGTCTTATCTGAACAAAACATAAATATCGTAATTATTTTTGTATTGGACAGTTCAAGAAGAACCCTGATGAGCTAATGCTGAAAGTTGAAAGCTTAGGTTCAAGTTGAGTTGTCCTTTCTTTACACATTTGCACTTACTTTGCTGTTTGCAGTAGATACTTGGGGAGCTTTCTAGCTAACGTTATCATGCCATTAATCGAATGAAAGTCGAGCTTCATTCCCTCACTAAAAGCTGTGAAAGGATCTTTGTGCATTTGGGCAAAGAAATTATTTAGCGATTCAATGCCAGCGTCAAATAGTCTGTTGGCCGCTTTCCTGTAAAGGGGGTTTGTTAATTCACTAAGTAGTTGGTCGCGAACTTTTTGGGAAAACCAAAGACTTTGTTGCCAAGAAATCCAGAACAGCTCCCAGACGACCTTTGGCATTGCCTTCAAGCTTGGATAGCCTTGCTTCCCAAGAGGCGTGTTACTTATAGGGATCGAAAGGAGCGGAAACGTCCAGGCCATAGCCTTCATGTTTCTTAACTCATCCACGAGCTCTATGGACTTGACTATGTCATCTTCTGTCTCATCGGGGAAGCCAACTATCATCGTGTAACAAGGATACCAATGATTTTCGTTCATTATTCTAGTAGCTTCAAGGGCTGTCTCAGACCACTCTTGAGGTATCCAAGGTCTAGGCTTCCCAGACATATACTTAGCAATTATTCTTGGGCTTCCGCTCTCTAATCCTACATCTGGAAATGTTGGATGCCTAAAATCAAAGCCGACTATTTCGGATATCTCTTTGACTAAACTGGGGTCTTGTCTAACAGTGGCAATAGAAACATGAGGAAAAGTCACTTGCACATTGCACTTATCTATTACAGCTCTGAAGAGTTTAGCGACGGCCGCATGGTTTACCCATATGCCGTTTGCACCATACAGCAGTATGTCTTCACTTCTTAAATCAATGTGTCTTACACCATCTTTTACGTTAACTTTGACTTCCTCCAAAATTTTTTCAAGAGGCACACTTCTGAATTCAAGCGTAGTCGGCGAGCAGAACTGACACCCTCTTGGGCATCCTCGGGTAACCTGGACTGCGCCTAATCTAGACGGATTAACAATAGCCGGAATTTCATCTACCGACGGTATTTCACCGTAAACGATTGAGGGCGTTTTTTCACCATTGATTATTTTGCGGGCTAGTTGCGGAAAAGTGGCTTCGGCTTCGCCAAAAAATAGGGTATCTATTCCTAACGTTTTTTGGACTGGTGACAACTGCCAGACTCCTTGGCCTCCAACTATAAGCTTGAACTTGTATTTTTTCTTGAGCGCTTTGACTTCTTTAATTAGGGTTAGAAACTCGACTTTTGTGCAAGAATCTCCTCCGCCCAGAAGCGAGGCAAGCGTATAGGAAACTGGTGCCTTACCTAGGGGGTCAACGACGCTTAAACCGACAATATATGTGTCCTTGGTAATTGCATTACGTATTTTGTTTGGTGTTGTGACAATTACTTGTTTCCTTTCGAATCCCGCATTAAGAAGGGCTGCTTCCACTTTTCTCAGCGGATACGTTGCTGTCCTGGCTCTTCCCCGACCATCTGTCTCAAGAGGAGAGGCTAAGACTCTTTTCAAGAACAGCTCAGGCACAAGGCGGTATGGGATACAATGACCAAAATCAAAGAAGGATATGCCACTGAAATTTGTCATAAGGGCTTGGTCAGCTGTTAGCACTATGGTTCGACTGTTGCTAATTCTTCTTTCGCTTTCATACCCACCTATTGTAGACACCACCTCTCAACAAAACTTTAGAGGCGACCAAACATCAGCCCCTGCGCCTCGTAAGTGCAGAAGAACGCCACATTTTTTTGCTCCCTTCTTTTACTCTGCAAATAAGTCAATATTTGCACCAAATGCGTTCCTTTAGCATCTCCGTCCTTTTGACCGCGACCTAAAGCATCAATAATATGCTTGATTTCAGACACAATTACTTCTTTAACCGATTTCAATTTGATCGAAAAATTACGCTGAATCAATTTTAACTGTTGCATTATTTTGCCTCACAAAAAACTATCTTCTGCAAATATAGCGGGTTTTGCAGATCCAAAAGTTTTTTTGCGAGATCCAGAATTTCTGCATTTCTTGAGGAAGTTATTCATGTATTTGAAGCTTTCTAACATGGACCAAATTGAAAATAGTGATGTATCAAAATGATGCAAACGGTGTTGAAATGCCTGTGTTTGCTTTTTTAGCTTGCGCGCTTGAGTTTGCTGGAGGCGATTTGGAAGACAACAATGCCTGCGTAGAAGCCATACGAAAGTATAAGTACGGGGCGGTGAACGGCGTACTTAAGGTCGCTGACCATTAACTCGATGTGTTTTCTAGTTGTCCACACTTCATCTGGACGAAAATGGATGCAGTACGGTTCGTAGACGCCTAAGACCTTGTAGCCTTTTTTGCCAATCCAATCTTTGATGTATCCGTCTTCGTAAGTATGCAGTTGATAGGGTATTTTGATGTCCTCAACTGTTTTTCTTCGAATTAACGTGTCGTGGGTGCCGCCTCTTTTTTCGAATATTTTTATTGTGACTCTTTCGAACAGCCTCAGTAATTTGCTTTCTCTTAGCACTGACCAAATTTCGATTCCCCAAATTGCGCCCACGTCCTCTTTTACTAGTTTTTCCGCCTCGGCAAACCAGTTCTTTGACAGGATAACGTCGCTGTCCACAAACATGAACCAGTCACTTTTAACCAATCGAATTGCGGTCTGCCTGGCGCTGCCTCTTGTTCCTTTTTCTTGAATGAAGCTAACGTTTCCGTATTTTTCTTGGAATTCCTTCACTATTTTTGCTGTTGTGTCAGTGGAGTAGCCGTCAACAATAATCAGGTTTTTAACGGGTATGTTCTTGTAAACAGAATTAATACATTCCCTCAACATTCGTCCACTGTTCATGGTGAGAATTGCAACATCTATATCCATCGTTATCAACCTATTTTTTTAGCTGATGACCATTTAAATTTTATTTGAAAAAGAAAGTTTTGGTTGTTTGCTGTCCTCTTTTTTTGCTGAATCGTTAGCTGGTCGGTCAAATGTGTTCTCCTCTTAGGTCAAAAGATTTTTAATACCCCATCAAGCCGCAGCATCGGGAGCATATTGGAAAAACTCCATTGTCACAGCTTCTTAGGGCACGTCTGAATTTGCGGTGTTTTTCATTATTGTATATTTCGAGGACACTTGATTCCTTAATGTTTCCTGTAACGAAGTCTGGAAAATCTCTACATGTAACGGTATCTCCATTTGGCATTACGTCTAACTGGAACCATGGTGAAACGCATTTTTTGTATCCGAAGAAATTTTCAGGTTCAGTATAGTATGTTCGAATCTCCTCCGGTTTGAGGTCAGGTACAAACAGAATGGGTGTTTTGGTTTTTTTAGATTTTATTTGTCGTACTTGCTCAGCAATTTTGTCTATGTTCAATTTTGTTGTGTCGCGGACATAGCCTTTCCATGCGAAAGGTGTTACGCCTAACTTTTCTTCTGCTATTTTTGTGTGTTTTTGTCCTATCCATTCTTTGGTGAACCATGAGTAGTAGATTGTCATGCCGTCAGGGCTTAGTTTTTCTGCTTCTTTCACGGTGTCAAGTAACGAGGATTCATTGTTTTTGGAGATTGTTGTGATAATGTAGATGCCCGGTTTTGTCTTTTTTTTCTGTTTCTTTATTTTTTGGATCGCCAATATTCCTTTTTTTGCTGTATCCAATGCGCCTGGAACGCCTCTGCATTTGTCGTGAATTTCTCTTGGGCCATCGAAGGAGACGCAAATCATGTCCCATCCGTTGTCAACTATGGTTTCAGCGTTTCTTTCTAATCCGACTCCGTTTGTTACTATTTGAACCGTGAGTCCTTTCTGTTTCATGTAGTTAACTAAGGGTACCAATGGTTCGTAGAGAAAAGGTTCTCCACCCGTTATGTAAACGTGAACTTTTTTGGGGGCAACCTCATCTATTACTTTTTTGTAAATTTCAACTGGGACTTCCCCGGTAACTTTTGGTGTATCCTCTCTTGCGTTGTATCCGGCTTGTCCCCATTGTGCACAGATTGCGCATCTGTGATTGCAGCGATGCGTAATTCTTAGGCTCAGCAACCCAAGGGAAGAGCTACTTCCATCTTCATTTCGATAATCTATTCTTGATTTAACTAGCCCCCTGTATGAAACTCTAGCGAAACTTACCAGGAGTTGGGGGTTTCTGCACACCGGGGTAACGAACTGTGTTGGAATCCGTCTCATGAATACTACACGTTTGCTCTACATTTTAGGAGGGTGTACAATTTAAATTTGACCCATATGAATTAGATTTGGCGCTGCCCAGACCCCGAACCGATGATACAAAAGTTTCAGACTGATAGTTGACTCGGTTTTCGTATCAAAAGACAGAAAAACAGAAACCCCTTAAATATTTCTTAAGGTGGTGATTGAGTTTGGCGCTGGATTGTTTTTTCTCTGGAAAGACAATTTTAATCGATGCTTCAGGATGGGGCGATCTCTTGTTGGGCGTGGTGGTTGGCGCGCTCAAGCCTCCAGCCCCTATGGTGATGGAGCGCCGAATTCCCACTTCTTCTTTTCAGCCGCCGAACTTCAAGAACAAGAAATATTTGGATGACGCAGTGAAGATTGCCAACGAGATTGTCGCAGTAATGCAGCCTGACGCTGAAACCTGTTTTAAGGTTTGTTCAGAATACGTTCTATCAAGTGTAAGTGTGTACTTACTAAGCTTAGGGTTCAAAGTTCAAAGGGTCGAATCCACAGGCGAGCTTAAGCAGCTGGTTGAAAGAGGATACGTTCGATGGTGTGTTGAAAAAGGGGTGCCTGAGGAAATGCTCAAGGACAAGAGACGCTTCTGGACATTTCTGGAGTGGGTTGCTGAAAAGCCTCACTTGAGAGAAAGCCTTGTGAAGACTGGTTGGGCGAGCTGGGAGCACAAGTGGCGAGAAGAAATATTCAAAAAGACCCTTAAGCCCACGTGACTAAAGTTAGCCATTTTCTTGTATTGTCAACAATTTTTTGTCATTATTTTTATTTGTCGTACCAATAGATCGAAAATTTTGCTGCGCATGCTGGATTTTTGCATTGAAGAACTTGCTCAACAACACTATCTACGCCTTCGTCTTTTTCAGGTTTATCCGTAGACCAAAACGGGTGACCGCTGTCCGGTCTTGTGACCTGCATCGGGCTTTTGCATACAGGACAACAAACAATTACTTTCCCCATACACATAGACTTATCCTCCACAACTATGTGAAAGTTCTCAAACATATCTTTTCCCTTTCATGATATGGGCTCACGATGGTAACTTCAACGAGAGATGAATGGGTTTATTTTGTCAAAGAGCGATTTGAATATACGAATGAATCGATTCCTTTGTTGACTTACTTTTTTTATGAATTAAAAAAAAGAACTTTCTAGTTGAGAATATTAAGAAGAACAGGTTGGGTCTGAGCCTTAAACATGTCCGCGGTCCACTGAGGTGATGTCTTAGTCGCCTCATGGTCTTCCACCGTTTTGACCACGCTGCTCATCTCCTCACTGCAACATTGCATGTCCAGCCCATCGAAGCAGAGTCTTTGTCGCGTATCAATTTTTCGCTGTTTTAATTGACACGCTCCCTGTCTCAATGCATCGCGTCTAAAGCGTGCTCCCCGACCTGCGGCTGATAATAAGCGTAGGTTTGATATAACTTGTCTTGAACAAAATCATGGCAATAGACTCCTTTGTTAAGCTGATAAAGACCTTATTTCTATCTAAATTCTGTCTCATCAAACGAAACTATGTTCAAGAGTCGGAATGACCTGATTTCATTTTTGACATGAACTAGGCAATTTGACATGAACGGCGCAATTTTTTCTAAAATTTGGCGGTCGCATGCTGCTCCCAAATTTGGCGGCGTTTGTTATAACGAGTTTTCTTTAGCTAGGAGGCTGGTTGCGCGTTGCGTTATGCGGCTGCAGTTTTCTCTGTTTTGAGTTTGAAAAGCTCAGAGGGACGTCGGAAATGTATTTTCATTAACAATGTTAAGCGAAAACAGTGAACTTTGGTTGATAAACTATTTATTACACACCAGATACACCAAATAAAACTTTAGTGAAAACAGATGGTTGAGTACAAGTGGGTTGCGCTTTCGAATACTACGCTTGGCACTTTGATGGCTTCAATCGACAGTACCATTGTCTTGATTGCGCTACCCGCCATCTTTCGTGGAATCAACATTAATCCTTTTACGTCTTTTCAGTATATGCTGTGGATACTGTTTGGGTACAGCATTGTTACTGCCACGTTGCTTGTTACTTTTGGCAGACTTTCAGACATGTTTGGGCGCGTAAGGCTCTATAACATTGGATTCCTTATCTTCACAATTGGCTCGATAATGCTTTCAATAACCCCAAGTCAGGGCGACGCAGGAGCTATCGAGATAATAGTTTTCAGAATAGTCCAAGGAATTGGCGGCGCATTCTTATTCGCCAACAGCGCTGCAATAATAACTGACGCATTCCCAAGCAATGAACGGGGAAAAGCACTTGGAATAAACCAGATATCTTTTCTCGCCGGTTCTATAGTAGGTCTGGTTCTCGGTGGAATTCTAGCGATTATTAACTGGAGGCTAGTGTTTCTGGTGAGCGTACCAGTTGGGGTGATAGGCACCATTTGGTCGTACTTGAAGCTGAAAGAGCGCGGCACTATTAGAAAAAACCAAAAATTGGACATCTGGGGAAACCTCGCCTTTGGCGGAGGCTTAACATTAATTCTAGCAGGTGTTATTTACGGCTTAATACCTTATGGAAACTCGGTTATGGGCTGGGGTAATCCATGGGTCATTGCATCCCTAGTCGCCGGGGCGGGTCTTCTGATTGCTTTTCCGTTTATCGAAACGCACGTGGCTGATCCAATGTTTAAGCTTGAGTTGTTTAAGATAAGAGCGTTTAGTGCAGGTAACCTTGCTGGGCTTTTCAGTTCCATGTCAAGGGGCGGAGTGATGATTATGCTCGTCATATTGCTTCAAGGAATATGGCTTCCTCTTCATGGATACAGCTATAGTTCCACGCCGTTTTGGTGTGGCATATTCATGATACCTATGTCTATAGGCTTTATCTTAACTGGGCCGATCAGTGGCTGGCTATCCGACAAGCATGGCGCAAGATTACTCGCTACCTCGGGTATGGTGATTTCTGCAGCTGCTTTCGTAGCGTTCGCGTTGCTCCCAGTCAATTTCACCTACTTGTCCTTTGCAGCTATACTTTTCATAATGGGCATTGGAGGTGGCATTTTCGCTTCTCCTAACATGGCATCTATAATGAACTCAGTACCAGCGGAACACAGAGGTGCAGCATCTGGAATGCGTGCAACCATACAGAACAGTGCAATGACTATAAGCCAAGCTATCTTTTTCACAATCGTCATTGTTTCGCTCAGCGCGAGTCTTCCAGGCGCATTATCAGCTGCAGTTACGAGTGCTGGTGCCTCTCCGCAGCTTGCGCACATCTTCAGTGAAACTCCGGCCTCAGCAGCTCTCTTCGCTTCATTTTTAGGCTACAACCCGGTCGCAACAATACTTCATACCATGCCTCAATCGTTAGTAAATACCATACCAACTGCAACGCTGAATTATATCACGGGACCAACCTTCTTCCCACATGCGATTTCAGGTCCGTTTATGGCTGCGCTGAGAGAGGCGTTCGTCATCGGCGCCATAATGTGCGTCGTAGCTGCAGTTTGCTCCGCGCTAAGAGGCGGAAAATACGTATACGAACAAAAAGAACCAACAGAAAAAGAGTAGACGTTTTTCATTCTCAAAATTTTTTTCAAACGGTACGTGCAAATCAAGAAAGCAGTGGATTTTTTGTCTATTCGTTTAACTTAATTAATTAATTAAGTTGAAAAATTTGACTTCAAAAATCTTATTTAGGCAGTTTTTCTTAAGAGCTACTATGCCAACAGTCAAAGATATCATGACAAAGAATGTTGTTTCAATCGGTGTTAATAATAGCGTTTTTGAGGCTTCAGAACTCATGAATTCAAAGCGAGTGGGTTGCTTGGTTATCATGGATGGCGAAGTGCCCATTGGAATAGTTACTGAGAGGGATATTGTCCGAAGGGTTGTGGCGAAAAAATTACCTCTGGATACCAAGGTTTCGGAGATTATGTCAACGTCTCTTATTACAGTTGATCCTGATGCTTCGCTTAAGGAGGCGGCTAGGCTAATGTCAAGCAATAAAATAAGAAGACTTCCAGTATTGAAGCAGAACAGATTAGTTGGAATAGTAGTCGCTGCCGATTTTGTGAAAAATCTTGGAAAAAAGTCGATCTCCGAAGAAATACTGGAAGCCATGGGCCGTTACCCTTCGACTTTTCCATAAAATGTGACAGATCAGAATAACAAAAATCTTCAATTTGAATTTAACTTGGGTTAATTTGCATTAGAAAAACAAAGGATGCAAAATATCTCAAGTTGTTTAGGATAGCGAACCCAAGAAAAACGGGCATCTCTTGTGGTTCAAAAGTATAAACATACAGCTATATTTGTGGAGGGCCAGGCGGCGGCTGCGTTTCAGGCGAGGTTTCAGGAGGAATTGAGGGGTTAAGCGTTTGGCGCATGCCGATTTTTTTGGGAAGGTAAACTATTGCAAACCCTATGCCGACAAATATCATCACGAGTTGTGCAACTTGGCCAATTTGGCTTGTGGTGGCTACGCCTAGAAAGTCTGTGGCATCGTACACGCCATGAATGAGAGCAAGCATAATTAGGTTTCCTCCTGACCAGTAGTACGTTATGCACATAGCTAAACCGAATCCTATTAAGTCTATAAAAGGCACGACGCTGGCGATGCCGTATGTGAAGGCGTAGTAAGCATGAACAGAAGCAAACATCACACTTGAAACAACCGCCAAAGGAATCCAGTATCTCCCCTTGGAGATGCTGAGTAGCCCGCCGTAGATGAAGCCGCGGAACAGGTACTCTTCAGCGGGACCCACAACAAGTATGGAGACGGGAATCATCAGCCATGCAACTTTGGACGAGACGTTGAGTACAGGATTAGGCTTGTTTAGCAGGTTTGCTGCATGCGGATAGAAATGCGTTATTATAGCTAAAGCAAAGATGGATAGTACAAGGCTGATCACGACTAAGACGCCGAATAGGCTCAAGCCCAATATGGCGGCTTCCTTGTTGTTTTTGAACGCACGCTGAAGCAGTTGCCTGCCGAAGAGAAGGCTGACAACAATAATGGGTATTCCATAGACAACTAGGTACCCGGTTATTGCCCCGTAACGTATGAAGTATTGTGAGTAGACACAAACGAAGATTACGACTACGCCTAAGAGATAGAGTTTTTTTGGTAATGGATTTTTGGAAAACATCTCATGCACACCAATAATAAATTAATGCACCGCTAAACGTGGGTTTCAATCCTCTTTGTAAACATTGCGTTTTTAGAATAAGAAGAGTCAAAGAGACCAAAAAAACCTCATCTTAGCTACAGCTAAGAGAATCAAACGTAAAATGCTCCATCAGATAAAACCGGTTAGCTCTAAAGTTTAGTGAGAAACAGAGAACTCGATTTACAGAGGACTTGAAAAAACAATGAAGAGAACACATAAACAAACAGGCGATTGGTACTTCTTCTCGCATAGGGCGAGGTTACCTCTAAACTAAAATGAAAGTTTCTTGCTTTTCGTGCTTAAACCTGTTATTTCTTTCCTTTAGGAGGAAGCTGTTGTCGCATCTGTTTCTTTTTTAAATCCTTCTCTCGCTGAGCTTTCTTCTGCTGCTCAAGCTGCGTATTCTTCTTTTTCCTTTTCATCACACTCATATAGTCACCCCTAACCAAGCAAACAGACGCATCTCGCATTCTAAAACATTACCCTTTCTAGAAGAAAATTAAGAGAAATATTTAAAAAAAATAATGCTCATTTGGACTACAACTAGTCAGTTCACTATTATTTTGACCTAACCGTAATTATTTCTGCCGATGCTACTGCTAGTCTTTTATAGTATAATTGACATGTATATAGTGTGAATAATATGTCTAAACTAGAAAAAAATAAAAACAAGCCAATAGTAGCAAAAGCAACTCCAGTGAAGGAAGTACCTGAAGGAAGAAAAATCGCCAAGATTCCCGAGTACGATGTAGTTTTCAAGCAGATTATTGACAGTCCTGAGAAGATGTTTAAGGTTGAGGTTGAGGGTAAAACGGTAAGATCATTGTACGCGCCATTCTCATTTAGAGTTAAGTCATACAACAAGAAACCGGACAGAAAATTCAACACAGCACTCAGAGTCCGCAACAAAGAAATTTATATTGTCAAGTTGGACAAAAAAGAATAAAACAGTCAATCTACATTCTTCTTTCTCGCAAGTTCGAGCAGATAAACTATGTCTGAACATAAATCTGAATGGCCTGAATCTGGAGATCTCGTAATCGCAACCATAGAGAGCGTGATGGATTATGGAGCTTACGCTAACCTAGATGAATACAACAAACGTGGGTTTCTTCATATCTCCGAAATTTCCAGCGCCAGAATAAGAAACGTCCACGACTACGTTCGTGAAAAACAAAAAATGGTTCTAAAAGTTCTCCATGTAAACCTTGAAAAAGGCCACATTGACTTATCCCTCAGACGCGTTACAAAACGCGAACGAATTGAAAAAATCAAAGCTTGGAAAAGAGACCGCAAAGGCGAAGTACTTCTGCGTGCGGTCGCAGAAAAAGTAGGTTTGCCCGTGCATGAAGTCTACCAGAAAGCAGGCGTTATCCTGGAAGAAAGCGTCGGTTTATATGAAGGCTTCGAAAAAGCTCTCAAGGAAGGACCAGATGCTCTAATTAAACTTGGCATACCTGAAGACATCGCCAAAGCCTTCGTTCAGGTTGCTGAAGAACGTATCCATATCAAAATGGTGAAAGTCAGAGGTACGCTTGAAATTCGCTGCATGAAACCCAACGGCGTTAAATGCATCCAAGCCGCATTCATCGACGCCAAGAAAGCGCAAAAAGCTAAAGACGCTAAAATCGAATTTTGCGTTATCGCCGCTCCTAGATACAGCGTAGAAGTCTCCGCTGATAACTGGAAACGTGCCGAAGAGCTTCTCGACGAAGTAAGCCAAAGCGTCGTCACAAACATCACTAAAGCAGGCGGACACGGCTCTTTTAAAAGAGAGAAATAGCAAGGTGGAAACATGAGGGATGAAAGTGACAAGACAATATGGGGTCACGTAGAAAAACTTGGCAAGGGCACCCGAGCAAACTATGACCCTGACAAAAAAACCATCACTTTCTGCTTCAAGAGAGACCCGCAGACATCAGGTGAACAACTAAGAAAACTGCGCGAAACCCTCATGAACGAACTAAAAGAACTGGGCTATGCTAGTCGTATGAAATACAACGGAGAAGTAATCGTTGACAATATAGAACAAGAAGACGTAACGCTTGTCAAGAAAAACCACCAACTCATAATTCACTTAAATAAGAAGCCATCTGAAGACAAAGAAAAGGATGTTTCCGAAGAGCCAACTTAGCTTTCCTCAAGACCCGTCGACTTGATAGTTACTGACAAAGCCGTGTGCTATATTTTGGTGTTATTTATGCTCTTGGTGCAGATAGTTACATTCTGTTGAAGTATTCCATCGGGGCATACCAATAGACTGTCAGTAGTTTTTTGCATTCTGGATTTTTACAGACAATTTTTCGTTCGATAACTTCACCGTAAGAACTGCTCAGTAGAGGTTTTTCAAGTGAAAATTCAGAATGCCATCTATCCGTTTCAGGTGGTTCAGGTGCAAATGTACTACTGCAATAAGGGCATTTGAGGACGAACTGAGATTCAGTCATAACTCCTTCTCTGACTACTATTGTGCTATTGTGCGGTAAAAATTTTGCGATTTTAAACGGATGCCTGCGAGGCGCTATTCATCCTCGTTACCCTTTTGGAGGAGAGCCTACCGAGAACAAACCTAACGCATGCTTAATATGCAGCTTTTTGTAATGGCTAATATGTTTAGAAAAGATTTCATTAACAGTCAACGGTGAACCATAACTGTTAACCATAACTCAGCTTAGGAAGCATGAAGAAGGAAGATGGCAGTCCGATACGTTGGAGTCTTTCCCTGAGAAGATCAGCGAAGATTCCGTGTTATGGGTCGATGTTGAGGATCCCTTGGATGCCGAAATCAAAGCGATAGCGCAGCATTTTGAGTTAGATGAACAGAGGCTGAAGGAACTGTATGAGGAAGGTCAGCGGTCAAAGATTGAGGAGCAAGATGACCGCATATACTGTGTTGTTAATTTTCCTAAAGGAGAGGGCTTTGTTTCTGACGTAAAAACGGAAAGTCTCTCGTTGGTGGTGGGGGGCAAGTGGATCATCACCGTTCACAAGGGTCATTCGGATATTACATGTGCCGTCTACAAAAAAATCAGTACGCATGGCTATTTCGCGCTTTCACTTTCGCCTTCCACAGATATTCTTTTGTACATATTCTTGGATTTAATCACGAATGAGTTCTTTTTGGTTTCTGACTTAGTGCATGAAAGATTACAGAATTTGACCAAACAAGCAGGAGCCCTCTTTAGGGAAAGGCGAAGACGATCGGAAACAAGCTTTGGATTAGAAATCTCTAAGTCAAGGGATCAAGTGTTGGTCATGAGGCAGTCCATAGGTCCCCTGCGTGAAATAGTTGGGAAAATAGCGCGAGGCGAGTTTGCTCTAGTTTCCAGCGCTTTACTGACCCGTTTTGAGGATCTTTACGATAGGACAATCTCGTTGATTGAAGTGGTGGATAATCATCGTGAACAAATCAGCGATATAACCGACATCTTGATTAATGTTCAAACGTTATCCACTAACAACATAATCAGAGTCCTCACCATTATCTCTGCAATTTTTCTTCCCTTAGCCTTGATTGCTGAAGTATGTGGAACCAACTTTGGAAAAGGTTACTTTATACCTGGAAGCAGCAGTTCTTTCGGCTTCTATGCCATGGTGGCGATAATGATTGGCGTAGCGGTGACCCTCATAGTAATTTTCAGAAGAAGAGGCTGGCTATAAAGACAACGCTGAAGTTCAATTTCTAACGATCTCCCATGCATTTATTGTGTTGAAGTATGTTGACAAGGTGGCTTTGTCGTCTTCCAAGATTTTCAAGGGCTCCAATGGTCGACCCGAACGTGAAAAACAGCGTCGGAACGTGACGCCGGCAAGTTAACGAGCAAAATAGATAATACTTTTAAAGCAAACAGCCATTATTGCAAAGCAAAAGAAGGCTACATGTTGCGAAAATTCAATGCAGTCCTGGTGGTCGTTGGTGCAATAGTTCTCGTTTTCGCTTGGCTCTACAACGTCTCTGTCCAGATCGCGCTCATTCCAACAATAGTCAACGGCGAAATCATCGCAACTTCCACCGCGATAATATTCACCGGCATATTCTTCACAATAGGCTACTCTAGCAGACTGTTGGAGCTTCAAAAAAAGAAAGACCACCCGTACTTTATTCTCGCTTTACTCGGGGTGTCCTCAGTTTTTATTGTAAGCACTTTTTTATGTTTGATAACAAACAATTTTGACATTGCCTTAAAGCTAAGCTTCACAGGCTTGATACTCGCCACTGGAACTTTTATGAGTCTAATAGCATTACTCATCCAACAGCTAACTCCACAAAACTCAAACCCTGACAACCAACAATAAAATCATTTTGGGAAATGGACAAATCAATTAGCGTTACATGTGTTTAGGAACAGCCATGCGCTGCCTTGTCCCTTTATTCTGAGGGGAACAAATTTTATAAGTTTAATATCGGTATTTCGATATCGGTATTCAATATGTGGTTTGATTGGATGAAGCACAAACGCCGCGGCCTTCGTGGCTGGGTTCTATATGCTTTAGAAATTTCACCGAAAAATGGTGCCGAAATAATGGACGCTATGGAAAACATGAGTCAAGGCTGGTGGAGACCGTCGCCAGGCTCCGTATATCCTCTGCTTGATGCAATGACCAAAGAGGGTTCGATAAAAAAGAGAGAAGACGGCAAGTACGAGTTAACCGAGCAGGGAAAAGAGGAAATGGCTTGGCCTTCCAGAATGGGGTCAAACTTCCCGCGCACACTAGACGATGTCCTAAACGAAATGAACGGCTTCGTTTCATACTTTGAAGACCTCGCAAAATCCGACCCTTCCAAATTCTCTCCTCATATAGAAAAGATCAAGGAAATCCAATCAAGACTCTCCAAGATAACCAACACATAACAGACCGGTTTTAAAAAAAAGAATTAGGAGAAAACAAAATGTCGACAAACAAAATTGAAACACCAACTTCGAACATAATCACAGTGGAAAACCTTTCAAAAACCTTCGGAAGCCTCAAGGCAGTTGATAACGTAAGCTTCAACGTCGAAGAAGGAGAAATCTTCGGTTTTCTCGGGCCAAATGGCGCCGGCAAAACCACCACCATCAACATGTTAACCACCCTCCTGAAGCCCACGTCGGGAAAAGCTGTGGTCTGCGGGTTCAGCATAATTAAAGACGCAAACGAAGTACGGAGAAGCGTGGGAGTAGTCCCGCAGGAATACACCGCGGACGAAGACATGACAGGAATTAACAACATCCTTCTCTGCGCAGACCTTTACGGAATGCCCAGAAGCGATTCGAAGGCTCACGCAAAAGAACTTCTAAAACTTGTCGAGCTTGAAGACGCAGCGAACAGGAAAGTCTCCACGTACTCGGGAGGAATGCGAAGGCGCCTAGAGCTCGCCTGCGGCCTGATTAACTACCCGAGGCTTCTTTTCCTCGACGAACCCACGCTTGGCCTTGACATTCAAACGCGAACTGCAGTTTGGAAATACATCAAGGAGCTGAAGGAAGAGTACCACATGACACTGTTCCTCACTACCCACTACCTTGAAGAAGCCGATTCCCTCTGCGAAAGAGTAGCCATAATAGATCACGGCCACATAGTAAAGATCGGAACGCCCGAAGAACTCAAACAAATCGTAGGCGGAGACGTCATTGTCGCCGGCGTAAAAGAGAACGAGCCAGACATCTCATCCGAAATAGCCGCGATTCCGCTCGTCAAGGAAGTCAAGAAGCAAGACAGCGTTTACAGGATCAAAGTGAACAACGGGGAAGAAGCAATTCCTCAGATAACCGACCTGGTGCACTCCCTAGGATTGCACGTTATCAGCATCTCTTTGAAAAAGCCCAGCTTAGACGATGCCTACCTTGAATTAACAGGCCGCACTCTTAGAGAGGAAGAAGTCGACAAGCTCTCGATGTTCCGTCAACGGGTAACTATGAGGAGAGCAAGATCCTAAGGTGACAATCATGGACAAAACAAATACAGATACAAAAACCCCAACTTCAAAAAACCCCGAAGACCAAACCAAAACAACCGAACAGACTTTAGCCGAGGAGGAACAAAAATTTAGGGCAGCTCCAAAGCTCGACAGGAGTCCCTTTCACGGTTTGTGGGCGCTGACAAACAGGGACCTGCGGAAATGGTACACCAGCCCGCCCCAACTACTCATATCGCTCATAACGCCGATAGTGTGGTTAGGACTCTTTGGCAAAGCGCTAAACTTCGCCTCGTTCATTTCATCATCCGGCATCCCCATTGCCCAACAGAACGCAATACTCATAAGCTACTTTGGCACAACCAGCTACTTCTCATTCCTTTCCTGCGGCATGCTAGCCTTCATCGTCCTGTTCACGTCCGCTTTCAGCGGCATGTCAGTCGTGTTCGACCGAAGATTTGGCTTCCTTGACAAAGCATTAAGCACGCCAGTTGCTCGCGGAACCATCATAATGGCCAAAGTGTTTCAGAGCGTAGGCAAGTCACTAATCCAGTCGGGAATAATCCTCATTATCGCCGTAATACTCGGAATGGAAACGTCGCATTTCACTTTTCTAGGAGTCTTGGGCACATTTCTAATGGTCTTCTTATTGGGCACGGCACTCTCAGCCTTGTTCACCATGCTCGCGCTCAGGTCTGCCGATTGGCAAACACAACAAGCCATAATTAATCTAGTCAACCTTCCGCTACTCTTCGCAAGCAACGCACTCTTTCCAGCAAAGTTAATGCCCGGTTGGCTCCAAGATGTCGTAAAAGTCAACCCCGTCAGCTACGCTATCGATGGAGTGCGTCAAATGCTCATAGGCGCCCACGGCATGAACAGCCTACTAATAGACTTCGTGGTCATCATTGCATTCGCAGTCGTGCTATCCGCAATCTGCATTGTACTATCATGGAGATTCCTCTCCAAGTAACCAAGCGATACACCAAAGCCAAGAAACCGACTCCAATAACCTTCACGACACCTTTTTCTCTTATTGAAAAGCAAGCCTTTTCGAGAAGCCAGCAGAGCGCCCATCCTCTGGTGTATTTCAAAAATATAGGTGCCAGTATCAAATTGTGTAAGATTTAAATGACTTCTCATTGTTATTGTTTTCATTAATATTCCATGAGAGCTCTTCATGTCGTTGATACCTGAAGTTTCTAATCCGTTTCTGGGAGCGTTTGCTGGTGGCTTATTATATGGATTAGCTGTTTGCACCGCAGCGTGTGTGCCTTACATAGCAAGTTACATTGCAGGCATCGGTGCTGGTTTCCGCAGAGGCACTGTTGTCACTTTGATTTTTAATTCTGGACGGATAGCAGCTTACGCCTTAATTGGATGTTTAGTCGGTTTATTTAGCGGTTTGTTCAGGTTGGCTTTGTCTAATACGGCGATTTCGCCGTTCCAAATTTATTCTTCAATTACCTTCAGCATCGTAACTATGTTTATTGGCGTTAGCGTTCTTCTAAAGTTAAGGTCACCATGCGAGTGCAATCTACCAAATAGCAAAACCTCGGTTGCGCAGGGAAAGACAGGCAGGTTTGGGTTTGATTTTGGCGCTTTTTCGCTTGGTTTAAGCAGAGGACTAATCTTATGTCCGCCGTTGGTGGCGCTTTTGATTTATTCGTTACCTTTCTCAACTCCAATCGGCAGTGTGGGTTTAGCTGTCTTGTTTGGTTTAGGAACCGCCTTGTCTCCGATGCTACTTCTGGGTGGAGCTACCGGTTGGCTTCTTAATAAGGCACCTTTACTGCGGAAATGGATTTCAATAGGAGGCGCAGGAATACTAATAGTGCTTGGAATTGCCGAATTAATAAATGCAATAATCAAACTATAATGGTCAAAATGACGAGAAATAAATGGCTTGGAAATCAAGCAAGACGCTACTAATCTAATTTATTGTTGTTCCAACCAGTTTCTTGATTCCATCATTGTTTTTTCTGCAAACTTTAATGTCAGTGCACCTTCATAGGGGCATGCTTCAACGCATCGTGCGCAAAGTATGCATCTGGATTCAGTTACGTCGCCTCCTTTCTTCTCGTACACATCTGTTGCTTGAGTTGGGCAAACACGTTTGCAAACTCCGCACTTAGTGCATTTTTGCTCGTTCTTAGTCAAACGTGTCATGGCGATTTGTTTGAAAGGGGTAAAAGTACTGAATAATGCAGTTAACCCGCCTAGCGGGCAGATTCTGCACCAGAACCGTCTATAAGCTAAAGCTAAAACCGTGACTGCAATTAAGACGGCTAAGTCTACGGATGTAACATAACTGCCTAATGACCACAGCGGTCCATAAGTTATTTTGGAGACGTATGACCACTTCATTGAGCCCAAAGCGCACTCTATGAATACACAAAGAGGCCTCATTGGACAAACTTGGCAAAAAGGCTCGTTTAGCCAAGCCACGTTTCCAGCTTCGGTTCCTTCAGGGCCTCCGGGGGTAGTGCCCGGAATAAGTTGATGACCAAAAATGGCGTATGAAGCAAAGATAACGCTAAGAATCAAAAAAACCGCAATAATGATATACCGTGATTGTGCAAGTGCAGTATTTGTTTTTTCGGAAAAGTGAAAATGCCGCAACCGTGAAGCTTTGCGAATTCGTGTTAGCACATCCATGTAAAGTCCGAAGGGACATAGCCAACCGCAGAAAAACCTTCCCAAAATAATCGATGCCAAAGCCATCAAGCCTATAACTATGCCTATCTTTTCCAAACCTGAGGTAGAGTATAAAACATCATAACCTCTTGGATAGTTCCAAAATGGGAAAATGTAAGCTTGAAGTTGCCAAATAGGGCAAGTAACTGTTCGCCCATTAGGGTAATAACATGCTAAAATAGGAACAGAGAGACCGTCTGGAAACTGGTTCCCCAAAAGATTGCCCCCTAATAACAGGCTGCGTGGCGAAGGCCCCAAGGGTTGAAATAATGGTATATCGAAGGGACCTAATATAAGCCCCATAAAAACGGCAAAGACGGCGGTTATTTGAATAAATATTCTTAGTGAACTGACTTTACTAGTTTTATCTTTAGCCAATCTAAGGATAAGATAAATTCCAACCAGTACTATTACGGCGTATATTGGTAGTATGATGTTACTGGGGTTCTCCCACGGCATCTTTGTGCTTCCTTTTGTTTATTTACTTAATGCAAGCTTTGCTGATTAGCTTAAGCATTTTTCACCAACTCACTTTCACTCGAATTCTTTCTGCCATTTACTTTAATCACGACGGCAACAATGACTGTGGCAGCAACCGCTACCGCTATTATAATGGCTACCGAATGCTGTTGATAGAAAGGCAGGTTTGAATTGTTTCCAAGAGAATCCGAAAAAACATAGTGGAAAATAGTTACATTCTCATTCTCAGATGCACCGGTTACAATCAAAGTTCCATCAGGCAAAAGGTTCCACCCGTCGCCTTCATCTGTGAAAACACGAGTGCCAAAAAGAACATTCCATTCATAGCTCGCGCTCAATCCTCCTTCTTGTGAGCCGAGTCCAAGGTTTAAGATCTGTTTACCCTGACCTTCAACAGCATAGCTTAACAGTACGATGTTAAAAGTTGTTGCGTTAAATGCTTGGTAAGAGAAAATTGTAACGTTACAATTTTGGGCTGAAAATTCAAGATTCTCAATCGGCAGCGATCCATTAAGGCGCAAGTTCATAAAAGTCCAGGTGTTATTTTCAACTGTTGCGTTAGAATAGGTGCCATTTACTGCAAAACTGATAATGCCATTATTTTCTGGAGTATAAAATTTGTCTGCAGGCGTAAAGGATATGTTAGTTTGCGCTTGTGTATTAAGGCAAGTCAAAGAAAGAATGAAGATAATGAAAATTATGGCAATTCCAGTTGAGACTCTACCTCTATTTATTTTCACAAAGCCTCCGCCGTGCTTTACATGCAATTATCAAATTTGGCTATAATGCTTTTAGACATTAATTTCTTTTGGTTATGCATTCAATCAGCGTCAAAAATTAGCTTGAGGTTATATGTACGAATTGCCAAACACGTAAACTAATAATTCATACTTCTCGTTGTCTAATTTAAAGCATATATTCTTGAAGAAACAAGCTAATTCCAAAGCAAAAATGCTTTGTTGGAGAATCGTAACCATGTCGCATAAAGGGGAAGCGTACTCAGCTTCAGGCGCCTTTTTTTTAGATAACCCGATAAGACGGTTGATTCAGCCGCCTTCGGAACTCATAGAGAAACTTGCCATCAACCCAAACGATGTCGTAATGGATTTTGGTTGTGGACCCGGCTATTACACCATAGAACTCGCAAAAAAAGCCAAAAGCGTGGTGGCAGTTGACCTTTCATCCGAGATGCTTAAAAAAGCCCAAAACAAAGCTGATAAAGCAGGAGTCAAGAACATTCAGTTTTTGCAAAGTAACGGCACAAACATTCAACTAAAGGACAGTTCAGTTGACATTATTCTTCTTGTAACTGTCTACCATGAGGTTGGCGAAAGTGAAGCCGTTTTAAAAGAGTTCAGCAGGATACTCAAGCCCGAAGGTAAACTGATAATTGTAGAGGTCATAAAGAAAGGCATCTTTCCCGGCGCACCAGTGCAAAATCCCGAAGCGTTAAAAGCAGAAATTGAAGCAAGCAATTTCAAACTTAAGCAGATGCAGCCATACAAGCGTTATGGCGTTTTCTTCTTCACCAAAAAAGCTTGATTAAGCTCTCCGACTGCAAGCCTAGAAGCAGCTGCCTCTAAGAGAGGCCGAAGCTGTTGATCACTCTGCCAGAGTTGGCGTCGATGACTAGCACGATTTTGTTGCCTTTGTGGTCGTACTTCGCGAACCATACTGGAACGTGAAGCAGCTCCACGTCTCCGACATCTGACTCGGTGTTTATCGACTGGATCATGTGGTATTTCGCGTGCGCTTTTTGTGATTGAAGCTGATCGACAAGGGTCTTTGCCTGGGATTTGGCTACGTCTTCGCTGATGTCTCCGTTGAGGATCTTAACATTCTTGGGTAACTTGGAAATGTCAAATAGTTCTCTGTCTTCGAGATTGAATTGGTAGTCTCGCGGCTGATAATCCGTAAGAGCTTTTAACGCAATTACGGGGAAATTGTAGTTCTCGTCCATTTGGTCGGTCTTTTTCATTCCGCCTCCGCCGCCGTATCCCATTCCATACATCATTATCCTTATTCGCTTCAACCCAAGAATGCCGCTAAACGGGCCACCTGTTCCGAATTTACCTTCAAAAGCGCGCCTGCCTCCCATGCCGCCGCCCCGTCTTCCACCGCCTCCTCCATAACCTCCACCCATGCCGCCGAATATTACGCCCATCAACGCGGCGGTTGAAGCAGTTTGTGCAACTTGTCCGGTTTCATTCGTAGCGGTGATGGTTGTGCGGGCAGAGACGCTCACAATCCAGTAAGGTACGTACGTGAGGCTCATTTCCTCCTGCGTGGAGTCTTCATGAAGGTGTCTGTGCAGAAGACCCTTATCCATCAAAGGCTTGATTATTGAATTCACTTCGTCAACGGTGGCGACTTTTAAAAGAAGCATTGTCTGCTTCTGTATGTTAGTCCAACCTTGGGTTCCTAGAGTAATTGCAGTGCCACAATACTCGCAGGTTATAACCATCTCTCCGAACTTGGGCGAAATAGGTGCGCCGCAAGTCGGACATTTCAACGATGTTACTCCAGAAGGAGCAATAACAGGCGAAGCCGAAGCTACGGCTGGCTTAGGCGTAGTTAATGTTGTGCTTGCTCCGCATTTTGGACAGAACGCTGCATCATCTGGAATTTGAGCACCACAATTTTGACAAATCAAATTTTTCACCGCATTCCCTATAAGAAGTTCTTTCTCTTAAATTTACCTCAATAACCCCGCGTTGTGAGCATGAGTAATTTAGTGTTCTGCAATTATTCAAACCTCATTTTCAGAAGGGCATTTTGGGAAAAAACTAAATATCTGAATACTGCAATCATAAGCCTATGGCTTTCAAAAAGAAATCTAAGCACAACAAAGTCTATGCTGCCATCATACTTGTAGCAATATTAGCCATTGCAGCTGGCGCGATAGTCTACACGTTCCAAAAATCTTCTAATAAGTCATCGCTGGTAGGCGTTCAAGTTGGTGACACATTCACCTACGGCATAACTGGCAGTAGCTCAAACCCAGTACCAGCTATGGATTATCCAGGCTTCTACCAACTTAATGACACCAAATACTACAATGTTACTATAACAGGTATCCAAGGCAACTCAGTCACGCTTGAAACAGATTGGGTATTTATAAACGGAACAGACATCCAGCAGCGACAAACAATCGACTTATCTAACGGGGTGTTGAGCGATGAAAGCGGGTTTTCTTTTCTTTTCCCAACCAACCTTAAAGTAAATGACCCGATTTACCCTCAAATGAACACTACGGTTCCCGTTAATGCAACCCTCACCCAAACGTATGCGAGCGGCCTCAGAGAACTCGTCTACTTTCATGTAAGCACTACTCAAGCTTACACAGAGGACCCAACCCAAAGCACACAGCGCATTTTATACGACGAAGTTTATTTTGACCAGAAAACAGGAATGCTGACTAACTTTAACGAAATACAAGAATACAACAATCCACAGATAGAGCTAGAAGTTATTTACTCGCTTACAAGCTCAAATGTTTGGGATGTTTAAACCGCTCTTCAAACTTATTTTCTCTGCTTTACCTTTATGGCAGCCAGCTTTCCGCCTACTTTGACGATTTCTTTTTCCAAACTTGTTAAGCTTAATGTAGCCTCTATTTTTGTGCCCTTTGTCTGATTCTTCATTATCAAGCGCTCATTCAAGTCATCAACCTGCAGGTCTAAAATGTCACCTTGATCTATGCCTAAGTAATCACCTTTAACCTTGAAAATCAATGGCAGAATCCCAAAGTTAACCAAGTTAGCCATATGAATCCTAGCGAAAGATTTGGCTACAACCGCTTTTACGCCCAAGTATTTAGGCGCCAAAGCAGCATGTTCACGTGAGGAGCCTTGACCATAATTTTCGCCGCCGACAATGAACCCGCCGTTTTTCTCGATGGCACGGGACGCAAAGGTTTCGTCAACACGGCAAAAAGTGTATTTGCTTATTTCAGGGATGTTGCTTCTCAATGACATGATTTCTGTGCCGCCTGGCAAAATGTCGTCGGTTGAAACGTTATCGCCGAGCTTTAGCAACGCTTCACCGCTTAATCGGTCGGGCATCGGCTTGAATGATGGCAAGGGTTTAATGTTGGGACCCATAACGACGCAGGATGCCGCCTTCATTGGGGGATAAATGAACAGGTTATCGCTTAACAGAAACTTTTCAGGCAAATTAATCTTAGGATACTTGCCGAGTTTCCGCGGGTCAGTTATTTTACCAGTAATGGCTGATGCGACTGCTGTTTCTGGACTGACCAAGTAAACCTTTGCATCCTGTGTTCCAGAGCGGCCTTTAAAGTTGCGGTTAAACGTTCTAAGCGACACGCCCTCACTTGTCGGAGCCTGCCCAATTCCAATACATGGACCGCAGGCGTTTTCAAGTATTCTGGCGCCTGACTGAATCAAGGGCTCAAGCTCACCTGCAACTGCTAGGTTCTCTAAAGCTTGTCTGGAACCGGCTGAAATGGTGAGGCTAACGTTTTCGCTGATTTTTTTATCCTTCAGAAGAGCAGAGACAATTTTTAAATCTCTAAGTGACGAGTTAGTGCAGCTGCCTATGCACACTTGGTCTATGGGGGTTCCCTCGACTTCACTTACTGGTTTAACGTTGTCCGGGCTGTGGGGTAACGCTATTAACGGTTCAACGGTGCCAAGGTCAACGTTAAGATTCTCATTGTATTCTGCGTCCTCATCTGCTTTAAGCTCTTTCCACTGGTTTTCTCTTCCTTGTCCACGCAGGAAAAGCCTTGTTGTTTCGTCAGATGGAAAAATTGATGTGGTTGCTCCTGTTTCTGTGCCCATATTCGCTATGGTTCCTCGTTCAGGAACGCTCAAGGTTCTAACTCCTGAGCCGAAATATTCCAGGACCTTGTTTACTCCGCCCTTCACAGTTAACTCTTTTAGTATTTGCAGAATCACGTCTTTGGCTGAAACAAAAGGCAAAAGCGTCCCAGATAATTTTACTCCTAAGATGCTGGGCATTTCTAAATAGAAGGGCTCTCCAGCCATGGCTGCCGCAACATCGAGTCCTCCAGCACCAATGGCAATCATTCCCATGCCACCAGCGGTTGGAGTGTGGCTGTCACTTCCCAGAAGCGTCAAGCCCGGCTGAGCAAAACGTTCAAGGTAGAGCTGGTGGCAGATGCCGTTGCCTGGACGAGAGAAAACGATGCCGTATTTGGCTGCAACTCCTTGCAAGTAGCGGTGGTCATCTGCGTTTCTGAAGTCATTTTGGAGCATGTTGTGGTCAACAAAGCTCAGGCTCAACTGCGTTTTGACCTTTGGAACGCCCATGGCTTCGAACTCAAGGTAAGTTAAGGTGCCAGTTGAATCTTGAGTGAGAGTGTGGTCTATTTTTAATGCGGCTTCTTCGCCGGTTTCCATTCGTTCTTCAGCTAAGTGTTGGCTAATTATTTTTTCCGTAATGGTTTTTTGCATCTGTTTTCTTCTCCTTGCAAGTATTGCCGTTTATTATTCGAGTAAGCTTGCACTTATCGTTATATGCCTATTTGAGGCTGAAAATTAAGCTTATCTTAAAAATTTCAGTCTTTAATGTAGCTTTTTGCTCTGGGAGGGGTGTGCACAGACTACCCTCCCGGTCTACTAGACGCTTCTAATACGCTTCAAATATGATTCAACATAGAACTGCATAGACTCAACATCTGCACTTTTCAACATAGTTTCTGTTTTTTGTATGCTGAAAGTATACGAAAAAATGAAATAGCCCAGCCGTCAACAACATAGAGCAAGAGGCATAATCTTGTCGTTTAAAGAAAAAATGCAAGAAGCAGCCAAGAGCAAAAATTCACCAATAGTGTTAGCGTTGGATTTGCCTTTTGAAACTCCAGAAAACCGCAGCAGACTGATAAGTAAAGCTCAAAAAATTCTCCGAGCTGTTCATCCGTATATTTGTGCAGTTAAGATAAACCATCATCTTGTGCTTCCATTGGGAACGTTTGATGGTGTGGAGCAGCTTGTGGAGCAAATTCGTGGGGAAGGTTTGCTGGCGATTATGGATGCTAAAGTAAACGACATAGGTGCCACGAATCAGGTGATAGCTGATTATTATTATGCGGCTGGTTTTGACGCATTAATCGCTAACCCGTTTGTAGGCTGGGACGAAGGCTTAAAACCGCTCTTTGAAGTTTCCCAGAGGCTTGGGCGAGGCGTCATACTTCTCTGTTACATGAGCCATAAAGGAGCTAGCGAAGGCTACGGCCAAACAATAATTGACGCTAAAACGGGAGAAAAAACACTGCAGTATGTTTCTTTTGCTAAAAAAGCCTTGAAATGGGGTGCTGACGGCGTAGTGGTCGGAGCAACTTACCCGCAAAAAATAGCGGAAATAAAGAAGATTCTTGGGGAAAAAGTCCCCATCTACTCGCCAGGCGTAGGTGCTCAAGGTGGAACCGCAGAATCAGCGCTTAAAGCAGGTGCCAATTACCTCATCGTTGGGCGAGAAATCACTCTTGCAGAAGACCCAGCTAAGGCAGCAAGCAAACTTTATGCTTTGTTAAGGCGTGCTTAGGCGGTTTATCTTTGGCGTTTGTTTTCCCAGAGCTCTTTCTTTAGTAGGTCGCGTACTGAAGACCTAATTACGCTGCTTCTGCTTGGATACATGTTAGCTCGGACTAATTCATCTAAACCTTCAAGATAAGCTTCTGGTAACAGGACTGTTACAAGTTTCACTTTTTTTCCTCCCTTAAACTATGTTATGCATATAACATGCCGTAAATATAAGAGTTAACTTGCAAGCCCTAACTTAATCATAGGCTTCTCAGCTGATTTAACGTTCCCAAGTAGGTTCCGTCCAAAAGGTAAAGCTCAGAATTATCCACATCCACAGCTTCCGAGCGCAAAACTGGCCCAATCAATGCTCCACCACCAATTTCTTTTCTGGGTCTTGTTTCGTTTATTGGTCTGCCGCCTAGGAAATCGTTGAAGCTTGGCATTATGAAAATTTCCTTCGCCTTCAACCTGATATTGTAGTGTTTCTTGAGTGTTTCAGCAACGGTGCCTTCGATTTTTACGTTGTTTTTTTGCAACAGAATCTTCGCTAAAGCTTCAGCGTCACAGTTTGCTTTCATCCACACTTGCCTTGTAATTTTAAACCCTATTGGGTCGCGGAAGACCACAACTGGATGCAAATGCCCCATCACCAGTGTTTTGCACCCTAACAAGGCTGGAGAAGGCCACTTGTGACCATGAAAAACACCCACATCGCCGATTACTTCCCCTGTTGCAGGTAGAAGCTTAACGTTTTCTGGTAGTAGCGATTCAAGGTTAGCGTCATGGTTACCACGTACGATAGCTATGTCGTCAACGTAGCCCAGTAATTTGGCGAAAAAATCTGGGATATCATGCCATTCTCCCAGTTCACTGGAAACCACCGTGTATTTTACGTCGCCAAGGATGACCAGCTGTTTTGGCTTGTATTCTGTGATTATCGCCGTTAACTTGTTGAGAATCTTCGGTGTTTGGCTTGGAATATGGATGCCTTTTTCTTGAAGTGACATTTCCCAGCCGAGATGCGGGTCAGCGATAAGAAGAGTTTTAGTTTCCCCGTTTTTTATGAGGGCTGCAGGGTGGGGCCAAAGCAAATTTAACATGCCGGTTTAACCAAGCTCACGATTTTCTTGTGAATTTGCATGTTACCCGAAGCTATGAAGCTCAAGGTTTGCTTAGGGTCCAATTTAACGTTTAACGCTTGATTATCTGGCGATGTCACTGTTCCACCTGCTTCTTTGACTATGAGGAAGCCAGCGGCTACGTCTGTCGTGCGGAGTTTCCCGCGGAGGTCAACAAAAGCATCTGTTAAACCGTTTGCTACATAGCAGAGTTCCAACGCGTTAGCGCCAAAGTGGCGGATATGCTTTGTTTTCTCAATCAAAGCGGTTAATTTAGGCGCGACTTCTTTGGCTTTGTATGTGTTTAGGTCTAAGCCTACAACTGCCTCATCCAAAGAAGCAGTTTTTGATGTTTCTATTTTTTTGCCGTCTCGATATGCACCTTTGCCCTTAAAAGCAGTGTAAGTTACATCATGGAAAAGGTCGGCAACCAACCCAGCATAAACATCGGCAATCATAGGCTGTCTCGAAACAGCGATAGAACATGCGTAAAATGGTAAACCATGCATCAAATTTGTGGTTCCGTCAATCGGGTCAACCGTAACATAACATTCATCAGGCATTGCACCGAATTTTTTCACCCCTGACTCCTCACTAATCAAAGTAAAAGAAACATCATGCTGCCTTAGAGTTTCAACGATTGCTTTTTCAGCCGCCAAATCCGCCGGCTCCACAGCGTCTCCGCCAGCGCCCGTGCCCAAGTCAGGTTGAGTTTCCCTGATGGTTGCTAGGCATGGTTTAATGCTGGTATGCACGTTGTTTTTGCATTGACTGAAGATTTCTTGCCAGTCGTTTTGTGTTTGCGCTTTCAATGGAATACCTTCGTCAGTTCTATGCACGGTCGACTTGATAAAGACTATACTTTAATCCATCAGGCAAGGTTAGGAGTTATCGGTTAAACTGTAGTAAATTTTCGAAACGCCGAAACGCTTATATTTTCTGGATAATGTTTCATTCAGCAAGGTTCGAAGCTACAATGTCTAATAGCAAAAGCAAGAAAGAAAACAGTACATCACAGTTCCTTAGCTTCGACTTTTACTTTTATTATTATTTTTACTAAGCTCAGAACTGAAAATTTTTAAAAAAGTTCTGGGCGCAAAATGGGTGTAACAAATGGAAAATAACAAAAAAATTGTGGTTAAATTCGGTGGCTCCAGCCTATCGGATCACGAGAGGCTGTTGAAAGCGGTTGTTGCCGTAGTAGACGAAGCAAAAAAAGGCACACGTATCGCCGTTGTAGTTTCCGCTATGGGCAAAACAACTGACGTTCTCATGGCGACAGCGAAAAACGCTTCCAACGGAAAACTAGAGAAAAAAGATTTAGATGATATTCTCTCGATGGGTGAGCGTACCAGCATAAGAATATTCGCCGCTGCACTAAAAACCAACGGTGTAGAATCCTGCTACTTCGACCCAATAGACGACAACTGGCCAATAATAACTGACTCAGCATTCCAAAATGCGAATCCAATCCTGAAAGATTGCGAAGAAAACATTCGTGAGTGTATACTGCCGATTATGGCCAAGGGCATAATACCCGTAGTCGCTGGCTTCCTTGGCAAAACTAAAGATGGCAAAATCACCACTCTCGGAAGAGGCGGCAGCGACACAACCGCGTTTATTTTAGCTGAAGCATTAAACGCTGATGAAATCGTCTTAGTCACTGATGCAGACGGCATAATGTCAGGTGATCCCAAGGCTGTCTCCAACCCCGAACGCCTAAGAGAAATCGACGTTAACACTTTAGTGGGCTTAGCTGATTCAGGCGCCAAATTTATTCACAGCAAAGCCTTAAAGTACAAACCAAAAAACATCAACGTCCGAGTCATCAACAACGCGCACGGCAACTTAACTAAGGAGGGCACAGTAGTCACAGGCGCATTGGCAAGTGAGCTGGACGCGGAAATAGCACATCCCTTTCCAGTCGCGGAGATAACAGTAATCGGAAACGGCATCTCTGCAAATCCCCAAATCATCCAGGAAATGGTGGAAAAAACCAAACAGCACTCCCTGCTTCTCGGCATGTCAATGAATACAAACTCAATCATACTGTACGCTTCTCAAGAAAAAAACTTAGATGCGCTCTTCAACGATATCCATGAAATAACAAAGAGCAATAAGGAAACCATAGCGATGGCGGTCAAAAAAGACCTAGTCTTCATACAAACAAGCGGTGTCGGCTTAGAAGAGACCCACGGTATAATAGGAAAAATCAGCGAAGACCTCAGATTAAACGGCATAAACATTTCAGGCATTCTAACCATAACATCAAGCATTCTGCTTTTTGTAGATTGGAATGAACGTGAAAAAGCCTTGAAGTTAATTAAAAACTCATTAAGGAGCCCCAAATAAAAAAAGGTGATAAAACATGAACGAAGGAAAAACAAGACGAATAAAAAAAATCCTGCAAAAAGACAACCACACAGTAATCGTACCCATGGACCACGGAGTAACAATCGGACCAATCCAAGGAATAGTTAACATGCAACAAATTATAAACCAACTCCTCAAGGGTGGAGTCGACGCCGTACTAGTTCACAAAGGCATTGCTAAGCATGTTGATACTGGAAACGTAGGTTTAATAGTGCAGTTATCAGGCATGTCAAACCTAAGCCCAAACATCAACAGTAAAGTCCAAGTATGCTCCGTCCAAGAAGCTGTACGCTTAGGTGCAGACGCGGTCTCTGTGCACGTGAACATTGGTGCACAAGACGAGGACAAAATGCTAAGCAACCTAGGCAAAGTAACCGACGAATGCGACATATACGGCATGCCACTACTCGCAATGATGTACCCTCGTGGACCAAAAATACAAAACGAACACGCACCCGACGTGGTAGCCCACGCTGCAAGAATCGGCGCTGAACTAGGCGCAGACATAATCAAAGCGAACTTCACAGGCAACATAGAAACCTTCAAAACAGTCGTCGAAAGCTGCCCAGTTCCAGTCGTGATTGCTGGAGGACCAAAATGCGCAACATCCCAAGAAATCCTCCAAACCACCCATGACTCAATAAAAGCTGGCGCCGCCGGACTCTCCATTGGACGAAACGTGTTCCAAAACGAGAACCCAACCTTAATAGTTAAAGCGCTCTCAGCGATAGTTCATAACGGCGCTAGCGTGGAGCAAGCGCTTAAAATTCTCGGTGAAAAAGCTTGAAGGAGCTATGGGTAGAAATAGACCAATCCGCGTCGCCGCAGGAAAAAGAAACTTTACTTCGTCTATCTGAAAGTATCGCTGATGCCATTATCCAAGATACGCAAACCACTACCCTCCCAAGTAAATTCAGCATAATTTTCCTCACCGAACTAAGCGAGAAAAAAATTGCCCAACTCAAAAATGAGGGCAAAAAAACCGCGTGGAAAATCAGCATAAAAGGAAAAGAAGATGAAAACAAAGCCGTTAAAGCGGCAGAACTCGGGGTTGACTACGTTATCATTAACTGTCTTGATTGGCGGGTAATTCCGCTTGAAAATCTAATTGCAAAGGCAAGAGGCAAAAGTAAACTAATCGCCGAAGTCACCACTGCAGAAGACGCGAAACTGGTTCTTGAAGCCCTAGAACTAGGAACTGACGGTGTTTTGCTGAAAACCTCAAACCCCATAGAGCTTTCAAAAACCGTCAAAATCGTTAAGGAACAAATGCCAAAAATAACTTTAACTATAGCTAAAATCGCATCAACTAAACCGATTAGCAGTGGAGCGCGAGTCTGCGTTGACACCGTCGATTTGATGGTTCCGGGCGAAGGAATGCTGGTCGGTTGCCAGTCAGCAGGATTTTTTCTGGTAGAGGCTGAAGTTAACGAAAACCCCTATGTAAATTCTAGGCCTTTTCGGGTAAATGCTGGGGCAGCGTCAAATTACACGTTAACTTCTCTGCAGGGTACTCGTTATCTGTCCGAGTTGAAAGCGGGCGACGAAGTTTTAATCATTAACAGGGAAGGAAAAGCCAGAATAACAAATGTGGGGCGGTCAAAGATCGAGTTTCGACCTCTACTCCTAATCGAAGCCCAAGTCGACGACACAAAAATCAAGATTATCCTTCAAAACGCCGAAACCATACGAGTAGTGACACCGAAAGCTTCAAAACCAGTCACAGAACTAAAACCAAACGATGAAGTCCTAGTGCACATAGCCGCGAAAGGAGGCCGACACTTCGGCGTATCCGTGCCTGAAGAAACGGTGATAGAAAAGTGACAGTGAGAATCTGCGTTTCGATTCTCCCGAAAAATAATGTTGAAGCGTTAAGTCTCATTGAGAGGGCAGAAAAAGCCCAAGCAAACCTCATAGAAGTTAGACTAGACTGCTTTGAAGCGTCCAGAAACCTTTCAGAACTTGTTAAAAGCACAAAAATCCCCCTGATTGCAACAAACAAGCTCTCGAATGAAAAAGGCTTTTTTGTTGGAACAGAAATGGAACGGCAACAAACATTACTGAACGCTGCCAAGAACGGCTTCGAATATGTCGACGTTGACCTGTCAAGCCTAAAACATAAAGAAACAATCGGCAAACTCAAGCAGTTAGGCGCTAAATCAATCGTTTCCTACCACAAATTTGACGGCGCTTTAAGCGTTTGTGAAATGGAAAGGGTTCTGGAGCAAGAAATTGCCGTTGGAGCCGTCGTCTGCAAAATAGTGACAACTGCAAAGAAAATCGAAGATAACCTGTCAGTGCTGAATTTTGTTTCTTCCATGTCAAGCAAAGCTAAACTTGTCTGTTTCTGCATGGGTGAGCAAGGCAAGGTTTCCAGGCTTCTTTCGCCGATGTTTGGTGCATTCTTCACATTTGCTTCGCTTGAGCAGGATAGCGAAACCGCGGCAGGGCAAATGACTCTTAAAGAAATGAAGGCTACTTACAGCCTCTTAGGGGTATAATAGATGATTATCTCAGGAAAAACACGAGTTTGCGGAGTAATCGGTGACCCAATAGAGCATACGTTAAGCCCAATCATGCATAATGCAGCGTTTGAAGCTTTGAAACTGGACTACGTGTTTTTAGCCTTCAAAGTAAAACCAGCTGAAGTCGGAAACGCCATAAGCGGAATGCGAGCCTTGACCATTCACGGGTTAAACGTAACCATGCCACACAAAAACGCCGTCGTCAAATACTTGGATGAGGTAGACCCTGCTGGCAAAGTCATAGCTTCCGCCAACACTATCTTAAACAAGGATGGAAGACTGCTCGGCTTTAACACTGACGGTATCGGCGCACTAAATGCGCTCGAACAGAACGGCGTTAAGCCAAGAGGCAAAAAAGTACTGTTGCTTGGAGCAGGCGGCGCCGCAAGAGCCATAGCATACACTCTTGCACAGGAAGCCGATGAACTGGTAATTTTGAATCGCACACCTAAACCAGCAACAGAGTTAGCTAACCTCTTAAAACAAAAGTTCAAGAAAAAAATCAACGCAGGCGAGCTTTCGCCAAGCACAATTAAAGATAACCTTGCTGACTCCGACGTGCTCATCAACGCCACTTCAGTCGGAATGAACCCAAACGCCGACCAAACCCCAGTAGCACCCGAATGGCTCAAACCTGACTTGGCAGTGATGGACATAGTGTACAATCCAGTTGAAACCAAGCTCGCGAAGGATGCTAAAGCCGTAGGAGCCAAAGTGGTGAGTGGGGTTGAAATGTTGATTTATCAAGGCGCTGCATCCTTTGAAATCTGGACTGCCTGCAAGGCACCGGTTGAAGTTATGAGGAAGGCAGCGTTTAACAACATGCGGACGGTGTAGAAGGTTGACTGGAAAAGCTACAGCTATAGCTCATGGGGCGGCAACAATCGTTAACGCAATGGCACTCGGCAAAGGTGCGGCATTCGGAGTTGATTTATGGACTAAAGCAGAAGTAAAATTAACAAATGAACCGCACGTTTTCAAAGCAGAAATAACTTCTGATCCAAAAGAAAGCACTGTCTTGATGGAAAAAGCGGTGTTGCGGGTTCTTCAGCGGTTTGGTTTGGATAAAAGTTTTGGCGCTACAGTTAAAACTTGGTCTAACATTCCCATCGCTAAAGGGTTGAAGAGCAGCAGCACGGCAGCGAACGCAGTAGCCCTGGCAGCCACAGCGGCGTTAGACAAAACGCTTGATGACGTGGAGATTGTCAAGTTAGGCGTGGATGCTGCTTTTGATGCAAAGGTAACTGTAACAGGTGCTTTTGACGACGCTTGTGGTTCATACTTTGGCGGTGCAGTAATTACAGACAATCTGAATCGAGAAATAATTAAACAGTTACCACTGGTTGAAGAGTTAATCGTGTTATTCCATGTTCCGCCCGAAAAAGCATACACAGCCGACACTAATTTAACGAAGCTTCAAGCGGTAAAACCACTCGTCGAAGTTGCATACAGGGAAGCTTTGGAGGGAAAAATTTGGGCGGCATTGACGCTTAACGGCTTGATTTATTCCCCAGCCTACGGCTATAGCCCAGAAATAGCGTTGGATGCTTTAGCTGCTGGGGCAGTAGCGGCTGGACTGTGCGGTAAAGGACCCTCGGTGACAGCAGTTACTCCTAAGGATAAAGTTGATTCAGTGAAAGGGGCATTGCAAAAATACGGAGGCGAAGTCTTGCAGGCTCACCTCAACCGGGAGAAAGCCAAGGTGCTATAGCCAATGGTAGATGTAATCGTCAAAAAAGCGGAGCGACTAAGCGGCGAAGTTTGTGCTCCGCCATCAAAGTCTTATACTCAGCGGATGCTCATAGCCGCGGCTCTTTCAAATGGCGAGGGAAAAGTGTCAAACCCTCTACTTTCCGAGGACACCGAAGCAACTTTACGTGCCATCACAGCGTTGGGCGCAGAAACAAAATTTGAGGAACATTGCTGGAACATTAAAGGTTCAGCGCCTCTTCAAAATGCTAAAGCGCCGATTGACTGCGGCGAGTCTGGAGCTACACTTCGTTTCATGATACCCATAGCTGCCTTGGCGCCTGACCCCTCAACCTTGGTTTTCAAAGGTTCCCTTGAACGCAGACCCATCGAACCTTTGCTCAAAAGCCTCAGTGACCTAGGCGCCAATACACGTTTCAAAAAACTGGGCGGCAAAGATGCAGTGTTTGTTGAGGGCGGTGGCATTATCGGAGGGCAAACCTCTATTGCCGGCAACGTCAGTTCCCAGTTCTTTTCAGGCTTGATGTTTGCCTGTCCAATGGCAAAAGTGGAGACAGAAATCGTTCTTACGACGCCTTTGGAGTCGGCTGATTACGTTAAAATGACCGTCGATGTCCTTGAGGCTCATGGCGTTAGATTAGAAATTTATGATAACTTCAAGCGTATTGTTATTCCGGCTAATCAAACATACAAGCCCCGTGACTGCAGGGTACCCGGAGACTTTTCTTCAGCCGCGTTTCTTCTTGCAGCCGCAGCCATAACAAACTCAAAAGTGCAAGTGAATGACCTTGACAACAAGAGCGCTCAAGGCGACAAAGCGGTTCTGGGCATACTCAAGCAGATGGGTGTCGCCGGAAAAGTGTGCGAGAACAGTGTAGAAATAGATGGAACAGGCAGTCAGCTTGAACCTTTGAGCATCAACGCAAAAAATATCCCTGATCTTGTTCCAGTTTGTGCTGCACTTGCGTGTTATGCGAAAGGCATCTCCAAAATAAGCGGTGCGCAAAGGCTCAGGCTAAAGGAATCTGATAGGTTATCCTCGCTTTATCTTGAATTGCGAAAGATGGGTGCACAAATAGATGTCGATGCAAGTAGTCTAACTGTAAAAGGTCCCTGTGCCTTGCACAGCGCAGTGATTGACCCGCACAATGATCACCGTATCGCGATGGCCTGCTCGGTCGCAGCTTTAGGCGCAGAAGGCGAAACCACAATTCAAAATGCAGAGTGCGTTAGAAAGTCTTATCCGCAGTTCTTCACTCATCTAAGACAAATAGGAGCTGAAATTGTTGGCGGGAAATTCGATAGGTAAAGAATTCACAGTAACAACTTTCGGCGAAAGCCACGGCAAACACGTCGGCGTAGTCGTGGACGGTTGCCCTGCGGGATTGCCTCTTTCTGAAGCAGACATCCAAGTGGAACTGGATAGGCGCATTCCAGCAGAGCCGAAAATCGTTTCTGGAAGAATCGAAAAAGACGCTGCTCAAATTCTTTCAGGGGTTTTTAACGGTTTTACAACTGGTGCTCCAATCGCTTTGATGGTTGAGAATAAGGAGGTTGACTCAAGCGATTACGAAGTAATAAAGGACCTGCCAAGGCCAGGACACGCCGATTACCCTGCACGTGTAAAGTATGGTGGCTTTAACGATTACCGAGGCGGCGGGCTCTTCTCAGGCAGACTCACAGTCGCACTCATCATGGCTGGAGCAATAGCTAAAAAATTGCTGAGCAGATTCGACGTTGACGTTTTAGCCTACACCCGAGCAGTTGGCAAAGTTAAAAGTGATAAAAAGTTTAGTGCTCAGGAAATCCGCAGGAACAGGTACAAAGCGGCTACCCGTTGTCCAGACTTAGCCTGTGCAGAAAGAATGGAGAAAGCCATAGTTGACGCTAGAAAAGAAGGCGATAGTCTTGGTGGAATAGTTGAATGCGTTGCCCTAAACGTTCCGGTAGGAGTTGGCGAGCCACTGTTTGATTCACTTGATGCTGATTTAGCAAAAGCATTGTTTAATGTTCCCGCTGTGAAAGGCGTAGAGTTCGGCTTGGGGTTTAGAGTTGCCGAGTTAAAGGGCTCAGAAAACAACGACCCCTACATTATGCAGAACGGAAAAGTTGCAACCGCAACGGATAATGCAGGCGGAATCTTGGGCGGAATCTCCACTGGCATGCCGATCATGGTGCAGGTAGCAATAAAACCAACCCCTTCCATCGGCAAAGAACAGAAGACCGTTAACCTATCCACAATGAAAGACGCGCGTATCAGCATTAAGGGTAGGCATGACCCCTGTGTTGTCCCAAAAGCCGTAACCGCTGTAGAATCTGCGGTCGCCATAACCTTAGCTGACCACATGATTCGCGCGGGCTTTATACCTAAAGTCTTGGAGAGACGGAAATAATGGATGAACTCCATCAGCTCAGAAAAAAAGTAGATAAAGTTGACGACCAAATTCTAAATGCGCTAAATGAAAGAGTCAAAATATGCAGGGCTATCGGCTTAGCTAAGAAAAAGGAAGGCATGCAAATAAGAGATGCTTCCAGAGAAAATGAAATCTACAGGCATGTTGTAGAAAAAGCGGTTGAATTTCATCTTGATCCCCTGCAAGTTGAAGCAGTTTACCGCGAAATAGTTAATATGTGCAGTGCTGTTCAAGAGTAGAAAGCACTCTTAACGGAGAGTTAAAGTCATGCTCTATGAAATAAACGAGAAAGCCATTAGGCTCGAAAATGAAGGAAAAAAGATAATACGCTTAAATCTGGGTGACCCAGACTTAGCTACGCCTAACGAGATAATTGAAGCTGCATGTGCAGCAATGAACGCTGGCAAAACAAAGTATTCTTCCTCTTACGGCGAGACCAACCTTAGAGAAAAACTCGCTGAACTCTATGGCGTTAAAGCTGAAAACGTGGTTATTACGTCCGGTTCAAAATGGGGCATATTCGCGACCATGTACATCATGATGAAGGCTGGAGGAAACGTTATCATCCCCATGCCTTACTGGACAGCTTATGATTTAATCGCTAAAAGCCTTGGTGCTCAAACTAAACTGTTAAGGACAGAGATGGAAAACGATTGGAAAGTCGACCTTGACAAACTTGAAAGCCTAATCGACAAAGACACTCGAATGATAATTTTAAACAATCCTAATAATCCTACAAGCAAAGTCATGGATGCTGAAACACTCGACGGCATAGTGGAGTTAGCTGATAAGAAAGGCATCACCATCCTCTCAGATGAAGTCTACGCAACCATCGCCTTCAAAAAAACAAAAAGCATCCTAGAGTATAACGGCAAGCGTAACCATATTCTCTCCAACGGCTTCTCGAAGACTTTTAGCATGACTGGTTGGCGAATCGGCTACATTATAGCAAACAAACAGCTTATCGACAACATAACTAAACTAAACCAAATCACCATCAACAACGTTCCAGTATTCATACAGGCGGCCGCATTAAAAGCGCTGGAAATGCAAAAACAACTCTCCACAAAAATAAAGGACGAATATCAAGAACGGGCAAAAATGGCAACCAAAACCTTAGCCAAAGCAGGCCTTTTATTCACAAAACCCGAAGCGCCATTCTACGTTTTCCCCAAATATCCAGGCTTAAACTCAGAAAAATTCACCTTAGACCTGCTTGACAAAGGCGTAGCAGTAGCCCCAGGCACAGCCTTCGGCGATTACAAAGAGCACTTCCGCATTTCCTTAACGGCGCCCAGAGACGAAATCAAAACAGGTCTCGATATAATATGTGAGGCTTTGGAATGAAAACCGCGATTCTCGGCGCGGGAAAAATGGGTGTTTGGTTCGCAAAGTTCTGCAAGGAGAAAGACGATAACGTAATCTTAGCGGACAGGAAAAAGGAAAAGCTATCACGACTGGGCAAGGAGCTTGGCGTTAAAACCACCGCGGATTTCGCAGAAGCCGTCAAAGCGGCAGATAGAATTATGATATGTGTCTCCATCAGCAGCTTTGAAGAGGTTGTCAAAAAAATAGGTCCAAGCGTACATGATGGGCAGGCTGTTATGGACATCTGCTCGATCAAGGAGTTCCCCGTCAAAGTTATGCATGAAAACATCAAACACGGCTTGGTCTTGGGCACGCATCCAGTTTTCGGTCCTGGCAGCAGGGGCGTCAAACACAAAGCCTACGTGCTAACTCCGACGAACGCAGCTGAAGAGAAATTTGCTGAGGGTTTCAAGAGTTGGCTGGAAAAAGAAGAAGCCCGCGTCTTCATCATGACTCCTAAAAAACATGACGAACTCATGTCCATAGTTCTTGGGCTGCCCCACTTCTTGGGTCTCGTCGCCTGCGAAACTCTCCTGGAACAAAAAGATTTCCCAGAAACGAAGCAAGTTGCAGGTACGACTTACCGTATACTGTTCACCTTGGCGGAAGCGACCGCGCTTGAAACTCCCGACCTGTACGCTAACCTGCAGATGAACCTGCCAGAAATGGGAAAAATCGAAGCCCTCTACATCGCCAAAGCACAAGAGTGGCTTGATCTAATCAAGCAGAAGAACCCGCAGGCAATAGTCGACAGGATGGCGCAGCTCAAAGAGAAACTCCTTAAGGTTGATCCCGACTTCGCCAAATCCTACGAAGTCATGTACCAAATGCTCGAAGCCACTGAAAAATAAGAAATTAAAGCATGCATCAAAGTGATCACATGACCAAATCATTGATTGTGAACTGTTCTCTGAAAGCCACGACAAGCGAGGCTTTACTTGAAGCGGTTAAAAAATTTAGCAACGTCACCGTTATCCAATTCAGAGATGTCGAAGAGGGCTACCACATTGAGAAGGACGTAGACTGTGTTGTTATCAGTGGGTCTGCAGCTAGAATAGTCAGTCCCTCAGACAGAGATATATTTGGAGGAGTTGTTAATTTGATAAAAACCTGCAACCTGCCCATTCTGGGTATTTGTTATGGTCATCAATTGCTTTGTTGGGCATTTGGCGCCAAAGTAGGGTTACTTCCTCAACCAGTTCTTGACCAGTTTGAAAAAGTTCGGGTAGTTTACGTCGACGAAATATTTGCAGGCTTTGCAAAACAGGAAACGATTCCGCTGTCAGAAAATCATTACGATTATGTCTTAAAAGAAGGCCTTGACGAGGCTGGATTGGTCTTGCTTGCGGATTCTGCTTCTTGCGAAGTAGAAGCCGTTAAACACAAAACTAAACCATTTTACGGCGTTCAATTTCATCCCGAACGAATAAACGTAAAAAGTGAATCACACCCTGAAGGGCACAAAGTTATCGAGAATTTCTTTAGGAACGTGGTCCAACGATAATTCGATTCGCTTGCAAAAATGGCTAAATGCTTCGGTTCAAGCTTATTGTGACGTTTTGGCTTTAGGATATGAGCCTAAAATCTTGATGAACACTGCATACTTCTCCAGCGCTCTCAAGGCTTCAGCACATCGCTTCTCACGGCGGTGCCCTTCAAAATCCAAGTAGAAGTTGTATTCCCACGCGGTTTGCTTGGTTGGTCGAGATTCGATTTTGGTTAAGTTGATGTCTCTTTCGGCGAACTCGCCTAGCGCATGGTAAAGTGAGCCAGGCTTGTGAACGGCTGAGAAGATTATACTGGTTTTGTCTTTACCCGTCGCAGGCGAATCCTCAGTAGACAGGATGAAGAACCGTGTGTAGTTCTCGGGGTTGTCCGCGATATCATTCGCGAGGATTTGCATGCCGTAGAGGTTGGCTGCTCTTTCGCTGGCAACCGCCGCAGCATTCCTTAAACCTTTTTCTTTAAGCATCTTGACGCTGCCAGCCGTGTCATATGTCGGTATGAGTTCGCGTCCAAACTCCTCTAGGAAAGTTCGACACTGTGCCAGCGCCTGAGGATGCGAGTAAACAACTTTGATGTCTGACAAAGCGGTGCCTAGGTTTGCAATGAGGCAATGCTCGATTTTCACGATGACTTCGCCGCACACCTTCAAATCATACTTCAAGAAAAGATCATAGTTCTGTGTCACGCTGCCCTCCAAGCTGTTCTCAACGGGCACGACGCCGAACTGAGTTTCCTGAGTGCACACGCTGTCAAAAACGTCCTTGAAGTCCCTGCAGGGTTTAACCTCTGTGTCGGCTCCGAAGAACTGGAAGACTGCGCTTTCGCTGTAAGCGCCTCGTTCGCCTTGGAAGGCTACTTTCACTTTTTGTTTCCCTGCTTACGATTCTTTATCAAGAGCTTGTTTATACCGTTTATCATTGCTTCAACGCTTGCCATAACAATGTCTTCTCTGGCTGCACGGGCTGAAACAATGTTGCCTTTTTCATCCTCGACTTTTATGACTACTTCTGCCACGGCGTTTGAGCCGCCTGTGATTGCTTCAAGACGGTATTCGCTGAGTCGTACACTTTCTAGGTTGTTAGTTAGTTTTTGGATGGCTTTTAAAACAGCGTCAACTGGGCCTACGCCTGTTTCTGCTGCAACGTACTCTTTTCCGTCTAAAACAAGCCGTACTGAAGCGGTCGGGATTACTTTGATGCCTGTTACGACTGCTAGGTCGCATAAGTCAACGATTTTTTCTTCACCTATCACTTCGCCCATGACTGCAGAAGTTAACGCAAATAAATCAGCGTCCGTCACCATCTTGCCTTTGTCACCTAGTTCTTTGACGCGTTGGACAATTTCTTTTATTTGCTCTTCGCTTGGGTGGATCCCTATCTCTTCCAGTTCAGCTTTGACGCCGCGTGTTCCAGCCAGTTTCCCCGCAACTAATTTTCTTGTTCGTCCGACCAACTCTGGGTCTATGGGCTCAAAAGTTAACGGCTTCTCTGTTACGCCACGAGTATGAATGCCTGACTCATGTGCAAAAGCGTTTTCGCCCACAATTGCTTTGTTAGCTTGCACAGTTATGCCGGTCAATGATGAAACCAGTTTGGAAGTGCCGTATAATAACCGTGTGTTCACACCCGTCTTGTACTTGTAAATCAGATGCAAAGCCATAACCACTTCTTCAAGCGAAGCGTTACCCGCACGCTCACCTAACCCGTTGACAGCAACGTGCACCTGAGTAGCCCCGGCTTCAACAGCGGCTAAGGAGTTCGCGACTGCCAAGCCAAAATCATTATGGCAATGTGTGCTAATGGGAACGTTAACTACAGTTTTTAGTTCCTCAATGAGTTTGATGGTTGTTTTAGGAATCATTATGCCCACGGTATCAGGAACGTTTAGAGTGTCCATTCCTGCTTTCTCTGCTGCTTGACAAACTTGTTTTAGGAAGGGCATTTTGGAGCGTGTGGCATCCATCGGTGAAAACTCGCATTTGAAACCATGATTCTTAACGTACTCAATAGATTCCACGGTTGAAGACAGCACTTGTTCATGCGTTAAGTTCACGGCGTACTTCATCTGCACAGGCGACGTGGGAATAAAAACATGAATTAGGTCAACGTCACAATCGATTGCTGCATCGATATCGCCTTTTGTTGCCCTGGACAGAGCGCAGATTTCTGGTTCTAACCCAGCTTTTGCAATCTCTTTGACAACTTTTTTTTCGCCTTCGGAGGAGCTTGGAAAACCTGCTTCGATAACGTCGACGCCTAGCTTGCTTAGTTGACGTGCAATCTCAATCTTGTCGTCTGCAGTTAAAGATACGCCGGGTGTTTGTTCACCATCTCTTAGTGTAGTGTCAAAAATACGGATGCGTTTTGAGGTTTTATTGTTCATTTTTTCAACCAGTTTTCGCTGTCAGGGCTGCAGCAATGGCTTCTGCCATTCCCACGGTCGTAGTGTTGCCACCGCAGTCTGGAACAGTTTGGCCGTTACGTAACGCGTATATCACCCCATTCTCTATTGCCATGCCCGCCTTGATGCATTTTTTATCATTGTATTTTTCGCCTAGCCAATCCAGCATCATTTTTGCAGCTAGTATCATTGAGATTGGGTTAGCAGTATGTTTTCCTGTTCTGTTTGGTGCTGAACCATGGATAGGTTCGAAGAGTGCAAAGTTGTCGCCTATGTTTGCGCCTGGAGCCATACCTAACCCGCCGATAAGTTGGGCTGCTTCGTCTGATAGGATGTCACCGAACATGTTGCAGGTGCAAAATACATCGAATTCTTGAGGCTCCTTTATCAGACGCATAGATGCTGCATCAACGTATAGCTCGTTAAAGGCGATGTCTGGATATTGTTTTGCTGTTTCGCGGCATATACTGGCAAATAATCCGTCGGTTACACGCATAACGTTTGCTTTGTGTATAGCGGTTACTTTCTTTTTGCCATTTCGTAAACGCGCAATTTCGAACGCTTTTTTTGCTATGCGTTCGCAATTTTTTCGGGTAATTACTCTTAAGCATAGGGTTGTGTCGTTGCCTATGGTGAATTCTAAGCCTTTGTAAACATCCTCAGTGTTCTCCCTGACAAACATCATATCAATGTCGGGTCGAGCGACAGGAACGTTGGGATAAGCCTTTAGTGGACGCAAATTGGCGTACAAATCGAACATTAATCTGAGTTTAACTATGACGTCGGCTGCGCTTTCGCCTACAGGTCCCTTTAGGCAAGCGTGGGATTCTTTGATTTTTTGCACTGTATCTTCAGGTAGTGCGGCGCCTCTTTTGGCTAAGGTTGCATCGCCCGCTTCCGCCTCAATAATTTGGAGATTTAATCCGAATTTTTTCTGTGCCGAGTCTAATACCTTTAGGGTAGCTTCGGTTAATTCTGGTCCTATGCCGTCGCCTGGAATTAGGGATATTTTGTATTCCATCATTTTTTGTTCAGTCTCCTTCGTAAGTTTTCTATTAATCCGCCATCCGCTAATATTTCCAATATGAATGGCGGGAGCTTGTCTACTTGAAACTTTTTGCCTCTTGAAATGTTTTCTATCTTGCCGGCTTCAAAGTCCACCGCTATTTCGTCACCTGTTTCAACCTCGTTGGATATGCCTTTGCACTCGATTACTGGTAAGCCGATGTTAATGGCGTTTCGGAAGAAAATCCGAGCGAAAGATTCTGCTACCACGCATTTTACGCCCGCGTACTTTAGGGCTAGCGGCGCTTGTTCTCGGCTTGAGCCGCATCCGAAGTTTTTCCCGCCTACAACTATTACTCCTTTTTTTGCTTTCTCAGGAAACGCTGGGTCTAAGCTTTCTAGGGCATGTTTTGCTAACTCGTAAGGGTCAACCAATACCAGGTATTTTCCAGGCAGAATAACGTCTGTGTCAATGTTGTTTCCGAATTTTATCGCTGGACCTTTGATTTTCATATTCATGCTTTTGCCTCCAGTTTTCTTGGGTCAGTGATTTTGCCTGTGACTGCTGAAGCAGCTACCGTTGCTGGAGAAGCCAAGTATACGCTGGCTTGGGTGCTGCCCATTCTTCCGATAAAGTTCCTGTTTGATGTGCTTACGCAAACTTCATCTGCTGCTAGCAATCCAATGTGACCGCCTAAGCATGGACCGCACGCCGAACCGCAAACCATTGCACCTGCATCAGTGAAGATTTCCAATAAGCCTTCGTTTAACGCTTGCTTGTAAACTTCTTGTGAAGCTGGAATCACCAATGCTCTAACATTGTCTTTTACACGTTTGCCCTTCAGGACTTGAGCGGCTAAGCGTAAATCTTCAATTCTGCCGTTGGTGCATGAACCAATAAAAGCCTGCTCGATTGGAACGTTGCCTACTTCAGAAACCGGCTTAACGTTATCAACCGACGATGGACAAGCAACTTGTGGCTCCAGCTTTGAAACATCAAATTCCACTGTCCGCTCGTAAACTGCATCTTTGTCACTTTTCAATGATTCAAAGTTAGGTAATGCTTGGCTGGTTCTGCCTTCTAAGAACTTGCGAGTTGTTTCGTCAGGTTCGATGATGCCGTTTTTGGCGCCCATTTCCACAGCCATATTGCACAGCGTCATTCTCCCTGCTATGCTCATGCTTTTTATTGTTGGACCGGTGAATTCAGCGCTTTTGTATATGGCGCCATCGACGCCTATTCGCCCGATTATTGAGAGGATTAGGTCTTTTGGTGTAACGTACTTTTGGAATTGCCCGGTCACATTTAGTTTAATCGCTTCTGGTACTTTCAGCCAAATCCTTCCGGTAGCAAAAACTGCTGCTGCCTCAGTTGAGCCTATGCCAGTTGCGAAAGCGCCGAAAGCTCCGTAGGTGCAAGTGTGGGAATCAGCGCCCACGATTACTGTTCCAGGAACCACATGTCCTTTCTCCGGCATGACTTGGTGGCAGATTCCGCCTCTGCCTATGTCGTATATGCGTAGTTTTTGGTCTTTGGCAAATTGGCGCATGGTCTTGTGCAGTTCTGCCGCTTTAACAGACTCAGCTGGCACCTGGTGATCCAGAATCACTACTACTTTTTGGTTATCCCAAACTTTTTGTATACCTATTTTTTCGAAGGCTTCAACGGCTAAAGGTCCAGTTAAATCGTGCACCATTATCATGTCTACGTTTATGTCCACAATTTCTCCTGGGTGCACGGCTCGTTTTCCTGAGGCTTTAGCCAATATTTTTTCTGTAATGTTCATGTCTATTCTCTTCTGTCACAATTAACTAATTTATTTTTGATTAATTTACCGTAGAGGTTTCTGATTTTTAAGAAACGGAAAGTTAAGGGTTTCCGTTCGGAGAGACGATTTATTCATCTATTCTTATTGATTTTGCTCCTCGTGCCAGTGCAGTTATACCTGTTCTTGCAAGTTCAATGACGCCATTTGTTTTCATCAGATTTAGGAACGCGTCAATTTTATCTGGTGTCCCTGTGATTTCTACAGTTAAGCTATCGGTTGAAACGTCTATGATTCGTCCTCTAAAGACATCTACGCAGTTTATGATGTCGGAGCGTTCTTTGGGGCTTGGCACACAAACTTTTATCAAAGCCAATTCCCGCATGACAAAGTTTCCACGCTCTAGCTCCTCGACTTTAAGTATGTCAATGAGCTTTGCCAGTTGCTTGATGACTTGTTCTATTGTTTTTTCATCTTCGTTGACTGTTATTGTCATACGTGCTAAGTCTTTCTTTTCCGTGGGGCCGACCGTGATGCTTTCAATGTTAAAGTTTCTCCGTCGAAACAGGTTGGCTACACTGTGAAGTACACCTGGCTTGTTTTCGACAAGTACAGAGATTACTTTTGTTTTTCCAGCTTCCATTTAATAGTCACCTCTCTGTTGCGGCAAACCGCAGCCTGGCGGCACAAATGGCACAACGTCCTGCTCTGAACCGATAGGCACATCGATGACAGTTGTAACTTTACTGTTTAGCGCGGTTTTTACGGCTTTTTGAAATTCTTCCATCGATCTTACACGGAAGCCTTGTGCTCCATAAGCCTCTGCCAGCTTCACAAAGTCAGGTGTGTTTCCCAAGTTAACTGCCATATAGCGGCGTTTGTAGAGCATTCTTTGCCACTGCGCAACCATCCCTAACACCGAATTGTTCAGCACTATGACTGTGACAGGGATATTCTCCGCTATAGAGCACGCGAGTTCTTGTTCGGTCATTAAGAAACTGCCGTCGCCCGCTATGTCCACTACAGGCCTGTCTGGACAAGCAACTTTCGCTCCTATCGCTGCTGGAAAACCGAAACCCATTGTTCCCAACCCTCCTGAGGTAATGAACGTTCTCGGCTTTAATGCTTTAAAGTATAGAGCTGACCACATTTGGTTTTGACCGACTTCTGTGGTGACTATGGTATTTTCAGGCAGCAGTCTTCTAAGCTCCGTCAATAACGCTTTCGGTACCAGGTCTTTGGGCATCTCTTTTAGCAGTGGGCTTAGTTGTTCTTTGGCTTCTTTAACTCGTTTTGTCCAAGTGCTGCTTTCGTTTTTGCGCAGTTTCTTCGTTAAGGCAGCATTCAACAGTTTCATAGAGGTTTTGGCGTCGCCAACTATGGGCACGTCGACTTCGATGTTTTTTCCAATTTCTGCAGCGTCAATGTCTATATGAATCTTTTTGGCGTTGGCGCAGAAAGTATCCGTGTTTGCTGTTGCGCGGTCAGAGAATCTTGTTCCAACAGCCAACAGCACGTCAGCTTCACCCATCAGCTTATTCGCCGCTGGGTTTCCATGCATTCCGATGCATCCAACTGATAAAGGATGGCATTCAGGGAATGCGCCTTTGCCCATCAAAGTTGTGGCTACTGGCGCCATCAGCAAATCTGAAATTTCCATGAGTTCATCTGAAGCGTTGGAGATTATGACTCCGCCTCCAGCCAGTATAATTGGTTTCTCAGCTTTTGCAAGTAGATTAGCTGCTTCGCTGATTTTTGCTAAATCTGGATTGATCGTGGGGTTGTAGCCTCGGGCTTCAATTTTGTCTGTGATTCCCATCTCCACCTCAGCGGTATCAGATTGCACGTTTTTCGGTAAGTCGATTAGGACTGGGCCTGGTCTGCCTGTGGAAGCTATGTAGAATGCTGCGTTCACCATTGGTTGGATTTCAGCGATTGTCCGCGGCTGATAATTGTGTTTAGTAATCGGTGTTGTGATGCCGATGATGTCTGCTTCTTGGAAGGCGTCTCTGCCGATCATGTAGGTAGTATTAACGCCTGTCGTCGGAACTTGACCTGTTATAGCTATTATTGGTGAGGAATCCATGTATGCGTTTGCTATTCCTGTGACCAGGTTTGTAGCTCCTGGTCCTGATGTTGCCATGCATATTCCTACTCGTCCGCTGGCTCTTGCATAGCCTTCGGCTGCGTGTGCTGCTCCTTGCTCGTGTCTGCAGAGTATGTGTCTGATTTTTTTGTTGCCGCATAATGCATCGTAGACAGGCAGTATTGCTCCGCCTAAGATGCCGAATATAACGTCCACGTTTTGTTGTTCAAGGGATTCTAAGAGTACTTTTGCGCCAGACATTTTGGTCATTTCATTTCTTCTCCTTTTTGATAACCATCCTCTCGTCTCCAGAAAAATTGATTTGAAAATTTTTCATTGGCTGTTTCAGAGGGTTTTCTGGAAAAATCAAAGAATAAGTACCCGACGATTCCAGCTATTGAGGTGACGATCCCTCATCTTAATTCCTCTTGAAATCCATGTTCTCTAAAAATAACCATTGTACAGATAAAAAGTTTACGGTGTCATTTCATTTGTTTACAATTTTTTGTTAATAACTAGCATGCTGAAGCCAACCGGCAACTTGATTTCCAAGAAGTGAGAAAGGAGAATAAAGATGGCTGCAGGGCACTGATTTTCCCTGAATAAATTAGGTGGCTGATAAAAGCACTTATAACCCACCGACTCATTCTCCATATTTGTGAAGAAGTATGTGTGAATTTAACGTAATCCTCGATGGAAAAGTGCAGTTCAAGGATGTAATTTACGTTAAAGTTGAAGGCGATAACGTTACAGTTAAGGATATTTTGGGTGAAGCTAAAGAGTTTAAAAACTGCAAGATTGTTGAAGTTGATGTTAACTCTACAAGGCTTGTTCTAACTACCTTAAAACCTTAATCATCCGCATCGAATCCCATAACCCCTGCCTTTTACGCTTTTTAGCGGAATTACGCTTTTTTCCACCGCAACCTAAACTCAATTCAAACCCCAATTTTTCGTTAGCCATTTATACAAGCACATCTCCGTATTCTAGCAGGGGCTGATTCTCGTGGTAAACAAAGTTAAAGTTGGAGACAAGGCACCCGACTTCAGTTTGCTGGACGTTAAAAATAGAACCAGAAGTCTGAAGGAGTTTTTGGGTCAAAAAGTCGTGTTAGTTTTCTTCGTTGGAGCTTTTACTTCAACATGCACTAAAGAGCTGTGTGTGTTTCGAGATTCGATTTCTCAACTGATTGATTTGAATGCTCAAATTGTCGGAATAGACGTAAACGTTCCTTCCGCGAATAAGGGTCTTGCCAAGAAAAACATGTTAACTTTCCCCGTACTTAGCGATTACAAGCACGAAGTCATCGAAGCATACGGGCTGGCAGTGCCTGATTTCGCTGGGCCCGAGGGTGACTCTAATGCATGTTGCTGGGGAAGTGGCTGTTACCCGATAGCTAAACGCTCAATCTTCATCCTCGACGAAAACGGCATTGTGCGTTACACGTGGGTTTCCGATAGTCGAGCTGTTGAACCGAGTTATGAGGAAATAAAAAAAGTTTTAGAACACAGTGCGCTGAAGGAACCAGCGGCAACAATTCCACGTTCCGTTATAACGATTTCGAGGCAGGTAGGTAGCGGGGGAGACGAAATTGCCCTGAAGATCAGCGAAGTTCTTGGCTATGCTTACTTCGATAAGAGTTTGATGATAAGCGAGGCCAAAAGCCTAGGTATTTCTGAGGAAGAAATTGCGGACTTTTCTGAGGATGCTTACAAGGTCAAGAGTTTCGTGGATAGAATTTTGCTCCGTAAGAAGCCTGTGGCTATATCCCATACCTTGAAAGACCATGAACTAATCAGGAAAACCCTCGACGAGGAAGAATGCCTCTCTGCGATTCAAACAGTCATCAATAGCTTAGCCAGTAGAGGGAAAACGATTATTGTAGGACGAGGCGGGCAAGCAATATTGAAGCATAAAGTAGGCGTGCTTCACGTGAGGATTGTTGCTCCCGTAGCCGTTAGGGTTGAAAGAATCATGAAGAGCGGAGGATTAAGTCGGGAGGATGCTCTAAAGTTGATTGAAGTCAATGACAAAGCAGCGGCTGAATATCTGCGAAGATTTTACGACATCGATTGGGAAAATCCGGCTGTTTATGATTTGGTTTTGAACACTGGGAAGATGGATTTAGACACTGCATCGAGACTGATAGCCACGGTAGCATTGCAAGAATGTAGAATATTCAAATAACATTTGAAAAAAGCATTATAGCATTATGGGGCGATTGCTCGAAAAACAAGTTTCACTAAAATCACATGTGTGCTTTCCGAAATAGTGGTAATTATCTTTCAGCCTTTGACCACGCTAAGTTCATAAATCGGCACATATTTACGTGCTCAAAAGAACATTTGTTTACCTTCTAAGCCGTCTTGTTTCTGTTAGGATATTAGTTTTGTTAGTAGGTTTTTTAAGCTAAATCGACTATCTAAAATCATGACTAAATACTGGCTTCTGTCAATTCTTCTCGGGAATATTGAAATTGCCTACGAACGTTTTTTTAAGGAAAGGCTTCCAGGTGAGATGAAATAATGCCGCTTAGCGAAATCAGTGTGAAAGCGCCTGCTACAAGCGCTAATATTGGGTCAGGCTTCGACGTCTTCGGATTAGCTTTGGATGCGCCCACTGATAAAGTCACAATGGTTCAGACAACAGCGGGTTTGAAAATCCAAGTTTTCGGCTTCTTAGCAGAAACCATCTCTGTAGTGCCTGAGAAGAATACAGCAGGCGTCGTCGCAAACCTAATGTTACAGGAGTTCTCGCTGAAAACAGGCCTCAGTATAACGATTGAGAAGGGCATTTGGCCGAGCAAAGGCTTGGGCAGCAGCGCAGCTTCAGCCGCAGCCGTGGCGTATGGCTTGAATCACATGTTTAACCTCAAATTGAGCAACGAACAGTTAGTTCAGTTTGCCGCCAAGGGTGAAGTTGCCTCCGCTGGATATGAACACGCGGACAACGTTGCAGCCGCCGTCTGCGGAGACTTCGTGATAGTAAAATCGTACAATCCGATGGAAATCATTTGCTTAAAAGCGCCTTCAGACATGGAATGCTGCGTGGCTTTCCCGCATATCATTACACCGACCCACAAGACTGAGAAAGCCCGTTTAGTCGTGCCCAGAATGGTTCCTTTGGAAAAACTTGTTTATAACATCGGACAGGCTGCCGCCTTGGTAAGCGGCTTCGCTACAGGCGACGTAGAACTTATTGGAAAGTCAATGCATGATTCCATAATTGAGCCAGCCAGAGCTAACCTAATCCCAGGATACCTGAAGGTCAAAGAAAACGCGTTAAACGCGGGTGCATGCGGAGTAACTATCAGTGGCGCAGGACCGGCGGTGATAGCGGTAGTTAACAAGAAACAGAATGTTGCAGCTAAGGTTGCAGTAGCCATGAAGGAAGGATTCAAGTCTGCCGGTTGCGAGGCAACAGCCTTTGTCACAAAGCCAGGCAAAGGCGTATCCATAATAGAAAAGTGAAAAAACTGACCATCAAGATGGCGTGCCAGCGTGAAAAACTTGGCTCTTTGGGTGAAATCTCTAACGGGGCGGGTTTAAACAACCCAGCTTTACATTTACTAAGCCGATTAGTCAATGTTGACAACTATTCTAAGACTAGATGGTACCTTAACGTTTTCTGGCTTTATATATTCATAAATCAATAGATATTGGTTGCCAAACTAATCGGCAAAGGAAACAGCAAATGAGTAACAGGCAAAAGTTCGAGCAAGATTTAACAGTCCTAGTATCAAGGCTAACAACGAGTTCTGAGAAAGAAACGGAAAACAAACTAAACATGCTGAAAGACTGGCTGGTGAAACTGCAAAAAGAAAACATTTTAAAAATCAACCATTCCGTGATGGAAATTGTTTGCGCCAAATACCTAATTCAAAAAGGCTACGAGGTTCAACTTGAATATCCGTTAAACGAAGTTTTAACCTGCGATTTGTACGCCATAAAAGGCTATGGAAACCTAATTGTTGAAGTAGAAACTGGTTATATTCCTCCTGAAAATGCGTTGGCGCCATTAACTTACACTACTGCAAGGCTGGCAAGCAAGATAATAAGGTACAGTAGTTTCGCAGGAAAATTCGCGTTAGGCGTACCGCCCCACTATATTCTGCCTTTTCCCCGTCCGCTGGCTAAACCGCCGAGAAACCGAACAGACCAAGAAATAATGCAGATAAAAAAACTCTGTGATGCATACTACCATAAACCGCCAGTCACCATTGAAGAAATAAGAAATGCACGCATCCATGAAATCTACGTAATCGACGTTGACCGAGCAAAAGTCCAGGAAATCGACCCTGAAGCTTACCTCAAAAGAGCCATTCAAAAAGGCATCGTTTACGATTACTTGCCACCACAACCTGAGGAGCAATAGAGCCAATTGTCATTTTACGTTTACATTTTACTATGCATTGATGGAAGTTTCTACACAGGCTACACCAAGGACTTAGATGCAAGAACAAAACTGCATCAAAACGGCCAAGGCGCCAAATACACAAAATCCCACAAACCCCAAAGGCTAGCTTACGTTGAACTGTTTGATTCAAGAAGCAACGCGATTAAACGTGAAAGAGAAATAAAGAAGCTAAACCACCAACAAAAACTTGCGCTTGTCAGCTCTCAAAACAAGAAATAAACTTGGAAAGATTCATAAAACTTTCTAACCAACAACTTTTGTTTAATCCCTTTAGATAAGCAGGGTCAAGACTGCTCCCGTAATCACTGGCACAAGCACATTATCATTCACTGGCAGAGGAAGAACCTCAACGGTCATAGCGATTGCTGCCCCAATAAAAGCCAATAACGGCGAAACAAAAAATGAGCCAGCTAAAAACGCAAAAAAGAAACCAGCCAACGAACCTTCCCAAGTTTTTCCTTTGTTAAAAGGTAAAGACGTTGAGATTAGACCGCCAAAAAGTGAAGCGACGCTGTCGCCTAAGCAAAACATAGCGACGGCGGCATAACTTGCAGGATGAGGAAACACAAGCAGAGTAAACAAAATGCCAAAAGCAAAGTACAATGGCGCCGCCGCAAAGTCATTCAATTCTGATTGTGAGGCAGCATGACGTGTAATCGCCGGAATGAATGAAAATTCTCTTCCTTCTAAACGCCAAAGTTCAGATATGCTATATACCACTGCTATCGCGAAAATTAAAACGCCTACTGTGGGAACACCTATTAAGCTGGCGATAACTGGCATAAAAAATCCGGAAGCATGAATATCTTCTCTTAGAAAATCGTTTGTCGTCGGAAAAGAACGTTTACGTGGTTCCCCATCAATAATGGGCAAGATTGCTGAAAGTTTGCCATTCACTACCCGGTCAGCTTTGACTCTTATGACAAAATCGGGATTAAAACCGATTTTCAACATTCCAGGTAAGAAGATGCAACGGTTGTTTCTGTCATCAGCGACAACGATGCAATCGCTTAACCGTAAGTCTTCAGCAGTTAAAATTTGCGATAAAATCTTTAGTTTCCCCTCAGGCTCAATGGCATCACCCCCGATTTTACCGGTTAACTTTCCATCGTTGGTTTCAACTTCAATGCCATAGGCGTAGTCTGCACCTACGGCGTCCGCTAATTTTTTAACCATAACCGTTGGCAACCCAGAACTAATGAGGGCAATTTTGCAGTTTCTCGTTTTTATTTGAGAAAAAATGTTTTGTAAAAAAGGTGTTGAGGGAATTTTTTCAAAAATTGAAGTTAAAGTTTCAAACTTAACACCTTTTGATTCTTTAAAAACACGCTTCAGCACCGATTGTAACTTTAAAATGCCTGCTTCATAGAGTAAACCGAAAAAAAGGATCTTAACTAAACTACTGAAATCTAAGGTTTTTCCCACTTCGAAAAAGAAGCGGTTTTTCGGAATAAGCACTCCTTCAACGTCGAAAACTACAAGCCTAGGTTTCTCTGTAGTAGCCATTTCACTCTAAACTCACGAATGCAGCATGCTGAAGAGAAAATGGCAACTTGCTAAAGATAAATTATCCTGTTGCCAGAGGGCAGATGTAGCCCATTAAATTGATTTTTGAGGGCTGAAAAATTATCGGCGGAATAATGGACAAAGGGACATGTCTCAACTAGAGGATTTGGCATTGCCCACTGGATTCAATTTTGCTTGAGAAATTCGCTAACTAAATTGATACCCTACCCGCCTTCCCAATTTCCGGTAAACCACAGAATCTTTGTATATGCTCAAGCCTACCCGAGTCAAATAGATGCTTCCACTATGCTTCAAATACTTTAAGAGCACACTTGAAAAAAGTAAAATGGCATCCTAAGGTTCTCAAGATTGAAGTTGGAACGCCGTATGGGACACTTGTATTATATAATTTATATATACATGGTGCGCAATCAAGATATCGGGGACAGTTTGGCATGGCTTGGTACATTGACCCAGTAACAGTCGCTATAATAGCGGCAGTGGTAATCATCGCTTGTGGAGTAGTGATTTTTGCCATGAGGAAACTGGGAAATAAACCCCGGCAGAAAAAACCTCAAAAAACAGATAAAGATCCACTCCTTGACTATGCAGGTTCACCCTTCAAGATCTCTAAAAGTGTCCCAACATCGACAGCTTCTACCGCAAAAGATGAACTGCGGATGCTCGATTTAGAAAGAGAGATTTTGAGCGATGCACTTCGCCGCTTGTATGAAGCACAAGCAGAGGGAAAAATCTCGGAGGCAGAGAGAGAAAAGCTTGCCGCAAGCTACAAGGCTAGAATGGTGTCTATTAAAGAATCCATTTCGAAAGATGAAACAATAGTTGCGTTGCATGATCTTGAGGGGATGGAGGAAGATTTAATGAAGCTTTTCAGCGAACGTTTCGGAGAATTAAACTCGAAAGTTGAAGAGCTTAGAACGAAGATCGATGTTAAACCGATAAAAGAGATACCTGTAAAATTACCGACTCAAACGTCAGTTTCACAGATAGAAAAAAGCGAGAATGAGGAAGAAGAGGAGGAAGCAGGTGAAGAAAAACAGAAAAAGAAGCGGAAACTTCCAGAAGAAAAACCTGACGCTAAGACTGAAGCTGAGAAAAGGATTGAGTCGATCAGAAGTGAAGTTGAGAAGGTTTTAGATAAACTGGGACAGATGGAAATTGAAAGCTAATCTTGACCCAACTCAAGCGGCAAAACAGAAAGCAGCCTTAGAAGCGGTTAAACATGTTAAGGATGGCTTTATTGCAGGTTTAGGAAGCGGAAGTACAGCCGCTTTTGCCATAGAAGCAATAGGCGAAAGAATAAAACGTGAAAAACTACGTGTTATGGGTATTCCTACTTCTTATCAAGCCTTCTTGTTAGCGGTTGAATGTGGCATTCCGATTACAACTTTGGACGAACATCCGCAGATAGACGTGACCATTGACGGGGCAGACCAGATAACTCCTGAATTATTTTTAATCAAGGGTATGGGCGCGGCTTTGGCGAGGGAAAAAATTGTTGCCGCTGCCTCCAAAATTAACATCATCATTGCTGATGAGAAGAAAAAAGTGAAGGTGCTAGGTGAAAATAACCAGTCTGTGCCGATAGAAGTTTTGCCTTTTGCTATTTCACTGGCCAAACGAAAAATTATTAATGCGGGTGGAAAGCCTGTTCTGCGTGAAGGAAAAGGAAAACTTGGTCCAGTGATAACTGATAATGGTAACGCCATTTTGGATTCATACTTTGGTGAAATAGCTAAACCAGCCGAGCTGGCGGTAAAGTTGAAGATGATTCCCGGCGTTGTAGAAACAGGTTTTTTTGTTGGGTTAACCGATATTGCTTATATCGGAACAGTCAGCGCTGTAGCGAGAATTGACAAAATTAAGTTTTAAGCAAGTGCATATTGGTTCTTCTTTAAGGAAACTGTTGATTGGGCGCTTGAAGATCCTAAAGGCAAATCGATATATAAGGTGCAAGAAATCAGAGATGAAATTGACCGCATGGTCAAAGAATTAATGGTTGAAAAATAACTTTTCTTGAAATGTCAATATTTTTGCGCAATATCGCAGTAGCTACGCCTGATCACTGCCATCGTTAGGTTGAGGATGTTGATCGGAAGATATTTCAAACGTTTTCTTTGGCTTCTGTATCTGTGAAGTCATGAATTGTTGATTCATGGATCCATGCGTCAGGGTTTTTATATTTGAATGTTGGCGCCATGCTTCGGAGTCTTTCCGCTTCCTTTGCCTCAAAGCAATATATGATTTCGATGAGGGTTTCTCGGTGTTTTTGTTTTTGCTCCAAGAAGGTTTCAAAGAGCTTCTTAAAATTGCTCAAGTTTAATGCTAGCTTTGAAAATTCATCAGCTATATTTTTAATCGTGGCGGATTGCAGGTAATTGGTGTAGACTTCACTGAGTTGATCCTCAAGGTCAGTTAATTCTTTCAGTATTTCACATGAAATCTCGTAGTTTAGGTTGTTGGTTTTAGATAATTTTTTAGTAAACCTGGAAATATTATCTGCTATTTCCGCTAAGTTCTTTTTGCAATTAACGTTTTCTAGTCCAGGCAAGTCAACGTAATCAAGTATTCCCTGAATGACCTTTGCACATTTTAAACTGTCATACGCCAAACACAAAATAAAGCTGCTTTCAGGCGGATTGATTTTCTTGGCTAAAGCGTCATAAAGTCTAAAAGCCTCAATTTCTATGTTGTTTAAGCATTTTAAAGACTGCGCGCTTTCCTGCAGTTTTTCAACCATTTTTCTTTGCCCAAATGACACTTTGTCGCGAGTCTTAATAAATATTATTGATTTTGTTTGTTACTGTCCGTCTGTTCAGCACATATACGATTCAACAACTTTCAAGGCAGGCTCTAATGCTGACAAGGCAAAATAGAGGCCTTAAAGCAAGCCGCTTTAGCAAAAAGCCCGAATAAACCCTGTTGCCTTTCTATTAGCTAGATTGTGTTCTGCCAAACATTTTGAAGCGGGTCTGGTGGGAGAAGGTCAGGAGCTACGTAGGACAATCATCGTATTGGTTTTCATTATGCCTTCTACTAAGCGGATTTTTTCTATACACTCGTTAACTTCCGTCACGTTCATACCACTGATGACTGCTACGATGTCGTATTCGCCTGTTACTTCATAGATTGTTTCAACATTTGGTATGATTTGGATTTTTTTTGACACGTCTTGTGTTGGGAAGGCAGGGTTGGTTGTGAGTAAAGTTATGGCTTGAGCGCCTTCTGCAACGCCGATTTTAACCGTAAATTTGCGTATGACTCCTTCGTCGCCAAGTGTCTTGATTCTTTTCCGAACAGCGCCCTCGGATAAGCCTACTTTTGCGCCTATTTCGCCGTAGCCTGCTCTTGAGTCGTCTTTTAGGAGTTTGATTATTTCTTTGTTTTTCTCGTCCATTTTCTGTCGCCGAATGTTATTGCTGTAGGAAAATTTAACGATTTCTATTGTTGACATTTGAGTGAGTGCGGATTTCGTTGTGTTTACGTGTTTATTGTACGTTTTTCAGTTCCTAAAGCTCTTTTTTCTGTGCTGAACATTTGCACCAAATGGAACATTAGTAGTCTGACTTGTAACAAATAAGTCAAAATGTTTAAAAGAAACTCGACTTTATTGGAGAAGACATTTCCGAATATAATAAAGTGACGAATAAAATGATTAAACCAGTAAATATAAACCCTCAAGAAATGAAGACTATAAATAAGGCAAAATGCCCCGACTGCGACGCAGAGATTGATGTTCCCACAGACATAGAAAAAGGAGAAATCCTGAGTTGTCCCGGCTGCGGACTTGAACTTGAAGTTAAACAAGTGAAAGGCGGATGCGTAGACCTTCAAGAATTAACCATTGAAGGCGAAGACTGGGGCGAATAAGCAGTATCACTACCCAGTTTTCATTATTTAAATCAGTTTTTTGATTAATTTTTTTGTGGAAGCAGAAAAGCGATGAGCATAGCACTCCTATATGAGCGGTCAGAAAACGACGAAAACGGCATAAAGCTAACAGCCCAACAGTTAGGCGTTGATTTGACTTTTCTGCCATTCCGAAAAATCTCTTTATCAATCTCCAAAGACGGCTTTAGCGCTAAAACCAAAGGCAAAGACTACACAAACATAATCAGAGACACCGTTGTCGTGCTTAACCGCGCGCAAAGCAAAAATCGTCGCCTCCAAGCCTCATACATCATGGAACAACTCGGCAAAAAAACGCTAAACAGCTCTAATATCGAATTCCTCTGCTACAGCAAACTACGCACATTACTCAACTTCTGGAAAGAAGGTATCCCAGTTCCCAAAACGGTCTACGTCCCATGCGACTCAACCGACACCATGAAAAATGGCAAGGAAATTCACAACGAAAAAGATATAGCAGAACTATTCCAACAAGAAATCTCCCTTACAGAAGGCATAGTAATCAAAGCCGACGCGGGGACTCACGGCAAAATGATCATGCTATCAAAAAACCAAGAAGAACTCATAACCAGCATTCAAGAAACAAGACCCTCAATAATTAACCCTGTCGGCGTAGTTGCGCAGGAACTGATTCAGAAGTGGTTTTACGATTTAAGAATAATAGTTCATAAAGAGAAAGGTAAACAACCAGTTTGCTACCCTGCCGCGATGGCAAGAGCCGGCTTTAAGGATTTCAGAACAAACACTTTCTTGGGCAACTTGGTCTTCGGCGCCAAACTACCTAAGAGCATTCAGGAACTTGCGGTGAAATGCGGCAAAGCCCTTGGAAAAGGCAGTGAAGCGTGGATTTTCGCTTTAGACGCCATGGTAAACGTTAAAGAAAACAAACAGGTTGATGACGCTTACCTCAAAGCTGAACTCGATAAGGCAGCCAAAGCGTTCACGCCTGTCCAAAGGATTAAGCGGGATGACAGTCGCCTAACTGACTTCCAAGCATGGAACAGTAAACTAGAAAAAGCGTTCCAAGGCTACAGAGATAGCGAGCATTACGAAAATATTAAAAAGATAATTGAAGAAAGCGTAGAAAATAATAAGAGTGCATTAGTGTTTCATGAGTCGAATTCTTGCCCAGAGTTCTGGGAGAACACTCGGCTTGCAACAGGCTACAATGTGGCGGTTCCTCTTCTAAAGAGTGCACAAAGCCTGATAGACAATTAATCAAGTAACGAGGAAAAAAAGATGTTGAGAATCGGAATAATTGGCGGTTCAGGATACGTTGGCAGCGAGCTCCTGCGGCTGCTGCTTCTTCATCCGCAAGCAGAGGTAACTATGGTTACTTCACGCCAAAGCGTAGGGGAATACGTTTTCAACGTCCATCCGAACCTGCGGGGATTGACACAGCTGAAATTCGTCCCCCAAGATATGACTGAGTTGCAGAAAAACTGCGAATTGATCTTCACGGCAACCCCGCACGGTGGCTCAGTTAATTTAGTTCCTAAACTCTTAGAAGCAGGCTTAAAAGTAATCGACATGAGCGCAGACTTTCGCCTCAAAAACCCAGCCGACTACGAAACCTACTACGGCTGGAAACATGCCCACCCGGAAATGCTCAAGGAAGCTGCATACGGCTTGCCCGAGCTTCATCGGGAAGAAATAAAAAACGCTAAACTCGTCGCTTGTCCAGGGTGCATGGCAACATCCGCTATTTTGGGCTTAGCGCCTATAGTGAAAGCTGGGCTTGTTGACAAAGACAAAATCGTAGTGGACCTAAAAGTTGGTTCTTCTGGTGCCGGTAGCAAACCAACCCTTTCATCGCATCATCCTGAACGGTTTAGCGGAGTGCGACCCTACCAAGTTATTGGGCACCGCCACATCGCTGAAGTTGAACAGGAACTTAACGCGTTAACGAATGAACCAGTAAAAATATCGTTCACCCCCCATGCCGTAAACATGGTTCGTGGGATCCTTGCAACTATTCACACTTTTCCAAAACAACCCATTACCAGCAAGGACGTTTGGAAAGCTCTCCGCGGACAGTATGGGAATGAACCGTTCGTACGCTTGGTTAAGTATCAGAAGGGGCCGTATCAGTTGCCTGATCCGAAGGTGACCATGGGCACAAACTACTGTGATGTCGGCTTCGAGATAGATGAGCATGCGAATCGGCTTTTGCTTTTCTCAGCCCTCGACAACATGGCTAAAGGTGCTTCAGGTCAAGGCGTACAATGCATGAACATTCTCATGGGCATAGATGAGACAACTGGGCTAAAAAGTACTGGTTTCCATCCGATGTGATAGCTATGCTGCTTGTAATAAAGATGGGCGGAAGCATACTCAAAGAGGGAGCATCCCAAGATTTAGTCTCCGACCTAAAAGAAGTAGCCAAAGACAACAAGGTCATCCTTGTGCACGGCGGAGGCGTAGAAGTCACCGAAATCGCCTCTAAACTGGGCAAAGAACAAAAATTCATAATTTCGCCAGAAGGGTTCAGAAGCCGCTACACCGACAAAGAAACAATTGAAATTTACACTATGGTTATGGCAGGCAAAATCAACAAGCAAATCGTTTTAGCATTGCAAAGCCAAGGCATCCAAGCTGTAGGCATAACTGGCTTAGATGCGGCAACCTTGAAGGCTGAACGAAAAACCAAGCTCATCCACATCGACGAACGGGGCAGAAAAAAAGTTATCGACGGCGGCTATACAGGAAAAATAACCCAAGTTAACTCCGAACTGCTAAATCTCCTGCTTGAAAAAGGCTACGTGCCAATTGTGACACCTATAGCGATTAGCCAAGATTTTGAACCCCTCAACGTGGACGGCGACCGAACAGCCGCCATAATTGCAGGCGCCCTCAAAGCAGACCGCTTAATCCTGCTCACCGACGTGGCGGGCTTAATGCTCAAGGGCGAGTGTGTTCCAAAAATTAGCGCAACAGAGGTTAAAGAGGTCATGTCAAGCATTGGGCAAGGCATGAGCACCAAAGTCCACGCAGCACTGGAAGCTTTAAACCAAGGCGTCAAAGAAGTCTTAGTTACCGCGGGCACGGGAAATCAGCCTATTAGTTGTGCTTTGAATCATAAGGTTGGTACAGTGATAACCGATGAATGACAAAGACATAACGGATATTGAAAATCGGTTCATGGCGAATGTTTTCTCCAAAAAACCAATCGTACTAACAAAAGGCAAAGGTGCGCTTGTCTGGGACATAAACGGCAAAGAATACTTGGATTGCTCAAGTAGCTACGGTGTAGCTTTGCTGGGGCATTGTTACCCAAAAGTTGTAGCAGCCATTCAAGCTCAGGCAGAACAGCTTATTTCATGTCACAGCGGCTACTACAACGACAAACGAAGCGAATTCATACAAAAACTTGTGCAGATAACGCCGAAAGGCTTGGATAAAGCGTTCCTTTCAAACAGTGGAGCTGAATCCGTCGAGTGCGCTATAAAATTAGCCCGCAAATACACGGGCAAACCAGAAATAATTGCTTTAATGGGCGCTTTTCATGGCAAAACTATGGGTGCATTATCAGCAACATGGGACAAGAAATACAGAGAGCCTTTCATGCCGCTGGTTCCCGAGTTCAAGCATGTAGCCCCTGACAACGCCGATAAACTTCGTGAAGCGATAACTGAGAAAACAGCCGCAGTCTTGATGGAGCCAATCCGCGGTGAAGGCGGCGTTCGTGTTCCACCTGACGGTTACTTGCAGGCAGCGCGGCAAATCTGCGATGAAAAGAATGTTTTGTTAATTTTTGATGAAGTTCAAACCAGTTTTGGGCGCACGGGCAAACTGTTTGGATGCCAAAACTGGGGTGTTACGCCTGATATTATGTGTTTGGCGAAGCCGTTTGCAGGCGGCTTACCTATCGGTATAACCGTTGCAAAGGAGAACATTATGTCAGCGCTTAAAGTTGGTGAACACTCATCCACTTTCAGTGGAAGCCCGCTGGTTTGTGCTGCAGGATGTGCCGCCTTAGATGCGCTTGTAGAGGAAAAACTTCCTGACCGAGCAGCCGTTATGGGCAAGTATTTCAAGGTTCAGCTGGAAGGTTTGCAGGCTAAGCATAAAATCATCAAGGAAGTTCGTGGCTTAGGCTTAATGCTTGGCATGGAACTGCGATATGACGTTCGCAACGTAATTCTTAGGGCGGCAGAAAAGGGCGTTTTGGTGCTGGATGCTGGAAGAACCGTGGTTCGGCTGTTGCCGCCTTTGGTGATTGAGAAAGAACAGATCAATCGGGCAGTCTCGGTTCTAGATGAGGTTTTGGGGGAAGAGGAAAATGAGCGAGCAAGCAGTACGGTTCTTAACTAACCTTCTGGGCATTTACAGCCCTTCAGGAAAAGAAGAGGACGCAGCCAACTTCTTAGCTTATGAAATGAAGCGGATGGGTTTTGAGGTTGGCAAAGACGCCATTGGAAATGTAATCGGCGTCGTCGGCGAGGGCGAACCAGTTATCTTATTATGCGGACATATGGATACGGTAGCCGGGCATCTGCCGCTTCGGATTGAAGAAGGCAAAATTTACGCCCGAGGCGCCGTGGACGCGAAGGGTCCACTTGCCGCAATGATTATGGCTGCAGTCTCAGCTGCTAAGGAGCCTGGGTTTAAGGGTAAAATTTTGGTTGCCAGCGTCGTGGAAGAGGAAGCTACCAGCCGCGGTGTGAAGCATCTGATAACTCAGGGAATTAAGGCTGACTACGCTATTTTCGGTGAACCCAGCGGCGTTGAGAACGTAACCATTGGCTACAAAGGTCAAATCCAGCTCAAAATCGTCTGCAAAACTGAGACGGGGCATTCGTCCACGCCTTGGCTTTACGATAATGCTCTGGAGAAAGCGTATGAGGTTTGGGGGCTAATCAAAAACGCTTCTTCATATCCCTCGCTGGATCCTTCGGAAAGCCCATTTAACGCTGTTACGGCGTGTTTGGTTAAAGTTGCGGGTGGTAGAGCAACTTCTGTTGTTCCCTTTGAGGCTGAGATGAATCTTGACGTCCGAGTGCCAATACAGTTTACCACGGCTCAGGTTTTTGAGCAGATAGAGAAGATAATTGCTAAGTACCAAGCTGCCAATCCGAAGGTTACAGTGAAAGCCACCGTTCTTGACACAGTTGAGCCGTTCGAAGTCAACAAGGCTTCACCAATAGTTCATGTGGTGTCGTCGTCCGTTAGAAAAGTGCTGAACAAGCCTGCGACGCTTCTGCGCAAAACAGGCACCGGCGACATGAACATCCTCGGCAAAGCCATGAACCTGCCAATAGTCACTTATGGTCCAGGCGACTCGCACTTAGATCACACTTTAGATGAGCACATTGACATAAGCGAGTACTTGGACGCCATTCAGGTCTACAAGGAGACGCTTCTCAGATTATCGGAACTGCATAATAACAAGAATGGAAATCAACAGGCAACTTAGATTTGTTGGTTTCTGCAGAAAACATTACTATGTATGCTCTCATGCTTGGCATGATTGCTTTGTTCAGAAATAGCTGAAGAGAAAAAAGATTGAGCTGGGAGGCTGTTAAGGAGCTGGTGGTGGCGGGGGCGGTGGAGGAGGTGGCGGTGGAAGTGTCTTTTGGCGTTTTCTTAGTAACATCAGAGCAGCGATGACTACTACAATGATTACTAATACGACTACTACGGGTAATGTTGGGAATTTTGTTGTTGTTGAAGGTGTTTGGGTGGGCGTAGAAGTAGAAGATGTAGAATTCGAATTCGCCATGGTTTTTGAATCGAGTAGTATAGAGTAAGATGCTATTTGACTTGTTAAATGGGATGTGTCATCTGCGGGTGATGCAAAAAACCTCCAAGCGTTGCCAGGGGCAAACGAGCTAGTTAAATAATCTGTGAAATTCAAACCTACTACTGTCCCCGAGCTGTTATAATATGTTGCAACAACCCAGGGATCTTGAGCCACTTGGGTGCCATTGTTCACGATGGTTCCGTCAATATAATATGTGCCGTTGCTAGGGACGTAAGGAGTACTGCCTCCTGGATTTGGAATTTCCAGTCCTGCGTATTGTGCGACATCGGTATTAATAACGGAAGTAACTGTAAACTGGACAGAGCTGACTGAAGAGATCCAGCTCAGGCTGTCTGTGCTGCTGCTCCCCGCAGTAAAGTCCAGGTAGAAAGGAGCCTTCTGCCCAGGAAGCGTATGGTACACGAATGCTTGGGTGGTGGTTTGGGCCAAAGCCGTTCCGGTGGAGCTTAAAGCGGTGCCTTGAAGAGTTACATTTTGTATGATGTTTGAACCCACATTCTCGATTTCACCGACGACGATAAAATCGCCACCATTTGGTGATGATAGAACAGTATTCGAAGGAGCAGTGTACCAACTGTAAGAAACAACAGTGACTTCCGATGAGGACGCCTTCACGCTTTGCGTAGACAACGTAATAAACGCAGCTAAAACTAAGGCTGCAATAATTACCATAGTTACTATTTTTTTCAATTATCTTCCCTTCGACTTGAAGTAGTTTCTTGATAAGTGCTTTTTTAGTTATTAAGGTTTTCATTTTTACGCGATTTTGTTTAGTTGCTGTGCTATTGGTGTGCTGAATGCACCGAAAGCTTTTGTTTTCTTAATTTTGCTGTTTTATTCTTAGATTTAATAATTGTTGTATCCCATAGCCACCAACATAAATTTAAAAACAAAACAGTTTTAGTTAGTTTGATGGTAACTATGAAGGATGACTTTGAATGCCCGTGGTGTGGCTCAAATTTTGAAGACAGCAAAGAACTAGATTTGCATGCACGTAAACATTATGAACCTCCCACTATGTAATGTTCATAATTCTAATTCGTCTGAACTTAGCAGGATTTTCTTTTTGCGTGGAATTTTCCAGTTCTCAGTAGCAGACAGCTAAATTACTGGGCTGCTTATTCTTTCATCGTTGAAGTCTTGGAGACTACAGCTTGTTCGCTGTTTATTCCGCGCCAAGTAATTTTATAGCCGAGTTGAGTTAAGGCGCAAGATGCGTCACTTACTCCTTCAGCTTCAATTAGCCTTATTGCTTGGGTAAGAGGTAGCTTTCCTGACTGTTTTAGGCATTCTTCGATTTGATTGTATATTTGAATTAGTTTTTCTTTACTTACTAGAATGTTGGGCATCGCCACGTAACCTGGAGGAGGATTAACTGTTAGAACCGCTTTGGCGGCCTCTGTGGAAATGCCGATTCTAGCGGCAAATTCGTCGTAGGAGATAACTGGCTCTGTAAATTTAACTGGGAGGTTCTCTAAGAATTTGATCTCTCTAGCTTTGACTCCTTCAAAAGCGGTTTCTAAGTAACGCAGAATTGATGCGAGGGGGATTTTGTCGTGATAATAAATGAAGTTCAATTGCGGTCGCTTCTCCAGTGCAGCGAGTTTCTCACATGCCAAAGCTTCATCAACAAGCAGAAGCATCTTGGCTTCTACTTGCTTTAGTTTTTCTGCTTTTCTCAGTAAGTATTCTTCAGTCCAGAACCCTACAATCTCCAGGTAGATTTTGACGCCGGCTCTTTCAAGGGAAAAATCGGGTATTATCACTTGAGTTCCTGCGGGAACAGGTTCCGGTTCTCTTTTCAAAGTCCAACTGGACTTTACAGCTTGAAACTGTGACGCAAAGCTCTCTTCAGCGGCACTGTCGTAGGTTGCGGGCGGCAACTTAGGCTTCTTAAACAGCGTGCCGTGCCTTTGGCTTTCGATTTTGAAGTTGCAGATTTCGTTCGTGTACTTCCACAGTATCTTTGCGTTGACGGTCCATTCGGGATTGGCGACGATTATGGGAAGAAGCTTAGCTATGCTGATTCCATACCTTTTTGTGAGCTTAAAAAGGCTGGCTGGGCCATCTATTTTCACCCAAAAACCATTATCGCGGAACACCTCGTAGATAAGACCCAATTTTTTCACAAAATAAAACAGGCTTTGCCAGTTGCCAGATGCCGTGAAGCTTAGTTCTGTGGAGTCGAATAGAAGCGTCTGTGACAGGCTAAGATTGTACTGTTCAAGCAGCTCATACGGTGAAGGAGGAGCAAACTTTTCAAGAATTAACTCGTCATCTAAGTCAGCGTAAAGATACTCCTCAAAGTTTTCCGATGTCAGCGCCATTTCTGAAGCGACTGCCTCGATTATTCTTTGTCGTTTTTCCGGAGTTGTGGGTAAACCGAACTTTTCTGTTGCTTGGAAGATTTTCCTTCTTAAGTCAATGGGGTTGATTTTGCTGTTGCAGGTGAAGGTGCCTTTTCGGTCAAGCAGCAAAGCTAACGCCCTAACGAAGCGGTACTCGTATCCTTTGTTCTCAAGGTCGGTGACTACGGTTTTGAGGGCTTTCTTCTTTTCTCCAATATGTTCCTCGTATGCTTCGATAAGGCCGCCTGCAACTTCGAGATTGTCATTGGAGAGTTTGGCGTAGCGGGGCAGGATCTCGCCTTTCCTCTTCCACACCACCAACAGGTTACTTGGAAGCATTATGATGCCTCTCCAGTTTTTAGTCGTCGTCTGCGGCTGATGCCGACTTCCACGGTTTCCTTGGAGATGATTTCTACTATTTTAGCGGTTTTGCCTTCTTTTTTTCTGAGGAGCCGTCCAAGTCGTTGCACGTACTCTCGGGTGCTTCCAGTTCCGCCTAGTATTAAGCCCACTGACGCGTCTGGAACATCCATGCCCTCGTCGAGAACCTGAGAAGTAACTATGACTTTGTACTTGCCGTTTCCGAAGTTGGCCAATATTTCGCGGCGCTCCTCCCTTGGGGTCTGATACGTGACGGCTGGAATCAGAAAACGCCTACTAATCGTGTAGACTAAATCGTTGTAGAGCGTGAAAATCAGAATTTTCTCGTCTTTGTACGTTTCAAGTCTTTGGGCTAACTCGTTGAGTTTTGCCTCGGAGTTGACTGCGACTCTTAGAGCGCGGTTTCGAGCGAGAAGCGCTTCTCGGGCATGTGGGTCTCTGCCCGTGGTCATTATGAACCTTTGAAAGTCAGCGGCGCTTTTCAGGACGATTCGTCTCTGGTTAAGATAGTTTTTAAAGACGCTCATCTGGGCGTCGTAGGTTTCTTGTTCTTCGGGGGTCAGTTCGACTGATACTTTCTCGTACGTGTAGGGTGAGAGGTGTTTTCCTGCTAGTTCTTCAATGTTAATAGAGTAAACTGGGTCGCCTACAATCAGTGGAAGAAGTGCATGTCTCTGGTCGCTTCTTTCGTAGGTGGCGGTTAAACCCATGCGGTAGGGTGCAATGTACATTTCTCCGATTTGCATGTACCCCGGAGAAGCTAGATGATGCACCTCATCAAAAACCAAGAACATAAATCTGTTTCCTAACTGTGCCGCTTGGGAATAAGCTGAATCATAGGTTGAGACCGTCACCATCCGTACGATGTTTTCCCCTCCACCGACGACGCCGGCTTCCACGCCGAGACATTCCCTCACTCGTTTTCTCCACTGGTCAATTAAATCCAAAGTGGGTACAATTATCAATGTCTGTGTTTTGAGGAGATCAATTGCTTTGAGTGCAATGAAGGTTTTTCCGGCTGCTGTGGGCAAAACTAGCACTCCTCTGTTGCCTGCACGTTGCCAGTTGTCTAAGGCTTTGTTTTGGTAAGATCTCAACTCCACGTTGCTTTTTACTTGTTCGAGAGGAGGCAGATTTGGAACATCATCTTCGTAGTGGATTCTGCTTTCCTTAAAATATTCCAAGGCGTCCTCGTAGTGGCTAGCCTTAAGTCGGTAACAACCGCTTCGGCTGTCCCATTTACCATATGGAGTTCCAACCTCCCCTTTCAACAGAAGGGTGCCCTTGTCAAACCACAAACGCGGCATAACGACTAATCAAACTTCTAATTAACAAGCTTTTCGTTATGGCTTTGGTAGTGGCAATAGTATCTTTAGGAATAGCTTTTACAGCATTTCTGAATATCCCCTCGTGCATCTGCTCCAAAACCAAGTTAGGCAAAGAATTTCCTTCTAACATGAGGCAGAGACAAGTAAATTATCACTAGTATACTGTACCCTATCTCGATTGGTGGTGCGAAACTTGGGATTCCTGGAATGCTTGGCAGGTTCGAGACCTTTAAGGCGTCTGCGGCAATAATGAATAAGAAAACTGCTATGGTGCCTATCCATCCTACTTTTTTGCCCTGCCAAATAAACACAGCGAAAACCATCACTATTAAGCCAAAAACCAGAGTGTAAACGTTGTAGGCTTCTGTTGCCTGGAAAATTGATGACCCAAACGCAATAAGCAGACCGCCGAGGAGGGCATGTATGGCTCCGATAAGTAGTTGAGCAGAAGTAAAAACCAGTATGCCCATGCTCCTGCCTTTGTAAGTGATTGGTTCACGTTTGTTAGTCATTCAATACACCGCCAACCATAGATTAATCAGAACAAAGAATGCTAGGTAGTTAATTCTTTCTGACGTTTTTCTTGAAGCCTCAACAGATTTTCTCAAGTAAAAGTTTTAGTTATTCAATTAACCTTCATTATTTCCTATATTTTTTCGGTATGTTCTTGTCAAACATTGGAGATTCAGAGCTAAGGTGAAAGTGCATAATTGCTCAGATATAATGTTCCTAATTCGGAATATTCCAAGATACGTAATATAGAAGATATTGCAGAAAACTTTTGAGAGGATGGGAAAGGAGACGACAAAGCCATGAGGATGTTTCTAAGTAGAGACCAGATTGAAATATCTGCTTTCACCACAAAGTGGCTTGCCTACTCCTATGCTTTCTTGGTTGTTGTGGAGTTTTTGGATGGTTTGACAACTAAGGTTGGCTTGGATTTAGGGCTTACCGAAACTGGCACGTACTCAAAGGGAGTTTTAGGTTGCTATGGCTTTTGGGGTTTGATGGCTTGGAAATACAGCGTTGTGGCTGCTGTGGGGGCGGTGCTTTTCTTATTTTATTATGGAGTGAAGAGGTATGCTCCTACGCGTATGAAGCATGTAAGTATCATTCTGATTGTTGGCTGCTTAATTGCAGGTATGGCTTCACTTCAGGTTGTAATCAATAATATTGGGCAGATTGAGCTTGCCTTGCATCCTTGGCTGTCTTAGAACTTTTTTCAAAAAAGCCACTGAATCTTAAGTTCAAATACAACACTTGCCACCATCACCTACGGGTTCTCCTCCACAGGCGTCACAAGGTCTGGATGTCATCCTGGATACTAAAAAGGGATATGTTGAAACTGCCTTTCAGCTTAGGGTAAATAACTGAGGAACAAAAGAAAGCAAAGGCTAAAAATACTGTTAAACAATCTCAATTGGGGATTCTTCAGTCAAGCTTTCCGCACATATTTAGATAACGGAAAGAGTGTTTTTCTAATAGTATTGTGTGTTCAGCTTTTAACTTACTAAGTTTTTTAAGCAAGTCAAAAACAATTATGAAACGGTGAGAATTGTGAGGCAAGCATGGTTAACAAAAATCCTGATTTTTATTGTCTTTATGTTCGCTGAAATAGGCGTAGCATTTCTTACAATTGGTAATGTAATCAATTTTTTTGAACTACTTGTTCTCACTTTCATAATTGAGTCGACCTGCATTTATTCAGTAATACGTTATCCAAAGAGAACCAATACTATCAGAGAAGAAGTATAATTAAAACAGCAACCAATTTTTTTTCAGCATCGCATATACTAGTTGCTTCTTTAATCATATTTCCTAAAAATTTTGCTTCGCCTTATAGCTTCTTCCAGGGGGAAGCCTATAAAGTTTACCGCTATCATTTCGCCGACGAGTACTCCTAAAAGACTGATCTCCAGAGGAACCGAAAGTAACACCGAGAGGTATCCTCCAACGATCAAAGCAACAACTACTGTTATCGCAACAGTTCCCAGAAACCGCTGAGCACCCCTCCCCTTACGGCCAATATACCATGCCAAGGTGCAAGCAACAAGATTTGCAGTGGCACCACCAACAATATCAACAATTCCAAGCCCGCCAAAAACATTGGAAACTAGGCAGCCCAAGCTAAGGCCCAGCGCACCTGGGAGCCCAAAAATCATCGCTAACGGCAACATAGCGTCAGCTACTCTTACTTGAACGATTCCAAAACTTATCGGCGCTAAAAAAACAACTCCGACCGCATACAAAGCGGCAAACACAGTGACAACTGCTAATTTTTTAGTATTTAATCTCATTTCATTCAACCCGGGTTTTTTAAGGTAGGTTATATACGGAAACTACCACGTTGCCCCCAAGTAATCTTCACGGAGTATATTAGTTTAACCCCAAACAAAGAGCAGTGTCAGCGGCAGATGTCATTCTTGATCAATAAAATGCGCGATTGTTTGAATAAGATTAGTAATCAGAATTGGGACTTAACAATCTTTATAGTCTTTTCATAGGAACTCTTGATGCATGGAAAAAGCACCAGCGAAGCGAAAAGAAGTCTTTTCCCCCGTTTTTTCGCCGCCCCAAATAGAACTTGGCTTAGGCTCCGAAATCAAAGAAAGACACCTGCGCATCCTTCATGTTGACGATGATGTCTGTTACTTGGAGGTTTCTAAAGAGATTCTGTCGTTGGAAGGCAGTTTCGAAGTTGACACTGCCGAATCTGTCGAGGAAGCTTATAGAAAAATGGAATCCACTTCGTATGATGCGATCGTATCAGATTACGAAATGCACGGGAAAAACGGGCTAGATTTCCTCATGGAGCTCAGAGAGCAAAAAACAGAAATTCCCTTCATACTGTTGACTGGAAAAGGCAGAGAGGAAATAGCTATCAAAGCGCTGAATCTCGGAGCAGACGGGTACGTAAACAAACGGGGAAACCCCGAGACGGTTTACGGCGAACTGACCCATTACCTTCGTCAGAGCGTTGAAAAGAAACAGGCGAAGAAGGCTCTCAGCAACAGCGAGGAACAATTAGAAGCCGTAGTCATGAACGCTCCAATCGGGATTGCCGCTTCACATTCCACCAGCAAACTTTTTGAGACCGTGAACGCTACATTCTGCAAAATACTCGGATACGCGGAAGACGAATTACGAAACTTAACTTTGAGGGAAATTACCCATCCTGAAGACCTCTCCGAAAATGTCGCCAAATTGGAGGATTTGAAAGCAGGAAGAATCTCTACCTTCAGCTTAGAGAAACGTTACATAAGAAAAGATGGAAGCGTAATTTACGGAAAAGTCAACGCGAGCACAGTTCGAGATAAAGACGGCAAAATCTCTCTTTTCATAATGGAACTTGAAGATATCACCGAGCGCAAGAGGGCAGAGCAGGACCTCAAAGAAAGCGAAGAAAAGTACAGAACGCTGTTCGAACAAGGCGGCGATTACAACCTAATCTTGGAGGTCCAATCAACAGGAGTCCCCATAATCTTCGACGCCAACACAGCCGCACTGCAAATTCACGGCTACACCCGAGAAGAAATCATCGGCAAACCCATCACATTTCTAGATGAAGAAAGCGGCAACGAACTGATAATGAACCGAGTGAACAAGCTTCTAAACAATGAAAAATTAACGTTCGAGGCAAAGCATCGGCGCAAAGACGGCTCAACATTCGACGCCGAAGTCTCAATCAAGAAAGTAAAAGTTGGTTCAAAGAATTTTTTGGTATCAGTTGAACGTGACGTCACCGAACGCAAGAAAATGGAAGAAAAAGTCCGTGAAGACCAAGACATGCTTGAGGCACTGACTCAAAGCATAGGCGCGGGCTTTGTAATAATCAGCAAAGACTATCATATAATATACGCGAACAACTTTATCCGTGAGTACAAGGGAGATTCAATTGGAAAAGTGTGCTACACCGTCCTGAATACTCTGAACTCGCCCTGCCTAGATTGCGGTGTTGCAAAAATCTTCGCTGGAAAAACTGAAGTAGATTCACACGAATACTTCTCCACAACACTTGAAGGCCGGCCCTATTGGGTTGAAATCGTCGCTTCCCCAATCAGAAACAAAGACGGAAATATCATAGCAGCCTCAGAGATTGTTGTGGACATAACTGAGAAAAAACAAAGAGAAAAAGAGCTCAGGGAAAGTCGGGAAGAATTCAAGGCCTTGTTTAATTCAAACCCCCAAGCGGTTGCATACTCTGACGAAAACTTCTGCGTTATCAGCATTAACCCCAAATTCACTGAAGTCTTCGGGTTCACGCCAGAAGAGGTCCGCGGCAAAAACCTGATCGATATTCTTGTTCCCGAAGAACTAAAACGGGAAATGCAGAACAACATCGAAAAAAGCGGTAGCCACGCAGTGAGTTTTCAATCAAAGACAAAACGCAAAGACGGTTTGACGCTGCAGGTGTTTGTCTCTTTGGCCTCCGTTTCGGTCGGTGACAAAAGAATCGGAAGCGTGACTGTTTACAAAGACATGACGGATGAAGTCGCCGCAGAGGAGAACGTTGAAGCAGCACTCAGCCACTCAGAAATGCTTAACGAAAAGCTCAGCGTAATCGGAAGCTTTACTCGGCACGATGTCCGCAACAAATTGATGGCCATCGAGGGGAATGCCTACCTAGCCAAGAAGCACGCAGGCAGCGACCCGAAAATAAACCAATATCTAAATCAGATCAGCCAAGCAGTCACAAACATTACCCGCATACTCGAGTTCGCCAAAAACTACGAATCCCTAGGAAGCGAGCAACGCACCCAGACAGACGTGGGAAAAGCGATCGACCAAGCAGCCTCTCTCTTCAGCGAATTCAAAGGCGCCAAAATAACTAACGAATGCAAAGGCTTCAACGTACTGGCTGACTCTATGTTGACAACCGTGTTCCACAACCTAATCGACAACTCGCTCAAATACGGCAAAAACCTAACCCAGATAAAAGTCTATCACCGCAAAGAAAAAGACGGATCCGAAAGAATCATCTACGAAGACGACGGCGGAGGCATAGATGAAGAAGCCAAAAAGCACTTGTTTGTAAAAGGCTTCGGACACGGCACCGGCTATGGCCTATACCTGATAAAAAGAACCTGCGACATCTACGGATGGACAGTCAAAGAAACAGGCGACCCCGGAAAAGGCGCAAGATTCGAATTCGACATACCTGCGAAACGATAGACCAAAAGGGTTCTCTAAAGGTGTTACGCGTGAATTGAGCGCTTTGCCTGAATTCGATTATGCGAATGACGATTGTGATCTGCAATAGATAAGAAGTTAAGGCGCTATTAACTTCACTTTGCACTGGTAAACTGATTATAATTCTGCTCACGTCGGATTATACTCCAGTAATACCCTTAAATAACTTGAAGAGAATGCAGAGTTAGTTGAATTAGGGAAAAAAATGACCGCAAACTATCTTTTCATAGTCAGGCACGGAGAAACCGAAGCCAACGAAAGAGGAATAGAGGCAGGTCCATTGGATTACCCCTTGACTAAGGAGGGAGTGAAAGAGGTCTCATTCATCGCCAAAACACTTTCGAAAGTAAAGATAACCGCTGTTTACAGTAGTCCAATATTTCGCGCCCAAGAAACCGCAAAAATTCTGGCGCGTCCTCACAAGTTGAATGTAAAAACCCTTGAGGAACTGACCGAAGCGAAAATCAAACCCGAATTCGTCGGTAAGGAGGGACGACATCACGTGTTGACGAACCCTGAAGCCTTCACAGAGACGAACAACGATCTAATAGAGCGAACGGGCAAGGCTATTGAAATCATCAAAAAGGAAGCTGAAGGAAACGTAATATTAGTTTCCCATGGCGATGTAATAACAGCCATGCTTGAAGGTGTAGTTGAAAGAAAAGTCAGTACCCAGAAATACTACGTTCTCCATCCTAATCCTGCATCACTAAGTATCGTCGAAATCAAGGATAAGCCGTTCCTTGTCATGTACAATTATTATCGTAAGATGTTTGCGGATTACTAATTATCGATTTAAAAATTCCAGAGAAAGTCAGCTTAAACATACTAATTATGAAAACAGGAAAATTTTTTTGCAGCTTAATTAAGAAAAAGGCGAGTTGGCTGTTTAAATCTTTAAATAAACACTTGCAACATCAATCAATAGGTGTGGACAGTGACGAAGAAAAAATCTGAAGAACCAAACGCTCATGATGTATGCGTAAGAACTATTGCTGAAGACCTCAAAAAAGACAACTGGCTGGTAAAGGCGAACACTCAAGGCTGGGAAAAACCTTCCGAGATCAGCGGTGTCATTCCAGATATTATGGCACACAAGGGTTGCCTAAAAAGAATTTGCCAAATAGTAAGCGAGAAAGATTTTGAGGGCGACAAAACACAATACAGAGATTTTAAAAACTACTGCAGAGAATACGACTTTCAATTATACGTAATAGGCAAAAACGGAAAACCCAACCCAATCGACCCAGAAACCTTAACAAAAAAATAAAAACAACGGAAAAAAAGAAGCTATTTACGGGAATTTTTAAACTACGTATTGGATTGGGGCTATGGCAAACTGCATGGTTTCCGCGGGTTCTATATGCGCGTGGTCAAAAAGCCATTCGGAAAGCTTTCTGCATTCGTTGGGTTTACAGGAGAAACTTTTTGCCTTTGCATCCCACTTATGGCAGGCAGAGCAGGGAATTTCCGAATTGTCGCTCATAGCAATCCTGAATATGTCAGTCTAGAATTGATTTATCCGTTATGAAGTAGCAATTAAGAGCGACTGTACAGATTCAAACCCTCAGACCTAAAGAACTGATCCGCGAAACGACCCCATTTGCTTGGTTATCGTTTGAACCTAAAAATAAAAACGAACAACTTTTTTCCTTTTCTGACTTGGCTTTTTCTTACTCGAACACTTTAATAAAAACATGCACAGTAAATAACTGACAGGAAGGTATAATTTTTGCAGCCAAATCAAGAAAAAAAACCAAACAGATTGATTAATGAAAAAAGCCTCTATCTTCTCCAGCACGCTTACAACCCAGTAGACTGGTTTCCGTGGGGTCAAGAAGCCATAGATAAAGCTAAAGCTGAAGACAAACCGATTTTCATCAGCATAGGCTACTCAAGTTGCCACTGGTGCCACGTCATGGAGGAGGAATGCTTCAGCGATCAGGAAGTCGCGGACCTGCTAAACCGATCGTTTGTTTGCATTAAGGTTGACCGTGAAGAAAGGCCCGACTTAGACGCTGCATACATGGCTGTCTGTCAAGCTATGGGCAGAAACTGCGGCTGGCCACTCAACATACTCATGACGCCCAAACTTAACCCGTTTTTCGCCGCAAGCTACATACCAAAACATAGCCGCGCCGGATTAGTTGGCATGTTGGATCTTGTTCCTCAAGTCATGCAAATATGGAAACTGCAACGCTCGCAATTTGAAATTGTGGGAGCGGACATAAAGAGCCGCATAGAAGTAATGGAAAAAAGAGCACCTCAAAAAGAACTAGGCAAAGAAGTCCTGCGAGACGCCTATGATCGCTTAACACTGGACTTTGACAACGAAAATGGCGGCTTCGGTACAGCACCTAAATTTCCAAGGTCCCACACGCTCCTATTCCTGCTGCACTATTATGCGGAAACAGACCAAAAAAACGCTCTATTCATGGTGGAAAAAACGCTAACGCAAATGCGTTTAGGCGGCATATTCGACCAGCTAGGCTTTGGTTTCCACCGATACAGCACCGACGAAAAATGGTTGGTTCCTCACTTTGAAAAAATGCTCTACGACCAAGCATTAATAACAATAGCTTACACAGAAGCTTTTCAGGCAACAGGCGCTAGACGCTATGCACTCGCTGCCAAAGAAACCTTGGACTACACCCTGCGCGATTTAGCGGCGCCACAAGGAGGATTTTACTCAGCCCAGGATGCGGACACAGAAGGCGAAGAAGGCAAATTCTACCTCTGGACCATAGACGAAGTGCTCGATACGCTGCCTCCCGCCGACGCTGAATTGGCCGTCCACATTTACGGGCTAAAGCCAGAAGGCAACTTTATTGAGGCTTCTGGGCACCCAAACGGCAAAAACATACTCCACATCGCCGAACCCTTAGAGGAACTTGCGCCATACAAGGGCTTAACTCTGCAAGAACTCATCGACCGTCTGCACAGTATAAGAGAGGCGCTTTTTGAGGCAAGAAAAAAACGGGTGTCTCCGGCAATAGATGATAAAGTGTTAACTGATTGGAATGGCTTAATGATTGCAGCCTTGGCAAAAGCAGGTAGCGTTTTCAACGAAGCGAAGTACATTGAAACTGCAAAGAAAACTGCTGACTTCATTCTAAACCAAATGCGCGGCAAAGATGGCGGGCTCTATCACCGCTACACAAAAGACGAAGCAGCCGTGGAAGGCTTCCTAGACGACTATGCCTTCTTCATATACGGTTTAATCGAGCTCTATGAGGCAACCTTCGAAGACAAGTATATCCAAGCCGCATCCGCTTTAACGAAGACTATGGTGACTAAGTTTTGGGACGATAAAAACGGAGGTTTCTACCAAACAAAAAACAGCGAAGCCGCCATGCCAAAAATCAAGCAACTCTATGACGGTGCAACTCCATCAGGCAACTCAGTCGCGTTACTGGATCTGCTGTGGCTAAGTCGCTTAACAGACGAACCCTCATTCAACAAATTGGCAGTCCAAATGACCAGAACATTTGCACAAGAAATAGAGGGCGCGCCTGAAGCGTACACGTTTTTCCTTTCGGCAGCTGAATTTCTAATAGGCTCATCCTACAGCGTGACCTTAGTAGGGGATTTAAAGGAAAAAGACACATCAGAAATGCTGAATGCACTGAGGAAGCACTACCTGCCAACCACAGTTATTGCGTTTAAGCATCCGAGCCAAGCAGGTTTAAGTTACCAGCAAATCGAGGGCAAAGCAACCGCTTACGTCTGCCAAAACCAAACATGCCTCCCGCCGACTAACAGCCTTATAGTGATGCTTGAGCAACTCGGGGTAAACAAGAAAAGCATTAAGCCTTGAAGGACAGTGCTTTTCTTTAGGAGTAACTGTTGAAGGGCATATACGTACTGATCGTCAAAATAAACAAAACAATCAGCGTAAACATCGGTGCCTTAGGCTTGCTGGTCTTCCCAGAGGGCTTGTATGCTTATGTAGGTTCAGCACAAAACAACCTGGAGCTAAGAGTGAAGAGGCACCAAAGCAAAGACAAACCCCTGTTCTGGCACATTGACTACCTGCTAAACAACGAGGCGGCAGAGGTAATCGGCGTCTACTTTACGCAGGGCGACAAAGCAAAAGAATGCAAAATCGCACGCCTACTGGAGGAGAACGCTGAGCCTATTGCTGGTTTCGGATGCTCAGACTGCCACTGCGAAAGCCATCTTTTCCATGCTGAAAGCTTCGGTTTCCTTGAAAAATACATGCAACCGTTAACGATGCAAAACAGTTTTAATGGAAGAAGGTAAAAACACCAAGTATTGTTTATATATTACTCTTGGTTGATAAAATGATGTTGTAATTAATGTAAATTGGTTTGGAAAAGGAAGTTGATTTGAATGCCTACATGTCCCTATTGTGGTGCGACCGTTCCTGACGGCGCAATTGCTTGTGGTAAGTGCGGAGCTTCATTGGTTTCTTCACAGCCACAGACGTCTACACCGTTTCAGTCTCAACCGGATTCATCTGACCAATCTTCGGGTTCTAGTTCTACTTCTTGGTCAGGCGGAGGTTATGATACGGAATCGTCAAATCGGCTCCAAAAAGCTTTGAAAAGAAACGAGCAATTGAGCCGCATAGTCATTGGTTTATCGGTGCTTGCGGTCATTTTGGCTATTTTGGATTTTATTATTTGATGCGGAAAAATGGAGAAATGAAAAATGGAAGATACGGTTAAAAGATTAGAAGCTACAAATAAGCTACTCATTGGCGCAGTCATTGCCTTGGTTATTGTTATTATAATTCTTATTATATAGCCAGACATTGCTGTGCTGAGAACAACCGCTGCTGTCTACAAAAAGCTAGCTTTGGAATTAGTCGTCCGAAAAACTTGGTGTTAGTTGGGCTTGGCCGCTTTATGGGTATGAAAAACTCTACTTTCAATTTTGCTAGAGAAGTTCAGTTGCTAAATTGATACCCTATCCCGCCTGACCGGTCTAAATTTTGTCTAGCTTGAATTCTTTGTGGATGGCTCGGACTACCGCTGCGCCGTCTTTTTCTTTGACAACGAATGAAATGTTTAGTTCTGAGCTGCCTTGTGCAATCATGCGGATGTTTATGCCTTTTTTGGCGACTGTGGTGAATATTTTTGAGGCTACGCCTAAGGTTCCTTTCATGTTGGCTCCAATAACAGCTATTACGACAACGTCGTCTTCTGCTGTGACTTCGCTGACTAAGCCGCTTCTGTCTAACAGTGCAATTTCAAGGTTGCTAATGGCCCTGCCCAAAAGCCCACGGCGGATAATCATTGAAATGTTAGCTTCCGAAGCAGCGGTGGAAATCATCATAACGTTGATGTTGTTTTTGCCTAAAACATCAAACACTTTAGCGTAGCTTCCAGGCGCGCCCACCATTCCTGCACCATTAACGTTTAACATGGCAACCTCTTTTATCATCGCTACAGCTTTCACAACTTCCGTTGCTTTAGCGTAGGGTTCTTTGGTTATTAATGTGCCAGGATTTTCTGGGTGGAAAACGTTGCGTATCCTCACTGGGATGTTTTCTTTGATTACTGGTTCTAAAGCGCGTGGATGCATGGCTTTTGCACCAAAAATTGCCATTTCTGTAGCTTCTTGATAGCTGAGTTGTGGCAACATTTTGGCTGAGGGAACTATTTTTGGATCCGTAGTCATTATGCCGTCCACATCTGTCCATATCCAGATTTCGTCAACGCCTAATGCGACACCTAAGATGGTAGCTGTATAATCGGAGCCGCCGCGCCCCACCGTGGTCACTATTCCATCCTGGTTAGCAGCGATGTACCCGGTTACAACTGGGATTACGCCTTTCTCAATCAGCGGCGCGAGCCTTTCGTGGATTAAGTGGGTGGTGAAGTTCATGAGCGGGTCTGCTTCGCCAAAGTTTGAGTCCGTCACTATGCCTGCTTCTTTGCCTGTGAACCATTGCGTTTCGAACTTGAGGTCTTTTATGGCGCCCCAAACGATGGGGGTAGATAATCGTTCGCCAAAGGATAACACGTAATCTTTAGATTTAGGCGTAAGCTCGCCGACATAGCATATGCCTGTTAGCACCTTCTCCAGTTCAGCGATGGTCTTCTCGGTGATTTGCATTACTTCCCTTTGTATTTGCTTGCTGGTTATAGCCGTTGAAATCACTGCCAAATGATTACCCAACAGCTCTTCAGTGAACGCTTGAATGTGTTTTTCATCGCTTTTTTTGGCTTGCTCAGCAATCTCTAAGAGCTCATTTGTGACACCTGCTAACGCCGAAACCACCACAGCAACTCTGCAATCATTTTTGGCACTTAGGGTAACTAAATCGGCTACATGACGGATGTTTTCGCCTGTGGCTACGCTGGTTCCGCCGAACTTCATCACTATTTTCTTCATTTGTTAGTACTCCGAGCTATTGTTTAGCAGTCGATTTGCTAACTTATGTCTTATATCTAAGAGGTCTCTTAAAACTGCACTGGCAGTCTCCATTCCACCAGCGCCCCGACCGACAACTGTCTCTTCGCCAGCAAATTCTGAAACGAAAGTTACTGCGTTAAGAACGCCGCTTACGCATAACGGGTTATTTTTTGCTATTTCCATTGGTTTGACGGTTGGTTTGTCGTCGTTGATCGATCCGATAAGCTTGATTGTATTACCTCTCTTCGCAGCTTCATCAAGCGCCTGCAAGGACACGTCACGAATTCCCTTTATGTCCACGTTTTTAAGCGTTAATTTCTTGTTCATTATCCAGTTCGCCATTATGACTATTTTGCAGGCTGTATCTAGCCCGTCAACATCCATGGAAGGATTAGTTTCCGCATAACCCAGTTTCTGGGCACTTGAAAGTGCTTGCTGAAAAGTCACGTGATTCTGGTCCATTTCTGTAAGAATGTAGTTGGTGGTACCGTTTAGTATGCCTCGTATAGCAAGTATTTTGTCGCCTGCAAGACATTTCTTGGCGAACTCAAGCATGGGTGTTCCACCGCCGACGGTACCGCTGAACCGCAGGTAAACCTGGTTATAATCAGCTAACTCTGTCAGGGCAGGCATGGCTAAGGCTAGGGGTCCTTTGTTGGTGGTGACCACGTGCTTTCCTGTTTTGAATGCTTTAGTAATGTGCGATAATGCTGGTTCACCGTTCTTCACGTTGGTGGGTGTGGCTTCTACCACCACTTCCGCTTCAACCGACTCAATAACGTCCAACGCAGACAATTTAGGGTGACCAAACTCTGCATCTTCTGACACTGAACCCTTTTTCTTCAGCGCCTCCAACTTCGCTAGGCTTAAGCCTCTTGGGTTTATGGCTGCACCATTTTTATCGACGACCGCGACGATTTTTGGGTTAAAACCGTAATCCTTAACGTTTTCGTCATGTCTACGCTGCAGAATGCTGGTTAAGCCCTGCCCCACTACGCCGTAGCCGATCAGGATAATCCTCATCTTCATGTCTCACCTTGCGAGAATGACTCTTTGCGCTTTTAAGCCCAAAGCCTGCTCTATAGCGGATATGTCAGCATCAACCTCTATTGGTTTTTCACATTGCTTGATTGCCGTGTCCGGATCTTTGAGCCCGTGACCCGTGGTTACGCAGACTACTCGTTCATCCTTGCTGATAACGCCGTTCTTAACAAGCTTCATCAGTCCAGCAATGGAAGATGCACTCGCAGGTTCCACAAAAATGCCCTCAATTCGTGCAAGCAATTTCTGTGCATCTAAAATTTCTTCATCGGTGACAGTTTCAGCTGTTCCATGTGATTCGCGGATGGCGTTTACGGCTTTTTTCCAGCTTACTGGAGCGCCGATTCGGATGGCTGTGGCGATGGTTTCAGGTTTCTCGACGGGGATGATTTGGTTGCTGTTAGTTTTGATTGCTTGCGCTATGGGTGCGGAGCCTGCGGCTTGTATGCCTGTCATTTTTGGCAGTGTTTTTATGAAGCCGAGTTTGTAAAATTCGGTTAAGCCTTTCCAGATGGCGCTTATGTTCCCAGCGTTGCCAACGGGGACGATGATTCTGTCGGGTGCCTCATTGTTTAGTTGTTCGCAAATTTCGTAACCCAAAGATTTCTGTCCTTCAATACGAAACGGGTTAATCGAATTAAGAAGGTAAATACTTTTGTGCTTCTCAGCCAGTTTAAGCACGAATTCTAAGGCTTGATCAAAGTTGCCGCGGACCTGCAAAACTTTGGCGCCGTGAATCATCGCTTGCGCCAATTTTCCATAAGCAATTTTACCTGAAGGAATAAGGACAGTGCATTTTATTCCTGCCCTTGCAGCGTAAGCGGCTAAGCTTGCGGAAGTGTTGCCTGTTGAAGCGCAGATTACATGCCTTGCGCCTAGCTCAACGGCTTTTGTGACGCCCACGGTCATGCCTCGGTCTTTGAAGCTACCTGTGGGGTTTTCGCCTTCATTCTTTATGTACAGTTGTTTTAGTCCTAATTCGTCGCCTAAGCGTTGGGAACGGTGCAGCCCCGTGCCGCCTTCGTTTAGCGTGATTATATGTGCGGCTTCGTGGATGGGCATGAAGTCGCGGTATCGCCAAACGGATAAGGGCTTTGTTTTCCAGTCGCTGCTTTTGAGGGTTTCGGCTAACTCTTTAAAATCGAATTTTATTTCAAGGATGTCTCCGCATTTCTTGCAGAAATAAATAATCTCATCAATACCATATTTTGCTTTGCAGTTTATGCATTCTTGATGTGTCATGATTTCATCTTCATTGGATAAACGCCTTTTCATGGCATGGTGGCGCAGGCTGTAGCTGAAATATCATCTGTGGCATTATTAATTTTGTTGTTCCCATAGCACTTCTTAACCTACCATACTAGATAAAACCTCATAGGTTTTTAGACTGTCTTTTTTCTCAATCACAATTATAGTTTCCGTCCAACAGGAAATGAACTCAATAATGTTCACGTTCTGTTCTGCCAGCAATGTGGCTAGGAACGCGACAACTCCCGGTATTACCTCCAGTTCCTCAGGTGAATGGACAACGATCATGGTGCAATTATCATGTTTAACGAGAGTACTTATGCGTTCAGGCAAATCGCTCCTGTCAAGCAGGTAAACGAATTTATCCATTAAATCAACTTTCATACCAGTTTTCGAGCTAAGTTCTTTACCTGTAATCATGACGGATTTTCGGTCATAAACGGCTATGCTGCTTCGTTTGAGGAGTTGGAGCACTTTTTCTTCTCTTTTCTGCTTGTGCTTTTGCAGTTCTTCTGAATAACGGCGTAAGGCGGCTTTTATGGCACTTATGTCATCGGTTTTCAAATCTTTTTGTATTTGTCTTGATAACTCGCTTAGGTTTACTATGCCTTTTTCTAGAGCTTCCAGCAGGTATGGTTTGTTCCGCAGGTGGTTTCTTACGTTTTGAGCTATTGTCATAATAGCTACTGAATGTATCAAATGGCACATTTAAATTTTATTAAGTAACAAAAAAGTCACAATGTTTAAGAATACAGCATTGAAGGTTAGGGGAATAATTCACAGCAAAAAATGGGGGAGCAAAAAAATAACCGAAAAAATCGTGTTAGCATACTCAGGCGGATTAGACACATCCGTATTAATCAAGTACCTCCAAGAAAAATACAACGCACAGGTAATAACCGTAACCGTAGATGTTGGTCAACAAGAAGACCTCAAAGCGGCTGAGGAAAAAGCCAAAAAACTCGGAGTTATCAAACATTTTTCAATCGATGCAAAAGAAGAATTTGCAAAAGACTACATTTTCCCCGCCATAAAAGCCAACGCTCTGTACGAGGGGAAGTATCCGATAAGCACAAGCCTTTCACGTCCACTAATCGCGTCAAAGATGGTTGAAGTTGCAGAAAAAGAAGGCGCCACAGCCCTAGCGCACGGCTGCACAGGAAGAGGCAACGACCAGGTACGCTTTGACGTGACACTTGGCTCCTTAGCACCAGACAAAAAAATTATTGCTCCAGTACGCGAGTGGGGAATGACACGCGAAGAAGAAATCGCTTACGCAAAAACCAAAGGCATCCCCGTCTCTGATGCAGCCAAAAAGTACAGCATAGACGCCAGCGTTTGGGGAAGAGCAATCGAATGCGGACTGCTTGAGGATGCAAGCCAGGCGCCGCCTGAAGACGCTTACGAATGGACGGTTTCAGCTGAAAAAGCGCCAAATACGCCAGCATTGGTTACCATAAAATTTGAATGTGGAGTGCCAGTAGCCGTTAACAACGAAAGCATGAAGCCTCTTGAACTTATAGAAACGATGAATAAAATCGCTGGCAAACATGGCGTTGGACGAATAGACCATATTGAAGACCGCTTAGTGGGAATAAAATCAAGGGAAGTTTACGAGTGCCCAGCAGCCACAGTAATTTTGGAAGCTCACAAGGACCTTGAAAAAATGGTGATGACACGGCACCAGGTCCTGTTTAAACAGCAAATCGACGCAGAGTGGGTTTTCTTAGCTTATGCTGGTTTATGGGTTGACCCACTAAAAGATGACCTTGACGCTTTCATCAACAAGTCCCAAGAAAACGTCACTGGAGAAGTCAAACTTAAACTCTACAAAGGTGGTATGCAAGTTGTCGGGCGCTCATCGCCGATGTCGCTTTATGACAAGAACTTGGCAAATTATAACATCAAAACTTCGTTCAATCAGTCTTCCTCTAAAGGCTTCATTGAACTGTGGGGACTCCAGACAAGAATGTACAATGCCCTCAAAAAGTCGGGCAAAAAAGCGGCTGAGAAAAACAAGAAAGCCTAAGTGAATGGTGAGTAAGCTGGAGGGTGAGTAAATGTCAAAGATACTGCATGGCGGACGGCTAAAGTCCGTGCGTGAAGATGTTGCCAAGTTTACTTCTTCACGAAAAGATGACGAGCGCTTAGCCAAGGCTGTAGTTGACATCAACAAAGCCCACGTTGTAATGCTGATGGAGCAGAAAATAATACAGTGGCAAGATGGAGCGAAAATCCTAAAAGCTCTTTCCAAACTGTCCGACGTCAAGCTTGACCCTTCTGCTGAAGACGTTCATATGGCAGTTGAAGAGGCCGTGCTTAAGGAAACTGGACCTGAAGTCGGCGGCAACCTGCACATCGCAAAAAGCAGAAACGACCAGGTCACAACCGCTATCCGTATGCAACTTCGAAATGAACTCGTTGAATTGATGCTTAAGGTTTTGGAGATGCAGGAAAGCCTCCTGGATACAGCCAGCAAACATCTCGACACAGTTATTTTGGAATACACTCACCTGCAAGCTGCACAGCCCGTCACATTTGCACACTACTTGCTTTCGCATGTTCAAGAGTTAAACCGTGATTTAGATAGACTTCGGGGAGCTTATGAACGGGTTAACCTGTGTCCTCTCGGCTCTGGAGCATTGGCGACAACAAGTTTTCCGATAAACCGCAGAAGAACCGCTGAACTTTTAGGTTTCAACGCAGTGTTGGAGAATTCGATTGATGCTGTCGGCAGCCGAGACTTCATACTTGAAACCCAAGCCGCACTGACGTTGCTTGCAGTGAATTTAAGCCGCTTAGCTGAGGATCTGATAATTTGGAGCTCATCAGAGTTCGGCACAATCGAGTTGCCCGACGATTTTACATCAACCAGCAGCATCATGCCGCAAAAAAAGAATCCAGAAGTGCTAGAAGTTATCCGTGCAAGAGCCAGCTATGCGCTCGGCGATTTTGTGGCTTCGGCTGCTGCCCTGAAGAGTCTACCAACAACGTATAATCTTGATTTCCAAGAAGTAACGCCGAAACTTTGGGCTTCAACAGACAACTTAGCCAGTTCACTGAGCATATTCTCACAGCTTGTGCCTAACTTGAAAGTGTCAACAAACATTGAAAGTAAAGCTGGAGCGGGCTTTGTAGGCGCAACGGAACTTGCTAACATGCTTGTGCGCAAATACAATGTTGCTTTCCGAACCTCTCACAAGATAGTTGGCGCTCTTGTCAAGTCGCTCATTGATTCAAAGCAGACTTTAGCGGATGCGACGCCTGAACTCCTGCAAAAGGTAGCTCAGCAAGCGGTTGGAATCAAATTAACAGTAAAGAGACAGGACATGGTTGAATGCACAAATCCACGCAAAATAATTGAAACATATAAAGTACAAGGCGGTCCTTCACCCGCCAAGGTTGAAAGAGCCATCATAGCACTAAAAAAGAACATGGTAAGTTCCAAAAACAACATATCTAAACTCAAACAGAACCTTGCAAACGCAGAAAGCACCCTTAACTCCATAGTAGAATCTTACTCTCTTTCAAACTCTCCATCAAACGTAAGACTTAAAAACCCAAACTTATAGGTAGAATAGGGCTTTGGTCCCACAACATAGCACGTCCAACAAAAATAAAAAAGCGATTCTGCTTCTTGAAGACGGAACGTCTTTTATCGGTAACGGTTTTGGAGCAACAGGAAAAATCTCAGGCGAAGTGGTATTCTCAACTCAAATGGTTGGTTATCCAGAAGCGCTTACTGATCCATCGTATAAAGGTCAAGTTTTAACCCTGACTTACCCGCTTGTAGGCAACTATGGCGTTCCATCAAACGAATTAAACCTGGGTCTTCCGCTCTATTTCGAGTCAGACCACATTCAAGTACAAGGCTTAGTAATTCACGAGTTATGCCATGAACCGTATCATTGGGCGTCAACAAGAACCCTGGACAAGTGGCTATTAGATGAAGGCGTCCCAGGAATATACGGCGTTGACACCAGACGCTTAACAAAGAAACTTAGAACCCACGGTGTCATGCTTGGAATCTTGGAGGTTTTCGATGTAAACGAAGAGCCTAATTTGAATGCCCTCTTAAAGAACGGTGACAACATTGCTGACCCTAACTTTACTGACTTGGTTAAGGAAGTTTCAGTGAAAAAACCAATCAGATACAGCGTGGACGGCAAAAAAACCGTTGTCTTACTTGACTGCGGAGCCAAATACAGCATCATCCGCAACCTGCTTAAACGAGGCATAAACGTTGTACGCGTGCCCTATGACACTTCAGCCAGTGAAGTAATGGCTTACAATCCTGACGGTGTCTTCTTAAGCAACGGCCCAGGCGACCCCAAAAAATGCGTAAAAACAATCGAGTGTGTCCGCGAAGTAGTTGATAAGGTTCCATTTATGGGCATTTGCCTTGGCGCCCAAATACTGGCGCTGGCGTTGGGCGGAGACACTTACAAGTTAAAGTTTGGTCACCGAGCCCAAAACCAGCCAGCCCTCGACCTCAACAGCAAACGTTGCTATATTACAACTCAAAATCACGGTTACGCTGTAGACATAGAATCCCTGAAGAAAACCCCGTTGGAAACTTGGTTCATAAACGCCAACGACAAGACCACTGAAGGCATCAAACACAAGAACAAGCCAGTCTTTGCTGTACAATGGCACCCGGAAGCCTCGCCAGGACCATACGATACTGAATTGCTGTTTGATAAGTTTGCAAAGATGTTGGAGGTTACTTAAGCGTGCCAAAATTTGACTGGATAAAGAAAGTGCTGGTTCTTGGCAGCGGCGCCATAAAAATCGGTGAAGCAGCAGAATTTGATTACTCGGGAAGTCAATGCCTTAAGGCTCTGCGGGAAGAGGGCATAGAAACCGTTCTGGTTAATCCTAATATTGCCACTATTCAAACTGACCCGCGGTTGTCGGGAAAAGTGTATCTTCTTCCAGTCACACCTGAATACGTCGAGAAAGTTATTGAAAAAGAACGTCCCGACGGCATCCTGCTGGGTTTCGGTGGACAAACTGCATTAAACTGCGGTTTGGAACTTGAGAAAAAAGGCATCCTGCAAAAGTACAATGTTAAGGTTTTAGGTACACCAGTTCATGCGATAGAGGATACGGGCGACCGTGAACGTTTCCGACAAGCAATGCTCAAAGCAGGCGTGCCTCCATTAAAAAGCAAGTCAGCAACAAGTGTAAAGCAAGCTTTGGAAGTTGCTGACGAGATTGGTTATCCAATCATAATTAGAGTTGCGTATACTCTTGGCGGCAAAGGTGCAGGTGTAGCCCGCAACCCTAAAGAATTAAAGGACATAGCAACCCGTGGTTTAGCCCAAAGCCGAATAAGCCAAATCCTCATTGAAGAGTACGTTGGACACTGGAAAGAGGTCGAATATGAAGTCATGCGGGACTACGCAGACAACTGCTTAACCGTCTGCAACATGGAAAACTTCGATCCTATGGGTGTCCACACTGGAGACTCGATAGTTGTAGCTCCCTCGCAAACCCTATCAAATCGTGAATATCACCTGATTCGTTCAACTTCACTAAACGCTATACGCAGCTTAGGCATTGTTGGCGAATGTAACATCCAATGGGCATTGAATGCGAAATCAGAAGAGTACCGTGTAATTGAAGTTAATTCACGCATGTCCCGAAGCTCGGCTCTCGCAAGCAAAGTAACCGGTTACCCCTTAGCTTACATAGCAACAAAACTAACGTTGGGCTATTTGCTTCCCGAACTAATAAACAAAGTAACAGAAGTCACCACAGCATGCTTTGAACCAGCCTTAGACTACATAACCGTGAAAATTCCACGTTGGGACCTACAGAAATTCAAAAACGCCGACCGCCACGTCGGTCCGCAGATGCGTTCAGTTGGGGAAGTGATGGCTATTGGACGCTGCTTTGAAGAGGCATTGCAGAAAGCCGTGCGCATGTTGGATACTGGCAAGATAGGTTTAGTTTGTAACCCTGAAGATTCAGAGCCTGAGCCTGAAGAGCGAATACGTGATGTGCTTGCGAACCCGACTGACGAAAGGCTCTACACGATTGTTAAAGCGTTAAAAATGGGTATACCCATCGCGGAAATCTACCGCTTAAGCGGTGTTGATCCATTCTTCCTGCACAAGATTCAAAATATCATTAACATGGAAGCAGATCTGCGGCAGCTAAGCCTTGCAGATGCCTCGGCAGTGGAAGTCGTTCGTGAGGCCAAACGTATAGGCTTCTCAGATGAGCAAATCGCTAAGTGCCAATGCACCAATGAATCTACAATTAGAGCATTTAGAAAAAGTGCAAACGTTCTGCCAGTAGTTAAGCAGATAGATACGTTGGCGGCTGAATGGCCAGCGAAAACAAACTATCTCTACATGACTTACGGTGGAGACGAAGATGACATTGAATTAACAAATAACAAAAGCAAAGTTATCGTGTTAGGCGCAGGTGTCTTCAGAATAGGCTCAAGCGTGGAGTTTGACTGGTGCGGCGTCAACACAATTTGGGCTTTAAAGAAGAACGGTATTCAAGAAGCAATAATGGTTAACTACAACCCAGAAACAGTCTCCACTGACTACGATGTTTCTGACAAACTGTACTTTGAAGAGCTTTCAATTGAACGGATTTTGGATATTTACGAGAAGGAGAACCCCTTAGGCGTTATCACCAGCGTCGGCGGCCAAATTCCAAACAATTTAGCCATGAAGCTCTCTAACGCGGGAGTCAAACTGCTAGGTACTTCCGCTGAAAACGTTGATTTGGCTGAAGACCGCTCAAAGTTTAGCGCACTTTTAGACCAGTTGGAAATTTCTCAGCCTAGCTGGAGCAAACTTCTCTCCATCGCTGATGCAAAACGGTTTGCAGAAAAAATCGGTTACCCAGTTATTGTACGCCCAAGTTATGTGCTATCTGGTTCAGCGATGCGTGTAGCTTACAACGAGACATCACTTGAGAATTTCCTTAACTTAGCTGCGAAGGTTTCACCTGATCACCCGGTAGTTATAAGCAAATTCATTAATCGTGCCAAAGAAGTTGAGGTAGACGGCGTTTCTGACGGCGAAACCGTTTTGATTGGCGCTATAATGGAGCATGTTGAAAACGCTGGCGTGCACAGCGGCGACGCAACCATGACCATCCCGCCTCAAGCATTAAAGGTTGAGGTTCAAGAGAAGATTGAGGATTGCACACTAAGAATAGTTAGAGCTCTCAACATTCACGGACCTTACAATATCCAATACCTTGTTAAAGATGACGTAGTTAACGTCATTGAATGCAATCTGCGGGCATCACGTTCAATGCCGTTTGTCAGCAAAACACGCGGAATAAACCTCATTGACCTCGCCACTTTGGCCATGCTAGGCAAGAAAATTGACGGCATTAAACTGTCACCGATGACTATTGCACCTCACGTTGGTGTTAAGGTTCCGCAGTTCAGCTTTATGCGCTTGAGCGGCGCTGACCCAGTTCTCGGAGTTGAAATGCTCAGCACTGGTGAAGTAGCATGTTTAGGCGAAAACTTCTCAGACGCCTTCTCAAAGGCATTACAGTCTGCAGAATTCAACATTCCGCCAAAAGACGGTACAGTATTCATAAGTGTCGGCGGCGATGAAGAACGGAAAAAACGGGTTGTGCCGATAGCTAAGGCTTTTGCTGATATGGGTTTCAAAATCTACGCAACTGCACACACCGCTAAGGTGCTCAATGAAGCGGGCGTTAATGCTACTATGCTCTACAAGGTTAAGGAAGCTCAAGCTAACCCTAACATTCTGGATTACTTGCAGGAACGCAAAATCGACTTAGTGATTAACGTGCCCATAGCTAATAGGCAGAATAATTTCTCAGACATTTTAACCGACGGCTACATCATCCGACGCCAAGCAGTAGAATTCAACGTGCCAGTCATAACGAACTTGCAGTTAGCCTCCGCACTTGTGGACGTGTTAAAGCAGAAAGGCCAAAACGGCACCTCGATCCGTTCATTAAACGAATACATGGATGACTTGCCCTGGAAACTCTGGTAGCTCTTAAACAACGTAAACTGTGCGAATGATCAGGATCTTTTTGTAAGTTGTTTGCGATTTGATAATTTAGTGAGTACCTAATGAACTTCTAACCGACGAATATGTTCAATAGGAACAACCCTTCATAGACTCAAGTTCTTCAATAAGGTGTAATATCTATTTTATCCCACTCAAAGCCGACAGATATTTGATATCCACTGGTTCTAAGATTTGAGAGAAGGTGGCGCAAATCAGTTATCGTTTCTCCCTCTTTACCCTTTTCACAGATCAGAACTGCAATGATATTATAAGTGCCGTAACATTTCCAAAGAAGCTTGACTTGTGGCTGTTGCTTGAGAGCTTCAATGACTTTTTCCGTGTCATCGTAAGCCGCCTCCATGCCTACGCTAATCGCGGAGGGGTTGAGGATTTTATAGTTGGGTATTGCCATAATTTTCTTTTCAATGACATTGCTTTTTTCCAGCCGTTCTATTCTTCTGTAGACCGTTCCCCTCGTCACATTTAGGGTTTTAGCCAAATCGTCATAAGAAGAGATTCCTGAGCAAATTTCATGAAGAATCTTCTTGTCCAATTCATCTAAAACGACTGACAAAGTGATACCTCATATACCTGCGTATACTTAAGTTGCTTAAAAAATGTTGCTTTTTTACCCTTACCCTGTTTTAATGGAGTATCGGAAAATTATGAAATCAGTCATTTATGTGATACTTATGTTCCATAAAAAGCCTAAAAAAAATAGTTTTGTATCACGCGATAAATATTTATTGTACATTCATGCTTATGTTCCCCGAATAGGCGGCGTCGAACGAAAAAAAACCCACAAGTAAAACATAGTTTCTTCTCTGAACACAAAGTATTCAACGAAGAGAAGGGAAAGATTCCGGCGGATGATTTTGTCCAACAGCGATCTTTACATATTTTGCATGTTGATGATGATGTTTCTTTCCTGCGAGTTTCGAAGTTGATTTTGGAGTTAGAAAACAAGTTTGAGGTTGACACAGCAACCTCGGTTGATGAAGCTTTCTGCAAACTGGAAACGCAACCTTATGATGCTGTTGTCTCCGACTACGACATGCCCATAAAAGATGGTTTAGATTTTTTGAAGGAACTCAGGGAACAAAAAAACAACATTACATTCATCATTTTCACAGGCAGAGGCAGAGAAGAAGTGGCGATCAGAGCATTAAACCTAGGCGCGGATCACTACATCAACAAGAGCGGATCTCCTGAAGCCGTTTACAGCGAATTGGCAGATGCAATACGCAAGATTGTTGAGCGCAAGAAGGAAGCGCGCTCATTAAGGTGGAAATAGCATGCCGCGTAAAGGTTATCGAACGATATGCGTCGCAGATGACGTCTACAGTGACATCCAGAAAAAAGCCAAGGAAATCAACTGCAGCATACCCGAATACATCAAACATCTAATTGAAAAGGAAACTACGGCAAAAGGGAGAAAATAATTGTTAAAGATTTTAAATATTCTGTTTTGCAACGTAGCACTTTATAATTCGCAAAAGATGCAAAGAAAAAAGAGGCCAAGCAGAATTGCCTGCTGAAGTTATACAGTCTAACGGGCACGTCGCTGAGGTCCGTTTCATCTGCGACTACTGTGGCGGAGCAATCGGAACCCAATTGATGCTGGAAACCCAAGTTGAAGCAAAAAAGAGCACAAAAATAGTTTGCCAACACTGCAAAGAAGCCGCAGACTTCCAGAAGAAAAAGAACTCTGCCTTTATGAAGCACGAAGCGGCCCTTCCGAATTTTAATTTGCTTAAAGAGACGCTGGATTTTGATGCTGACACAAGCGAGGTTCGAGGGGCCAATTCCGATTGGGTTATCATTCGTGGAGGTTTGTTTAGAGACCTTTTTTCGGGGCTGAGCTCCAATTTTGGAAAAGAAGGAAACAAAGATTTGGAAGAAGCCGGAAAAAAATCTGGAAAAAATTTTATCCTCACGATGTTGGAGAGAGACTTCAGTCTGAATGAACTACCAACGATTCTAAGCTTGTTGCTTAATCAGGGCGGGTGGGGCAAAACGGAAATCGAAATAGACTTCGAGAAAAAAACTGCAGTCGTTACCATAGAAAATTGTGTAACAGCCAGACACATTAAAACAAAAGAGCCTAACTGCCATTTTCTCAGAGGATACTTTGAAGGCTTTTTTGAAAAATTGTTCAATGCCCAGACGGAATGTGCGGAAACCCTTTGTATGGCCAGCAGTGGCTCTGCTTGCAAATTCCAGATACAACGACTGAAAAAGTAAATCGGTTCAGGCTATCAATAACTGCGTGCGTAAAAAACGAGTCATTCCGGAGCAGCTTCGGGGTCAAACGATTATGGAACCATAGCAAACTTCTATTTTATCAACCGAACAATTTATGTCACGTTTATTTATGTTATCAGATTAAAAATTGGCTAAACCTGAATTAGCTAATAAATATTCTTTTTTCATAATTTAATTATAAACAAACGACTGAAGGATTTGTACAGTGATTTAAAAAAATTAAAGTGAAAAAAATGACAGAAGAAGCTAAAGAAAAAAAGAACCTTGAGCTGGAAAAACAAATCCAAGCTCTCCAAAAAGAAAACAAGAAACTTCGAACATGGACCGATGAGCTCATTAAGTCACAGGAAAAAGTGCTTCAAGACGCCATCCAAGGAGCAAAGGGCGTTATCGCCACCAACGAAGAGACAATGAAGAAGGGACGAGAAATGGCTGAACTCTCCACTGCCATAGAAAACGTCGCTGTCGGAGTTGCAAAATTAGCACCCGAAACAACCTTAAACATAGAAAAAATTGCTACTGCCGCAAAAAACGTCGGAGACGTTGCAACCAAAGTTGCTGCAAACGCACAAGAAGCCGTCAACGCAAGCACAAAGATGATGGATATGGGAAAACAAGCTGCAAGTGTTTCAGACCAAATGTCAATGGGCATGAAACAGGTCAGCACTGCTTCAGAGCAAGTATCCAACGGCGCGCAAAAACTCGCCGAACTCTCCCAGAACGCTGCGCAAAGCACAGAGTCTTTGAAGAAAGTTATGGATGAAGCGGGCTTAATCGCAAGAGAAACGTCAACTGTTACATGCGAAGCCTTAGCAAAGTCGAAAGAAGTCAATGTCAAAGGACAACAAGGTCTTCAGGCAATCGAAAACATCAAGACCAACATAACTAAAGTTTCGGATGCAGTAACATCTATGGTTAATTCAATCGATCAAGTAGGTCAAATGGCCAATTCCGTTTCCGACATTGCAGGTCAAACAAACATGCTCGCGCTGAACGCTGCCATCGAAGCCGCCAGAGCAGGCGAAGCCGGAAGAGGTTTCGCCGTTGTTGCTGATGCAGTCAAGGGTCTTGCTGGGCAATCAAAAGTTGCTGCAGGATCAGCAATAAACCTTGTAAAAGGAATTAAAGACGCAGGCAACCAAACAAGCACAATTTCTACTCAGTCTCAAGCCGGCGCTACTGAAGGCGCTAACGTAGTTCAGGGTGCTATCAAGGAAGCTGAAGGAATAGCGAAAATAATGGAGAGCATGACGCAAAAAGTCAGCAAACTTACGAGCGGGGTTGAAACTGGATTAGTATCAATAGATATGGTTGACAAGAATATTAAAGAAGTTGCAAGCATCGCCGAGGAGAGTTCTTCCGCCTCTGAAGAGGCTTCATCAGCCGTAGAAGAGCAAACAGCTGCCGCACAGCAAATGTCTGAAATCGCAAAAGATGTCAGCAACACCGCAGAGGGCGTTCAAAAATTGACCCAAACAGTTGTTAGCAGTGCAGACGAAGTGGCAAAATTGGCGGTTGATGTTAGCGGCAACGCAGAAAATGTTGACAAGGCCTCCAAAGAAATAGCATCACAATTCGAAAAAATCAAGTTGATAACTACAACGTTGCGTGAAGGAGCCTTAGCCACCGTTAAAGCGGCAGAAAATACCAACGTAAGCACTCAACAACTTGTCGAAAAACGAACACAAATACTCAATGAACTACACCAGAAATACAAACTCCAAAACGAAGCAGGAGAGCAATAAGTCTCCTGCTCAAATAAAAGAGAGGCGTTATTAAGTGTCTGATAAATTGGCTAATGCAGCGCCCCTTGGGTTGTTGGGTTTTGGACTTACTACGGTTTTGTTGAACCTAGTTAACGCTGGCTGCTTCCCTCTTGACGGCATGATTCTTGCCATGGGCTTAGTCTATGGCGGAATTGCCCAGGTAATGGTGGGCATACTGGAGTACAGACGCGGCAACACTTTCGGAACCACCGTGTTCACCTCTTATGGTCTATTCTGGCTGTCGCTGGTGATGCTTCTTGTTCTGCCTAACACTTCAGTCTTCACAGGAATTAACACCCCTACAGGAACTGCCATGGGTGCGTACTTCGTTATGTGGGGCATCTTCAGTTTCGCTATGTTCTTTGGGACACTCAGAGCTAACCGTGTACTGCAATTCGTCTTCATGAGCCTAACTGTACTGTTCTTCCTCCTTGCGGCACAAGATCTAATGGGAAACGTAGCATTACTTGGAAGCTTTAAGATAGGAACACTCGCAGGTTACGAAGGCATAATTTGCGGACTAAGCGCAATTTATCTAGGCATCGCCGAAGTGCTAAACGAAACCAACAAAAAAACCGTGCTACCCATTTGGCCTCTGAGCCAAAATCTCAACCTGAAATGAAAAAACTAAAATAAAAAAATAGGTGACGAAAAAATGTCAAGTATAGAAAATCAAAAAGTATCCAGAGAAGAAATACAAATGTTGACTTTCGCGCTGGACAACGTATCATACGGGGTAAACGTGCATCAGGTCCGAGAAGTCAAAAACTTTGAAGGTGTCACACCTGTTCCCTACTCGCCGAAGTACGTGAAGGGAGTGACTAACCTCCGGGGTGAAGTGATTCCAGTGATTGACTTGCGTAAACGTTTCGGAATGGCAGACAAGAAAAGCGCTGAAGACGCAGGCATCATGGTGATTGTCCAGGATAAGCACCCAATCGGGGTCATGGTTGATTCTGTTATGGATGTGCTTACGCTACCGAAAAAGGACATTGAATCTAGCCCTGACAGCCTGAATACTGATCAGTCAGATGCGGTGCTGGGTGTTGCTAAACACGATAAAGACCTGATCATAATGCTGGACTTGATGAAGATAGTTTCCAAAACCGAATTGGAAAATACGAACGGCTTGCAAATACAGACCCAATAGCTTGAGCTTACGTTAAAAGCATAAACTCTTCTACATCCAAACTTTTTTTAACATTCAACGATAAATCCGCTAAGGTGGCCGAATCGTGAATTAGAAAAGGTCGTCTAATATTTTTCGGTCAGTTCTTTGCCAACTTAAAGAGTAGTGAATTAATTGGTTGTTGCGCAAAAAATATTAACGACATGATGCCTTTTCGCTAGGCATTAAGGTAAGGCTAATTGTCCAAACCGACTAAAACTCGCAGTGTAGACGAGATTAACGAGAAAATCCGCAAAGGCGATGTTCAAGTTTTAACCGCTGAAGAAATGAAAAAACTAGTGGAAAGCAGCGGCGTCGAAGTTGCCTTTAAAGAGGTTGATGTGGTTACAACAGGAACCTTTGGCGCTATGTGCTCATCTGGCGCAGTGATTAACCTTGGGCATTCTGACCCGCCGATTAAAATTGAGCACGCATGGATGAACGATGTTGAAGTTTGCCATCCTGGCGCAGCGGTGGACCTGTTTATTGGAGCCACTAACATGTCAGAAAAACAGCCCTTCGAATACGGCGGCGGACACGTAATCCAAGACCTCGTAGCAGGCAAAGAGGTTGAACTCCGAGCCACAGCTTACGGAACTGACTGTTACCCAAGAACTCAACTTAAAACAAACCTAACAAAGGACGATTTAAACCAGTTTTACCTCTTGAACTTCCGTAACTGCTACCAACGCTACAACTGCGCAGTTAACAACAGTGACGAAACCATTTACACTTACATGAGTAAACTTTTGCCACGATTGCGAAACGCGACATTTTCTGGGGCAGGCGAATTAAACCCGCTCATGAACGACCCAGATTACGAAACGATTGGCACAGGAACAAGGATTTTCCTCGGCGGAGGGCAAGGCTACGTTATTGGTGAGGGAACGCAACATAGCCCCAAAAACCTAAACGGCACCTTGATGGTTAAGGGCGATGCCAAGAAGATGTCACCTGAATTCTTGCAGGGCGCTGCCTTCACGCGGTATGGCACTTCACTGTATGTTGGTTTAGGCGTCCCTATTCCGATTTTGAATGAGGGCTTAGCGAAGAAGACAGCTATCCGTGACAGCGAAATCTTGACAGACGTGGTCGATTACAGCGTGCCGCGTAGAGACCGCCCGAAGCTAAGGCAAGTGAGCTATAAAGAGCTAAAGTCTGGCTCAATAATGATTAATGATAAGAAAGTCAGGGTCAGCTCCTTGTCTAGCCTAAAGATGGCTAAGAAAGTCTCACAGACACTGAAGTCTTGGATTGAGGAAGCCACGTTTTTCTTAACTTCGCCTGTTGAACGGTTGCCCACTGACACCGTCTTTAAGCCTATGAGGCAGACTCAGGAAATCCCATTCGTCGTCAGCGTTATGCATCCAGCGGTCACATGTACCGAGAACGAGGAGATACGTGCTATTGCCGAGCGGATTGTTACTAAATCGGTCAACCACATCGTTGTTGTTGATGGCGTTGGGAAGCTGCGGGGAATAGTTACTTCGTGGGATATCACTCGGGCTATGGCTGAAGGCAAAAAAGCGTTAGCCGATATAGAAACGCATAACGTGGTGACTGCCAAACCTGATGAACCGTTGGAGATTGCCTCTAAACGGATGGCTCAGCATAATATTTCAGCGCTGCCTGTCATTGATATTGAAATGAAGGTGCTGGGCATAGTTACCTCTGAAGATGTGTCTAAACTGTTAGGACGGTAAAACGCATGGTGAGACTTCTCTTAAGGTTCTCTGAAGAACAAGTGCCTCAACCAATAACCAGCCAAGTAATTCTCGAGTACAAGGTGCCAATCGCCATTTTAGTAGCCCACATAAACTCGAAGGGCGGCGAAATACTTGCTGAAGTTCCAGATGAGGCACAAGAAAAAATAATAAATGCCTTCCGAAAAAGAGGCGTTAGCGTTACTGTACCAAAACTCATCGAAGTTGATGCAGAGAAATGTTTTAGTTGCGGCTCCTGTGTGGCTCTTTGCCCTGTGGAAGCCATAAGCATAGATAAAGATTTATCAGTAAAGTTCGATAAGGAAAAATGCGTTGGCAGCACCTGCAGCATCTGCGTAGACGCGTGTCCAACCAGAGCAATAAAATCAGTTAAACAAACCAGCTCTGAGCAACCAGCGAATAACAGGAAAAAGTAAAAATTGACCAGAAACCTGTTCAAAGAAAACTTCATCCTGAAAGAAACACAATGCACAATAATTTCAGATAAACAGCAAGCCATCTGTGCAGCCAAAGAATCAATCAAACGCAATAGGCAACAACTCGAAATTTACATCAGAGCAAACCCCAAATTCTTGTACACACTAAAACCAGTTCCTGCACCAGAAAAACCTCTTGTGGCTAGATTGATGGCTTTAGCTGCAGAAAAAGCAGGTGTTGGACCCATGGCAGCCGTTGCTGGAGTCATAGCGGACTTAGGAGTAAACGACATGACCCGTGAAGGCTGTGAAGTGGCTGTTGTGGAAGACGGCGGAGAAATCTCAGCAATATCAAACACGCCCGTTGACGTGGCAGTCGCCGCTGGAGACGAGCCCCTGTCAAAACAGTTCGGTTTTCGGCTAACAGATTTTCCAATCGGCATCGCCACTAGTTCGGGACGATTTAGTCACGCGTTAAGTTTTGGTGATGCCGAGGCAGCAACGGTTTTCTGCAAAAACGCCTCCTTAGCCGATGCAGCAGCCACAGCAGTAGGTAACGTTGTTAAAGGCGAAAACGCAGAAGCCGCGATTAAAGCAGGAATCAGCAAAGGATTATCAATTGAAGGCGTGGAAGGCGTCCTCATAATCTACAAAGGTCAAGTGGGTACTGCAGGCAAAATCCCACAAATAATCAAAGTGGAACCATAAAAATAAGCACCAAAAAATACCTGCACAGGGAGGAATGACAGTAGCCAATAATTTTAATAAACGATGCCATAAGTGTACATATTAAGTGAGTTTTCTTTGTTATCTCTGAAGGAGGTTTAAGGGTGGAATCTGCTGAAAAAATAAGAAAGGCGCTGGGTGTAGAAATGGAAGCAGTCGGGGTGAAATACACCGATGAGTCCCCTATAGCCAAGCTGGCTGAGGGCCAATATACCGTGTGTAATGGCATTCTAGAGGCTGCTGGAGGCAAAGTGATAATGCTCTCTCAGGAGACCTGCTCTTGCCCCGGAGGAAAGAGCCATATTGGACTTACTGAAAGAAGAGAAGTTCCGCTTAAACTGCTCGTTGAAGGGGAGAAGCTGTGGTGCGATGTAAAGACGGCGAGGAGGTCGTTCATTGAATCGGAGAAGATTGCTAAACCACCTCTCGGTATTGCCAGCAAGGTCTATCTATATCCAGTTAGCAAAGACATTTTCGTGCCTGACTTAATCATCTTCCTTGTAAATGCAGAACAGGTATCAAGACTTATTACGCTGGCGCAGTTCTGGGATGGCAAGACCCCGTCATTTGAGATGAGAGGGGCGCTTTGCTGGAGCACTATAACCTACCCGGTTGTGTCAGGTAACTTCAACGTTACTGCCGGCGATATAAGCGCAAGGAGGATGGTGGGATGGGACAAGAATATAATGTTCGCCTCAGTTCCGGTAGAGAAAATACAGGGAATTGCCGATGCCATAGATAAAAGCACGGCTGGAACAGCTAAGCCATCTGGCCAGTTCATGGAAATGACCGAAAGGATGATGTCGGGGAAAAAATAACACAGGACACGTGAAATTGAGCCCGAAAAGGTAGAGTTTTTTAACCGTACAGATAACTGGTCTCCTTTGACGAGGAAACTTAAGATACACTTGAAACCTGTGGGACTATGTTTTCGTTGTCTTTGAAGACTTGTTCAGAAGAGCTCAGAGTTTCCTCGACCAGAGTGTAGAGTTCATCCAGGGTCAAAGCCAGCTTTTCGCCTTTAGCTGTAAGGAAATAGGTTTTAGGCGTTCTTCTCGTGAACACCAGCTTCTTTCCCTTCAGTCCTCTCAGGTACTTGTAAGTTGTCCTCGTGGTAAATCCTGTTTTTTCGGCGAGTTTCTGGGCAGAAATTCCCTTGTCAGGTATGTTATTGTAAACTTTGCTATCGGTGGAGGAAAACGTTTCCTTTGCAGGGTCGCGTTTTGTTCTGAAGAAGAATATGTAATCTCTTTCCCTGCGCGTTTCTATTAGGTTCACCGTTTTCAGTCTCCTTAGGATTCGCGAGACGATTTTCTGGGGGACAAGGTCGTTTATGTCTTCAAAGGTTTTGGGTCCGCTGAGCAAAGCTTTGAGCACCGTTTCTTCGTAGCATTCGGAATGAGCTGGCAGAAAGTTCAGGTTAGCTGAACCTTCGATCAATTCTGTGAGTCTGCCACCGAACGTTGTCGCACAGTACCGGTCTTGAGCTTCGACGGCAAGCCCAACTTCTAGCAATGGACGCAAGTACTCTTCAACTATGGTTTCTTGGCTGTGTGAATGCTCCATCTTTCTGAGGTCCTGTTGAAGTTTGTGCACAGTATAGTAGCCTTTAGTGATCGTCATTAGGATGTGCAGTCGCGTGTCGTTTTTCAATACGTTCATCAGATCTTTCATGAAGTCCGGGTTTTCCATGGTTTTGCGGAGTCTTCTTAGCTCGTTCTTCAACTTCCAAGTTTTGCAGCGTGAGATGCATTCCAGCGGAGTTAGTGGAGTGCACGCCCGACATTTCTCATCCAAGATTCTGAGCATTACTGCGAAATCACGATTTTTTTCCATGCTTCTGGCAGTTACCAGTACGTTTTGAGCTTTCATATGGCTTTTACCTTTTCGGCGGCGAGAAATAGTGTACATGTCTACAATTCCTTTGGGCAGAGATTTTTTTGAAAGATAGGATGTTTCAGCTACTGGGTCGATTGTTGAAGAGCAGCACCGCATTTTGCGATGGCGAACATGACGGTGCCAACGCCACGAGCAATACTGCAGTTACAGTAGCTATTGCCAGAATCCTTCTTCCTCACATCACCCGCAAAAACTACAACATACGCTTATTAAACGGTTTTTCAAAATTATACCCAACTCCGTTCCCAATCTAATTTTGCGTTGCGCTCAGATTAACAAGTGATAATTACTGGGGAAAACAAGAGTAGAATGACTTCGCCTGTAAACTTGGCTATTACCTCATGATCTACGTTGACGCCATTAATTCTTCTTCTCAACGAGAAAAATATACATGAATATCATGCTTAAAACAAAAGCGATAACTCCAACTCCGGTAAACGTGAAAAACGGTATATAATTAAGGAACAGACCGTTTAACGGAACATGATCGAAGACTATTCTTGCAGCAACATACAACCAAAAAAGAAAAGTGTATAACCAAAGTGTAGCGAACAACGCTTTCTTTTTCCTAATAATCTAACCTCCAACATTAGCAATCTTAGACAAGACTACTTTGTATTCACATTAAAGAACATTCACCCATTTTTATCCTCATCGGAGCTGACCAGCTCATTTGATGCGAGACCTCTTTTCTCAAAATAAGCTTTTTAATTTCGGGGATAAACCAGCGCATTTAAAACGAGAAAACCCTTCGTCATTCATGAAAACTCTTAAATTATACAATTCCTAACTGAACTGCAAGGTCCCTTTCATGTCATCAAACACTAACAAGCTTGAAATCCAAGGCTATGACGATAAAGAAAAAATGTTCCTTGTAAAATCACCCAGCGGAAACGTCGTGAAGGTTCAAGACACCTTTGCAGAAATGTTCCCTCTTTGGGTGGGAAGAGTTTTAATTACAGCTCAAAACGAGAAGTGGGCACAAATCGCAGCAAGTTTAACCACGGGTTTTGCCACGAGCGTGATTGAGGCGACTGCGGAAGCAGCAATTGAACGAACTGTTCCAGCAGACCAGACACCTGACAAACGACCTGGAATACTTATTCAAATTTATAATCGTGACCGCTTTGAACTCAAACAGCAACTCGTGCAGCGCATCGGCCAATGCACCCTGACTTGCCCAACAACCGCAGCCTTCAACGGACTAGTTGGCAAACGAACATTAGACGTTGGCGACAGCCTACGCTATTTCGGCGATGGCTTCCAGAAAAAAGCCATGGTTGGCGACAGAAAATGCTGGAAAATCCCAGTTATGGAAGGCAACTTCTTCGTTGAAAACGGCTTCGGCGCTATGGAAGCAGTTGCAGGCGGCAACTTTATGATTTTCGCAGAAACCCAGCAAGCAGGTCTTGCAGCGGCAGAAGCAGCCGCGGACGCAATTCGCGCGAATGCTCCTGACGTGATTATGCAGTTTCCGGGTGGAATTTGTCGTTCAGGAAGCAAAGCTGGTTCGCTCAAATACAAGCTGAAGGCTTCAACTAACCATCCGTACTGCCCAACGTTGCGCACAATCGTGCCTGATACTGTTGTTCCGGAAGGCGTGACTTGTGTTTATGAAATTGTTATGAACGGCTTGACATTGGACGCTATCAAAAAGGGCATGCAAGAGGGTGTAACCGCTGCAATCGGCGTGCCTGGCGTTGTTAAGATTTCATCGGGTAATTATGGTGGGAAGCTGGGTCCATTTAAGGCTTATCTCAGAGACGCTATAGGTGCACCAGCTCCAGAGCCAGTGCCGACACCGCCAGCTACGCCAAAAGCCTAAAATCTTCCTTTTTTAAGTCGGAACTTTTATTTGATTCCTTTTAACGTTAGTTATCCAATTAACCGCAGAATTAGTGAAGTTATTTGAGTACAGAGAAGAAATCTTCCCTTGAACTATTCAGGCTAAGAAAAACCCTTAATGCTCTAGCCAGCAAAGAGGGCAGCCACACGGAACTGATCACTGTTTATGTTCCGCCGGGCAAACAAATCAGTGATGCCTTAAACCTTCTGCGTAACGAATATGGAACCGCCAGCAACATCAAATCCAACGTTACACGCAAAAACGTTCTAGATGCAATCACTAAAGCTCAGCAGAAACTCAAGCTTTTCAAGGATCCAGGCGAAAAGGGCATAGTGATTTTTACTGGTGCTCTTCTACAGGAAGGTGGTGCGCCAGGTACCGAACGCATGGAATCCTACGTGATTGTTCCGCCTGAGCCTATCAGGATTTTTCTTTATCGTTGTGATTCACGGTTCCACACCGAGTATCTGCAGGAGATGCTGCGGGAGAAAGAAACCTACGGTATCCTGCTGGTAGACGCCAATAACGCTACCATTGCAACCCTGCAGGGCAAACACCTGGAAATTGTCAGGGAGATGCACTCTGGAGTTACAGGTAAAACTAAGGCAGGTGGGCAATCGGCTAGGCGGTATGAACGCTTAAGGGACATGCAGCTAAACGAGTATTTTACCCGAGTAGGCATTCACGCGAACGAAACTTTCCTGCCCATTGACACGTTAAAAGGCATTATTTTAGGTGGACCTGGACCGACAAAATACGATTTCGAGAAAGGCGACTACCTCAACTACCAGCTGAAAAACAAGATTCTCGATGTCGTTGACACTGCTTACGTGGAAGAGCAGGGCGTTAAAGAAGTGGTGGCTAAAGCGCCTGAAATCATGCGTAAAGTCCGCTATATCGAAGAGAAAGAAATCATGCAGAAATTCCTCTATGAAGTCGGCCATGACACTGGAATGATAACTTACGGCGAAGCGGAAGTGAGGCGGCTTCTGCAGGCTGGAGCAGTCCGCTTGCTCCTCATGTCTGAAAGCTTGGATCTGGTTCGTGTCACGGTTAAATGCAGCGCATGCGGCTACGAAGAGCAACATACCCTCAAAAGCCAAGAAGTAACCAGTTTCGAGCAGAGCTTAGTCGGGAAACCCTGCCCAAAATGCAACGCGCCATCCATGACAGTGCTGGAAAAGAAAGATGTTATAGATGATTTAGCGGAGCTGGCGGAAATGTCAAACACGGATGTAGAGATAATTTCTGGCGAGACGGAAGAGGGGCAGATGCTAAAGAACGCGTTTGGCGGCATCGCAGCCATGCTCAGATTCAAACAACAGCAAAGCTAAACCTCTGACGTAGCAGCTGTTTTTTGCTTGTGAAATTGCTTGTAAAAATGATATCCCTTCTCTTTTCTGGTGTTTGTGTTTTAGGTTGCTTTTTTGGGGCAGGGTTTAAATCTTGGTTTTTCCATGGGTGAATTCGGGAATTTAAGGGTAATTAAGGGTAAAAAAGGGTAAAGTAGCATGCCTCTAACCGAGATTGCATCGTTCAAGGCGAAATTGGAAAACCGAAACCGCATCCAAATTCCAAACCTTCTACGTTGGCGCTACAAAATGGAGCCGGGCGAACTCCTAAAAGCAAACGTAAGAGTATTCGGCTCCGAAAACTACGAAGAAGAAATCTTCCTCACCAAAATGACCAGCGACGGCCGCCTAACAATCCCAAAAATAACCATGAATGTCTTCAAGCAAAGGGAAGAAAAAAACATGACCGGATGCATTCTTGAAGTGACAATTAGCCCTGCAGGAGGCTCCAATGACGCTTTGCCGCCTGAAAATGCTGAAACCAAAATGCTTGACAAAATTAAGGATATCAGGAGAAACTTGGGCAATACAAGCTCTTAATCTTTCCTAAGTGTAGTCTAGCTTAATGTGCGCTGTAGGTGGAGGTTACGTCTTGGAATGAGCCGTCTTCAAACGCGTAAATCCTGACAGTTGATCCAATGTATGGTCCCCAATCCCAGCTCAGGTAAGTTGACTGGTGGTTCCACGCTTTATCGGAAGGATCCACGGGAACCCAGCTTCCCTTGTAGTAGTCTTCCGCCCAAACATGTATGAATGTCCAGGTTGACGTGTCAACAGCCACGACGAGCCTGCTCTGGTAGCCAAGCGAAAGGCAAGCAGACACGTAAACTATGCTCCACTGCAAGCAAATGCCGTCGCCGCTGTCCAGGATTTGGAATGGATCTTCGAAAGAGCCTGCCGGGTCATTAGCAAACGTCATCCTGCTTGATTCCCAAGTGAAAAGATCAGTCTGGTTGTAGCTTGGGTTAAGCAGCGCTGCCATTTTGTCTTTAGTTTGGCTTGAATTCAAGTTCTTCATTACATCCAAGTAGTTTTCTGCAAAAGGTTTGAAGCCAGCTGGCATACTGTTGAGCTCGTTATTTAACACGTTGCTCTGCGGATTATTCGCCGGTTTGTTATTGCTAGGGTACCAAAAAAACGCGACCGTGCCGAGTACTGCAATGAGAAGCACGGCATAGAAGACCACTAACCACCTGCTGTTTTTCTTACGATTCTTTGCTGGCTTGACCTTGCTAGCGGGTTTCATAGCGGCTTATTATGCGGTCTTTCCCAGTAAAAACTTTTACCCTTCCCCAGCTTTTGCTTTCTCCTCAGAAATAAAGGATAGTAAAAGCAAATGATGGATTCCACTGCTTTAGGGCCGATATGCAGAATCTCAATTGCAAATAGGCTAAGTAAGTAGAAGTATGAGTTTTTTGGGGTAAGGTGAAGGGGGTTTGCCCCTCTCCCTTAAACTACAATTCTTTCCACTTGTCTTAAGCGCTTTTTGGTTTAAAAGGGATATTTCAGTTTTCGTAATATATCATATTGTGCAAACAAACTATAACTGCAGAAGCTGTTCCGCTTGGTTTTTGGTTATGCCCTGCACGAATAGTTGTTTTTGTCTTGATGTGGCACCTGAGGCAAGCTCAACCTTAGCATGCAAGAGCTTTGAGAACTCTTTCAAAATTTCCCTGTTCACCTTGCCTTTCACTGGTTCCTCGGTGGAATGGACAATAATTTCGTCGCCGCCACGTTCTACTTTGAATTTGGAAGCGTTGGGTTTCACAAAAATTGTGATGATGACGCCGTCTTTGGTTGAGGTGATGCTCATGCGGTTATGCACTCGGCGGCTTGTGCTTTGCTGCTCTGCAGTGCCCAGCTAAACTTGTTTCTCAAGGTTTTTGGGTAGAATTTTTCGATGTCAAACTTGACTTTTTTTGCCCATTTCACGTAAGCCGTCGGGTCAATGTAGGATTTTAGCGATGTGCCCAAATTGTATTCTTTGGTTAGCTTCGTCAATTTTAGGTCAAGCTCAGCCTTGTCTATTCTTGCTTCGAGCGATTCGGTTTTTTTGCCCGCCGTTTTTTTAGCTTCCAGTTGTTCCTGAAGCTTTTTGAGGTTGGCTTCTTTCTTGGCTAAGCGCTGGTCAAATGTGGGCGGAATCTTTTTCTTGTGGTTTGCCACTTCTGCCACTTTAAAATTGGCTAGTTTTGCGTGGTAGGTTTTTTTGTAGTTTGGAGTGTCTTTTGTTACTCCGCTTTTTTCTAGTTCTTCTTTGAGGGTTTTCGTGCATCTCCAAGTGCGGAAAACTTTTGCAGTTAACTTCGGCACTTTCTCGGAGAGGAAGCGGGAAACCTTCTTGGAGTCGACGCCTTCAAAGAGGTATTCTTTGCTTGTTTGCATGTAGTGTTGGATGTTTCGGATGACTTCTGGCGGGGCCTTGACGTTTTTTATCCATCTGACGCTGTCCTTGCCGAGGAAGTCGAAGTGTATGGTGTCGCCTTCGATTTTGATGTGCTCTGCCCGAAGCGTTATAGCGCCTACAGTGTCGGCTTCATCTGGGTCTTTTTCGTCGCCCACCCTCATGTTCGGTACCAAAATAAGCCACGACACCGTCGCCACTTTGCGTCTTGCATCATCTTTATCGTTGAGGTTTTTGAGTATGTGTTGCTCAATTGTTTTGATTTGTTTGCCTAAGGTTTCGGCTTTCTGGAACTTTTCTTTTTCACGGTTCTGTTTCAGGAACGCTGTATCAGAGAACCAGACGTACTTGATTTTGCCTGTTAGTTTGTCTTCCCATTTAGCCACATACATCTTGTCAGGCTCCCAAACTACACCCTTCCATTTCCCCGATGGAACAGGCGCATCAGGCGGAAGGTTAAGAATTATGTCTTCTTCTCTGGGGCCGTCTTTCCATTTTCCACGCTGCGGGTGGTCACCGCGACCGGCAAAAAGGCAGGAGGGCTCGGAAGTCCAGTTGGCAATCTCAAGTTTTTGCCCGTCCACTTCGGCGTAACCATATTTTTCTTTGAATTCTAAACGTTTAGCTTTGCGCTCTTCAGCTTGTTGCTTTTTCACTTCTTTGGTTAATGCTTCTTTCTTGGCTTTTTCTTGTTCAATGAAATTGCAAACTTGTGAGAAGTCAATTTCTTGCGCCATCGATTGGTTTCCGTTGTTTAAGGTTGCAGGGTCATCTAAGCTGGTTAAGTATTTTGAACAGAAAGCATCCAAGAAACTTGCTGAAGGGTTTTCCTTTTTCAGTTGCCCAAGGAATTCCCGCATGAAATTCTTCTTAAAAACGTTATCTGGCGGAGACACGGTTGACAATGTTTTTCTTATCCATGCAACCGCCATCTGCTCACTTTTAGGTGTCAGCTTTACCGTCTGACCGTTAAGCTTTATGCTGAAGCCTTTGTAATCGTAAATTGGAACGAATATGCCGTTATGCTTTAAACTTTTCATAACGTGTCTCATTCACTAAACCTCAATATCCATGGCAAACGACTTTTCACCATTTTAAGCCTTCGCCAATATTTAATTATGCATGTTTTTTGCTTTTCTCTGTTAAGGCTGCAACTTTCTATTACCCTCTTTCCGAGGCTTAAAAACATTGAGCAAATGATTTCAGGTAATTACTGGAAGAAAAGCGTCTTTTGTTTTTTCGTAGCCCGATCACTTTGAAGCTTCTTATAAACTGCCTCAACATTTTTTCTTTCAACATACCCCTTATGCGGGCGGAAACCGCCGGAGAACCCGCCTGGAATATGCATAAGTTCATGAATCAAAGTTTTCTCTTTATCCTCATTAGACATTCTGTCATAGACCTCTGAAATAACTTCGATGGTGTATGAAGGCGGCAAGTTCAAAACTCCCTGCCAGATTTTGCCTAAACCGTGAATTCGTGCGATTGTGCGTCTGGCTTTGGAGCCTTTGCTTCTTACGCAGAAAACAAATTGTGGAACAACATGGTAGAACTCGCATTCTTCTGCCAACTGGTCTACTTGCTTTTTAATTTCTGGGGCTTCAAAATATTTTATCGGCAAAGTCCTCAATCTCTCCTAATGGCATTGTATAGCAATGTTTGGGTTTAAAAGTTACGTGTCTCTTTGAAGCATTTTCTTAAAAACATAGTTGATGCTTAATAACAAATCAAAAACATGCAACTTTTTTTCGTAACCGATGCTGCGCGAATTATGCAAAACTTTATAACAGCGCCAAACGTTTTGGATTCTAAAAAGGTAGAAGAAAATTGAAATTCGGCACATACATGTTTGAAGCAAAGAAAGTTCCAGGCTTCGATTTTGACCTTTTCCGCGTTAAACCAGAAGTAGGCAGACGATTACCACCTCAACCTGACATGTACAGCAACATTGCGATTTTCGGAGACAACGTTACTGCTCGTAATCATCCAGATTGGATTTCACAATCAGACCTAGGTCCTGCATGGAGAACAAACGACAACTTCAATGTTCGCTGGGACATTCTCTGTGCAACCCAACCGGAACACCGCGCAGAACAACTAGATTACATCGAAGACGTCGCTAGGAAAAGCCCAGGAATATGGCTAAACAGCATCCACTTCGCAGACCATGGACACTGCATATGCCCACGTTGTAAAGAACTCCATGAAAAAAGCGGCTTAAGCTGGTATGAATGGAGACGAAAAGAAATCACCGATTACATGGCGCAAGTAAGCGAACGAGTACGCGACCGAGCCAAGAAAAAATTTGTCATCGGTATTCTTCCAGACCCAGCCACCAACTATGAACGTTTCGGAGTAAACTTTGATGATTTGGCACCGCTCACAGACGAATTCCTCGTAGTCATGTTCAGCAAAAACTATGCTACACCGTGGTATTGGGAAATGCTTACCCGTAACTTCAAGAAACTCTTAAAGGATGTACCCCTCAACATTGCATTGTACGTTATCGGTCCAGGCGACGATCCAAGAGAAACGCCTACCACAAGTGAACTCTTAACAGTATCAGTCCGCATGGCACGCGCAGGAGTAGACAACATTCTTTACTTAACCGACAAAGCAAAACAAATGCAGGATTTCCAGAAAGCAGCAGTGGCTCAGACCGATGTTCGTGAACGCTTGAAGAGTTATGGCGGCAAGCAAGGTCAAGAAGTTCTTGACTTAGTTACAAGCTGGGAAAAGATCGTAGAATAAGCCTCCAAAAACTGACACATTGCAGGCAGTACAACCTGATGAGTGGTGAAAACCACCAGGCTGCCCTTTTTATTTTATTTTATTTTTGCTAATGAATGTATTCTAAGGTTTTATTTTCTGTTTCTCGGATTTCCTTCATCGATTCATACTGCGCTTCAATCAGGATTTTGAGGGCATCGATATTCTTTTTTATGTCCTCTAACTCTGCGTTTTTTAGGAGAACACCGGACTTTATGAGTTGCTCGTTGATGTTGCCAACCGTTACCTCAAGCACTTTAACTTTAAACGCAAATATCTGAAGGGTATAGAGCAAACTAAGCTGGGAGTTCAAGGCTTCCAGTTGGTCTAAATAACGAGTTTTCCGAATAAACGCCTTGATTTTTTGCTCTTGCGATGCTTCAGGTGACTGCATAATTTGATCGTAAACGGCTGATTGTTTCCAAGCTGCCTCTTTTGTTTCGTCAGCAGCCTTCTGTATACGCTTTGAAGTTTTATCCAGCAACTCTAATACTTCATCCAACCTATTCATCCCCAATTAACGCTAACTAATACTTCCAAGAGACTGTTACAACCATTATATATAATTTTAAACTCAAACCCAAACAAGTCTTGAAAATTTTTTAGAGAGAGCTAACTAGTCTATAGTCGCAAATTAAGTTTTTACTAAATGAAAGCATCGATGCTACTTGTGTTCAAGCAGAATGGCTGTTCCCTCAACTTTGACTGGGTAAGTAGGTTCATTGTTGATTTTAGGATGCATGAAGAGCATTTTTGGAGGAGAAACCACTTTGCCTGTTGTTACATCGAATTGTGCTTTATGCTTGGGGCAAGATACAATGTTTCCCTGCAATGTTCCCTTTGAAAGGTTTCCGCCTTCATGAGTGCATACGTTTCCGATAGCGTAGTATACGCCATTTACGTTTGCAAGCAAAACTTCTTCTGCTCCAAATTTGACTGCTTTCATTTGTCCAGGAGATATTTCTTGGGTTTCAGCGACTTTTTCAAAAACCATTTTTCCACCTCTTCTCCGTTCATATTCACGCATTAGTTACATAGGCGACAAATCAACCATAATTAATCGAATATTTATGATTTGTTCAAATATATCTGGGCAAATTATATCCCATAACCTCTTAATTTTTATTTGCTTTCAGTTTGTTCGACATGATTTAGTGCCGTGACCCACTCTTTTACGTTCATTAGATTTGGCGCGGCGGGATTTTTTTTCTTGTATTCAAGGCTAAATCTTGCTGCCATGGGCGGGATTATGTCGGCTTTGTCGAGTAGTTCTTCATTTGAGAAGAAGCCTCTTGTGGAACCATCGTACAGTACAGCTCCATTATGCATTACTATGACTCTTTTGGTATGTTCTGAAACCAGAGTCATATCATGTGTGATAACTAAGATCGTGGTGCCAGCTTTGTTCAATTCTTCAAGCAGGTTCATTATATCTTCCGACATCTTGAAGTCCTGACCAGTAGTGGGCTCGTCAACTATCATTATCTTCGGGTTCATGGCAAGAATAGAAGCTACGGTTAGTCTTCTCTTTTCGCCTTTGCCCAAGAACATAGGGTCCTCGTCAATCTTTGACAGTAAACCAACGCTCTTCAAAGCTTCTTTGACTCTTTGATCAACTTCCTGCTGCGGCACCTTAAGGTTCTTCAGACCGTAAGCTACCTCGTCGTAGACTTTTCTCATGAAAATCTGGTTGTCAGGGTTCTGGAATACGTATCCGACGTAGCAGGGTATTTTCTGAATCACTTTCTTGTCTCGCAGGTCCATTCCATTTACTTTTGCTTCGCCCTGGAACTTCTTATACAAGCCGCTGATTATCTTGGATACTGTCGACTTGCCTGCTCCGTTTTGCCCAATGAGCCCCACGTATTCTCCTTGTTTTATGGTGAAAGTTACTCCTTTTAGGGCTTGCGTTCCATCTTCATAGGAAAAGCTGAGGTCTTTAACGCTTATTATCTCCTGAGCTGATTCGTCTATTGGGTCATCTTCAAGGTTTGGCGCCAGAGACTTTTGGTTTCTGCCACCGAACGCTGTAAGCATTTCATCGACGGTAAAGGGAACTCTTCCATTGTAGCTTAGACCTGCTTTCCACCCGATCCTCGCTATGTCTGAGGAGTAGAGTCCATTTTCATCAAATAGTTTACACTGGGAATAAACTTGTTCTGTGGTTCCATACGCAATTGCCTGTCCATCGTTTATCGCCAACACTTTGTCTGCGTACTTCTGTATTACTTCAGGGTTGTGCTCAACGAGGATTATCGTTATGTCATATTCTTTCTTTATGTTGTCTATAGCTTGAATTATTCCGAGTTTTCCCTCGGGATCCAAATTGGATGTCGGCTCGTCTAAAATTAGAACTTCAGGCCGTAAGGCAATGAAGGAAGCTATGGCAGCCCTCTGCTTCTGCCCCCCTGATAACTCGGAGGGATGAACAAGATCCGCGATTGGCCATAGAGGACCAAGGCCGACTAATTCTAGGGCTTCCTTAGCTCTGCTCTCGATTTCTCCTTCAGAGAGACCTAAAAGCTCCATGCCAAAACTTATTTCATGCAGGAGATCCATTCTCAAAAATTGGTTCTCGGGGTCTTGAAGTAACAGCCCAACTCTCGGCGCCGTTTGTTTCATCCCGACTACTCTATCAACCATATTTCCAGTCTTTTCATCTTTTACCTTGTCAACCTTGGTTAGTGTTTGGCCGAAAAGTTTTATTTCACCCTTAATATGTTCATTTTCTTGGCCGTAGGGAACAGAGAAGACTTTCGGTATGATGCCAGTAAGAGCATAGCACAGAGTTGTTTTTCCTGCGCCGCTTGGACCAATTATACCTAAGAATTCGCCTTTTTCAACGGTGAAGGATAGACCCTTCAATGTGTAAGGGTTCTCCACTCCGACGAATGATCGGTACTTCCACCAGAAATCCTTAACCTCTAAAACTGGCGTCCTTGTCACCTTATTAACAAATTATTTATGTTGTGCCCAAGGACTACCTCGTATATTAGGAAAGCGCTCAAAATTGCTATTACCGTTACATCCATATACGTTATTCCTTTCGTCTCCTTGAATGAAGTTACCTTCTTGGATGCTTCAAAACCTCGGGCGTAGAGGGCAACTCCCATTTCTGTTGACCGGCGGATCATCGTCGCGACTAGGGGTATCGAGACGTAGGCAAGATCAATTATCTTGGAAAAAACGCTTTTTCTATTTACGCCCGCCGCTCTTGCTGTCTGAGCCATCCTGATATTTTCATAATCTATCAACAGTGTATTTAGACTTCTGAAAATCAGCGCGATAAAGAAGGATTTTTTGAACGAAAGACCCAGTTGTCTCATTGCTCCCGCTATCTCCGTATCTCTTGTTGTGAGCAGAAAGAGGAATGAAGTGTAAATCAACACTGCAAATCCCAAGGCCTTTGATAACGCAACAGTTACTGACAAGTACGGAAGCGTAAAGCTGGAGGTCGCTCCGATTGGAAGCTTAAACCAAGTTGTTAATGGAGAAAAATCAAGTGTTCCCGGCATGGCAGTGAGCCACCATAGCAGGACTGCTGGGATAACAGCTATGATAAAACTTCTTGTTCGGTAATAAACTACTCCAAAAACGAGAACTAACACTGCGGTTGAAAGTCCAAACGGAAAAAATCCTGGCCATAAGTAAAATGTCACCTTTGCCCCGGGTAGCCCCCCATCAAAGAAGAGCCACCAAATAAATTCGCTTATTGGCACCGGCAAAGCTAGCAGAAGGTAAGAGTTGACCAAATACTTTGAAGTCCCAGAAATTATCAATAGTGCGAAAACGATTATAAGCAGAAATATCAGGCCAATGATGTCCGGGCCTCCCTTTGAGACCGATATATCGAACATATAAAGAGCCAAAACCGACATTGCTGCTATCATGAAAAATTTTGTAATTACATGTAATTTTTCAATTGGAGTTCCAGTTTTCATAGAAAAAATAAAGGTACGCACATACTTCTTTGAAGTACGTGCTTCTACGTCATCCTTTGCCAAATAGGTTCCCTTTTAGATTGCAATTTGTCTGTCGTTTGCTAAGTTATCCAGCCGCGGTTGATGAGCCCTTGGCGTTCGACAAGGTTGGTAAGTCCTTTGACTAGCACTGGAGTAATTATTATCATCGCTAATAAGTCTCCGAAGAACCAGCCTGCCCACCATCCCCAGAATGCGCCTGGCGGAATAAGTCCAAGGTAGTTCTCTATTCCAACGCCCAGCTCTGCACTTACTGCATTTATGATAACTCCATTTATCGCGATGAACAAGACCCAAGCGGCCACTCTATTTGTTTTGAATCCTGCAACTTCTTTGTCTGTCAAGTCCCTCCATAAAGAGTCGATGCCTCTATTTGCGAGCAATCCACGGTAAACTATGAACGCGATCAAAGGCGGAATGAGATCGCTGATTGCGTAAGCTCCAGATGCGACTGGTCCCAAACCTACCATTAGACCAGCTCCTACGACGCATCCAATGTATGCCCCCAGAATTCCCCAAATTCCCCACCACATGGTGAATACTAGGAAGAAGGGGTACACGAAGTAGAACAGTGAGATGCCTGAGTAGCTTAGTGGACCGAGTAGCACCACGCTTAGGTATGACAGAATTATTACCGCTGCTATCTGCACCGCATACAGCACGTACTGCGTTGTCGAGACCGGTTCGCCCCTGCCCAATTTTAAAGTATAGTTGCTCCAAGGATACTTATTTTTTGTATTAGATACTGTCTTTCCTTCCCCACTCAAATGAATCCCCGTCTCTCTTAGTCAGAGGTATCAGTATTTAATGCTTTTCGACAAAATTTTACCAATATCTCCATCAAAAATTTTTTCAAGAATTGGCTTTCAATAGACTAAAATTTCCGTTTAAATGGCCTCAGTTTTCATAAACTAATTTTAGCTCTGATTTTCACTCCGTTATGCGTTGCTGACAGGTTTTTTCCTAAATTCCCAGCTTGCTCAACGTACAGAGCTAAGCATATAAGGAGATTTGGAAAATTGCGGTGCTGTTTAATGCCATTCTTCCTCATATAGTAAACCGTTCCCGCTAATACTGCGAAAACGGCGGCTACTGGGGTCCAGAACCACCATTGTAGCCAGATAGGTGTGCTTGTTGGTTCTGTAACGTTGAGGATTTGGATGTCTTCTAAGGTGGTTATTGAGTCATGTCCCAAGTACAGGCCTGTAACTGGTTCTATTGAGCCCGTGGGATTCTGGGTTCCGGCGAAGACTGTCACATTCTGTTCTACTCCGTTAACGTAGATGTGCATGCCTGTTTGGGTGCTGCGAGTAAACACCACGTGGTACCACTCATTTAGCGAAAGCGGTTGGGTAGTGTCTATTTCGTTGAAGCCTCCCGTGTCGGTTGTTACGTAGCCGCGCAGAGCGCCCAAAACCGGGGAGGTGCTATTAGTTGGTGCAACGCCGTTTATTGCAAGTCCAAGAATTCTAGTTGCAGTAATTGGATATTCTGAGGTTGTACTCGCGAATTCAACCACAATAGTGTTGTAAGTCACGTTTTTGAATTGATTCACTTTGACCCACCCTTCGATGGTGATGTCACCTGGAATGGTTAAGCTCGGCGAAGATGGAACATACGCGTATGAGTCTCCACTAAAATTTAGAGCTTCGCCGAACTTGCCTTCAACTAATTTAGCAGGAGACCATTTACCGCCTAACTCAGTCACCAGAGCTGAATAAGTGCCACTCTCATTTCCTAAAATTGCTGGGTTATTTCCTGTCGCATCAGGCGTGACACCGTTAGGTTCAACACTGCTAAGATTCCATGAAGCAGCAACATGGTTGGATCCGATAGTCGGCGGAGTTTTTTCAGCTGGGGTGACGGCGTTTGAGGCGTCAAAAAGCGTCATGAGGGGATATTTATCAGTGTTGTTGGCACAAATTGTGTAAGGCAAATTCATTATTCCAGAATTACCTATCTCTGTTGCGTTAGGATAGACCGTTGAGTAATCGCTCCAGTAATTTCCTCCCAGAGGATAACCTTCATCCCAAGTTTGGATGTTGTAGGGCGAGGTGGAATATGCGTTTTGCTGGTTGTTTATGAAATCGTTATGGAATATCGCGTTATTGTTGGATAAGCCAAAACTCGGAAGTGAATAGATACCGTATTTGTTGTCGGCGATATAATTCGCGGATATGGCGTTGTTGGAGCCAGTAAGGTAAATGCCTGAATTGCTGTTTTCGGTTATGTTGTTTCTGAAAATTACTGAGTAAGTCGTACTCAACCCTATGCCTATGGTGTTTTGGGACAGGTTGTTTCCTGTTATATTGTCTGAATAGCCTAAGATAGCGATGGCTGAACCCGTGTTGTTTGTTATGTTGTTCTCTGAGATGGTGTTGTTGAAGCCACCGTAGAATTCGATGCCGTCGTTATGCGCATTTAGAAGTTCTGCATGATTCCCCGTTATTTTATTTTGGGTGATTAAGGTGGAGGACTGGACTGAACAAAAAATTCCTGACCTCGTATTTACTATGTTGTTGCCAGTTATTATGCAGTTGTTTCCTTCAATCATAACGCCGTAAGCGTAGCCGGCAGAGGCCGAATAGTTGACACTTGTGATGGTGAAGCCTGAAATCTTCACGTTATCTGCCGTAACCGTGAAAACGCTGGCTCCTACAGAGTCGCCTGTTCCCACCACAATAGTGTTGGCGCTGTTTTCGCCTTGTAGCGTCAATGGTTTGTCAATTATCGGGTTTTCAAAATAAGTTCCGCTTCGAACCAGTATCGTGTCGCCTGCCGAGGCGTTCCCGATGGCGTCAGTAATGGACGGGTAGTCGATAGGAACGATTATTGTTTTCGTAGCTGCCAGAGGGTCCGCTGAAACCATTGAAAAGTTTGGAACCAAAGAGCCGAGAGAAAAGTAAGAAAACGCCACCGCGCATTCTGGCAAAACCATTATCGTGACCAGAACTGCAAGAAGAAGAGCAGGGACGAACCGTTTTTTGCAGGATTTCATAAATTTCTCTCTCACCAATTAATATTGCTACGTACGTGCTATATAGCTCTCCCCAGAGAACAGAGTGTTCCGCAAGAAGAACAGCCTTTAGCATACTTTCAATCGTTTGTTGCTAATTGTGGAAAACTTAACGGAGGCGATATTTTTTGTGAGTTGTCCGTAAGTGATAAGATGCACATGAGTAATAGTAAAGGATTATACTTAACAGAGAATTAGAAGTGTGTTTAGTCCTGAAAAAATCGAAGATAATAGCTTTAGTTTGCATCATTGCCGCAATTGGCGCCGTTTGTTCATCTGTGGTGACATTCGCAGCCATCAGCCAGCATGAATCTCACGGTGGATCTTATGTTAATAGCCATTCTTCGGATTGCCCCTGTTTTCAAGGCGTTACAAAAAGCAATGGCTACTACAATATTTCTTTAGCATTTTCTAACGTAACAGACCCTGAAAGATTAGACAACATTCTTATCAACCCAAATAGCCAAGAGAACATTAGTGACCTAACCTTTTACTTAAACGGCACCGCTGTAAACGCTCCAAATCCAGCTACTTATAACCTAAATAGTGGCGATAGCCTCGAAGTTAATTTTACTGTTCCCTGTGCCGAATTCGCCTCGGGGTCAACAATGTCGGTTTACGTCGTGGGAGACAGTTTTGGGTGGGGCACTGAAGTTGTTCTTCCCTAACAGGATTTAACGGATTGTCTTTTTTTTCTCGATGCAATCAAAAGCACCACAATTGCAGCAACAGCGAACGCTGCATCAGCAATCGATAGTAATTGAAGCGCAATCAACCTGTTATCCTGAACGTTAAGTTTTGCAAGCCATACGGACTGATTTTTTGAACCCACCACGATATAGCCGCCGTTTTTTGCAGGGATGAGGGAATTATAGTTTGCCTCCAATCCCCATGGCAAGGTGACTCCTGGAAAGGTCATGTTCCAAAGCTCGTTGCCGGCTTTATCGGTCATGATTAACCCGACATCCGTTAGGTTTGAAATGGCCAGGAGCATATATCCTCCGCTTTGGGTTTCAAGGGCACAGGTTATTGAGCTGTCTTTGGCGCCGTATGTTTGGTTCCACTGCATATTGCCTTCAGCGTCGGTTTTAACTGCCCACGCGCACTTGTCCCAAAGGTAACCTGCCATCAAGTACCCGCCGTCTTTCGTGGCTATAGCGAGGTTGCATTCGGGTTGAAAGTAGTAGCCTTCGCCGCCGTAACTTTTGCTCCAAAGTACATCTCCAGTTGCGTTCATTTTGGTAAGCGAGAAGAAACCCTGATTCGGAACAAAAGAATAGCTGACGTCAGACATAATGTATCCGCCATCCGACGTTTGGATGATAGTCGATGGGCAAGCAGCCACCCGCCCCGAAAGCGTCTCGTTCCACTCCAAGTTTCCGGACGAATCTGTTTTAGCAAACCAAATCGCGCCCAAGCCTTCTAAAACTTTCTCGCTGAAACCAGCAATGGCAAAACCGCCGTCACTGGTTTGAATAATCGACATAAAATAGTTAATAGGAGCTCCCGAACTGAACATTTTGGTCCATTGAATGTTGCCCTGAGAATCGGTTTTCACCAACACGTACATGTTATCAACGAGCCCCGCTAAAACGAAGCCCCCATCGCTTGTAGGCAAAAGACGAGTGAGATTCGTGATTTCTTGACCGATACGAATTGTCCTCGTCCACACCACATGGTTTGAGAAGTCAAGTTTAATGAGAAACGTGCAGGATTGGTTAGCCGTGTTCAAAACCAAACTTCCATCCGCAAGTTGAAAGACGCAGTACCCTATTGTGCCCGTCAAATTAGTCTGCAACTCAACAGGAGATGACAACTTGACTGGAATCTCCGCTCCTAAAACCGCGAGCGCTACTCCGGATAACGCTGAAACCAAGAGTACCGTTATCAGAAACGCCGAAAAAGCCTTGCTCAGAGGTTTTCTTTTTCCGGAGTACACGGCTAATCCTGCGGTTACGATAACAATTACTGATATGCCAACAGCCAAGCCCTCAATATTGACAGAAACCGAATCCAAGAGCGCTGAAGCGCAGTGAATCGGATACGAACTTAACAGCAAGGTACCTGCGGAAAATATCAATATTGCCTTTTTGTACACGTTAACCCCAACTATACTTTGACCTCAAATTATATTACTCTCGCCATGGAACGTTTTGTTTTCACTGCTGCAACACGCGTAAATCCTAATGTGCGAAGAAAATGCAGGTAAAGGTTGAATAAAGTTCTTTTTGTCATGCTTCAAAAAATGAGGTTCTTCCTCATCTAGCAAGAAACTTTTTGAAACGGAAATTATTCATCTTGGCTGCGTACTGGCGTTTTCTCTATTTTCTTGTTCAACGATAATCCTTCTTTAAGAAAGAGGATCATGGCGATTCCCGTTATTGAAAGACCTAACGCGAAGAAGACCTTGAACTCGTAGGTTTCAACCGCGTAATGAATTGCTAAAACCACACTCTCGGCAATGAAGAGTCCTAGGAAAAAATAGAAATAGAACATTGCATTAGGCAAAAGGTGTCGACCAATCCAGTGGTATCCGTTGACCTTCATTTTCTTTTTGAGGGAGTATTCGCCGTACTCGTTTTTCTTTAATAGTCCCGAGTCTTCAAGTTTCTGAAGATGCCGGTAAGCCACGCTTGGACTGCTAAGATGCGCACCACGCATCACATCCCTTGGGCCAACAGGCTTGCCTTCTTTAGCCACAAACAAATAGACACTGAAGGTGGTTCCTTCAAGCTCCACACCGACGTCGTTCGACAAGCCAAGCTCTCCCGAATACTTCCTTAAAACTATCTTACCAAGATTTCTATTTTTCGCTATCTCAGAAGCTCAGCCTGACTTTAACTTCAAGATTTCAGCAGGTAAAGTTCTATTTTTTCAAATTCATTGGAAGAATTAATTAATCTCTAATTTGCCATATGATGCAAAGGTTCAAAACATGGTTTCAGACTATTTTTTCTTGCATCTTTTTTTGGCGTTTGCTGTTGGAAGTTTATGGGTGTCTATAATCACAATCGTTGCGGAAAAGAAAGGAAGCGTCTTAGGCGGAATCCTAGGGGGTCTTCCCTCTACATCGGCTTTCTCGTTTTTCTTCATCGGGATTAACCAATCTTCAGCCGCCGCGGTTCAAGCGACTACATTGTTTCCATTAGCCTTCGGCATTACGAGTGCTTATCTTTTCTTTTTTGCTTTTTTCGCACAGAAAGGGTTCAGCCGCGGAATCTTTGCTTCTCTGTTCATATGGTTCGCATTTTCTGGCTTAATTGTTGCGTCTGGACTGAGGGATTTTGGGCTTTCCTTGGTCGGGGGCGCTGTGATTTCAGTTTTAACTTATTATTCTTTCACTAAGAAGCTTAGACTCCAAAACCTAAAGGGTGAAATGAGAGTGTACAAGATTCGTGAGGTTGTTTTGCGTGGAGTCGGTGCAGGATCACTTGTTTTGACTTCAGTGCTTTTAAGCCAAATTGGTGGTCCTGTGCTGGGCGGCATTGCAGCCGCGTTCCCAGCGATTTTCACTTCAACCCTGATAATACTGAACAGGAGTAGAGGAACGGAGTTCTCGCGAGCTGTGACTAAGCCATTGGTGTTGTCTGGTATTCTAACGGTTATTCCCTTCAGCGTAGCCGTGAGGTATTTGTATCCGAGCTTAGGAATCTGGCTTGGAACCCTGTTTTCATATGCCCTTGTGGCTCCATTAGCAATTTTATCTTACCACCTGGCGCAACGTTAATGGAAGCTAAACGATAACAAAACTAACCGTTTGAACTTGGATGAAAATGCGGAAAAAAGCTTTCAAGATTGATAGTAAACTCCGGCAATTAATTTTAGGGTGTTGGGCTGGTTTGCGGTATTAGTTTTATCTGGTAGAGGCTTGGCCAATCTTTGCCTGTTACGAAGAGTCTGTTGTTTTGTTGGTCGTATGCTATGCCGTTGAGCACGGCGTTAATGTTTGAATTGTTTTCGTCTGGCAGTCCTGAGAGGTCTATCCAAGCTTTGACTTGACCAGTTTCTGGGTTGATTATGGCGATTGTGTTTGTTAGCCAGATGTTGGCGTAGACTTCGCCGTTGATGTAGTCTAGCGAATTGATGTTTTTTACGGGCGTTTTTCCGTCATGGACTTGGATTTGTCCTGTCTGCTGAAACGTCGTTGGATTCAAGAAGTAGAGGTGGTCTGTGCCGTCGCTCATGATTAAGTTTTTGCCGTTATAGGTTAAGCCCCAACCCTGCGTTGGGTAAGTAAAATTTCCCAGCAGCGCAAACGTGGTTTTGTTGTAGATGAAGCCAATATTTGACTGCCAAGTTAGCTGTATGATAGTGTTATTGACGATGGCTATGCCTTCGCCGAAATACTGAGTTGGCAAAGTGATCTCCTGCAGTACATTGTCTGTGGTCAAGTCTACACGGCGTAAAGTTGAAATGCCATTAAGGTTTCCACTGCCGCTGCTTTCGTATAGAAAACCATCTGAGTACACGAGCCCCTCTGTGAAGGAATTTGTGTCATGCGGGTATGTGTTAACTATGGTGTAAGTGTAATATGTTGAAGTGGGTTTGGCTGAAGCGTTGTTGCTGTTAAAGATTACCAGTATTGAAGCGCTCAAAACAACAATGACCACTATAAGCAAGATTGCTGTGACTAACGACTTCTTCATTGCGAATTTCATGTAGCACTTCCCATTAATATGCGAAACGGAAAAAGCTGCTCTTTTTAACCCTGCTCTGGACTGACCTTGGAAAAGGGGAAAATTAAACTGCTTGTTTAATTTGCTTGCAGAAACGGGCGGTACCTATGAAACAAGTGGTTTTTCTACTAATCTAACAGTTACCTGTTGATCTTGCTCATTTGGGTGCTGGAGTCGTTCGTATATTTCCAAGGTTTGCTCTGCAACTTTTCTCCATTGGAAATATTGTAAAACCCGTTTTCTACCGTTTTTGCCCCATTGCTTAGCCCTGTTATCGTCACATAATACTTCTTTTATTCCCCATGCGATATCGCTCGGGCTCTCTCCATTTACATGCACGCCATTTTTGTCAGGGCCATCGGGCATGACTTGCTCTCTGAAGCCGACCACGCCATGGGCACCTACAACTATTGGCTTTTCCATTGACATCGCTTCTAGGCTAACTATGCCAAAGGGTTCATATGTTGAAGGGAAGATACACAGGTCGGATGCAGCATAATGTAGGATGCGCTCTTTTTCTGGTACAAAATCAAATCTGCAAATAACGTTTTTTGCTATTCCAAGCCTATGGGCAGTTTCTAAGATGTCGTTTTGTTGTTCTCCTTTGCCCAAAATTACTAGTTTTGATTTTGGGTATTCAGCCAAGATAATGGGCATTGCTTGAACGAGGTTCATGACCCCTTTCACCCATGTTAGCCTACCCAAAAAGAGTATCATTTTTTCGTCTGGTTTGATGCCGTATCTTTCTCGAATAGCTTCTATCTCTTCGCTTTTGCAGTTTTTTAAACTGTATCGTTCAGCATCTACGCCATTCCAAACGACGCTTATTTTTGAACTTGACCAACCGTGCTTCGTTAAATCTTCCCTCATTGCCTGACTTACTGTCAAGATTCTATCTGCCTTTTCAGCTGTTGCCCATTCAAAATGAGAAACAACTCCTGAACCTGGTCCTCCGCTTCTTCCCCATTCTGTGCTATGGACATGAAACGCCACTGGAATTTTCGTTTCGTTTTTAACCATAATCCCCGCTATACTGCTTAACCAGTCGTGCACGCATACGACGTCAAAATTGCATTTTTCCTTTTTTAGCATGCTGTTTAGAAATTTTGATGCACTTAAAATGTTGTAGGTGAAAATGTCATTAAACATGCGGATGTTTGTTCCCCATTTTTTTAAGTCATCCACTACAAACATGGGAAAAACATTACTTGCATCCGAAATAAGTGGTCTGTGAACTTCTACGCCCCTGATAACTTCTCTTGTTTTTAAGTTGCCTGGGTTGAGTGTAAAAAGGGTTACATCATGCCCCATAGAAACATATTCACGCGTTATGTTTTCCGCGTAAGTGCCCAGACCGCCAACAATTGAAGGCGGATACTCCCAAACGAAAAATCCAATTCGCATATAATTTCATCCATATTTTTCCTAAAGTGTTACTTATTTGATTAAAAATTAATAAAACAGTTATGACCTAAAAATCATGATACAAAATAATAATTAAGATGACACTTTCTGGCACTTGTTTTCCGAACACGCTTTCTCAGGTTTAAGCTTAGTTGCCTCGGAGGGTGAAGCGAAAATCTGAATGTTTAAATAAAAAATGCTTTATAATTCTGGACATGAGCTCGAAAAGAAAAAGCAAAGTTAAAACTTACAATCCTAAAACGCAAGGCAGAAACCGAAAGCTGACCGCAGTAGCGATTATAGCGGTTATCGCCATTGCAATTGTCGGCTACGTCGTGATTGATCAAAGCGGCTCGCATAAGGCTATTCCTAATCAGGCAGTAAACACTCCTTCGCCGTCTCCAACTTCTTCCACTAGTCCATTTCCGTCCGTGACTCCGCTGACTTCACCAGCAGGCGAGTACAGTGCAAGCGGAACCAAGGTTCTCTTCATAACTTCTATGGGTGACATAGTCATCCAGATGCGAGACGACAAACCCATAACCACAACCAACTTCGTAAACTTAGTTAACGAAGGATACTATAATGACACCACATTCATGAGGGTCATCGCAGGCTTCATAATTCAGGGCGGAGAAGGCAAAACAACAAAACCAGAGATCAACGACGAGATAGGCAATGACAATGTAAACAGCAACATGACGATAGCCATGGCTAACGCTGGACCCAACACGGCTAGCACCCAATTCTTCATCAACGTAGCAAACAACAATAATCTCTACCAAAGCTTCGACACCTCATACACTGTCTTCGGTCAAGTAATATACGGCCAAAACACCGTAATGGCAATTTCACAAGTGCCCGTCGAATACAGCGCCACATACCAGGAAAACTCTCAACCAATAAAACCCGTGACCTTAATCGGCGCAGTAGTCATGCCATAGCTTCCCATCAACCATCCTTCTTTTGTTTGTACCCCAATTTTGTGTCTTCAAGTCGTTTTTGTACTTAAATATAGGGACGCGTTATCTTTGAAAACTTTAAGGGAACTACTTTCTTCATCGAAAATATCTACTGGTTAATCAAATCTGTAATAATCCGGAATCAAATCTGGGTATTCTTTTCTCCTTGAGTTTCCAGAGCCTCAGCAAACCCTAAATGCTCCAAGCTGTCACCAGTCCCAAATTGTTTTTTTTTAGAAAACATACTTAGCCTTTCCAAAGTGGATGGGGGATTTGAACGTTTCAACCAATTAATTTCTTCAAGTATGGTACTTTTTTCAGCAAAAGAATTATTGCAAGAGAAACAAACAAAACAATTACTGTCATCAATGGAATCCCAATGATGGAATTGATTGTGTTACCATTAATTGCAAAACCAAAATAACCTCTTTGAAGGGATTCAAGTATCATTACGTGAAACAGGAACAAAGCTAAAGAGTTCTCACTAATTACTTTAACAAGTTTATTGCCTGTGGAAATGCTGGTCACTTTCTGAACCGAAGGCGGCTTAACCGTAAGTAACAGCAAAAACACCATAACTGAGGCTAGAATAAGTGTTGGGCTAAAATACTGTTGAAAAAAGTACATTTCCACTCCTCCAACAGTTGCAGCCAGCACGTAAGTGCCAATTACAGTCAAAGCTATACCAAGAATCATAAAAATCGAAAGAGTTGAGCGACGTATCTGTACCATAAGAAGGTATGTGCCTAAAACGAAGTATCCAACATACCCAGTAAGTATGAAAACATCACTGTTCAACTGGTAAGTGGTAAACAAGCCGAAAACTGGTAGAATGGCTACACCCAAAAACCACAGTACTACAAAGTATCTTAAAATCGTTTGATCTGCATGAGCTATAAAAATACGCAGGATCGGAGTCAAAAGGTAAAGGCCAACGAGCATATAGAGGTACCAAAACTGGTAGTAAGGACCATTCAGCAAGCCTTGGATGATGGCGTTTGAAGTGAATGCTTGATGCTCAACTAAAAAGTCCCAGGCAAAGTAGGCGCCGCCCCAAAATATCCAAGGTAAACCTATTCGAGCCCATCGCTTCTTAAAAAAAACGCTTAGACTTTCATTCTTTGAGGGTTGGAGCAGAAGAGCGCCAGTCAACATCACAAATAATGGAACCCCAATTCGTCCAATAGACTGGTAAATATCAACCGTAGTCCAACGGATGATTTCAAACTGATTCATTTGCTGAATTGTTAAGTCATTTGAAGCATGAAGCAGGATAACTGCTACGATAGCAATCGTCCGAATTAGGTCAACGGGAACAACTCGCCCTCGCAGCTGATTCAGCTTCTCCACCTAAACCAAATCACATTCTAAGAGGGTTTTGTGCTAATAAAAGTTGACTTACAACGAGGAAAAAGCGAGTTTTCTTTCAATGCGCAGCACACGCTAAACGCAGAGCAAATTCTCCTAATCTGAAAACCAGTTGGATAAGGCTCTGCATGAAGCAAAATAACTAAAACTTTGGCAACCGTGAGATAGGATCAACGGGGAAGAGTGATATCATCATTTTTTCGGTGCAATTTCGGTCCATTAATCTCGATTTTCTTCCTCTAGGTGCCGTTTGTTAAACCTTAAAAAATCAAATTTTAAAAATTTAAATCTGCCTAGCGTAGAGATAGCCTTAGCGGTAAGCATTGTTATTCGAATGATTGGAGACATAAATAACGAGTGTAAGAAAAACAAGTAGTGCATGGAAAAGAAAACAGGTTAAAAAGGTAGTGAGAAGAGCTAAGGGACCATTATTTAGATATAAAGTATTGAGAGTTAATAACAATAGACAAGTTATATATGGATTTAGAGGCGTTAAAAAGGGGAATCGTTCTAGTGAAAGATATAAGAATGGATATCTGAAAAATTATCATAGGAGACATAACAGACAAAGAAAATCATTCTATTAGCTCTTATTTTTACTAACAAAAGGAACAATAAGAAGGCAATTATCAAAGAAGTAAATAGCTTATCTAAATTTCTTACAATTCACAAAATACGTTAAACGGTTACTGCGATATTCAGGGGGTGAGAAAAACCAAGGTGTGTTTTTTAGATTATAGCCTCGTATATCTCGTTAGCGATTAGTTTTGCGCCTTCACTGTTGGGATGGACCCCGTCAGGAAAATAATCAGAATAGTTAGCCAAAGCCGAATACACATTTATTACTGGCAAATCAGTCTGTTTTGCCGCCTGTTCAATGCTGGGAATTACGGTGAGCACGAAATATTGGGGGCTTATGCCAGATTCATTGTTGAAAACTGGCGGTGGCAATACAATCCATATCTTCGGCTTACTTGCAAGCGCCTGGAACGCGGCAACCAGCTTCACGTAGTCGTCCACAAAACTTCCATTGTATTGCTCAAGGTCTGGGTGAGCGTCATTGGTTCCCAACATAATGATTACTATGTTAGGCTGAAATTCAGTAGCTTTTTGGAATGCGCTCGTGTTCATATACGGGTTCTGAGAATTAAGAGAGACCGTGGACCCGCCAACACCAAAGTTGCCAACCGTATAGTTTGCACCAAGCAGCATCGAAAGGTCAGCTGGATACCCAGTTCCCTCCGTGATGCTATCGCCGACACATGCAACACGGATTTTTTCTGCTGAGGATTTTTTATTTCCAGCTAAAACAGCGAATGTTGCTATTCCCGATGATACAAGCAGGATGACTAATCCAATCACCAGTAATCTTAATTTCTTCTTATTCATTTTACGGTCTCGCTACACGCCAAATTCTATTTTAAGGCTTTATTCTGATATATGCTCGCTTGAAACAAATGCAAATAAATGCTCATTAACTTAGCGGGAAAATTCAAACCAGTAAATTGGGTTCGAATCATCTTTTCCTGTGTGCCCGATTTTTTCAAGACCTCAAGTGGATAAATGAGTGACAAGCCTTTTAGCAAAAATGACAGGAATCAATTCAATTAACATATAAGTGAATCGGGCGCGATTTAAACCCAAACGGGTTAAACCACAAAGACTAAAATCGCAAAAGTTCTTTTCGCTTTCTAGCGCATGCTTACTTATCCGTCAATAAAAATCCTAAAAGTCCTTAGATTTAGCTAGGTGACTTTGACTAAAAGCATATACGCTTGCAGGCTTGAATGGAAGGTACGTCAGCTTGCTGATTAGATGCCGTTGAAATCACAGCTTCTTGTCCGTGGCGCCTTCCACGCCTAACCATTATTGCAACGCCAAAATTACCGCCACAGCAACAATTGCTACTATTATGGAAAACTCCAAGCCTCCAGACGAATTGCTTCGCTCACTGGGAACCAATTTCTAAGTTTGTAGTTGCTCATATTTGCGTACTACCAAGTTTACCGTCGCAGTGGTATTCATGAGAGCGAAAACGGCGTCTACTCTGCAAATTATTCTTCCTGGATGAGCATCAGTTGCAGTTAACCTCGATATTTCATTGATTGTTGCTACTACTTCGCCAAGTTCCTCGTTATCAAGGAATTTATCCCAGTCTGGAACAATAATTTTTTTGCCTTCTTCCGCAACTTCTTTTTGGAAGCCTTTGCTCTTAATTTTGTCCGATAAGCTTTCCATGGCTTTTCTGCAATCAGTCAGCACTCCGTGATATTCACCTACTGAGTACTGCTTCCAAGCATCATTAACATGACTAATGGTTTCAGCAAACACAGAGTCGATAGGCTGAGGAACCTCAATCAGTGAAACAGTTTTGAAGCCCAATGCTGGCAGATACTTTTCTACCCAATCACTTTTTGGTATGTTGAATTTTAAATTAGCTGAGCCTGTGTTGTCATTAGAAAAAGGCTGGAAAGCGAAAGTGTACGTGAAAACAGAATGAACCACAAGTTGTAGGTCTTTGGATTCTCTCAGCTTTTCTATTTGTGCCAGCGTAAAATGGTCTAAATTAAGATTAAATATAAGTGTCGCTTTTGAGTTGCTGTATAAAGCTATTGAAGACTGATTGGAGAAAAGCTGACCTACATAATACTCTTCACCGTTAGCTCCAATCATTTTTAGTTCTGCAATCAAATTACTTAGGTTTACGTACTGCGTAGCTATAGGTGGGGTCGCTTGGCGAAAATTTATTGCGCCTTGGTCGATTTCCAAACAAATATTTAATCTTGGACAAATAGGTGATGGCTCTACCGTAATATTACTGAAAGTCACATGTAGCTGCGAATTCTGAAGGAATACATCTACTGACAATTCTATCCCTCATTTCATCATTCTTGTTAAACGTTGGATTTCTTAAGGTTATCTAATTTTCCAAAAAAGTAAAGATACTTCGGCAGAAGAATTAATTGGAAAAGCCTTTTAAGCCCAAATTTCCATTGCTTCTACCAACTGAGGCTGAAAACACGTTGTTTAGCCAAAAAGAGATTGAATATTTGCGTTCGTCAAAGAGCTTCAATTACAACTATAGTTATTTCTTGAAACATCAAATTAAAAACAAAGTTAAGCCTCTATCAGAAGAACTCGTGCTTCTTGGTAATGCAGGATTCTTAAATAGTCTTAGCGAAAACTCAGAGTCTTAGGGTCTTCAAAAGACTCAAGAAAACGAAATAAACTTAAATCAAGCTACTTTTGACAAGACAAAGTGGACCGGGGGGATTTGAACCCTCGCGCAATTGGAGATATCGCCCGAAAACCCCTTCTTAAAGTTCATTGGTTATGAACGTATTCTTGGTTTAACTAAAAAACAAGCAACCTATCCTGGTACCAAATGTTTGAGACAACTCTAAATTGGTTTTAATGGAAATATCCAAACTGATCGGCTCAGGCCATTTTTGTCTGATTGCCTAGCCTGATATGGTTCCGCAACTAATTTTACCTCTCCCCGGTATGTATACAGACCAGATAGCAATATTTCGAATAGATATACTTTGACACCGTTGTGAAGAGAGTCTCTCAGAGTTTTATTTTGTTTAAAATCTATCATTTGGTCCCCTTTTAATCCCATCCCAGTGTAATGAAGAACTCCATCTTTCCATAGGTCACGGTATACCCCTTTGGTTTGGTCATTAATTACAACTAAAGTGTTTGTGGCAATGCTTCTTCTCATGCCGCCTTGCCGGCCACATTTGAAAGTCAAACAGAGGTACTGATTATCGATTGACTGACCCTTTTTTAATGGTGGATCAAAGGTCATCCTTGGATTACCGATTGAATTTCTCTGTTTTCACTTATACGTCTTTCTCGCTTTATTTCCTTTTGCAATTGATTTCAATCTCACATATTCGTTATGCTGTACACTCAACTTATCAGGTTCAAAGATGACGACCTCTCAGTAGCGTAGCTCACAACGGAGAAGAGGCTTTGCAACTGATTGAAATAGTTGTTACTTTGTCTGCGACTTCAGCGGTAATAACCGCTTTTTAGAAAGCGAAAATAAGCTTGATCCAAAAAAGGACCGGGGTTTAGCGGAAAGCATGGAAAGGTGGACCGGGGGGGATTTGAACCCCCGACCTCTTGAGTGCAAGTCAAGCGTTCATACCAGCTGAACTACCGGCCCTAGCTTTCCAATTGATTAACAATTCAATGATATTTAGCTTTTGTTCGGGCAAAAACAGGGTTAACGCAGAAAAATGATGAAAAATATAAAAAAAATAATGAATAAATTTAGAGGTTTAATGGGTTAAGCGGTAAGCTTAATATCGTCTTGATCTTGCTGGTCGTTTCTTAGCCCAGCATTCTCGGCAGTAAACTGGCCTGTTTGGGTCTGGTTTGAATGGGACTTCACATTCTTGACCGCATTCAGAGCAAGTTGCCTTATGCATTTCTTTCTCGGACACTACTTTTCAACTCCTTATATCTGTTTATTGTGCAAAAACTGCTTCTTGCACGACGCATCTATGCAACGCATTGAAACATATAAAATTTATCGTTAAAAAAGGAGGCCTCAATGCACATTGTTAAACGCTTACTTTAGCATGGGTTTATCAAAAAAATCAACTTACCGATTGTTTTTAAAAAAGTTATATGCTGAAAGCGCTGATAAGTCATTAGCTGAGGAGGCTTAAGGTTTGGAGTTTAAAACAGTTAAAATTGACCCGCCGAAAGACTGCAACATCATCTTAGGCATGGCTCACTTCATAAAAACAGCTGAAGACCTCTACGAAGCCATGGTTAACTCTGTCCCAAACATTAAATTTGGCCTAGGTTTCTGCGAGAGTTCAGGACCTTGTTTGGTCAGGCACGAGGGAAACGACGAGGAATTGCGTCGACTGGCAGCCGCGAAAGCCTTTGAAATTGCCTGCGGACACAGTTTTCTCATCTTTATAAAAAATGCTTATCCATTGAACGTTCTTGATAAAATCAAGAAGGTGCCTGAGGTGTGCACCATCTACGCTGCTACAGCTAACCCGCTAGAAGTAATAATTGCTGAAACCGCTCAGGGAAGAGGCATTATCGGTGTTGTTGACGGCTCAAAAAGTAAAGGCGTAGAAACCGACGCTGACATTAAGGAGCGACGGCAGTTCCTGCGGAAAATCGGCTACAAACTAGGCTAACACCGATTATTCTTCTTCTGAAGCTATTATGCTCTTCAACAGGGAGTCGTCGATGTTTCCGCCAGTTACAACTATAGCCACGGTTTGCTTAGTGAATGAGTCGTTGTTTTCCAGCAGCATTGCGACTCCTGCTACGCCGGAGCCTTCCACCACTTGCTTTTCATTTTTCCAAAGCAGATAAACCGCATGCCTGATTGATTCTTCTCTGACCAGCATTACCTCATCAACGTATTGCTGTGCTATGGTAAATGTGATGGAGCCTTTCTCGATCCCTCCAGATAAACCTTCGGCAATGGTGTAGGGTTCATGTTTGCGTGGAGGAACGATTTTGCCAGCCTTCAAAGACTCGTACATGATGGGTGAAGCTGCGGATTGTACGCCGATAACTTGCACGTTGGGTCTTTGACTTTTAATGGCTATGCTTATGCCTGCAATCAAGCCCCCTCCGCCAACCGGCACAACGACGACGTCGACGTTTGGGAGTTCTTTTAGGATTTCTAACCCGACGGTTCCGTGTCCAGACACGGCTAACTCGTCATTGTAAGGAGAAATGTAGAGGCGCCCTTCTTGTGCTGCAATTTCTTTAGCTTTCTTTTCAGCCTCGGTGTAAGTCTCACCGAACAACAAGAGGTCGGCACCGTACTGTCTTATGCCATACACCTTAATTTTCGGCGTGTTAGTAGGCACCACTATTTGCGCCGAGAGACCCAGTTTTTGAGCACCATAAGCTACTGCTAGACCATGATTGCCAGCTGAAGCAGTCACCACTCCTCTGGCTTTTTCTTTGGCAGATAGGCTCAAGAGTTTGTTTATTACTCCGCGAATTTTGAAGGAATGAGTTACCTGCTGGTTTTCAAGCTTCAAAAAGACCTCGCCGCCGCATAGCTCGCTTAGAAACTTTGAACGCGCCAGCGCAGTGGGAATAGCGTATGGTGCTATGGTTTTTTGTGCCTGCTCTATGTCTCGAAGTGTAACCATTTTTTTTCATCGCCTAAAAGACCGTTAACTTGCCTGTTAAGTTAAGCAATATAAACTATTTTAGCTGTTTCCCCCCCGACAAACTAATACGGCTGTTGGTCATTTAGTTCACCGATTTGAGGAACTGATGCATCTCAATATTCGCTTTGTCGCGCGCCGTGCTTTGACTCTTGAGCCCTTGCATTAATGATCATTCGTTTAGCGTCTCGGCGAGTAAGCGGTGTTCAGCTCGTCTCAAATGGACTGCTAAGGTAGAACTCGAAAGACCAAGCTTTTGGGCAAGTTCATCCACGCTTACTTTTCTGGGCGTATCAAAGTAGCCAAGCCTAAAGGCCAAAGAAATAGCTTCTTGCTGTTTTTCAGTCAAGCGACAAGGGTTTGCTGAGGCTCTGGAACCTAAGGAGAAAAGAAAAAATGCATTTTGCAGCTATTGATGATTTTAACCAGAGCCTTTTCAGCCCCGCGGCTTTTTTCTCTGTTTGATTTTAGTGGGACTAAAAAGGGGGGATGGGTTTTTCCCATTGTTCGTTTATGGTCGTTTTTTCACTGTTCGCAACACGAGTGCCCCGACTATGGTTACTGCGACTATGATGGTGACGATGATGGCGATGGATACGTACAGCACTTCCCAGCCAAGTGGAGATAGCGATAGTGGCATTGCTGTGGGTGCAATGGTAGGTGATGGTGTCGGTGTTGGACTTGGGGTCGGAGCAGGCGTCGGCGTCGGTGTTACTGAGACAGCGGCTGCTTGTGTGTAGCAGGTGATGTTGAAGTCGCCAGATGCCACGTACAGGTTGCCAGCGTAAGGTACAGGTTCTGTCGGTTCATTACCGCAGGCGGCGTACGATTCTTTCGCTCCGGTGGCGCTGTTAAGCACGTAGACATTGTATGTGTAAGTGTCAACGTAGAGGTTTCCAGCGTAGATGGATATGGGTGTCATATCTTCCCTGTTAAGCCAAGTCGACCACGTGACGTTGCCGCTTAGCGCGTTGAGGCAAACGATTGAGTACCACTCGTTGAAGTAAACGTTGCCATTTGCATAGAGTACGCCTCCGACGTTTGTTACACCCCACTGCCCAGGCGTGCCTGGATTATAGTACGCGTCGTAAGTCCATAGGATTTTTCCCGATGTTAGATTCACGGCAAATGTGCGCATGTTAGTCTGTTGTACGAAGGCAATGTTATCTGCTGAATCGACTGTTACCGGCGCCACTATTCCTTCGCCTGTTGGAGCGAAGATACCGGCTGTTCCAGCAGCTATGAATGGGTTTTCGGCATAGGGAATTGTTATGTTGTTGATGAGTGCTCCTGTTTGTGCGTTAAGTTCGTAGAGGAAACCGTTAGGTGAGCTTGTGGAAAACGAAAAAATCGTAGAAGTCATACCACCTTGGTTAGGTGCAATGTAGACAACGTTGTTGACAATTGTCGGCGTTCCGATTAATAATGCGCTGCCCCAAGTGTATTTCCAGTTAATTGCTCCATTGCTTGTGCTTAGGCAGTAGATGTAGTTGTTGTCTCCGACGTAAAGGTTGTTGCCAACCACCATCGGTGATGGAGGTCCATCTGTTCCTGTTTCTCCGAAGCCCTCGTTAGTGGCAGGTCCTGCGGGTAATGCTTTGCTCCAGACTAAACTGCCTGTTGTTGCATCTAAGCAGTAGACGTTTCCGTCGTCTGCTCCTGTGTAGACATATCCGTTCATGACTGCTGGTGTGGAATAGATTGTAGCTTTAGTTGTAAAGTTCCAAATGACGTCGCCGTTGGTGGCGTTGAATGCGTAAATGTTCTTGTCTGTTGAGCCGATGTATCCTATGCCGTTACCGAATACTGGTGAGCTTGCAAACGCTGCGCCGCTGCCCAAGGGTTTGCTCCATAATACTGTTAAGTTTGTTGGGCCCACACCGTTTGAGTCATGTGCAGCATCGTTCATGTATTGTGGCCAGCTCTGTGATGGTCCGCTGCCGATGCATACGACTTCATTGAGTGTGCCAGCTCCACCTTCGATGCTCGAGATTGTTGAGTATGTGTAAGTTCCAGGTGTAGATGATGAGGTCGTAGGTATCAGGTAAAGGTTGCCGTAAGCGTTGCATTGGGCGTTGTCTGGCGCACCGTTCTCAAATGGAAGTGACCAAACCTCACTCCCGTTGTAAGCGTTGAAGCAGTCAAATTCTGAATGCCCATATTGCCCGGTGTATGGATTTCGGTATTCATTGTCGCCCATTTGTGCGTAAATGTAGCCTCCGGCTATTGAGAAAGTGCCTGAATATGCGACGCCGTTGTTTGTGTACGCGTTCCAAACCTCCTTTCCGGTTGTAGCGTTTACCGCATAGAAGTGTCCGTCTTCATTGTGGCCGTAAATCATTCCGTAGCTTGAGCCTAGACTCCAAGACCAATCGCTGTTAGGTGTTCCAGGATTAAACTTCCACATGAATTGTCCTGTGGTGATGTTCCACGCATATATCCATCCGTCTTGTGTTCCAAAAGCGAAAACACCGTCAATGGATGTAGTGCCGCAAAATTCTAGAGATGGAACGGGAACTGTCCATAAATACGCTCCTGTTGCTGCGTTGAATCCACTGAACGTTTGGTCTGCCGAATTACCGTAGACCATGACTCCGTCGCCATACACTGAACCTGAACCTGTTGGAACCTCTGGTTTGCCTGTATCATTCCATAAAACTGTAGGTGGCTCTGCTGGGTCGCTTAGCACCCAACCGTCACCGCTATTATCAAAGAACATAGTTCCTGGTAGATGCTGCGAATCTGTGACAGGTGCTCCTCCTCCAATTTGCACCTCCTGTCCAGGAAAGTCTGCTCCGCCGTTTGAGAATCCCGCTGGAGCCGCCCAAACAAAGGTTCCTGTGTCAACGGTATAGCAATTTCCTCCCAGCATCATATAGTTGCCACCTAAGTACAGGGGTGATCCCAATAATCCGTCTGGATTGAAAATGGCGTAAACGATGTTTCCCGTTCCGCCGTCTAATGCAATTGTGTCGGTTGAGTTATTAACGAAGACGTAGCCGCCGAAAGCCGTCATATCGCTAAATATTGGGACAGTAACTCCTGGAATATGTGCAGTCCACAGTATGTTTGCCGTTGTTGGGCCTGGGCCTGTTCCTGCGAAGCTTCGACTGTCATTACCGGCAGGCGCTGCGTATATGTCGTTGATCAGGTTTGAGCTTATTGTACTCCCTGATGTTGTCTGTGCTTTGACGGAAGACAAAGTAGAATCTGATAATAAAGCTATCATCGAAATCAATAGCAAAGCACTGATTGCAAATGCAGTTATTATATTTTGAACTTTTTTTGTTTTTTTCATTTTTTTCACATGCGTTTTATCGCGCGATAACGCATCGACTTTTTTCTTAATAGTTTTTATTGCAAAGCGGTCGCTTTACAAAACGGAAATAGAAAAAATATTAGTACAACGTCTGAATACAAGTGGAAATATGCTGGTAGAAGATTCTGATATAGTTAGACGATTCTGCAAGCTAGGATTAACCCCTAGACAAGCCAGAGTTTATGTGAGCGTCCTGACCAACGCTCACACCATACCCGAAATCTCTGACAGAACTAATTTGTATGAGCAAGATATTTATAAAATAATTAAGAAGCTCGAGAAAATAGGTTTAGTCACAAGAACGGCAGTCAAACCTATCCAGGTAGAAGCATTGCCTGTCGAGAAAGCTCTAAATAACTTGATAGAAATTCAACAAAGGAATGTTGAAGCGCAAAGAAAGACTGCAATGGGCATAATAGATTCAATCAAAAAACAGTTTAAACCGTATCTCCAACACGAAAATTCAAAATTTGTTCTGCTTCCATTCAGAACGGAAGCGTATAAAAATAGAACTGAATTGGCGTATGAAAATGCAAAAAGTACATATGACGTGTTTACTAGCCAAGAACTATTTCCGCCGAGTGCACACGAGGTCATATCGGAACTTATTGATGTGTCTAGCATTTTTTTAAAACATAACGTTAAGGTAAGAGTTCTCATTGGCTGCAATAAAGAGGAAAATAAACTTGATGAGGTTTTTAATAAAAGAAATTGGCCAAAGCGGGCGACAGCTTTTAATCTGACGATAAAGAAAGCTTGCGGACAAGATGGTCTGTACTACGCAATAATTGATGGCGAAGAACTCTGGGTTCCATTAGAATTGTCATTAGCAAGTGCAACGTTAGTTACAAACAACAAAGAGGTAATCGGAATAGCAAGAAAACTCTTTGACACGCTTTGGGAAGACACAAAAACAGTAACGCTTCTAGAGGTAAACAAGCTTCAGCGAAACAAAAGTACTCAACGTAAAATGATTTAATTAAAGCCGTGAACCAATCAATCAGTCTTAAGCTCGAATGGATTGGTGAAGGAAGATAATACTTGCTTTTCTTTTTCTTCAAATCCAGAACCTAAGCAAATTCGAACATTCGGCACTTGTAAGTTGGAAAGCGATTCCCCAAAAAAAGGAATGTGAGTGAAATCTCCATTATGGCGGAGTTCGAATCCATCCACTGTGCCATCATATTAAAACAAATGAAAAAAGATAGTTAAAAGTGTTAAATTCTCCTCCAGAGTAGCGCATCCCAGCGGACTCGAACCTCTTGGTTAGAGTGCATTCATTTGCATTTATCAGAATAACATTTATTTAATTCAAGCCTCATGCAGGGCTTGAGGAGCAAAAAATTATGTCAAAAAACAAGAAGGGCTTTAATGCCCAAGCACTAAATCCCGCTCGAGGCTCCGCCTTTTCAAAGTAAAAGCTCTACTGGTTTAACATTTCAGCAAGCAAGCGGTGTTCAGCTCGTCTCAAATGGACTGCTAAGGTAGAACTCGAAAGACCAAGCTTTTCCGCAAGTTCATCCACGCTTACTTTTCTGGGCGTATCAAAGTAGCCAAGCCTAAACGCCAAAGAAATCGCTTCCTGCTGCTTTTCAGTCAAGCGGCTAATCGGTGAATTGAGCGAAAATTTGGCATCCGTCAGCGACAGCACCTTGTAGTTAACTCCTCTATTTTCAAGGAACTCCTTAACCTGCTCATCATCCCCGACAAAGGTAACTCTAACTTTTCCATCCCTGACACCAAAAGGCAACATTGGGTACATTCCTCTTCTGTTAGACGTTCCCGAAGTTGACTGAGCCGGGTTTCCCTTGATAAAGTAGATGCAAGCGCCTCTATCACGTCCTAAAAGCTGATATTCAATTTTGATTTCGTGAAGAAGTGACTTTAGAAGTTCTTCAACTTCCAAAGAATCATCCCTGGCTTCTAACCTGAATATGGCTGCAGCTTCAGACGAATCAAATCTCAAGATGTGCAGCATCTCAAATGACTTGATCTTTTTCATGGTTTCAAGCCTGTTCAGCTCAGTCAACTGAGCTTTTTTGATTAATTCAGAGTTGTCATCTGCTCCAGATTTTTTGAGTCTCTCGATTTCTCGATCCTTAATGCTTCTAATTGATTCGTTGATTGACCACTCTACAACTAGCCTGCGCATGTGATTTACATTATTCCCATTAAATAAATAGATTATGGTAGCGAATATGCTCGCTATAAGATTAATCCGCATCGATATCATTCAGTTAAAAGAAAAAGAATTCAAAGTTGAACAGTATGGTTGAATACAAATGGGTTGCCCTTTCAAACACAACTATAGGCACACTAATGGCTACGATTGATTCTAGCATTGTTCTGATAGCCTTGCCAGCTATTTTCAGAGGTTTAAATGTTAATCCGTTTACTTCTTTTCAATATCTGCTCTGGATACTATTCGGCTACAGCATTGTCACCGCAACCTTGCTTGTAACCTTCGGCAGAATATCAGATATGTTCGGAAGAGTCAAACTATACAACTTAGGATTCGCCATATTCACAGTAGGCTCACTCCTCTGTGCCATAACACCAAGCCAAGGCAATCTGGGAGCAATCGAACTAATCGCATTTAGACTCATACAAGGCGTCGGTGGAGCATTTCTTCTCGCAAACAGCGCCGCCATAATTACTGACTCGTTCCCGGCCAATGAACGCGGAAAAGCATTGGGCATCAACCAAGTAGCAGCTGTAGCCGGTGCACTAGTTGGCTTGGCGCTTGGCGGAATTCTAGCAACATATGATTGGCGATTAGTATTTCTCGTGAACGTTCCAATTGGGATAGTTGGAACCATTTGGTCATACTTGAAACTCAAAGAATTGTGCACTATCAGACGTAACCAGAAATTGGATATTTGGGGAAACATAAGCTTTGGCGCCGGTTTAACCCTTATCTTGATAGGAATGACTTACGGGTTGTTGCCTTATGGCAGTTCAGCTATGGGTTGGAGCAGCCCGTTTGTAGTTGCTTCCCTAGTTATTGGAGCAGGACTTCTCGTTGCATTCCCCTTTATTGAACGACATGTTGCTGAACCTCTGTTTAGGCTTGAACTTTTTAAAGTAAGAGCGTTCGGTATAGGTAACATTGCGTCGTTCTTAAGTTCCATGGCTCGCGGTGGAGTCATGATTATACTTGTAGTTCTTCTTCAAGGCATCTGGCTTCCACTACATGGCTACAGCTACGCTTCAACGCCGTTCTGGGCAGGAATATTCATGATACCTATGATAGTTGGTACGGTTATAGCAGGTCCCATCGGTGGTTGGCTATCCGATAAACATGGCGCAAGAATACTGGCTACAGGGGGTATGTTCATAGTTGGATCATCATTTATCGCTCTTTCATTCTTGCAGAGCAATTTTGCGTACTTATCTTTCGGGACAATACTCTTTATTTTTGGCGTCGGTAGCGGTCTGTTCCAGTCACCTAACACGGCGTCTATAATGAATAGTGTTCCGCCTGAACATCGAGGCGCCGCATCAGGCATGCGTGCAACACTCCAAAACAGCGCTCAAACAATAGGCCAAGCATTATTCTTCACTATCGTAATAGTATCTCTGAATAGCACTCTTCCAGGCGCTCTATCTTTGGCGGTGACAAATGCTGGCGCTTCTTTGCAAGTTGCCAAAGTTTTAAGTTCTATCCCTGCAACCGCTGCTTTATTTGGGGCACTCTTAGGTTATAACCCCATTCAAACTATGCTAGGAACATTGCCGCACTCAGTGATTAGTAGTATACCTGCAGCAGCCATTCAAAAAATCACGCAACCAACGTTCTTTCCAAATGCTATTGCCTCGCCGTTTATGAATTCATTAAGAGAAGTGTTTATTGTAGGTGCTATGATGTGCTTTATAGCTGCCATCCTCTCGATGTTTAGAGGCGGTAAATACGTCTATGGTCAAACAGAAAATAAGCCAAAAGAAAAAAAGCGCGCACAGGGTAGAGCTGATTCGGATTATGAAATCAGAAAAAAAGGTGAATAAAAAATGCATGCTTTGGAATTGAACAACGTAACTTCTGGTTACAATGGGCAAGCCGTTTTGCACGATATCAGCTTTAAACTGAAAGAGCCGTCAATTTACGTTGTTTTAGGGCCAAACGGCGCAGGCAAGACAACTTTGTTTAGAACAATTGCTGGCATACTAGAGCCATTTAGCGGCAAGGTTCTTTTCGACGACCAAAACATAACCACATCTGACAAGACGCGAAAAAAAATAAGCTATCTCTCACAGTTCAATGCGATGCCTGAAGAGATGACTGTGTATAACGCGCTCAAGTTTTACTCTGATATAGAGGGCGGATCCCCCGACAAGGCAATTGATCTGCTGGACCTTGGTCAACTGAAGAACAAGAGGTTTTCTGACCTTTCACAAGGACAAAAAAAGAGAGCTGCCATCGCAAAGGTGTTTCTGTGCGAAAGAGATTTGTATTTGCTGGATGAACCCACTGCGAATTTAGACCCAGCAGTTTCAAAGGAAATTCGAGATATCATCTTAAAATTAAGTAAGGACAAAATGATTCTGTACTCTTCACATAACCTCTATGAAGCAACGGACATTGGAACTTACCTGATTTTAATCAAAAATGGCTCCGTAACTTTGGTTGATAAGATCTCAAACATTAAACCTAAACAGTACCGAGTCGGCATCAAAACCTCAACAGACATATCTACAATGGTTGATGCCCATCGTGAGGGCGAATACTTTGTTTTGAATGTATCTAGCCCTGAGGAAGCAGGGCTTGCCTTGAAAAAACTGGTCGAAAATGGTGTTTTGGTCACTGAAATGCGCCAGTTAGATAATCCTTTGCAAGAACTTTTCGAGACACCTAACGTAAACGTAGAAAAAACACAAAAGGAGACGCAGCAAGTTGCCAAGTAGCGCCGTGATTTTTGCCAAGCGAAGCCTCAGTTTAAGCAAAATACAATTTGCAATGGGGATTGTTATTGCTTCTGCTGGAATCGTGTTATTTAACGCCGGCAACCATTTAACACTAAATGGGCATGCCCTTGTAAATGGTCAGCTCGCGCTCCTTTCTGTTTCTCTTATGGCAGAGGGCATTCTTCTTTCCTCAATCCCTCTTATTTTGCTGTATGTTTATGACAAAAACAACGGGGTTTTGGAGTACTTGCTTTCGCTTGGTTGGAATCAATACGACATCTTTAAGCGCTACTTAGAAGCCGCGCTCTTCTTGGCGCTTACTATTTTTATTTACGAATTAGCCGCCAATGTTGCAGTGAATGTGGTTATAGGAACATCAGTTACCCTCATTTTAAGTTTAGTAGTGTCCGCTGTCACTGCCGCGTTAGGTTTCTCGGTGGTTTCTTTTGTTACAGTCGCTATGGTTGATTTCAGCTCATTGCTAAAGCAGAGAGTAGGCGGAAATAGTCCTCTTGCTTATACGCTTGGCGCGCCGATTATCGCTCTCACCTTCTTACTTGCGTTTATTTTCCCGTTTTTTACCGGCGTCTTAATTGAGCTGCTTATTGCCGGCGTAGTTGGTGCGCTGTCAATCGTGCTTTTGATTTTGTCAAGCAGGCTAATTAGAAGAGAAAAAATGCTTCCATAAAACAAAAGTCCAGCACAATCGCTTTCCTTATATTTCTTAGTTTTTCGCATGAAATTTAAACGTGAATGCAAACCTAACATCCCGCGCTTTGCTCCTTTTGCAAAATAGAGCTTGATCACCAATTATTCTGGTAAATGACCTCGAGCTTGGACGTTACGCACGCTGGCTTATCCCAATATTATATGTTGGAGTGTGCTGGAAACGTGCTGGTTGGAAAAAAGTTACACCGCTTCTTCTTCAGCTTGAGGCTTCTGAGCCCTTTTTAATTACGTACATTTCTGAGAAGAACACGGTGAATACGGAAAGGAAGCACATAGCCATTGCAATTGAAAAAAAGTTATCAGTATTATAAAGACTTGGAACTGAAAAAATCTCCAGAAAAACAATGCCGCTGGTTATGGCGATTATCGTGAATACAACTGCAAGGACAGACAATTTGAGAATTATCGGGTTTTTTAACTCGTAACTGCACCAAATAATTGTAAATCCAAAAAAGAGAATTAGTGAACCATTAACAATGTGTGCCAAAACCTCTATTCCGCCAGCGTAGCTCAAGAAATCGAACTGAGTCTTAAGCGGGATATATATGAATAAATTAGTTGACATCCCCATCCAAAACTGGGCAAACAGGAGAGCGATTTCTATAACAAATAGCTTCCTTAAGATGCCATAATCCATAATAAGATACTCGTTAAATGTACGTAAAAAGGTTTCTTCTTTCGCAAAGTATACAAGTCACTTTATGAAAACTGATCATTAAGGCAAAAAGAAACTTATAGTAAGCAAGCTAAAGGTTAATTTATGCAGAACATAGACCCTGTTTTCATCCTTCAACCCGTAACTGTAATCATCATCGCTTCAGCGCTCTTGGTTTACTGGTATTCTAAACGCCGCTTTAACCCGATGGTGCTTGCTTATTCACTTGTAGCCTATGCCGTAGCTATCGCACTGAAATACGCAGTGCAGAGTATACCCACCAACATAGTACTAAACAACGTAGAATTAGGCGTTTATTATGGGCTTCAAACTGCAATCTTTGAGGTAGGACTCGCTTATCTGGTGGCATGGTACGCGGTCTCACACGACAAACTTGAAAGAAAAGACGCAGAAGCCTACGGCGCAGGACTAGCTTTCTGGGAAAACGCCGTCTTACTAGGCCTAATTCCGTTAATCAGCCTGGTTGCCTACTACAGCATTCTTTCATCAAACACACCGCTTGCCCAAACACTCTATGACCAACTAAACAAAAACGCACCTGGATACTTTGCCCCTGTCTCACAAGCACTAGGAACAGTAGCTTACGGCATTCTTGAAAGAATATCTTCGATTTTAATCCATTCCGCTTGGGGTTACCTCTGCTTTGCAGCAGCTTACCTCCGCAAAAAACGGCTCTTCCTAATTGCTCTACCCATGGGCTTTCTTGATTTCTTAGTGCCGTTCGAGCCAAACTTGGGGCTCCCCCTCTTTGAAGCAACAGTTTTCGCGCTAGCTGTTCTCTCGGTACTGGTAGCTTGGTACGCAACAAAACAATTCAGAAAGACCACTGAAAACAAAACAGCCACTCCTCAAAGCTAACCTCTACAGCGTCGCGGGCTGCCCATCTCGGCTATGAATAAGTAGGGAAGGCCTTTTTTGATGGCGGCGCGGCGTTGCCAAGTTGCTAAGCCGAAGGATTTTCTTTCTCGTTTTTCCCAAAACTGTAGGTGTGTTCTCCTTTTTTCACCAATCTAAAAAGTTTTCCATCAGTCACCATTGACAGAATGTCCGGTTCTTTCAGGTGATGATCACTAAAAGACAGTACCCCATCTTGCTTTAACACTCTGTGGAGCTCCTTCAAAACTGCAGTCTGATCTTCTAAGTCATGAAACACATCGTACAACAGCGCCACGTCTACGCTTTCATCGGGCAATTTGGTTGCGCAATCAGAAATGATTGTCTCCACGTTTTTCAATCTGTTCTTTTCGGCAGTTTTCTTAACCATCTTTATGGCGAGCGGAGTCACGTCCAGGGCATACAATCTGCCTTCTTCGCCGACCAATTTGGATGTAGGGAGCACATAACCGCCTGGTCCGCAGCCATAGTCGAGTACATTAAAACCCTGCCTTAATCCGACCTCACTCAATATATTCGCTCGGGGGCTACGAAAATCTCGAATCCTGAATTCCAAAGCCATCAATCTAAACCAAATGTTTGACATTTATATCACCAATTCCGTGATGTTACGGCTTGTCTAAGGGCGCCTGTAATTTCGTTTTTGAAATTTTCATAGGATGCACTAAGCCGTTTTGCATCTTCTTTGGACATGCCTTGAGCGGTGAGTTGTTTTTCAAAGGCCACTCTTGTCTTACGCACTCGATAGCCCAGCGTTAGGTATATCCACAGTAAACTCAACGACAAACGCGCTATGTATGGCGTTGACTTCAGTGCCGTCGTAAACTGTTTAGCTTCACTCATTCTCAACACCTCAAAAAAGAAAAAAAGGAAGCTACTTTTCTTCCTTTTCCGAATGCCAGTTGCTGAATCTGCCTCCGCCTGCGTTTCTGAAAATCTGGCTTATGTTAGTGAAAGTCTGCATGTACTCTTGTGTCAGCTTAACCGCGACGTCATCTGGGAGTCCGCCTGTTTTGAGTTCCTTGTAGTATGCAGCGGCTGCTTTGCCCATGTTTTTTCCAGCTTCTTCTGAGAAAACGCTGCTCATTATGCTTTTGATCATGGTGGGTATTTCAGTTGAAACAACGCTCAGTAGCTCCTTAACATTTTCTGGATCCATTTTTTTGTCTTTTCTTTCTTCGTGAGACATATTTTTCATCTCTAAACATTAATAGAGTGGTCACTGAAGTTAGGTGTTCTGTGCAAAAGTGACCAGTAAGTGGTCAGTCTTTCTGCGCTAAGTCGTATGTTGGGGGGTTGCCTTCTTTTTTTATAAGAATCCCTTGATCTTGCAGCTTGATAACTCTTTCTCGCACTATGCGTCTGCTTGCCTTGCCGCGCATAGACGTGATTTGCCGAGTGAGGGCTGAAATGTTCAGGGCGCCTTTAACGGCTAAGGCTTGGATTATGCACCTTGAAATTTCGTCTTGCGCGATTCGGTTCTGCTTGAGATAATTCTGGGCGTTTTTAAGTCTGGCGGCAATTTTTAGCGGTTCGCCGTACATGCCTATGCCTATCCGTGTAAGCCTCAGGGCGGCAGTTAAACCTTCAAACTCGGGCTTCTCAAGAATAAGCTGCTCAAGCAGGTCAAGGCGGCGCAGAATCTGGTCTAGTTTTTTACCCAGGTCCTCAACGTTGCTTTCGGAATCTTCGGTGCCGGTGCTCAAATACGGTCCCTGCTTAGTTAAGCGGAAATGTGGCGGTTTAGTATTTAAGTTATTGACTAATAGGCGCTTAGTTTGTGCGACAAAGCAGCTTTTACCAGTCTTTCTAATCAGTGTGGCATAGAGAAATACAAAATTTACCATAACTATGTTCAACCAAATGAGGCTTTAGATGGAAAGACCCCGGCGGAAGCATGCGGATTTATCAATGAAGGACAAAACAAATGGAAAACACTAATATAGAACGCAAGCAAGAAATCGTAGGACTATTTCTTTTTCTCAATCATCAAAGATACTTCATAGGGAAAGAACGGATGCTGTACGGAAGGATGAATTTTCATACCACCTGAACCATTTTTGAAAACAAGCGGGTATTCTTTAACTATCTTTTTTGTAAATTCTTCTATTTCATTCATCGCTTGTATGAACTGAATTTCCTCTTCTTTTGAAATCAATTTTATCACCTCAAAAGACCGCTTTTGTGAAAATGACATTTAAGGATATGGGATAATTGGGTTTAGAGAAAAAAAAGTAGTGATAAACGATTATCTACAGCCGTGGCACTTATGTTTTGCAACTGCTTTTCTAATTTCAGCAAGTTTCCTTCCCATTGCATCATACTCAAAAGAAAAACAATTATCCGTTGAAAAGAACCAAATTAGGGGTCAATCATTGTTAAGACTCGCCATCGAGGAGAGCTAGTACGAGGAGTTACTCTGTCCAAAGTACCATCAAACGTAAGTGGTTCAGAAAGAACATGCCCTTCCCAAGAGTACTGGACTATCCATTCAACATTCTCTCTTACGTGGTCAAAGAAACGATTAGGGTTCGCTTCATTGTAGCTTGAAATATTCCTGTCATATTCGTAATTTGGTTCCGTAATTTTTGCAATGCCTAAAACTGAGTAAGTACCGTTTAGAATTACCACATAGTCGCCTACATGCATCTCTTCACAAAATCGCTTAAACTGCCTAATCCAAAATTGCGAAGTATTTTCCAGTTCCTCTTTGGAAAGAGGAGCTTTCCACTTTCTCTTAATTGTATGCCAATCAAGACCGATAGTGTTATTATCGGTGGCATATTTCCAAAGCCTTTCTCTTTCTTTTTTGTCTGAACCATAACTCAAATGCATTACGTAGAAATAGTCTTTGTGTTCGGAGGCAAGTAGCTCTCCAAACGTTCTGCCATTCACACTTCTCACCTATTACCGATAGTTTACTTTGAAATTTAAGCCTATCCCACGATAGTTAACAGAGAACTACCTCAAAGCCAAATCCCACGAAGAGTTAACAGAAGCCGCAATAGTAAACTATTTTAGTTTAGTATAGAATCAAACCTTAACAGCATTTCAGAACTGGTGTTTTTATGAGTTTAGAGAGAAATATGGCTCAAATCGAAGCTTACAAGCAGCAACAATCAGCGGAGCAGCAGAGACTAAAAGATAGAATGGGAAAAATTAAACATAAAATCGCCGTCATAAGCGGTAAAGGCGGAGTTGGAAAAAGCACCGTAACCGTTAACCTTGCCGCTGCGTTTGCACAGAAGGGAAACAAAGTTGGCATTTTGGATGCGGATATTCATGGACCAAGCGTTCCAAGGCTTCTCGGGTTAGAAGGGCAACGTATTAAGTATGGTCCGCCGGGTGCTTTCCCGGTTGACGGACTATTCGGGATGAAGGTTATGTCGATTGATTTCTTTTTGCCTGAACAGGCACCGACTATTTGGCGTGGACCATTAAAAATGAAAGCGATCCGCCAGTTTTTAGCAGATATTGTTTGGGGCGAGCTTGATTTTCTCTTTATTGATTTGCCGCCTGGAACGGGTGATGAACCACTCAGCATTGCTCAGCTTTTGCCCGACCTGGACGGCGTGGTAATCGTTACAATGCCTTCCCAATTGTCAAGTGCAGTTGTTAAGAAAGCAATTACTTTCGCTGAAAGATTAAACATGCCCATAATTGGCGTTGTGGAGAACATGAGCGGTTTTGTATGTCCACATTGCGGAGAAAAAACTGAAATCTTCCAATCTGGCGGCGGAAAAAAGATGGCGGAAGAAGCTGGGGTTCCCTTTCTCGGAAGCATTCCCATTGACCCCAAGATAAGTGTGGATTCCGATAAGGGGCATCCTTTTGTTGTCGCGGATAAGGATTCTGCAGCGGCTAAAGCCTTCATGGAAGTTGTCAAGAAAGTTGAGGCTTACCTGAAAAAATAATACCAAAACATTTGATATTGTAAAAAGTTTGGAGAGCTTAAAACTCCCAGGTTAATTGTCGTCAAGCTACTCTTTTGTAAGAGTAATTTCTATCGTTGAAACCATTCTTGACCTGTTTTCGCCTTCTCTTGGCGGCATCTCTACTGTTCCGATTGCAATTTTTGTCACTTTAAGATCTTTTAGGAACCGACTTCTTGTTATTTCTGCAACGTCAACAGCAGTAGTTATTGCTTGTCCTCTTGCTTTCAGGGTTATTTCTTTTTCTGTCCCTGAAGAGAATGCCGTTATGATAGCGAGCACATAGCTCATTGGTGGTTTATTTCCAACGAAGATTACATCTTGTGGTTTTTCTGCCATATATTTCACTCCTTTTTATTGTTCATTGCGGTAAGTACTGCATTACAACGCTTAACTTCCTTATAAACGCAATTCAGCATTTTGATATACGCTACCGCTAACTCAAAACGATAACACATGCATCTTTGATGACCGCTTATCAATCATTATCCAGCAAATCCTTAAGTTTAAAAGATAGCATTCATGAAAAAGCGCTATAGTTTTATACCTCAAGCCTTAAGGGAGAGTACAAGCCGGAGAGTTATTTCGTGTCAGTGTCGCCTAGCCTCAGAGAAGTTTTAGCAAGGAGGATTGCTGGAGAAATAATTCTATCGAGCAAACCAGGCGCTACCATGCGGAAATGGCGTGAGCTTTTTGCTGTTTCTCAGTTGACCCTTTCCGAGACGATGGGGTTGTCATCTTCAGTGGTAAGTGATTATGAAAGTGGGCGGCGAAAAAGTCCAGGCGCCAAATTCATCCGAAGGTTCGTGCTCTCACTCTTACTGATTGACGAGG
>Ga0326728_10000413_pt1 | contig 167377 bp, 150 predicted proteins | sample MB3enrmetagenome_FD_207602 | JGI IMG/M metagenome (GOLD analysis project Ga0326728, IMG submission 207602) | Lab enriched peat soil microbial communities from McLean, Ithaca, NY, United States - MB31MN | ecosystem: Environmental > Terrestrial > Soil > Wetlands > Peat | place: USA: New York... | reverse complement strand
GGCGACAAGGTCACGGTCGTCATGGATCTCAGCAAGTCGACGCACGAGATCATCAAGCAAGACTCCGTGGCCTCAATTGAGACTGAGGGGCTATTGGGCAACCAGTATTTGGCGATCTCATTTGGATCTGCTGGTGCAGCCAACCTACGCGACGGCGATACGATTGCCAGCCAGCCGCCTCTCGAAATGGCCGATCTACTCAAGAAAACGAACGGCATTCTCGATAGCAGCCAGCAAGCTATAGAGAACGCCACTCGGGCAACGGCGAACATAGACTCGATCAGCGCCAAGATCGACGAGGGTCAGGGAACAGTGGGAGCGCTGGTTAATGACAAACAGCTCTATAGCAGCCTTGAACAGACAGCGAACACGATGCGGGACACGATGGTCCAGGCACAAGCAGGGGTTACCGACTTCCAGGAGAATATGGAAGCCCTGAAGCATAGCTTCTTCGTGCGAGGATATTTCAAGAACCGCGGCTATGAAGATTCCAACGAACTGACACAAAATGAAATTGAACGGCTGCCTCAAGGACCACCGGTGAAAGAGTTCACCTATCCTGCGAAACAGCTCTTCGATAAGCAGGATTCGGCCAAGCTGAAGAATCAGAGATCTCTAAACGCTGGTGGCGAGTTCCTGGCCAATAACCAGTTCGGGTTCGCGGTGATCGTGGCATCCGCCGGCATGGAAGGCGATACCCAGAAGGACCTGGTGTTGACGGAAGGCCGCGCCATGGTTGTGCGTGAATATCTGGTGGAGAACTTCGGATTTGATGACAGTCACCTCAAGACTCTGGGATTGGGTAAGCAGACGGATGCGAGTCCTGACACTGGCTGGGGCACGGTGCGGATTCTCATCTATCCGACCGGAACCGAAATGCCGGCTGACAAGCAACCGCACGCTGTAGCCTTGTCTAAAACAATCCCGAAGGATCCGGTTCAGGCTTCTGCGGCTGCGATACCGAAATCACAACAGTGATTGCACTCGGGAGCAAAGTATGAGCAGCGTTCTTCTTATCGGAAAGGAAACGGAGACCATACTTTCGATTGTGCAAGCCCTTGCCGCCAGTGACTGCCACTGTGAGCGCGCCAGCGGCGGCGCGAGCGCGATTCGCCGCTTGCGTAAACAGTCCTTCGATGTGGTGATCACCGATCCGGATACCACTATCGATGAAGGCTTGGCGCTGAGCGAGGAGATGCGCGACATCCGGCCCGGCATGAAGGCCATTCTTCTCGCCCCTTCCAGCACGCCAGAGGAGATCATCGCTGCGTTGCGGGCTCGCGTCTTTGTCTGCTTCAGCGCCCCGTTCGACGTTCACGAGATCGCCAGCTTCGCCTGCCGCGCCGCGATCGACTCCGACTGGCGCACCGAAATCGAGGTTCTCTCAGCGCAGCCGGACTGGGTTTCTCTTCGTGCCAATTGCCGCATACTTACCGCCGAACGCGTGGTGACCTTCCTCGGCGAATTGCACGCAGAATTGCCTGAGGCCATCCGCGACAAATTGATGCTGGCATTCCGCGAGATCTTGCTCGGCGCAATGGGACATGCGGAAGCCTCTGATCGCCACAAGGTAGTAGAAGTATCGGCGGTGCGCACCGAGCGCACCATTGTGTTTTATGTGCGCGATCCCGGAACAGGCTTACGCCGCGCGACATTGGCCCACGCCACTGCAGCCAGGGCCGCGGGCCCAACCGCTAGTATCGAGCAGGCTGCGGAGATGGGCATTCGCCCTGGCGCATTCGCTACGCTGCTCGACCGGGGCGTGGTGGACGAGTTGCTTTACAGCGAAGCGGGCAATGAAGTCCTGATGATTAAACATACTGCGTGAGAAATCTTTTCGCTGCTCATTGGCAATACTCTCCTTTTAATTGCGCGATACGCTGTTCCAAAGCGCGCTTCGCCGGCGATGCGCGGGCATTTTGGAGCTTGAGGGCCTGTTCAGATCAGCGATTGTGGCGTCTTGATCAGTTCTGGCGGGGTCGTAGCCGATTTCCTGTACTCGTCCGGTGGTCCCGTCATACGTTCCCCGCTCGTTTGGGGTAAACGGCTCAGAATCCAAAGATATTTTCGGCGTGGGTCACCAACTACGGCATCGCTGTAGTGTGCCGCAAGGTCGATGATCCAGTATTACCGTAGAACGGTTTGAAGAGCGCGACCTTCAGCTCGGCGTTGGTCGCCTTATCTTCGCCCTTGGCCTCGCTCTTGAGCGCCCCCTAATAGCAATCACCAAATAGAGTGATGGCGCCGGGCTCTAAGCAAAGCCAACAACAGTCACATCTGATAATCATCGCGAAGCTCTTGAAAAGGTTCGATCGCTTCTTCGGAAGGAGCCTGCGATCTCAAGTATCGGTCTGGCGGAAAGCTCTTGGACTTGTTTTCGCCTTCGCCGTCATGCGTAGCCTAATAGGCCGGAATTCTAGACGAGACAACGACACATGTTCTGACGAACCACCAGCGCTGGGAGACTAGCCTTGCATTTCAGTGCAGAAAATGGCGCGACAGGACTATCCCACAGAACGTGGCGAATCCAAGGAGGATAAGACCGAGGACGGCGTTCACAAGGCGGAAGAAGATCGGGCCGATGCGGTGAGGGATAAAGCGAACGACGACGATCAGGGCGGTGAACCAGCTCATCAGGCCGACGGCGGCCATCAGGATTCCCCACCCGGGGGCGCTGTAGCCCAAGATTGAATGGGCGAAGGGGAGCCAGTTGGACGTGACGCCAACCCAGTAAGCTATGGATAAGGGGTTGAAGATGGTTAGAGCTGTACAGTCGGCGACTTCTTCGACCAGATGCGCGGGGACAGTGCCTTCGTCCCAGTGTTTGCGGGCGCTGGCATAGGCGCGCATAGGCTCCTTGACGGCGTGGACAAGGAAGTAGATTCCCAGCGGAAGCAGGACGATTACGCCGATGGCCGCCAGGACGGCCTGGAGTGTCGGATTGGACAGATCGGAAAAGAGGTAATGACCCCCAAGCAGGACCATAGAGAAGAGGATTAGATCGCCGGTGACGGAGCCGATTCCGCAAGCGAGGGTATGGCGCCAACCGCCGATCACGCCGCGGCGAATGGCCAGCATGTTAACTGGGCCCATCGGCGCGGCCGCCGCCAATCCCATCAAGAATGCGGCCGAAAGCACGTGGATGTAGCCGACGAACACCATGTTGCGGCCGACAGGTAAGATAAGTCCGAAATTCCACTCGGGCAATTCACATCGAATGGGAACTTGACGAACGATTGTGCTTCTTCAGTATCTCAGTCTCGGGATGCTGTTCTTGGCGGCATGTGTATTCCTTAGCAAGATCTTGTTGGATCATGAGGCGGCACTCGGGCTGCCGCCCGTTCGGGAGAGCCTTACGATTGCCGGATGGGTCGCCATGTGGAGACCGATGCAGATCTATCTTGACGATTGGTGGCCTCTGCTACAACTGCGTCGGGTTCTTACGAAGCTTAGCTACATGCCCGTGGAAGTCGTCCAAAAGGCAAGAGTTGAGCAGCCTCCAAGAACGTCAATCACGCAATGAAGCGCGAACGATTTCTACCGAGCACTTGGCATGGCGAGCGACGAACTGCGCCACGCTGCCAAGCAAGAAGCGTGGGATGCCACTTCGTCCATGAGAGCCGACGACGATCAGATCGGCACGCCACTCTGCAGCGGAATCGATGATTCTCTCTCTAATGTCGCCCACCTCGACGGCGGTATCGACCTTGAATCCTGCGCTACGCAGCTCGTTCGCAATTCGTTCCACCAACTCACGGGCTGGTTCCTTCTGGTCGTCCAATTCAGGAGCGTAGTCTGGAGCCATTTGCGGGGGTGCCGGTGCACTCGGCTGCAACACATGCAAGACCCGAACCTCTATATGCTCAGGCCGAAACTGCGTGATAACTGCCTGTAGTACATCACCTGAGAAGCTCGAATCGTCAATTCCCATTAGGATTTTCATGACTCCTCCTGGAGACTAGGGTCCGCCGACCGCAAGATCAGGCAGCGATCGTTACCCCACCCTGCGGGCTTTCGTTCCCGTCTTGCGCGCGGCTGTTGGCTTTCTCCGAGCTGCTCCAGCAGGTTTTGTCGGTTTGGCTGCGACAGATTTTCTCGCCTTCGCCGCGACAGGCTTTCGCGCTTTGGCCATAGGTGGCTTTCTCGCTTTGCCCTCGGCAGGCTTTCGCGCTCTAGCCACTGCGAGCTTTTTCACTTTGACTACGACTTCAACCGGAGCCTGCAATTCCAGCTCTGGCGATTTCCGAGTGCGATGGTGGCCCGGGTGCAGAGACTGGATGCGGGCGGCTTCTTCGTCCGTCAGCAGCTGAGTTCCTTCACGGCTTCGGCGCTCGTCCTCGAGGTATTCTGGAATCGTTTTCGTTGCCATGTACGTAGTGTCGCAGAGCTGTCCTCGTCCAAGCTGGCCAATTGTGAACACTCGGTGACAATTTGAGGGCCGCCACGAAGACAAGATGCGAGTCGCCTGCCGACAGCAGCGTCCTGAATGCGCCGATTTGGAGCCTCGCGAATGAGGTCCCAGACGCTAAATGATTGACGAAAACGATAGGCACGAGACTTGATCTCAGGGCATTTACCGCACTAATGACTTGTTTTGGCTAGGAGAATTCCGCGAGGTGCGGTCCATTGCGCCCAGGCTGCATCTACTACAGGCTTGTTCACACTATCGCGTCGGCTGCGCGACCAAGTCACCCACGACCTTGAAGGTCACAATCGGTTCCGCCCAAGCCTTATGCAGAAGGTATACGGGGCCGTGGTGGGGGCGAGTGTTCAACTTTATACAGACAGCCAAAACTCCCAAGGGTAACATTTCAGGGAATAGATATGGCGCATCCCTTGGAGAACGCTCTCCGGCCAGGGGCTTTCTCCAAGGACCACTCTCACGCCCTTTCGAATGGAGAGAATGCTGCAAACACCGCACCGCTGTTCCAGCGCTGGTGTGACTGTGGCGCCGCGAACCGATGAAATCCCAGTCAGCTTCTGCGATCGCTGCCGGAAGCGAGTCGAGCACGATACTGGAGTAACCGTTGTTCTGCGATTGTGGGCCTGAGTTGCGGCATCTGTACTGGAAGAAAGCCCCGCAATGACCGCTAAAACTTGCAACCTCGAACCCGTAGGCAGCGAGCAGGGCGCCCGTTTCGCGCTTCGCCGCTTGCAACATTATGAGATGTGCCCTATTCATCTCTCCTTGCCAATCCTGAGCAGCGCGCAGTCAGTCATCGCGGTAGCAGTCACGAGTCGAGGATGAGCCGTGCCAATTGCTTGGTCGCGCGAAGTCGTGGTAATGGCGTTCTGCGTCAGACACGGTGGTTCCTGAGATCAGCCGGAAAACCTTGGCAGAGATGACATGAATCACTTCAGCAAACTGAGTTTTGTCGAATATACCGGGAAGCTTCACAACTCTCTCCTCAACATCTTCTTCTTGCAGAAATCTGCATGAAGGAGAGCGCGGTTTTCGTTTGGGCAATTCCTAGCCGAGGCTGACGTTCTCCAAGCGAATCGATGGACCTGTCATTGGACGACTTTGCAGGACCAACTGATAAAGACGAACGGGCGACTGGTATAGCATGCCGGCATGCTGGCTGGGACTGGCATTTGGATACTTGAGCCGCAACCAGGTTCCGGCGAGCAGCGTCGCGTCGTGATGTGGCGCCCGCAGGAACGATAAATGCAGTGGGGAGGAAGTCGGTTTGCACACGATGGGAGCGGCATCCGAGACGAAGCAAAGAAGCGGACGATCCTGGGTCCTCGGATTCTAGAAACGAAAACTACTGGAATGTCTATCTTTGATCAGCGTACGGCCAAGGTGCTGGCTACAATCTGCGCTTTCGTCGCCATCGGCGTCTTTCTCTACGAGGTGCGCCATACCCTCGTCGTCATCCTCTTCGCAGTACTCTTCGCTTACTTGTTAGAACCGGTTGTCTACCGAATTGAACGGTCGAGGCTTGCGAGGGGCTCAAGATGGCTCGCAATTCTGGAAACCTATTTGGCGATTGGCGCGATTCTAGCGGTGCTTGGCACTCTGCTCGGGCCGAAACTTGTAAAAGACACTCGGCTGTTGAGCCAGTCGCTGCCTGGATTGCTAGAGAAGGTTACAAGCGGAAAGATTGTTTGGCAATTTGGCAATCGGTACGGCTGGAGCAATGACACTCAGCTCAAAATCGAGCAGTTTATTGCGGCGCATCAGGCAGAGATTCTCGCTTGGAGCGAGGAGGCAGGTTCAGCAGTCGCCAAAATGTTGCAGAATATGGTCTGGGTTGTCCTGATCCCTATCCTCGCTATTTTTTTCTTGCGCGACGCACGGCGGTTCTCCGCAACCTTGCTGCACACCTTTCGCAAGAGCAACCAGCGGCGGTTTCTGCGCTTGATCATGACCGATCTTGACGTGATGCTGGCTCATTTCATTCGCGCGCAACTGATACTGGCCGGCATATCGCTGGTCGTATACAGCGTGGTGTTAACGGCGCTGCGCTTTCCGTATGCGCTGGCACTGGGATTCGCTGCTGGAGCTATGGAGTTCGTTCCCGTCATTGGTCCGCTGGTGGCTGCGCTGGCGATCGTCTTCGTCGGATTTCTGACGACGTATCCTCATTTGAGGGCGCTGATCCTGTTCTTTGCTTTGTGGCGGGTGGTGCAGGATTATTTCATATCTCCCCGAGTGATGAGCGGGACGCTAGAATTGCATCCTCTGGCTGCAATCGCGGCCGTGTTGATGGGAGGCGAACTCGGCGGAGTGCTGGACGTGTATCTTTCAATCCCGGTCGTGGCAACCGCTCGCATTCTCTGGGTACGTTGGCAGAAATATTCTGCGGTTATTGCGACTACGGCTCCGCCTGTACCCGCGGACAGGGTCCTCAGTACACCGACAGTCATCTCACGCTGAATCACTGCGCTGCCTGGCTACGGTGAACCCAAGAGCGGCGTGAAAAAACAGCAAGTGACCTACCTCTGTTCGACCGGATCGGACGAAGCGCAACGGCCGGTGATCTCTGCGATGTGAATGCAATAGAAGATGGTCACGTCCCGATCAAAACGCCCGCGAGCCTGTGCTGCAGCAAATCCAGTGTCCCACCAGAGTTGGTTCACCTGCTCCAGCCTAGCTTGCACCTGGAGTCTCTCTTCGAGGTGCTCAGGTGTGTCACGAAATTCCTCGTAACGTCCTAGAACAACCACGCTGTGCCATTCGGTATGACTCAGGACCTCATCGGCCTCCACGCACACCAGAGGATTCAATCGCAACCACTCGATCTTCTGCCCCAGGGTGGCAAACCCATAGAGCCGACCGGGATCGAAGGCGAAGTAGATCGGCACAATATAGGGCTGATTATTGCGGACGCAAGCCAGTCGCCCACGCCCGACTCGCGTCAGCAAACCTTCACACTCTTGTTGGCTCATCTCTCTCACAAGCATGGAAACATCTCCTTAGAAACGAGAGTCGATTCGCGCTCTCACGTGAGCACTGACTGAAAACTGCGAAAAATCGCGGGGGCAAATTTCAAACCTCCGATAATCGTGCGTCTTCATACGGGCAGGTAGTGCTCGCTCCACTAAGCTGCTACGGTCTGGGGTGTGTGCAGTGTGCAATAAGCAGGATTTGTCGTTTCGATGATGTCCTTGGCCTTTGCCACTTCTGCGGCCGTCCCGTGGGCTATCAGCAGGAATTGATCGGTCTGGAGAGCTTTTTCGTACTTCACTATGCTGTCCTTGGGAATTCCTATGCTGTACAGGCCAGCTCCCAGAGCGCTCACTCCTCCTATCACTACTGCACCCTCCAGCGCGGCCACGATCCACGCCACCAGCGGTCCAGCCACTAAGATTGGGCCGAGTCCCGGGATCATGAACAACGCAGAACCGAATAGAAGTCCCCAAAAGCCTCCCCAAAATGCACCCATTTTGCCCCAATACTTCATGCGGTCGCCGGTGTTGTAGTAGCCCACCACCTGCTCATCGGTATGGTAGCCCTTACCGACGATCGATAGCTTGTGCATGTCGACGCCGCCACGCTGAAGCTCCTTTACTGCTTGATCCGCTTCCGCATGCGTGTGATAGGTTGCGACAACTGAACTTACATTGGACATTTCTTCGTCTCCTCGGCGACTTGCCGTCGTTTCTCGGAACATCAAACTAAGTTCCAACCCCGACTATGACGGAACACGAACCGCCAGACTGTTCCCTATTGCACAGTGTCGATGGATAGTGCGCCCGTGTTCCTTACGGCTCACCGTGACAAATGTTTGTTAAGTCTGCATGAGTCAATTCGGACTGGCTCAATTAGCATGAGAAACCTTTCGCCTGGCGGAGGCGGTTTGAAGACCCGCGTGTGCGCCAGTGTCCTTTTTCGGCCGGAGGTCCAGCAGTGAGTCATTCTGCACAGTATTTTGGCAGGCAATAAGCGAATCTATGGATGACTCAATAGTGCAGTTTATCCATCAACCAGACGGTACATCTGTGGCGACGGACAGACTTGTGGCCGCTTTGGTGACGTTCGGCAAGGGCAGCGCACAGAGAATCTGTGCCACCCCAAAGGTGAAAGCTGAATGAGGAGGGGGTGGCAACATCCCGAAACAAGGCAATGCCCCCCAGACAGTGTTCTAGCGAGCTGACGAATGCAGTGTCACAGACTAAATTGATGGAGGCGGATATGACAAAAACAGCAGTTGGTTTGTTTGAGAACCCAAGCTCAGTCGACCAGGTTGTACGCGATCTCGAGGCCAGCGGTTTTCCACCAAGTGACATCCGCGTTTTGAGTGAGCCCCGGGATATGCCGGGCAGCGGCCCCACGAGTATTCCACGTACGGACTTTGAAGTGGACCTGACTCGGGAGCTCACGACAATGGGCGCGGCTGAGGAGGACGCGGAGGCTTACGTCCGGGGTGTTCGGCGTGGAGGAGTCATGGTTTTCGCATCGGCTTCCAGCGAGAAGACGGACGCGGCTGCTGAGATTATGAACCGCCATCATGCCGTGGAGGTCGAAGAACTCAGCGGCTCGGAACAGAGCCTTCCCAGTACAGCACGGGATGAAACGGCTTCCGGCCCCGACAGGTCTTTCCAAGCTGGCAGGATCCGTTCGTCCGGCGGTGGTGCTCGCCTGTTCGTCTAGTAGGCCCTCCAGAGAAGAGCCCGATGTGCTCGGAGTCGCGACCAGACTTGCAATCTACGGTGCGCGGTTACGAGCTTCGGGAAGTGACCACCGGGTTTTGTGAATAGAGTGCGAAGAGGACAATTCTGTCGCTGTGCCAATGGCGTGAGCAACGCTGAAGCGACGACGAATCTTAAGGCTGGTGGGCTTCGTCTCGAGGATGATTTGTTTAAGACCGGCTTGTTTACCGAGGAGTTAATGCCGCAGACACTCATTATCCAAATCATTCGTGACAATTGTCGATGCCAACGGGTGAAATCCAGCTGGCGGCCGCGACTGCCGTAACTCGAGCGCCAGCACCGCTCGGGAGACGGGCCTGAACATACCTATCGTTGACGGCAACAATGCAGTGCAGAACTGCATAGGAGGGCAAAGGCAATGTTAACAAATGCTGCCTATTTGAAAGATATGGTGATCCGAGCGACGGACGGAGACATTGGAACTGTAGAACAGTTCTACTTCGACGATAAGGCATGGGTCATCCGCTACCTCACGGTAGAAACCGGTGGATGGCTTGGAGACCGGCAAGTGTTGATCTCGCCCATTTCTATTGTCCATGCGGATTGGCAATCCTGGCGGTTGGAAGTGGCGCTAACAAAACTACAGGTGAAAAATAGCCCTGGCATTGACACCCATCAACCCGTCTCCCGGCAACACGAGGCGGCATACCTCGATTATTACGGATATTCCTACTATTGGATCGGTCCCAACATGTGGGGTCCCGTGCTGTATCCGTCAGGCTTGCCGATCCCGGCGGCTATGATCAAGGAGGCGCCGTCCGGCCGTAGCCGAGGCGCGTCCCGGGATTCGCATCTGCGCCGTAACGAAGCCGTCAGGGGTTATCACGTTGAGGCAAGAGATGGTGAGATCGGCCACGTGGAAGGATTCGTCATGGACGATGAAACCTGGGCTATCCGTTATCTTGAGGTAGCAACCAAGAACTGGTGGCCAGGCAAGAAGGTACTCGTTTCCCCGTCCTGGATCCAACGTGTAAGTTGGGCAGATTCCAAAGTCTATATTGGTCTCTCCCGGAAGGTCGTCAAGAACGCCCCGGCGTACATGGAATCTGTCGCAATCACTCGTGAATATGAGGATCAGCTCCACCGTCACTACGGCCAGCCGCCATATTGGCTGCACGAAGCCGAACAGAAGTCTGCGTTTTCCGTGACCGTTTAAGTAAGGTCTTAGGCGATTGCAGCCCTTTGATGCAGTTCGGAGTACAGTTACTCAAGTGCGCGCTGTGAGGAATCTCAGGCGTGGTCAGTCATATCGACAAGACATTGAGATGGCTCTACGAGCAGCATTCGCAGGCCAATTTGGATTGCGTCACACCCGACGAGCGGGTTGGCCACCCCTCGTCAAATTGGCCTCCGCCAAGAATATTAATCTGCGAGCCGAGCCGGACAATGCGAGACTAAACAGAAGTCAATTGCTTGGCGCCGTTGCCGTTGACGTTGACTTCGCTTTCTTTCTCTTTGCTCCTGCGTTCCTGCCCCAATCCCATGGTCAGCGCCGTCATCCCCGCAAGACCACCCAGTTGCATCGTCTCCACTGCGGAGCTTGGCACAATCACGATGGTCGAATTTGCCTTCAGGCCTTCATACAGCATGTTCATGGCTCTCAGATGTAATGCGACGGGATCGTTGGCATAGGTCTTGGCCGCTTCGCCAAACTTTTCTGCCACCTGACGTTCTGAATCTCCCAGAATCACGCGGGCTTGACGTTCGCGCTCGGCTTGGGCTTGCATCGACATTGCATCCTCCAATGCCGGTGGTATCAACACATCCTTGACCTCTACCGAGATGACATTGATGCCCCATGGTTCGGTCCGCTCATCGATAATCTTCTGCAGAGAATTGCTAATTTTGTCTCTGCCTTCGAGCATGTCCGAGAGCATGGTCTTGCCGATGACATCGCGCAGAGCAGTTTGTGAGGCCCAACTTATCGCGCTTTGATAGTCAGCGACATCTAGGGCCGCTTTCTTGGGATCCACAATCTTCCAGAACAGCACCGCATCTACATCCACAGGCACTGTATCTTTCGTGAGAGTCTTTTCGGCCTTGAAAGAGCTGGTGAGCACGCGGGTATCGAGCCAGTAAGGAATGGTTTCGATGAGCGGAACAATCAGAAACAGTCCCGGTCCCTCGAGGGAGCGGAACTTTCCTAACCGTAGGACAACCGCCTTGCTCCATTGATCTGCCACCTGAATTGCTGAAGAGACGGCGTAGGCTAGGACAACGGAGACGGCAAGAATTCCGATGGCAGCGAAGTCAGCTGATGCCTTATGCATGGCATATGCCGATGCTGCGCCAATACCTAGAATCACAACGAATATTAAAGCCGAAAATGATCTATTCGTTTTCATTGCAATAGCTTATTTCTCAATGGCTCGACCGCGTTATCGCCTAGCCGGCAGAGTCCGCTTGATCTGGACTGCGGAGCGAGGGTCGGGCGCTTGCACTAAATGCAGGCGCCCAAACCACTTCAATAGTGCAGACCTCTCTACGGAAAGCCTAAGAAGGGTTTGCCCATATCGTCGTCAAATTCGCTGCACCCGTCGTCAGACAGGGCACCCTTCAATCTCGTCTTCGCGAGCCGCTATTCAGCTTTGGCTACATGTGGATACCCGCCAATCTCGTTCAGCAGTAATTCCGCCGACGCAGGTACAGCAACTTTGCCGTCAAGAATGTCATGACGATTTACATTCTGGCCGTACATGGCTTCGTCTCCACTTTTGTCGGCTTGCACGACCGCGCCGTTCAGGCTCACGCCGGCGAAAATGCCTTTGGAACGCGAGTAAGACAAGATCTCCGCATTAAGTCTAAGGTCGGTGCCAGCGGAGGCGTTCCGGCCCACAGGTCCGGCGGCCACGGAGGCGTCGGCGCCAAGCTTGAATTTGTCGCTGAGAAGGCTTTGCAAGGCGCGATCATTCATAAAGAGCATCACGATGTCGGTGGACGAACCACCGATTTGATAACCCACACTGCCACCGTCAATAGCCAAGAACGTGGGGGCGCTCCAGCCATGCCCGGTGCGACAGGTTGCCAATCCCCTGCCGTAGTTGCCCCCGAAGATAAAGGCGAACTTTAGGTCCCCTGGAATGATGGCAACACATTTCGCCTTTTCCAACAGATCCTGAGGGATCCCCTGATCCGGAGCGTTCATGATCTCCTTGAAGACCTGGGCAGCTTTGTTGGTGCGATTCACATCATTGTCGCGGTCCGAGGCGGCAGCAGTTAGAGTCACAAGCAGAATTAGCGCTGTGAAGCTCAGAGTACGTTTCAACATTTTTCTTTTCCTCCACCAGCCTTCAACCTTAGACACCCGGAGAAAGAATTGCTGTGCAATAAGGACCACTGCCTGCATCAGCGGCATAGCGACGCCTGAAGATAAGGTTTCGATCCGCGGGTCTCCGTAACAAGTTCAGCGCTTCGAGGAGCGAATGATGGTGAACTGAATGTGAGGGTGGCTCAAGAAAAGCAGCAGAATGTGACCCTGATACGACTTCCGGAAGAGAACTACTGTCCGGGAACAGAAATACTACATCGTTATCCTTTCGCGAATACGTCCGGTTGGCCCGGACAGGCTGAGCGCTTTTGCTCAGAAGAGTCACTGCTGAATTGTTAAGGTTGACTTTTAGTAATCCGCGTCAACGTCCGTCGCAGACGATCGTGCTAGGTCGCAATGCGGTCTAAATGGTATTGCCGCAAACGGGAGACAGGCATGACATCTACCGAACACCTTCATCACGTGGACCCTAGCCATCATGTCGATCGGCCTTACTGGAAACGTGCGCATCGCGATTGGCGGTTCTGGGCGGGTTTCGTTCTCATGCTTCTGGCCCTTTGTATCTACGTAGGCACCAATGACCTGTCCTCGGTGCCCTCTAGCCGACAGAAGCAATTGCCGCCTTCAGCCAGCAGAGTTCCATAGCCCTCAGTACCTGTGAACTGCGATGAACGAATAGGCGGACTTAACTCTATGGCACAGGCGCGAATGAAGAGCGACAAAGGTCTTCCAGTGATAGATGAAAATAAGGGAACCACTTGTGAAGTACCTCTGTACCCCCTGCGATTCGAACCAATCTATCAGTATCGCCTTTGGGGTGGCCGTCGCTTGGCCGACCTCCTGACCACGCCTCTGCCAAGTGGTCCTATTGGGGAAGCCTGGTTGCTCAGTGACCGCGACGAGCATGAGAGCCACGTAGCCGAGGGGCCGCTCAAAGGGCGAACTCTCGGTCAATTGATGAAGCAGTTTCCGGAGCAGATGCTGGGACAGCTAGCCGGGCGTTTCCGTCGATTCCCATTGTTGCTGAAGTTCCTTGATGCGGGTGAGATGCTTTCGGTCCAGGTGCACCCCACGAAGGCGAATTCGAACCTGCTGCCGGCCGGCGAGACCCCAAAAACCGAAGCGTGGGTAGTGCTGGAGGCTGGAGCAGGAAGCCGCGTATACGCTGGCCTGAAACAAGGTACTTCGGCCGACAACTTGCGCCGGGCTCTTTCAGATGGAACGGTGCCTGACGAGTTGGCATGGTTCACTCCCCGGCCCGGCGACGCCGTATTCCTGAAGGCCGGCACCGTCCACTCCTTGGGCGGCGATGTCGTGGTGTTCGAGATCCAACAAAACAGCGATGTTACGTTTCGCTTGTATGACTGGAAGCACGTTGATTCGAAGACTGGCCAGCCACGAGTGCTCCAAGTGGATAAGGCCGTTGCCTGCATCGACTTTGCCGAGGGCCCGGTTGGTCGGGTGTCGCCTGTGGTGGAGACGAAGACCCCGGTGGAACGCGAGAGACTGTTTGACTGTGAGCACTTCCGGCTGTGGCGACTGCGCGGACAATCGCCGTTTACCCTCGGCACCGCCGACTTGCCGCGTGTACTGGTGTGCATCGAGGGAGCGGGGCAGGTCGAACACGGCGGCGCCGCTTACGCTGTCGGAAGGGGCGACGTATTCGTCTTGCCTGCGGCGATCGGACCGTGTGTTTTTCGGCCCCTCGGGGCAGTGAACGTGTTGGAGGTTGCACTGCCGGATTGAAATCGCCGGAATTCGGAGGGAGAAGCAGAGTGAAAAAGCTAATTGTGTTTGATCTGGACGGGACCCTCGCCGAAAGCAAGTCGGCTCTTGACCCCGAAATGTCAGGGCTGCTGCATGACCTGCTCGGGGTTGTGAAAGTGGCTGTGATCTCCGGCGGCGATTGGCCGCAGTTTGAAAAGCAAGTGGTCTCCAAACTTCCTCACGATGAACGCCTGAGAGAGCTATCTCTGCTGCCAACGTGTGGAACAAAGTTCTACCAATACTCGGGGGCTTGGAAAAGACTTTACGAAGAAGATTTCACCCCGGAGGAGCGAGAGAAAATACTCGCCTCTCTCAAGGAGGCGATCGGAGCTGCAGGCTTCAAGATCAAAAACCCCTGGGGAGAGCAAATCGAAGACCGCGGGAGCCAGATAACATTTTCTGCCTTAGGTCAGCAGGCTCCCTTGGAAGAGAAAGAGAAGTGGGACCCGGATTATGCCAAGCGGAAAAGGATCAAATCGATTCTTGACACATCGATTCCTGAGTTCTCTGTCCGAATTGGCGGCTCGACATCCATTGATATCACCAAACCCGGCATTGACAAGGCATACGGAATCGGGAAACTGCGAGACCTCCTCCACGTTTCATTGCAAGAGATGATTTACATCGGCGATGCCTTGTTCGTCGGAGGGAATGACTATCCCGCCGAAAAAGCAGGAGTGGATTCGATTCCCGTCAAAGGCCCCGATGAGACGAAGGCGGTCATACAGGCCATCATCGCTTGTTTAGCAGATCGCGATCAGGCGGCGGCGTGACTTTGTCAGGGGGGATTGATGAGTGGGTTTAACTTGCAGCGCTTGGCAATGGTGATGGAGCCGGAGGCGGGAAATCCGCAGGAAATCGAAGGCGTTCTGAATCCGGCGGCAGCTCGTGGCCCTGATGGCGAGCTCTACCTCTTCCCGCGGCTGGTTGCGCGGAATAATTACTCCCGCATCGGCATTGCCCGAGTTCGCTTCAACCGCGCCGGCGACCCGATCGGTGTTGATAGGCTGGGCATTGCAATGGAGCCGGAAGCCGATTATGAGCGGCGACCCGACGGCGGCGGTGGTTGCGAGGATCCGCGAATCACATTCGTGGAACCGCTGCAGCGTTACATCATGACCTACACGGCGTTCTCGACACGCGGTCCCCGAATCGCACTTGCGCTATCCAAGGATCTCTTCCACTGGGAACGTCTCGGGCTGGCGGCGTTCGGCCCGTATGAGGGCATCGAATTCGATGACGTGGACGACAAAGATGCCAGCCTTTTCCCCGTAGCAATTCATAATCCGTCCGGGCACCCGGAACTCGCCATTCTCCACCGGCCATTGTTTCCTGGCACCCGTCCGGAGGAGACCGCCTGCGGACCTCCGACACGTGACGTGGATCTGGACCGAGAGAGCATCTGGATTTCCTACTGTCCAAGGTCCTTGGAGAATCGGCGTGATCTGAGATGCCTGGGAAAGTTTTCCTCGCATCACCGGCTTGCGGCTCCGGTGTCGCCGTGGGAACGGCTCAAGATCGGCGGCGGCACTCCGCCCGTCTTAACGCGGTACGGCTGGCTGATTGTTTATCACGGGGTCAAGGAGATGGAGAAATCGAGCGAGAACGAACACCCATTGTGTTATTCGGCGGGAGTGATGATCCTGTCTCAAGAGCATCCCCAACTAGTCCGCTACCGTTCGGAGGAGCCCGTGTTAACGCCAGCACTGCCGGAGGAACGCCACGGCGTGGTCGCCAACGTGGTGTTCCCGACTGGCATCGACCGGCGCGACGATCTCGGCTCACCGGACCGCTTCGATGTCTATTACGGAATGGCAGATAAACGAATCGGGGTTGCACGCCTTGATCTGCCGGATGTCCTTCCGTCTGAAGGAATCGCTGACCCACCGGAAGCAAAGGTATGACGAATACGCGAATTCCGGCGCCGAAGCAGCCGCAAAAGCTGGAAGAAATGCTTACCAAAATCCCTTCCTTCTGGATCACTGGCGTTCATATAACCATGCAGTTCGGAGAAGTGAGACGTCTGTGGATACCGATTTCTTTCGCCGCGATTGCCACGATACGTTTCCTGGGGCAGTTTACAATCTCCGGCCTTAACGTCGCAGCCGACAGCGCCACAACCATCGATCCACAACATTGATCCCCGGCGGCTTCGCCACCTAGTTCTACGCTATAGCCGGCTATAGCGAGACGTACAATTGCGCACTGCTCCCGAAGAATCCCTTTGTGCGCACTTCCGGCGAACTAGTGGACGCTGCTTCGGTCCTTCCTGAGCAAAAGTGCACAGCTTGGGCATCTGCGGCGGGAAGATACTGTTTGTAAGCGTGTCGCAGTCCCGATCCCGCTTCTGCGGCCCTTCAGCGCCGAATCCAGACGATTACCAGGAGCTAACCCGATGCGAAGGCGCAAGCAGTAATCAAGAGGACGGGTCGAGATAACGAGAGCAGGAGAACAGTGATGTTGAAAGCGGTGGCAGAAAAGCCCGAGCAGAAGCTGGAGGCGAAACCTGCATCGAAGCCTAACTCAACGCCAGCGGCAAAGCCTACGTCCAATAACGACCCAAAATCCGGCTCCAAGGACGATCTGAAGTCCCTTCCCATGCCGGAGCTTCAGAAGAAGTTGGGATCTTCGCCGGATGGCCTGAGTCAAGCCGAAGCGCAGAAGCGGCTGACACAATATGGCCCCAATGAGATCGCGGAAAAGAAAACCAATCCTTTCCTGAAGTTCCTCACCTATTTCTGGGGCCCCATCCCGTGGATGATTGAAGGGGCAGTAATTCTGTCGGGAATTGTCCGGCACTGGCTGGATTTTTTTATCATTCTTGTTCTGCTAGGTTCCAACGCCGTGGTCGGCTTTTGGGAAGAACACCAGGCGGGCAATGCCATCGCTGCCCTCAAAGCCAAGCTGGCGATCAAGGCCCGGGTAAAGCGTGATGGAAAGTGGGTCACCCCGGCGGCGCGTGAGGTAGTGCCGGGCGACGTCATCCGCTTGCGCCTGGGCGACATCGTTCCGGCGGATGCGCGCCTGCTGGCGGGCGACCCGTTGGAGGTCGATCAGTCGGCGTTGACAGGCGAATCTTTGCCTGCCACGCGCAAACCCGGCGAGGCGGTTTTTTCAGGTTCGATTATCCGCCAGGGCGAAATCGACGCGATGGTGTACGCCACCGGTGCGAACACCTACTTTGGCAAGACCGCGCAACTGGTGCAGGAGGCTCATACCGTTAGCCATTTCCAGCGTGCCGTGCTGAAGATTGGGGATTACCTGATCATTCTCGCAGTGGCCCTGGTGGCGGTGATTATCACTGTCGCACTTTTCCGTGGCGACCCCGTCCTCACTACGTTGCAGTTTGCACTGGTCCTTCTGGTGGCCGCGATACCCGTCGCGATGCCGACCGTGCTGTCTGTGACCATGGCGGTCGGCGCACGCCTGCTCGCGAAAAAAGAAGCGATTGTGACCCGGTTGCCGGCAATCGAGGAACTAGCTGGCGTGGACGTGCTGTGCTCGGACAAGACCGGCACCCTGACCCAGAACAAATTGACGCTGGGAGATCCATTCAGCGTGAACGGTATCCCCGGTGACCAGGTCATTCTCTGGGCCGCACTTGCCTCGCGTGCGGAAGACAAGGACACAATCGACTTGGCCGTGATCGGGGGCGTGAAGAACGATCAGGCTTTGAAGGGCTATCAGGTAGTTCATTTCCAGCCGTTCGACCCCATCCATAAACGCACGGAAGCAACGGTCAAAGGCGGAGACGGAAAGCAGTTCTTTGTGGCCAAGGGAGCGCCGCAAGTGATTCTGCAGATGTCGACCAATGCCGGTGAGGTAAAGCCCGCCGTGGAGAAGGCCGTCAATGAATTTGCGGGACGCGGTTTCCGTTCCCTGGGCGTGGCTCGGGCCGATCAGGAAGGCAAGTGGCAGTTTGCCGGCGTGTTGCCTTTGTTCGATCCGCCACGAGAGCAGGCCAAAGCAACCATCGCGAGCGCCCGGCAGATGGGGGTGAACGTCAAGATGGTTACGGGCGATCAGATGGCGATCGCTCGGGAAACCGCCAAACAACTGGGGATGGGCACGAACATCGTTGATGCCAGCGCCTTGGGCGATATGAAGCATCACGAGACAGCCCAGGCGTCGGAGGCCATCGGGAAGGCGGATGGCTTCGCCCAGGTATTTCCCGAACATAAGTTCTACATTGTGGATGTCCTGCAAAAGGCGGGTCACATCGTCGGTATGACCGGCGATGGAGTGAACGATGCCCCCGCGTTGAAAAAAGCCGACTGCGGCATCGCCGTTTCGGGCGCGACAGACGCGGCCCGCGCGGCGGCGTCCATTGTGCTGCTGGCGTCCGGTCTCTCAGTGATTATCGACGCAATCAAGGAAAGCCGCCGCATCTTCCAGCGGATGAACAGCTATGCGATCTATCGCATCGCAGAAACGCTGCGCGTGCTGTTCTTCATGACGCTGTCGATCCTGGTGTTTAACTTCTATCCCCTGACCGCAGTGATGATCGTGATGCTGGCGCTGCTCAATGACGGAGCCATACTCTCTATCGCCTATGACAACGTTCATTACAAGGACAAGCCCGAGGCCTGGAACATGCGCCTGGTGCTGGGGATTTCCAGCGTGCTGGGCGTCATCGGCGTCGTGGCGGCGTTTGGCCTGTTCTATCTTGGCGAGCGCGTATTTCACCTTGACCGCGCGCACATTCAGACGCTGATGTATCTGAAGCTGTCCGTGGCCGGGCATTTGACGATTTTCCTGACGCGCACTCGCGGCCCGTTCTGGTCTATACGCCCCGCGCGAGTTCTATGGATTGCGGTGCTGGGCACGCAAACGCTGGCGACTTTGATTGCGGTCTATGGGCTGTTCATGACACCGCTCGGCTGGGGCTGGGCAGCGTTCGTTTGGGGCTATGCCCTAGCGTGGTTCCTCATCAACGACCGCGTGAAGCTGCTCGCCTATCGAATTTTTGATCCCACCAAAGCCCCGTTGTTGGCCAAGAAGTCGCTCGATCTGACACCGCAAATCGCCGAACGTGCGTATGAGCTCTACCAGGAGCGGGTGAAGGGCCAGAGCCAGCAGGATCAAGACTGGCTTGAGGCCGAGCGGGAGATTGGCAAGGCTCAGGCGGCACATAGGAAGGCTGGGTAAACCTCTTCGTAACCGTTCAAAAGGAAAACTGCGACTTCCTAATTTAATTCGCAGCGAAGGATAGGTTAATAGGTGCAGGAAACTACAGCGCTGAGAGTACGACTCAATTCCGCCGCCCCAAAGGAACAGAACATACTTTGCGTTCTGAATTCCTTAGTCGGATCTCCTATTATCGCGACCGATGGTGAAACCGGAAGTATTCGCAGTTTTCTCTTCGATGATCAGTCATGGAAGATTCGTTATCTGGTGGTGGACGTAGGAAGCTGGCTGAAGCGGCAGGACGTCGTAATCCCCATCACCGCGTTTGAACAGCCAGACTGGGCGAACAAAACCTTTCGGGCTCACATGACTAAGAAGCAAATGGCGGACAGTCCCGACGTTGATGCGGAAAAGCCGGTCTCACGTCAGCAGGAGATCGCCATGGCTGAATACTTTGGGCCGCTCGCCTGTTGGGTCGACAGGGAGTTCGGCCTGTCATCCCTACCAACTGGAGCGAGCTACCCGGTGCATACCGTCGAGGACCTCCATCTACGCTGCAGTTCCCACATGCTGGGTTACCACGTGTGGGCTACAGACGGCGACTTCGGAACCCTTGAGGGCTTTCTCATGGATGAGGCGAGCTGGCATCTAGGCTATCTCGATGTGAAAAGCGGGGACTGGCTCCAGAATCGATCAGTGCTCGTGCCCACTGGCTGGGTACAGTCGGTTTCCTGGCCTGACCTCCGCGTCTATCTCGCCCACACGAAGACAGGGATATAAAGGTCAGGTTTTCCAGAATTGCCGGGATGCTTCGCCCTGTAATGGGGGACGGCGATGGCCAGGCGGAACTATTAGGTCAGGGATCCGTCCGTGTTTGAAGGTACGTCAGCATCCTATATGCGCCCCGAAGCTCAACTCGCGGAGAGCGTGACCGCGGAAAGAAGAAGATGAAAATTGATTCCAAGGATTTCCGAGTGGGGTCCGGAGGGAAAGTCACACTCAGCGAGTGGCCGACGACGATAGAGCCCATTTGCAAGTCGAAGAAGCAGTACCAGAAACTTCTGGAGGAACACGTCGCAGAGTTGAGCTCGCTGCAGCAGCTTCACTACGCCTCCAATCGCTATGCGCTGCTGCTGATTTTTCAGGGGATGGACGCTGCCGGTAAGGACGGCGCCATCCGGCACGTCATGTCAGGGGTCAATCCGGAAGGTTGCGAAGTTTTCAGTTTCAAACAGCCGAGCGCCGAGGAGTTGCAACACGATTTCCTGTGGCGCACTACCTGCCGCCTTCCCGAGCGCGGACGGATCGGTATCTTCAACCGTTCTTATTACGAGGAAGTACTGGTCGTTCGGGTGCATCCCGAGATCCTCCGCAACCAGGGTCTGTCAGAAGAATTGCGCGACGAAAAAACCATCTGGGAGGAACGTTATCGCTCCATGGTGGACCTGGAGAGACATCTCTATCGTAACGGAACTCGGACCATCAAAATATTCCTCCACCTTTCGCTTGAAGAACAGCGAAAGCGCTTCCTCGAGCGTCTTGATGAGCCGGAAAAGAATTGGAAATTCAGCCTCTCCGATATTCACGAGAGGAAATACTGGAAAGATTATGTGAAGGCCTATGAGGCGTGCCTGAGTGCGACCAGCACCCATCACGCGCCCTGGTACGTCGTTCCCGCTGACGATAAAGAGAGCGCCCGCTTGATCGTTTCCCGAATTGTCCTCGATGCGCTGAAGGATCTCAAGATGGCGTATCCCAAGCCCACTAAGAAGCGTCGACTCGAATTGCAGGCGATTGGCAAGGAGCTGGCGAGGTAACGGCGAAATTATGGAGTTGCCACTTCAGACATGCGTGACCTGCTAAAGCGCGAGACACGCCGTGTGATCTGGCGCAGTCACGAACCGCAAAAAATCGTCCGCCTGGTCTTCCCAGGTTCTCGGACGTAGCAAAAAGGGAGAATTGAACCATGGAAACCGGCACGCTCGCTCCAGAACTTCTCGAGCAGAAACCCGAAGCGGCGAACAAAAAAGATTTGATCCTGAAAACGACGACGAAAACCAATACCCTCACACCAGAACTGCTGCACAAGATGGATGCCTACTGGCGGGCCGCCAACTATCTGGCGGTCGGCCAGATTTATCTCTACGAAAATCCGCTGCTGAAAGAGCCGCTGAAACTATCGCACGTGAAGCCGCTGGTGGTTGGGCACTGGGGCACGGTGCCGGGCCAGAACTTCATCTACGCGCACCTGAACCGGGTAATCAAGAAGTATGACCTGGATATGTTCTACGTTGCCGGTCCCGGGCATGGAGGCGCGGCTCTGGTGGGCAACGTCTACCTTGAGGGCACCTGGAGTGAGATTTATCCGAATGTCACTCAGGACGAAGCCGGAATGAAGGAGCTCTTCAGACAGTTCTCTTTTCCCGGCGGGATTTCGAGCCACGTTGCGCCGACAACGCCGGGATCGATTCACGAAGGCGGCGAGCTCGGATACTCGCTCAGCCATGCCTTCGGGGCGGCCTTCGACAACCCCGACCTCATCGTCGCCTGCGTCATTGGAGATGGCGAAGCGGAGACGGGCTCCTTGGCGACCGCCTGGCAGTCCAACAAATTTCTCGATCCAGTCACCGACGGGGCCGTGCTTCCGATACTTCACCTAAACGGCTACAAGATCAGCAATCCAACCGTTCTGGCCCGCATCGAGCATGAGGAATTAGAGCAATTTCTGCATGGCTGCGGCTGGACACCATACTTTGTGGAAGGCGATGAGCCGGAAACGATGCACGAGCTCATGGCAACCTCCGTTGAGAGGGCCATCGTTGACATTCGGCAATTTCAAAGTAACGCGCGCAATAACCACGACACCACCCGGCCGCGTTGGCCCATGATCGTCCTCAAGTCGCCCAAGGGCTGGACAGGGCCGAAATTTGTCGACGGCCTGCAGATCGAGGGTACTTTCCGATCACACCAGGTTCCGCTGCTGGTGGATCCCGAACATCCTGATCATGTCAAGCTGCTTGAGAGCTGGATGAAAAGCTACAAGGCCGAGGAACTGTTCGACGGAGACGGGCGACTCATGCCGGAATTGGCCGACCTGGCGCCCAAGGGCGACCGCCGGATGGGTGCCAATCCTCACGCCAACGGTGGCATTCTGCTGCACGACCTGCGCATGCCGGACTTCCACATCCACGCGGTGAACGTACCTTCGCCCGGCGCGGTGACGGCCGAGGATACCCGAGTACTGGGTTCGTTCCTGCGCGATGTGGCAATGCAGAATAAGGATCAGCGGAATTTCCGTGTCTTCGGTCCTGATGAGACACTCTCGAATCTCCTGGGTGCGGTTTTCGAAGTCACTAACCGTCAGTGGGATGCGCGAGAGGTAAAGAATGACGAATTCCTGGCACCTGCCGGTCGCGTGCTGGACTCAATGCTCAGCGAGAATCAGTGCGAGGGTTGGTTGGAAGGCTATCTTCTGACCGGACGACACGGGCTGTTCAACAGTTACGAAGCCTTCATTCGTATCATCGACTCGATGTTCAGCCAGCACGCAAAGTGGCTCAAGGTCTGCCTGGAACTGCCTTGGCGTCGGAAGATTTCATCGCTGAACTATTTGCTCGCCTCGCATGTTTGGCAACAGGATCACAACGGCTTCACGCATCAGGATCCCGGCTTCCTTGACCATGTCATCAACAAGAAAGCAGATATCGTACGGGCTTACCTCCCGCCTGACGCCAACTGTCTGTTGTCGGTTTTTGATCACTGCCTGCGAAGCCGGAGTTACGTCAACGTAGTGGTCGCAGGCAAGCACGCCCTGCCGCAATGGCTGACGATGGACGCGGCGGTCGTGCATTGCACGGAAGGAATTGGCATCTGGCAATGGGCCAGCAACGACCAGGACGCCGAGACCGACGTGGTAATGGCGTGCTGCGGAGACACGCCGACGCTGGAGATTCTGGCCGCCGTTTCTATCCTTCGCCAGCATCTGCCCGATCTGAAAATCCGAGTGATTAACGTCGTTGATCTCATGAAGCTGCAGTCTTCAAGTGAGCACCCGCACGGGCTAAACGAAACAGATTACGATTCGCTTTTCACTAAAGATAAGCACATCATCTTTGGCTTCCATGGATACCCTTGGCTTATCCACCGCCTGACCTACCGCCGGACCAACCACAACCTGCACGTGCGAGGTTACAAGGAAGAGGGCACCATCACGACGGCCTTTGACATGAGAGTGCAGAACGACCTGGACCGGTTCCATCTTGTGCAGGACGTAATCGATCGGCTACCGCATTTGGGTTCCAAGGGGGCCTACCTGAAACAGCAGATGCAGGACAAGCTCATCGAGCACAAGCACTACATCGACAAGCACGGCCAGGACATGCCGGAAATTGTGAATTGGAAATGGAGTTAGAACGGAACTCAGAACGGGAAACCTCTAACGCGTGCGCGAGCGCCTGACTAGTCTGCGCCCGATTGTGACTCCGAACCGATTGGCTGGTGGTGGACATGGCTTTTCAATTGCCGCCTGAATTGAAGCATCGAAGCATCTCTTGATCCAAAATTAGCGGATTAGCGTGCGAACTCAGGCACAGACCTTCAGTATTCAAATGTGGTATTGAGCCATGACGAAGTGGGACCCCACGCTTCTTGCTTGGCAGCGTGGCGGAGTTCGTCGCTCGCCATGCTAAGTGCTCGGTAGAAATCGTTCGCACTTCATTGCGTGGCCGACGTACTTGGAGGCTCTTCAGCTCTTGCCCTTTGGGACGACTTCCACGGGCATGTGGCTTAGCTTGGTAAAGACCCGACGCGATTGTAATAGAGGTCACTAATCGTAAAGATAGATCTGCGTCATCCTTTCTCTTTGAATCGCAGACAATGTGGACCTCTCTTCCGGCTGCGACGGAAATCTGGTGGAGCAAATGACGACCTCGATGACAGAACGCAATTTCAACCCTCACACGTTTCTGACGACCATTGGGAGTGGCAGACGTTTGCTGCCCTTCCAAAGAAACCACGTCATCTTCGCTCAAGGCGAGGCTTCGGACGGGCTGTTTTTCATTCAAGCCGGGAAGGTGCAGCTCAGCGTTGTATCGGAGGCTGGGAAGGAAGCGACTCTTGGCATTTTAGGCGAAAACGACTTCTTCGGAGAAGGTGGCCTTGCCGGCCAGCTAGTGCGTATGTCGTCGGCAACCGCTATGACCGACTGCGTCCTGCTGCACATTAAGAAAAAGGCAATGATGCTGGCCATGAGTCGCGAGCCGAAATTGTCGGCTACCTTTGTCAAGTATCTGCTGAAGCGAAACATCCGTTATCAGGACGATCTGGTGGATCAGCTTTTCAATTCCAGTGAGAAGCGACTGGCACGAATCCTCTTGTTGATGGCGCATTTTGGCAAAGAAGGAGTGGTTGCCGAAGTAGAAGTGCCCAAGTTGAGCCAGGACATCATCTGAGTGTCCACAACTCACTGCTGAGCGTCGTGCTGAATGATGACGGGGGAAACGGGACTTCCGGGGAGTCTATGCCGGCCGCCAACGGCAAGAAGGTTCTCGAACCACCTGCAGAGCCAGGGGGGCCGCCGGAGAAAGATCGTGCCCGCAGGCCGCCCCTCCCCAAGCTCTCAACGACAGCGTAAACGAACTCCCTTAGGCTCTCCTTCTGCACCAGCATGGCGCTGACCAACGCGTCTGTCAGCCCATGCCAGATCGGAATCGGTCAGCGCTCGCACGTGTCGACGAGCCGCTTTCCCCAGCTAGCGGCAGGAGGGCAGCTATCGTAAGCAGTCCCAAAGGTGGGTATGCGGAACGCTTACCCTGCAATGGCAGAGCATGCCTGAAGCTCCAGTAGGTGTCAGGCCATTCCGGATAAATGAGGAGCGCGTTCATGATTGTCGAAGTCAACTCCATGGAACCCTGGCCGCTGTTCGTTTTGCAACTCGATATTCCGAAGTTGGCTAAACCTTATGTCTTGTGCCTCCTCTGGCCTTGCTGGCTGAATGTGTGGCAAGGCCCAGTGCCTTCTTCTGGATCTCTACGGCACGCTCAACCGACTGTTGAACAGACTTGGTAAAGTCCTCCAACACTTTGTGGCCTGAACTGCCGCTCTGCCTCGCGGTCTCGATCATGGCAGCGGTTTGTTGGACCACGAGATCAATAACACTTTTCTGCGCTTCAACATACCGATCGAAACCTTGCTGGACCACGTCGGACATGCCTGACATCGCTGGCTGAATCGCCTTCTTCGAAGCTGCGATCGCTTCGGTTGTCTGTTGGGTAGCCGCTTCCAGCGCCTTCTTTTGCAGTTCCCCTGCTCGCTCAACTCCTTTAAGGAAGAGGTCCACGAAATCGGCTGCATAATTGGTGTCATTCATTTTTGTTCCTTTCAGCTGCCTCCGTCCCAGCGCAGCGCTATGAGATGGGTTGGGACTGGTACCCGTACCTGGATTGGCAGCGATGATTTGTGCCAATCAAACAGCAATTCGGCCACACGAGAATGATCGGCAGAGATTCCAATTGAAATCGTACTTCTCGCTCTGCGTTTACACTGTTCAATCTTGCACAGGCGTATCATTCTGGGCGGGCCCGCCCCCTCGTACTGGTCGACAAAGAGCGAGGCACGTCCATAGTTCTCTTCATAGCATCGTGCTTCACGACTAGCTACCTACTGCTCGATAGTCGTCTCAGACTTGGGGGGCTTCTGCGTCACCTGCTGCGGGCTCGGCAATTGCGAACGATCCCAGCCTCCACCCAGAGCCTCCACCAGCGCCACGGCGTAAGCCATCTGTTCCACTTGAAGACTGTTGAGAGTCTGCTGGTTCGACAATAGCGTGATCTGGGCAATCAGCACGTCGACATAGGGGTCAACCCCGTTCTCATACCGGGCCTGTTCAAGCTTGAGGTAGGTTTGAGAGAGATTTACTGCTTGCTGTTGCTGCTGGATCTCCTTGGACAGAATACGAACCTCGGCAAGACCATCTTCCACCTGCTGGAATGCAGTAAGCACCGTCTGGCGGTAACTAGCGAGGTCGGCATTGTAGGTCGCAACATATTGCTGGACAGTCGCGCGGCGCAAGCCGGCGTCGAAGATGGTCTCCGAAAGTGACGCTCCGACCGACCAGAAGCGGGCGGGCCAAGCGAACCAATTGGCTAAGGATGCACTCGCCAAACCACCTTCGGCGGTCAACGTCAGGTTCGGATAGTACGCTGCATATGCGATGCCAATGGTCGCGTTGGCTCCGGCCATAGTGCGTTCGGCGGCGGCGACATCCGGCCGGCGCTCGAGAAGCTGCGAGGGAACGCCAATCGGGATCGGAGGTGGAGCAACCGTCATTGGCTTCACAGGAATGGAGAAGGTGGAGGGCGGCTTGCCAATTAGAACGGCGATGGCATGCTCGTATTGGGCCCGGGCAATTCCAACATTGGTTGCCCCGGCCTCCACGCTCTGCAACGTGGTTTCAGCTTCGACTACCGAGATCTGGTCGTCAACGCCCGATTCATAGAGTGCACGAGTCAGCTCAAGTGCTTTCCGATCCGCCTCCACGGTATCGTTGTAGATCTGTTGCAGTTGGTCCTGGCCGCGGATCTCAAAGAAGTACTCCGCCAAACTGGACTGCTCGGTGAGACGCTCGTTCTCGAGGTCAGCTGCGCTGACCTGGGCGGCGTATTGCGATTCGCGCACCGTGTTGCGGACCTTGCCCCAAAGGTCCGGCTCCCACGACGCTTCGACGGGCAGGGTAAATAGCGAGGCGCTCACTTGCGATCGGGAACTCGATCCCGTGCCGCCCGTGTTGGTGTTGTTGGTCCCGTTCGAGTTCGTCGAGGCTCCCGCTCGGGTCGCCGAGGGTCCAACAGAGATGGTTGGAAAGTACTGCGAGCGGGCCTCGCGCACGATTGCGCGAGCCTCCATGAAGTTCTCAAAGTATTGCTTGATGTTCTGATTGTTAATATCCAGTTGTTCTTCGAGGGCGTTCAACTCGGGATCGTTGAAGATCTCCCACCATTTGCCGCGCAGTTGGGCATCGGCAGGCTGCGCCACCGTCCAGCCCTCGGTTTCCTTAAACTGGGTAGGCGATTCCTTGTAGACGGCGGCTGGTGCCTGCGTCGCGGGTGGATGATATTTCGGTCCCACCACGCAGCCCGATAGCATTAACGAGAGCGCCGGCGCACACAGCCAAATCGCGCAGCCCGCTGGTTTTCGTCCGAAAATAGTCATGTCGTTTCTACCTGACCAACGATTGGTCTTAGTCCAACGTGCTAGCCGGCTTCCGGCGCTGGAGACGGTAGCGCGCCGTGGTGCCTGCTTTGCATTCGCAGCCGTAGCCGGTCGAACGCCAAATAGACGACCGGCGTTGTATAGAGCGTGAGCAATTGACTCAGGATCAGCCCTCCCACAATCGTGATGCCGAGGGGCCGACGGAGCTCATACCCCGTGCCCGTGCCCAGCGCCAACGGCAAAGCGCCCAATAACGCAGCCATCGTCGTCATCAGGATGGGACGGAAGCGCAACATGCACGCTTCGAAAATCGCGTCGACGGGCTTCTTTCCCTCCTGGCGCTCTGCCTCTAGCGCGAAATCGATCATCATGATGGCGTTCTTTTTTACGATTCCGATCAGCAGCACAATGCCAATGATGGAGATGACGTTCAGGTCCTGCTTAAAGAGCATCAATGCGAGCATCGCGCCTACGCTCGCCGATGGCAGGCTGGAGATGATCGTCAGGGGATGGACCAAGCTTTCATACAAAATACCGAGAACGATGTACACCGCCAGCAGCGCCGTCAGAATCAGCAGAGGCTCGGTGCCGAGAGATTGCTGGTAGGCCAGCAGCGTGCCGGCAAAAAAACCCTGCAGAGTGGAAGGAGTGCCGAGCCGCTTTTGCATCCGGTCGATGGCCAACGTGGCATCGCTCAAAGACACATTCGACGCGAGGTTAAAAGACACCGTGACCGAAGGAAATAAGCCCGTATGGTTAATGGCGAGCGGGGTGGTGTTGGCTTGGCTCCCGGCCACCGCGAGCAACGGAATGTTCCCGCCGCTGGATTGAAGATAGATGTCTTTCAACCCTTCCGGGCTTTGCCAATACTGGGGAGCAACTTCCAGCACCACGTAATACTGATTTAACTGCGTGTAGATGATGGATACTTGCGATTGGCCGAATGCACTGTATAGCGTTGAGTCGAGCGACTGCGCAGTGAGGCCGAGCCTGGCCGCAGTGACGCGATCATACTTCATCAACTCCTCAAGACCGCCATTCTGCTGGTCGGAGCTTATGTCCTGCAGATCCGGCAGGCCTTGCATCGCACCCAGCATGATCGGTCCCCACTTGGTAAGATCCTGCACCGTATCGGACTGGATCGTGTACTGGTACATAGCATTACTGGAGCGGCCGCCAATGCGCAGGTCCTGGACCGATTGGAGGAACGCGGAAGCCACCGGCAGACGATTCAGTTGGGGCCGCAGGCGGTTGATGACCTGAGTGGCAGTCCCCTGGCGCTCCGCCAGCGGCTTGAGCGCAACATAAAGGGAGCCGGTATTGGTGGCCCCACCGCCGCCGGTAAACGCAATCACATTCGCAACCGCCGGATCGTTCTTGATCACGCTGCCGATCTGTCGAATGGAGTTGTCCATCGCGGGGAAGGATGAATCCTGCGGCCCGCGCACTGCACCGGACAACGCTCCCGTATCTTCTACCGGAAAAAAGCCCTTGGGTATCTTGACGATCAGCACCACATTGAGGCCTATGGTTATGAAAAGTACGACCAGGGTGAGGGTCGGATGATCGAGCACCCAATGCAGGCTGCCGCGATACAACGACAGCACCCAGTCAAAGAACTTTTCGTTGGCCCTGTAGATGCGGCCATGTTTTTCCGTGCGCTCATTCTTCAATAAGTAGGCGCACATCATGGGTGTGGTGGTCAGGGAGACGACCATGGATACGAGAATGGAGGTCGAAAGGGTAACGGCAAACTCGCGGAAGAGACGGCCAACGATTCCACCCATCATCAGAAGAGGGATGAAGACGGCAATGAGCGAAATGCTGATGGTGAAGACCGTGAAACCGATTTCCTGAGCGCCTTTCAGCGCTGCGGCAAAGGGACTCATCCCGCTTTCCAGGTGGCGTGCGACATTTTCCATCACCACGATGGCATCATCCACCACAAATCCCGTGGCAATGGTGATGGCCATCAGCGAAAGGATGTCAAGGGTATATCCAAACAGATACATCACGGCGAACGTGCCGACCAGCGAGACCGCTACCGCGATGCCGGGAATGAGCGTCGCGCGGGCATTGCGCAGGAACACAAACACCACGAGAATCACCAAGCCGATGGAAATAAGCACCGTTATCTCTGCATCAATGACCGAGGCGCGGATTGTGGTGGTGCGATCCAGAACGATAGTGGTGCCGATGCCGAGCGGAATGGTTGCCTGGATAACAGGTAGTTGCGCGCGAATGCGGTCGACCGTGGCAATGATGTTGGCACCGGGTTGGCGGAAGATGATGACCATTACCGCGCGCTTGCCGTTCAGGTAGCCGGCAGCTCGGACGTTGGCCACCGAATCCGTCACCTGAGCGACGTCGGATAAATGGACGGCCGCGCCGTTGCTATAACCGACGACTAGCGGCTTGTAGTCCTGGGCGGCTGAGATCTGATCATTGGCAACTATGTCCGCGGTCACAATGCCGTCGGATATCTGGCCTTTGGCCAGGTCAGCGTTTTGCAGGCTCAACACGGATTGCACATTCGCCAAGGTAAGTCCGTAGCTGGCCAACTGCGTGGGATTTGCGTCCACACGCACGGCCGGCAATGCGCCACCTCCGACCGACACCTGCCCCACGCCCTGGATCTGCGACAACTTTTGCTCGATGACGGTGGAGGCTTCGTCATACATTTTGGCGGGACCGAATTTGTCTGAGGTCAGGCCGAGAATCATGATTGGGGCATCGGCGGGATTGACCTTGCGATAGGTCGGATTACCCGGCAGGTTAGCGGGCAGATAGGTGCGCGCCGCATTGATGGCAGCCTCGACATCGCGCGCCGCACCATCAATGTCGCGGCTGAGGTCAAATTGAATGGTGACCGATGTGCTGCCCAGTGTGCTGGCCGAGGTCATCTCGGTCACGCCCGCAATATGACCGAACTGGCGCTCCAGAGGAGTGGCGACGGACGACGCCATAATGTCGGCGCTGGCCCCTGGCAAGCCTGCACTGACCGAAATAGTCGGAAAGTCGACCTCTGGCAGGGGCGACACCGGTAGCACCCCAAACGCAACAGCCCCGGCCAGGGCAATTGCCAGCGTGAGCAACGTAGTCGCCACGGGCCGCTGAATGAACGGTGCGGAGATATTCATGCAGGCCCCGCCAGTTCTACGCCTCCTGTTGCCGGCTTGTTTGATTTTTTCGTAACACGCTGCGCCAGATTGTCAAAGAAGATATAGATAACGGGTGTGGTGTAAAGCGTGAGCGCCTGGCTCAGCAGCAACCCGCCCACCATGGCGATGCCCAGCGGTCGGCGCAACTCGGAACCGAAACCAGTTCCCAAAGCCAGCGGTAGCCCCGCCAGCAGCGCGGCCATGGTGGTCATCATGATTGGGCGGAAGCGGAGCAGACAAGCCTCGTAAATCGCATCCGTCGCGTTCTTGCCATGCTTCCGCTCAGCTTCCAGCGCGAAGTCGACCATCATGATGCCGTTCTTTTTCACGATACCGATCAGCAGGACAATGCCGATGATCGCAACCATGTTCAAATCCTGACGAAAGAGAAGCAGTGCGAGCAAAGCACCAACGCCCGCTGAGGGCAGCGTGGACAGAATAGTGATGGGGTGGATGAAGCTTTCGTACAAAATACCCAGCACGATGTACACGGTGACCAGCGCGGCAAGAATGAGCAACGGCACATTGGCCAGCGACGCCGTGAATGATGCCGCAGTGCCTTGAAAACCGGCCTGCAGGCTGGGAGGCATGTGCGCGTCTTTCTGCACTTTGTCCACCGCGGTGATGGCCTCGCCCAACGCGGCATTGGGCGCCAGATTGAAAGATACGGTGATGGCTGGAAATTGACCCTGGTGGGTAATGGCCAGTGCCTCCGTCGTCTTTTCGAAGTGCGAGAAGGCGCTCAGCGGCACCGCATTGCTCATAGCCGAACTAGTGGCGCCTGCGGAATTTGCTCCCGTGCTTGACGGTGAGAATGGGCTCGGCGAAAGCGCGTTCGTTTGAGGAGCAAGGGTATTTGCCGATGGCGTGTAGAGTGCCGAAGTCGTCAGTGCATTGGACCCGGCGGAGCTTGATCCGGAAGACGCGAATGAGGAAGAGGCCCCGGCACCGGTTGCGCCGGCAGACGCATTGGACTGGATGTAGAGATGGTTCAGCTTGTTGGGGTCCAGTTGAAAATGCGGTTCACTCTCCAGCACAACGTGGTACTGATTCACCTGCGTATACATGGTGTTGATTTGCCGTTGGCCGAAGGCGTCATAAAGAGTGTTATCGACGGTAGAGACCGCAATGCCAAGTCGCGAGGCTGTGACCCGGTCGATCACCAGAGACACCGCCAGCCCTCCCAATTGCTGATCGGTGGCAACATCTTCCAGTTCGGGCAACTGCTTCAGCCGGCCGACGAAACGGTTGGTCCAGTCGTTCAGTTCATCTGCATCGGGATCTTCAAGCGTGAACTGGTATTGTGTTCGGCTCACCCGATCGTCCACCGAGATGTTCTGCACCGGCTGCATAAACAGCTGTATTCCCTGAACCTGGCTCACTCTGGAGTTGAGCCTGCGGATCAGGTTTGAGGCGCTGATCTTGCGCTGGTCGAGCGGCTTCAAATTGATCGATATCCGGCCGCTGTTGGTGGTGGTATTTGTTCCATCGGCACCGATAAACGACGAGAGGCTTTCCACTGCGGGGTCTGCCAGAATCGCCTTTGTCAGCTCCAGTTGCCTGGCTGCCATGGCCTTTGAGCCAATTGTCGCCGGCGCCTGCGATATGCCCTGGATGACGCCCGTGTCCTGCACCGGGAAAAATCCTTTAGGAATGATGATGTAAAGGAAAACCGTAAGCAGCAGGGTGGAGACTGCGACCAATAGTGTGATCCTCTGGTATTGAAGTACAAACTTCAGCGTCCGGCCATAGAAGGAGATCATCCCCTCGAAAGCGCGCTCCGAAGCTCGATAGATGCGTCCCTGCTGCTCTTTGGGCTTGTGGCGCAAGATTCGCGCACTCATCATGGGCGTGAGCGTAAGTGAGACCACGGCCGAAATGACGATAGTGACGGCCAGAGTCACGGCAAACTCGCGGAACAAGCGCCCCACCACGTCACCCATGAACAACAGCGGAATCAGTACGGCAATGAGCGAGACCGAGAGCGAGAGAATGGTGAAGCCAATCTGCTCCGCACCCTTAAGCGCCGCATCCATGGGTGCATCACCCGCCTCGATGTAGCGCGAGATGTTCTCGATCATCACAATGGCATCGTCCACCACAAAGCCGGTAGAGATGGTCAGCGCCATGAGCGACAGGTTGTCCAGGCTATATCCGAGGATGTACATCGCCGCGAAGGTGCCGACCAGCGACAGCGGCACAGCCACGCTCGGGATAATGGTGGCGTAGAGACTCCGCAAGAAAAGGAATATGACCATCACGACGAGGCCGACGGTCAACAGCAATTCGAATTCAACGTCGGCAACCGATGCTTTGATGGAGGTTGTGAGATCGGTAAGCGTGGTCACCTCAATGCCCGTGGGCAGATTGGCCTGGAGTTGGGGCAAGAGTTGCTTGATGCTGTTGACCACGCTGATGGTGTTGGCCCCGGGTTGGCGTTGCACGTTCAGGATGACCGCAGGGGTTTGATTCATCCACGCTGCCTGATTATTGTTCTCGACGCCATTCACGATGTTGGCCACATCGGGCAGCATCACCGGCGCGCCGTTCCGGTAGGCAACGACAACCTCCCGATAGTCGACGCTGGTGACCAGTTGATCGTTGGCGTCGATCTGGAAATCCTGTTGCGGACCATCGAAATTCCCTTTGGCGGCGTTCACACTGGCATTGGTCAGCGCCGTACGCAAGTCTTCCAGGTTGACGCCGTACGATGACAGCGCCGTGGGGTTGGCTTGAATCCGGACCGCGGGTTTTTGTCCGCCGCTGATGGTCACCAGGCCGACACCGTTGAGCTGCGAAATCTTCGGCGCAAGGCGGGTGTCCACAAGGTCCTCAACTTGAGAAAGCGGCATGGAACTTGAGGTGATGGCCAGGGTCAGCACAGGAGCATCGGCTGGATTCGTCTTACTGTAGATCGGCGGCGCGGGCAGAATGGATGGCAAGAGGCTCTGCGCCGCGTTGATAGCAGACTGCACCTCTTCCTCGGCTACATCAATGTTCAGCGTGAGGTTGAACTGCAGCACAATGACGGAAGTGCCTCCGGAACTGGTGGAGGTCATCTGGCTCAAACCCTGCATCTCGCCGAATTGGCGCTCGAGGGGGGCCGTCACCGTCGTCGCCATCACGGTCGGGCTTGCTCCTGGATAAAACGTGAGCACCTGGATGGTCGGATAATCGACTTGCGGTAATGCGGACACCGGCAGTTGGGTATAGCCGACGATACCGACCAGCAGGATTGCCGCCATCAGCAAACCGGTCGCCACTGGCCGCAAAATAAACGGACGAGACGGATTCACGGGGAGTTGTTCCCGTTCGCGCCGGCCGGGGCAGACTGGGTCGAAATCTTGTTCGAAACGACCACCGCGGTATTGTCCTGCAGCTTATCGAAGCCGCTGTTGGCGACAACGTCTCCAGGATTGATGCCGTCAACCTGGGTTACCCCGCCGTTGGTAACTCCGGTCTTTATGCTGCGGATATGGGCAACATTGTTTTGAATCACGTACACGAACGATGCCTGACCATTTTGTTGAATGGCTGAGGCCGCAACTAGCGTTACCCCCTGCAACGTATTCACCAGCAGCCGCGTGTTCACAAACTGGTTGGGGAAGAGAGCATCGTTCTTGTTATCGAAGACGGCTCGTGCTTTTACCGTCCCTGTCGTGGTGTCAATCTGGTTGTCAAGCGTCAACAGTTTCCCGCTGGCAATTGTCGTCTGTGCAGTGCGATCAAGGGCAGTGACGGTGAGCTCAGCCTTCCTGCGAAGTTGAACCTCAACCGGGCCAAGGCTGTCTTCCGGGATTGTGAAAATTACCGTGATGGGTTCCAACTGGGTGATGACGGCGAGGGTTACGGCTCCGGCAGACTGCACCACGTTGCCCGGATCCACCAGCCGTAACCCCACCCGTCCAGCGATGGGTGCGGTGATGTGGCAGTACTCAACCTGAACCTCGTCATATCGCACCGTTCCCTGGTCGTTTTTTACGGTGCCCTGGTTCTGCAGTACCAGCTTTTCCTGGTCATCCAAGATTTGCTTTGCGATGGCGTTGCGCGCCCACGTGGCACGATAGCGTTCAAGGTCCATCTGTGCTTGTGCGAGCACGTTCTCATCTCGCTCCAGCGCACCTTCGGCCTGCAACAGCGTGGCGCGATATGGACGCGAATCGATATCAAGCAGCGCATCGCCCTTACTTACTAGCTGACCCTCCGTATAGTGCACAGCGACGACCAAGCCATTCACCTGGCTGGTAATCGAATCGGTGTAGACAGGAGTGACGGTACCGATGGCGTCAAGGTAAACGCCGATAGCACCTTTCTTAGCCGTGGTGCTTGTAACCGTGATTTTCGGCGGTGGCGGGGTAACCTTTTTCGCGGCGGTGAGGTGGCGCCATACCAGCACGACTGCAAGCGCAAGGACGAGCAACAACAGAATCCCTATGCCCCACACTACTTTCCTATGTCGACGAGATTCCGAACCGTGAGCCGGGAGTTGATGGCCTCGCTCGATGAAAGCGTGCTCATTAGTGTCAACGGTCAAAAGGGATATCCTGTTTTTGGCTTAGAATCGCTCAAATTCCGTCGCGACTGGAAGGGTGTCGAATTCGCCGTCGCGACGCCCTCCTGCGGCCGATATTGCATTTCCTTCAGCGCGTTCCCCAACCGTTCCACACTGCGTTGCGAAAGAAAATGCGAGAAATTATGAATGGCTCGGGAACTTACTTCATCGCCAACTCAAGGTTCTATCTGTAGGCGACAGAGAGACTTGGAACCGCTCCGGTACACCTCGACAGGGCGTAGAGAAGATGGCCGCCGCAACGGTGGCGACGTAGCGAACACAAGGCAATGCTGCAGACCTTGCCCGAGAGTGCTGATGAAAGACCGGTCACCGTGTCATGGTACGGCTGGCAGCTCTGCTCCAACTGTTCATAATTGCTCACTTTTCACTAATGATGTCGAGATACTTTAGGCGGTGTGTGTTAAGCCGGGAACGAAAGACAGATCGCGTATAGGGTGAGGAGGATCGCTACTTCACCCGCTGACAGGGCGCTCTACCAGCCCTTCAACTGAGTGCAGGTTTTGCGGTCTATTGAGTGAAGATCAGAATTGACAGGGTTTCCGGTTTGATTCGTCGGTGGCTGCCCGACGAAGTAGTCCGCGCCAGATCACCAAGTGTGTTTGTGCGTGGAACCAGTCAATCCGCTCACACGCTCAGAACTGGAATCGGCACTGCGCAAAGGATTGCGTAGCCGTGGATCCGCAGATTACCGCCATAGGGATAGCACTCGGTGACCAGCAGATCCGCCTTTGTCTGTTTCGCAGCTTGGTTCAGCACCTTAGGAGCATCACCACTGCCGATGAATACGTCCGCCTTGATGTCTATGTTTTGCTGAAGCTCTGCGAGATGCTGAGATGCGTCGCCGACAAGCGCCTCTTTCCACTCTGTACTAACGTAGGTTCCACCCGGTCCCCACAGCTCCACCCCGGCCGTGACGTGGGCGAGCGTAAGACCTGCGCCAAATTCGGCGGCCATTTGCGCGGCCCACCTCACAGCCTCGGCACTACGCGGACCGAAATCGACCGCACACAGCACATTGCGGATGGCAAACTCCTGCACTGGCGATCTTTCCACGTGCGCACTGGTCCATACCGGGCACTCGGTCCCGCCTAATACTTTCGCCGTTACAGAGCCCAGCAGAAACTGATTGAAGGTGTAGCCATGGGACGGCATCATGATCAGGTCGGCTTTTTCCTGCTGAGCCGTTCGCACAATCAAGTGGGCTGGATCGCCTTTGACTCGCAGTCCTCGAATGGCGAGTCCATCAAGCTCCGGCCCGAGAGATTGGTCCAGGTTTTTCTCGGCTCCCTTAATGATTTGAGCTAACACGTCCCAACCAGCGAGTCGGGGACCGTCCTCTGGAACGCCGGCGGCATGGCTCTGCGCTGTAACGACGTGAAGCATCACGATCTCAGAATGGAAATGGCGGGCCAACGTCGCTGCCTGATGAACCGCGCCCAGCGAGGTATTCGGGAAATCAACCGGAAGAAGAATCTTGCTGACATTCAGCATGGCGCACCAGTCGTCTTATTGGCAGATGTCGTGATCTTCTTGTAGCCAACAGTCAAGAGACGGGATGGGATACATCCGGTGCGGGGTCGCTCCTTCTTGCGTGCAGGCCGCAATTCCAATTCTACCGGCGACTGGCGATATAGAGGGTGCGCTGTTAGCGATGTTCAACCAATTCTGCGGCCTCCGCCTCGGCTTTGGTCTTATGCACTGTCCCGTCCGGGTGGTTCGGCGGAGAATAGATCGTATACAGCTTCAACACCGCCGTCTTCGATGTATTGACCACGTTGTGGTAAGTTCCTGCCCGAACCACGACAGCATCTCCGTCGTGCACCGGGCGTTCCTCGGTCTCGTTAAAGACGAACTTGGCTTCACCCTGTTCGATGCAGAAGAACTGGTCTACTTTCGAATGTACTTCATCGCCAATGTCTTCGCCTGGCCGCAAGCACATCACGACAAGCTGGGAGTGTGGAGCCGTAAACAGCACTCGCCGGAAATACGTATTATCGATGGTCTGCTTTCCAATCGCACCAACATATTCATTCATACGTTCTGATCCCCTTGTATTTCTGCTTCTCATGAGCGTGTTCTCATGGCAATCCTCGCCACTAGACACACGGCGTTACCCGTTCAACCGCCGAAGGGCCGTGGGAAAGGGAACACGCCATTCCCCATAGGCCAACCTTCGCCGCAGCGAAAGGCGAACCTCATTCCCTGACAACCGAGCGCGGCACAAAATGTGCTCACGCTTAAGCCACACTCTTTTTCTTTTCTCCTTGCGCGGAGGCGGGCATCGCCAGTCCATCGCAGTGCTCGGCATGCAGTTTTGCAGCTACAACGTCGTGATGAATTGCATGTTGATTATGTCCGTGAGCCAAGTATGCGTGGTGCGCGGCCTTTTCGTGCTCATCGGCCTCGTCGTATTTTGCTGCCTCTTTGTAATGGTAGGCTGCCCGCTCATGATGACGAGCCGCATCACGGTAGTGTTCCCAAGTCTTTGACATAGAGATCTCCTCTGTTAGATGTCAGCAAAGTTTCTGGACTCAACCACGATGGTCGGATTCGCCACAACCGTCTTGGACGCCGGAAAACCAAAGAGTATTCTTTCGATTCAATACCATATTGGTCTGGTCAAAATTGAACAGAGGATCCCCGTGAGAATGCTTGGCATCTATTCACCGGCGGGTTAGGAACAATTCCTTATTGAGCTGCGTGTACCGGTAGTGACCCGCACGACGCCTCCGCGCAAGCTTGACGAGGCAAGAGCACTCCGGCAGCGAACTCGGATTACTCCCGGGCAAAAAGAAGAGGCGGAGCCGAAGCCCCGCCCGTCCGTTGCACCGCGACTACGCCTAGTGGCTCGCCGCTACCTTTTTTCTTCGGGCGCCGACCGCTGTGGCTGCGCCTGGGCCCGCTGCTCTGGCTGGGCTCGCTGTTGTGGCTGCGCCTGAGCCCGCTGCTGTGGCTGGGCATGCTGTTGTGGTTGCGCCTGAGCTCGCTGCTGTGGCTGGGCATGCTGTTGCGGTTGCGCCTGAGCCCGCTGCTGCTGCTGGGCACGCTGTTGCGGTTGTGCCTGAGCTCGCTGCTGCTGCTGGGCATGCTGTTGCGGTTGTGCCTGAGCTCGCTGCTGCTGCTGGGCATGCTGTTGTGGTTGCGCCTGTGTCCGCTGCTGTGGCTGGGCACGCTGTTGTGGTTGCGCCTGTGCCCGCTGCTGCTGCTGGGACCGTTGCTGAGGAGCGCTGCGAGCAGCATTTGCCGGAGCGATCGGTCTGCCTGCCGCGATGGGCTTCGTCGCGGCCGAAATTGCCGGACGCCCGTGATTGACGGAGGCAAACTGCCCACGGTTTTGTGCTGCCGCCTGCTGATGCTGCAACTGCGTGGTCATGGGAGCAATGCGCTGCCCACGCATGCCGGCAGTTTCGGCCGGCAGAGCGTGGCGAGTCACGCCTCCCGGCCCGTTGTAGCTGGCGCGGTTATTCGTGGTGTTGTTGACGGTGCGGTTATACACGTTCACGTTGGTGATGTTCACATTGTTGACGGAGCGGTTGTAGTTGAAACGATTTCCGTTCCAGTACCCGCCCTGATAGCCGAGGCCGCCGTAGCCGAATCCATAGTTAATGCCGCCGTAGTAGCCGACATATTGGCCCCAGGACCCGTAATTGTAGCGATACCCACCGCCAAAGAATCCCCAATATCCCGGCGTCCACAGGACGCCCACTTGAGGCGGCCACGCCCAAACGCCGGGCACCCAGTAGTAGCCCTGAGAAGCGTAGCTCCAATATCCGGGCGTCCACAGATAGCCATCGCCGGGGCAAGGAGGCTGCGAATATTCCGGCAGCGGTGGTGGGGGTTGTTGTGCCTGGAGCACTGGCTGGCCGTAACTGGCTTCCTGGTAGCCGGCGCTGGAATCGTTATTGGAATAATTCTGGTCCTGCGAGGCCTGCTGCACCGCTGGAGCTGACGAAGTCTGCTGCGCTGGCGCAGGCTGCTGATAGTTCTGCTGCGGTGCCTGACTGACTGGCTGCTGCTGACCGTTAGTACTGGCCGCCTGGGTCCCGTCGGTGGGGGCCAGGTTGTCGGTGGTCTGCGCTGGTTGACTCTGGGCACCGTTGTCCGCGATGTTGTTCTTACTGCATCCTGCAACGGCAAACGTCATTGCGACGGATGCTGCTGCCAAAACGATAAGACAAGATACTTTGTTCGACATATTCCTCCTGACGGAGATGCCGAAGGGACACTCCATATGTTCAACGCTCTCATAGCGGCCTCCTCCGGGTCTGAGCAAAAGCGGACACGTCCACGCAACATGCTTTTCGAAACTCTGCAGTCGCTATTTGAAACGGCAATGGATAGCTGCGGCCGGAACGACAAACTCAGGGCCGTTGTCGGAGCGAATGTGTTGCGGCAGAGGGTTTCGGCTGGACGGGGGTGGGGATCCCCCCATCCATCGTCGCTTCAAGCCGTCTTTCTGTCATCCACGTCTACGTACTCGGCATCAACTACCCCGTCGTCCCGCTTAGCCTGCCCGTCGCTTTCCGGAGGCCGATTGCCATTACCATTGGCACCGGGGCGCGCGCCGGTACCACCCTGAGGTTGGGCCGCCTTGTACATCTGCTCGGCCAGCTTATGCGAGGCTTGGGTCAGTCGTTCAGAGGCTTGGTCCATGGTTCGCTTATCGCTCGACTCCAATGCTCTCTTGGCGTCTGCGATGGCATTCTCGACCTCGCCACGTCCGGTGCCGCTGATCTTGTCTCCATGCTCAGACAGCATCTTTCCGACACTGTAAGTCAATGAGTCGAGCTGGTTCTTGGACTCAATCGCCTCACGTTGTGTCTCGTCCTCAGCGGCATGCGATTCAGCCTCCCTCGCCATGCGCTCAACTTCTTCTTTGCTGAGCCCGGAAGACGAAGTGATGGATATGCTCTGGTTTTTGCCAGTCGCCAGGTCCTTTGCGCTCACACTGAGGATGCCGTTCGCGTCTATGTCAAACGTGACTTCAATCTGGGGCACGCCTCGCGGTGCCGGCGGAATGCCGGTCAGCTGAAACTTGCCCAGCGTGCGATTCTGATTGGCCATTGGACGTTCGCCTTGCAACACATGAACCTCGACTAAGCTCTGGTTGTCGGCAGCGGTCGAGAAGGTTTGCGTCTTTCGTGAGGGAATGGTCGTATTGCGCTGGATCATCGGCGTGGCTACGCCACCGAGAGTCTCCATTGAAAGTGTTAGCGGAGTGACATCGAGCAAGAGCATCTCCTTCACTTCGCCCTTGAGCACGCCACCCTGAATTGCCGCACCAGCTGCGACCACCTCGTCCGGATTCACGCCCTTATTGCCTTCCTTTCCGAACAGTTCCTTCACGAGTCGCTGAATGCGAGGCATGCGAGTTTGCCCACCCACCAGCACGACTTCATCAATCTTGCTGGTGTCAACGTCTGCGTCCTTGACACATTGCTTGGAAGGCGGCACAGATCGCTGAATGAGCTCCTCGACCATTGATTCCAGCTTGGCGCGCGTCAGCTGTTTTACCAGATGCTTTGGCCCGGTGGCGTCAGCGGTGATAAATGGAAGATTAATCGAGGTCTCCATCGTCGTGGAAAGCTCGATCTTGGCGCGTTCGGCTGCATCGCGCAGCCGTTGGAGAGCCATCTCATTGCCTTTGGCACGCAGGTCAAGGCCCTCGGCTTTCTTGAACTCCTCAACGAGCCAGTCCACCATGTGCTGGTCGATGTTGTCGCCGCCCAGGTGCGTGTCGCCATTGGTCGCCTTTACCTCAATGAGGCCATCGCCGACCTCAAGGATCGAGATGTCGAAGGTGCCGCCACCGAAATCATAGACGGCGATGGTTTCGTCCTTTTTCTTGTCGAGGCCGTAGGCCAGCGCGGCCGCGGTGGGCTCGTTGATGATTCGCTTAACGTCCAGTCCGGCGATCTTGCCTGCGTCTTTGGTCGCTTGGCGCTGCGCGTCGTTAAAATAGGCCGGGACGGTAATGACTGCGTCGGTGACCTTCTCGCCCAGGTAATCCTCAGCCGACTTCTTGAGCTTTTGAAGGATCATGGCGGAGATTTCCGGAGGAGTATATCGCTTGCCTTCCGCCCAGATAACGACATGGTCAGCTTCCGGTTCCACTTTGAAGGGCACCGTCTTCAGTTCTTCTTTGATCTCATCGTAGCGACGCCCCATGAAGCGCTTAATTGAGAAGATGGTGTTCTCGGGATTGGTAATTGCCTGCCGCTTAGCGACCTGACCCACCAGCCTTTCGCCTGCCTTCGTGAAAGCCACCACCGATGGCGTCGTTCGACCACCTTCCTCATTCGGAATGATCTTAGGTTCACCACCCTCGACTACCGCAACTACCGAGTTCGTGGTGCCGAGATCGATTCCTATAGTTTTCCCCATTACCTCATCCTCCATTACTTATCAGGACTCCGAGCATACAATCCCCGCATGCCAGCTAAGATTGAACAGCTTTACATTGTCCGAGCGGTTTCTGTCGTCGACCTTCAGATTTATTAGGCTCAGGAGCTAGAGAAACCGTCGTCGCTGAAGAGGTGCCGCGCTTCGACTCACAATCACATGTGCGAAATGGTGAGCATGGGTCTCTTAGTACATGTCGCCCATACCACCGCGGCCACTGGAAGCCGCCGTTGCCGGCTTCTCTTCCGGAAGATCTGCAATCAGGGCTTCCGTGGTGAGCATCAGGGACGCGATCGATCCGGCGTTGGTCAAGGCCGTGCGCACGACCTTGGTAGGATCGAGCACTCCTGCCTTAACTAAGTCTTCGTACTTGCCGGTCAGCGCGTTGTAGCCGAAGTTATTGTCCTTCGATTCGCTGACCTTACCCAGGACGATGGCGCCTTCCTCGCCGGCGTTTTCGGCGATCTGGCGCAGCGGCTCTTGTAGAGCTCGCTTTACGATGTTCACCCCGATCTGCTCATCGCCTTCGAGTTTCAATTTATCCAAGGCTGGGATGCAGCGGGCTAAAGCCACGCCACCGCCGGGCACGATACCCTCTTCAACAGCTGCTCGGGTCGCGTGCATGGCGTCTTCCACGCGAGCTTTCTTTTCTTTCATCTCTGTTTCAGTTGCCGCCCCAACCTTAATGATGGCGACCCCACCAACCAGTTTCGCCAAACGCTCCTGCAACTTCTCGCGATCGTAGTCGCTGGTTGTCTTCTCGATCTGCCCACGAATCTCCTTCACACGGCTTTCAACATCGCCAGGCTTGCCTTTGCCTTCGATGATGGTGGTATTGTCCTTATCGACCGTGACCTTTTTGGCTTGTCCAAGATCATCGAGCTGCACATTCTCCAGCTTGATGCCCAGGTCTTCCGTGATCGCCTTTCCGCCAGTTAGCGTTGCGATGTCCTGCAACATGGCCTTACGGCGATCGCCGAATCCTGGTGCCTTCACCGCGGCAACCTTCAGGCTGCCACGCAACTTGTTGACAACCAAGGTCGCCAGGGCTTCTCCGTCGATGTCCTCCGCAATGATGAGCAGCGGCATTCCGCTCTTGGATATCTGTTCCAGCACCGGAAGAATGTCTTTCATGGAGCTGATCTTCTTTTCATTGATCAGGATGTAGGCATCTTCGAAGGCGACTTCCATGCGTTCGGGATCGGTAACGAAATACGGCGAAAGGTAGCCGCGGTCGAACTGCATGCCTTCCACAACTTCGAGCTGGGTCTCGAGCGTTTTGGACTCTTCGACCGTGATGACGCCATCCTTGCCCACCTTCTTCATCGCCTCTGCAATGATGTGGCCAATCGTGTCATCGTTATTGGCGGAGATACTGCCGACCTGGGCGATCATCTCACCGGTTACAGGTTTGGAGAGCTTGTCGAGTTCGCCGTTGGCACGCTCGCCGGTCTTTGAGTCGATGGCGCCGCAGACTACAGTGACGGCTCTCTCGATGCCGCGTTTCAGAGCCATTGGGTTGGCTCCGGCGGCAACTGTCTTGACACCCTCCCGGAAAATGGCCTGGGCCAAAACCGTGGCAGTAGTGGTTCCGTCACCAGCTACGTCGCTGGTCTTAGAGGCGACTTCACGCACCATCTGGGCGCCGATGTTCTCGAGAGGATCCTGCAGATCGATTTCTTTTGCGACGGTAACGCCGTCCTTGGTGATAAGCGGTGAGCCGAACTTCTTCTCAATTACCACGTTACGGCCCTTGGGGCCGAGCGTCACCTTCACAGCGTCTGCCATAATATTGACGCCGCGGAGGATCGCCTGCCGCGACCCTTCTCCCTGTTCAATTTGCTTTGCCATGACTGCGTTCTCCTAACCTGGTGAATGGACATCCCGACTGGACATCATTAATCGAACATCGTTTTGGCGGCACGCGCGGCGTGACCGTGGTGAAAGGCGCGGAGCGCCCCGCTGACGTTACTTCCTGTGGCCCACGGGTTCTTTCTTCGCCGCGCCAGTGACCACGCCAAGAACGTCTTCCTCTTTCATGATGAGGAAATCGCTTCCGTCAATCTGGATCTCGGTGCCCGAGTACTTGCCAAATAGAACGTGATCGCCTTCGTTGAGCGCGAGCGGGAAAAGTTTGCCTTCGTCATTGGTCCTACCGCTGCCAACCGAGACAACCTCGCCTTCCTGTGGCTTGTCTTTGGCAGAATCCGGGATGATGATTCCGCCCCGAGTGGTGCCAGCTTCTTCGATCCGTCGAATCAGAACACGATCGTGCAGCGGAATAAATTTTGTAGCCATGGTTGCAGACTCCTGTGTTATTTGAATCCGTTTTGATACGAGGCATTTATGAAGCCAGCGCTCGTCTGAGTCACTCAAGTTAAAGGGCCAACCGCCAAGGTATCTAGGTTAGGCCGGGTTCCATTCAAAACGGACAAAACCCGAATGACACTAACGGCGCTGGAGTCATCACTTCTTGGTGCGACTGCGTTTCTCGCGGGAAAGTCCCCCGACGGTCCCAGATTTGGCCTGCCTTCCTTCATTGCGAACACACCTCCACACTCTGGACTTCATATTGATCTGGCGCATCCTCCTCCCTCGCTACGATTTGCCAATGTGAATATTGGAAAGGTAGTGCATGAGCCCGAAGACGTTCAGCAGCCACAACACCACGGCGATTGTCACCACAGCATTCAAGATTGACTTTATAGAGGGTGCCATGGGGATGAATCGATCAATGAGCCACAGAAGAACCCCGACGACGACCAAGACCAGGACAACTTGAAGTAACGGCATGATGTGTTCCTTTCAACATTCCGATAGGGCTGTGTTTCTTGCTCTGCTGTGGTTTCAAAACACCTCTCGTCAATGAATCGCAGGCTGCGCGGGCGTTATCGATCCGCTCGCCAGACGTGATGGAAAAGCAATTGCAGGAGGATAGCTGGAGCCCCGTTGCGGACGCTCCCACGGGCCGATCTGCAGGTTAGGCTGGAGGGTATATGTCCGTTGCGCTCCGCAGTCACAGCAATGCTGTGAAGATATCCCCTCTCCGGCACAACGTACAGGCCACCCAACGTTGGCGTGGCGGCAAAATCCCACAAACCGCATCATTATGCCGAATGCTTTCGGTAGAGTTCCGTCGAGCGGATAATGCAGTGTCGCACTCAGATAGCCTCCTATTTAGGTTTACGTCCATCTTGCGAATTCACACCTCACAGCCAATTGTGCTTGGGAATGATATGCCGCGTCTGGTCAAGACTGACCATCCTCGGACACGGGCACACTATTCAACACCTTGCGCACAACGCCGGCCCGGCTCGTTAGTTGTGGTTGCGTGGCTCCAAGGGCAGCGCTGAGGTTGAGGCTCTGGCCCCTTACGAATTGCCTGCACCGCGTCGATGAAAGCCCGATTAATTGTGGCCAGCCAAGCTTAAGCGAAATAGGTTCCCCAATATTCCATTTGTTCGACCTCTTTAAGTAGCGAGTCTTTAAGCCTGGAGGCGACAGAGATAAATAGGAAGGAGCGCTGACAACCAACAATCCCCACCCGACTCCGCCCTGATGCGTTGGAAGTAGGTCCTGGCCAAGCGCCAGGAAAGAATTAGTAGGACTACGACAGTGAAGCCGGCGACTGTGATGCCTATCAACTTAGCATCCGCTTCAAAGCCGCGCGGATGTCTCGAGAACCGTACTATCGAATAGCTGTATGTTGCCGCGAGAAATCCGATTGCCGTGTACCGAAGAGTCCGGCCGACAACCACTGCTGAAGTGAATCTTCCCTGGGTCGATGCTGCACATTGTTGCGAGTAAGCATGGCCCCTTTTGATCAATTCTGAACAGTTTAGGGAAGGTCCAGCATGAATAATTGAAACGAGCAGTCGCCCCGAATTGTGCTGCGATGAGGTACTCGGGTTTCGCCGAGTTGCTCTGACAATCATGAATGCACTCCTCATTTACCCGGAATGGCCTGACACCTACTGGAGTTTCACGCACGCTCTGCCCTTTCAAGGCAAGCGTTCCGCATACCCACCGTTGGGTCTACTCACGATTGCTGCTCTGCTGCCTGCCCGCTGGGCCAAGCGCCTTGTTGACACGAACGTCCGCGCCCTGACCGATTCTGACCTGGAGTGGGCTGATGTCGCGCTGGTCAGCGCCATGTTGGTGCAGAAGGAAAGCCTTCTCGACATTCTGGCTCGATGCCGTTCTCATGGCCTACGTAGCGTTGTGGGTGGGCCGATTGCCAGCGGTTTTGGTGAACTGTGTCGCTACGCCGATCACGTTGTGTTCGGCGAGGCTGAGGAACTGATCGCACCACTTGCCGAAGATCTCGAACAAGGCAAAGCAAAGCTACAATATAGCGCCGGAGAGATGCCGTCTCTGGACCGCAGCCCGTTGCCCGAACTAAGTTTGATCAACACCAAGCATTACAGCTCGATGGCCGTCCAGTACTCACGCGGGTGCCCCTTTAACTGCGAGTTCTGCGACATCATTGAGATATACGGTCGCAAGCCCAGGACAAAGTCCGTGGCGCAAGTACTTGCTGAACTGGAGCAACTGTATCGCCACAAGTGGAGAGGATCAGTGTTTCTTGTGGACGACAACTTCATCGGAAACAAGAAAGAGGTTAAGCAGCTACTACCCGCAATGGCCGAGTGGAACGAGCGACACCGGTGGCCATTTTCCTTCTTCACAGAGGCATCCGTGAACCTGGCAGACGACCCTGAGCTTCTCGGCATGATGAAAGATGCAGCGTTCATCCGAGTGTTCCTGGGTATTGAGACTCCGGTAGAGGCCAGCCTGCGAGAAGCCCACAAGTTCCAGAATACGTACCGCAGTTTGCTCGACAGCGTGCACTGCATTCAACAGCACGGTATCGAAGTTATGGCTGGATTCATCGTAGGCTTCGACAGTGATCCGCAAGATGTGTTCGACAGGCAGGTTGCGTTCATTCAGGAGAGCGCCATTCCGATCGCGATGGTGGGCCTTCTCCAGGCGCTTCCAGGCACACAGCTGTACCGCCGGTTAGGACGCGAGGGACGCCTCGTCGGCGACGCAAACGGAAACAACATCGATTGCAACCTGAGTTTCATTCCGACGATGTCTGCGCAATGCTTGCTGGATGGGTATCGGTCGATATTGAAGCGCATTTACGCCCCGGACGCCTACTACGACCGGGTTCGTCGGTTTCTCGATCGCTATCACCCGGCAAGTCGCATGAGGCGGTCGCTCTCGGATTACCTCGCTTTGTGCCGTTCCATCGTAAAGCAAGGCATGCTTGGCGACGCACGTGCGAGTTACTGGAGGTTTCTCATCGATGCCGCCACCCGGTATCGCCATGCCTTCGGCCCAGCAGTCACCCTTGCCATCATGGGGCACCACTTCTCCGCGATGACCAAGGAAGTCTGCCAGACGGACTAGCGGTCAGCGCCATGTACCTTCCTCTAGAGTAGAGTACTCAGACTAAACCTCCGCCCTAACTCTCCGTCTGCGTTGTTGTCCATTTCGGGATGAAGTCGAGGACCATTCCAGTGATGGTCAATTCTGCTCAGACCCCAGAAAAGCACGAGATTACAAAAAGCATAGCCCCTCAAAGCGGCAATCCAAGCTTACAAGGGCCAAGGAAGGAATATGAAAACCAGCACGAAAGACCAGATCAAGGGTAGCTTTCATGAAGTGAAAGGAACAATCAAGGAGGAAGTCGGCAAGGCCACGGGTAATCGCAATTTGAGAACCGAAGGCAAAGCCGAAAAGAAGGTGGGGAAAGTCCAACAGCAGGTCGGCCATGCCAAAGAAGCCGTAGCAAAGCTGCGGGGAAAGTTGGCCCAGTTGAAAACTGGATAGGTGATCGAGACGCCCAGCTCTTCAATTCGAGCGAAAAACGCCTCGCGCGGCTTCTGCTGCTGCTGGCCCACTTCGGCCAGGAATCGAAGCCAATACCTGTTGTTGCCAAGATAAGTCAGGAGACTCTTGCCGAGATGATCGGACCACTCGTTCGCGTGTCAGCTTCTTCATGAATCGCTTTCGGAAGCTGGGCTTCTTCGACTACAACGGCGGCATACACGTCCACAGTTCACTGGTCGGCGTAGTGCGTCATGGGTAGTGGCCGCTGTCGTCGTTCATCTCTGCGCTGCCTGGGGACCAGGGCCTCGCTCCTGGTTCTCTTTTGCTCTTTCGCACGGACCCGGTGCTGCGAAAGGCTGCGTTATCTGCTCCCCCCGTTGACTGCTCCTTTGAAATAGCTTGTTTTGAAGTCCGAACTGTCTCTGCTTCTTTGGCGTTTGCCCGCCCGGATATCTCCCGATTTTCACCTGTGTCTGCGATAACCTGAGCCTCCCCTTTCAAGGGGCGCTATTCCACGTCTGAACCACCTCACTCTTAAGCTGGGGTAGCTCCGATATGCTCGCAGATGGAAGCGTTGACAAAGTGCTCACCTGACTGGCGCCGGTAACCTCGTAATCCTCGTAGGCGATCGTCAATTCGGCGCGACCTCCAAACCGGAGGGCAGTGACGCTTTGGTTGTATGCCGGAAGCCAGAAGTCGCCCACCTTCATGTACCGCTGCACAATTTCTGTTTTCTTGGTCCAGAAGGAAGGATTTTTCGCGGGTTCTGCCTCCAACCGCACTACGGCAAAGTCCTGCCCATCCACCCAGATTCGGCCACGATAAAGAAACTTGCCTTCTGTCCGAGGCTCCACCCTAAGCACGTATGTAGTGCCGGACGCCCCACTCTCGTATCCGATCAGCGTGAAGTGATAATTATCGTCCGTCAGAGCGGAGTGCCGCTGCGCTTCCTCATCCGTAGCTTCCATTTCCGCTTCCAGCAGTTTCTTCAATACCCTATCGATGATGAGGCTGGACCCAGACGACGACTCAACGGTGAATTCCTTCTTCCCCGATAAATACCTAACATTCACGACCATTGCTGCGGTACGAGTACCAGGAAACCCGTGGTATTCAACTCGATAAGTTCTACTGCCCCGATATGAGTGAAGCGCCTGGATGCGATGAAGATTCATCTGGACGAGGTTTTGTACTACTTGCTCGGCCGTTAGCGGAGCACGGTTAGGAGCGGTTGTAATATCTGGCTGCTGAGCACTTGTGGACTGCCGCAGCGCAGCCGGCATGAGGAGCAACAAAACGACGAGCCCAGAACGAAAGTGGAAGATGTTTGCAAGCGGCGTCATCACTCTCCGGTCAGTGTCGTGTCGTTTCATGGCAAGGCCTTCATCCGGCATGATGTTGCAGCAATCAATCGACAGGGCGAATTCGCGAAGTGTCTTGCTTCTTGTCGCCATCCGCTAAATCCATTGCCAATTTAATTGTCGATCGGCCGAGCCCAACAGCGCTGGCCAAGATTGCTCACTGAGCAATCCCAGACTAAGCAGTACGATTGCATCATATCCCTTTGCCCGCCCTGCCTTGTAGAGTTCTGTATCAATGGCGAATTGTGCTTCGGCTAAATGCACGGGATTGGTTGTGAAGTGCAGATTTGCCCAGCAATATCGTTTCTATTGTGGCTTCGTCGCCAACGACCGGATTGCGGATGGTGACGTGCTCCGGAGTTGTCGTTCGGTCTGCCATTAGAACTGAGCCTCACGGTACGTAGACGACAGGACTTGCCCCGTTGGAGTATGAATGAGGTTCTTGGGGGAGGAACATGCCACCGATCCTTGCGATTGATGCGCTGAAAACGTTGTGGGTGAGGTTCGAGAAATGCTTAGGAACTAGGCTTTGGGCGGTCAGGCGTCTGTGGGCAGGCACGAGTTTATGCTAGTTTGCGGCACCACGGAAGGTTGAGCGAATACGCTATGGCGCTGTCGGCTTTGGCATGGACGGCAACTACTAATATGACAGCACTGGTGTTCGAGTCACGGTCACTAGCCTGGGAAAAACTGACGATAAATTAGGAACCTTCTATGGTACGAGGGGGGTGATTTCCAGACTTGATCTTCGGCGCGAGCCCAGAACCCAAGGTGCGGCGCTCGCGATCGTGACCTGCCTCCCATTTTTTGGCACTACGGGTCCTTGCAGGTCCCCAGGCGCACGCAGAAACCATAGCCGCCCGGGAAGCTGGCCCTCTGGCCTGACCGACAGTCAGTCAGCTTGAGCTAACGGGAGCCCTACCGTGTAGAGAGTGGATTCCACACCAAAGAGTTTTATCGACTTCTTTATACCTCATACCTCCGAGCGGCCTGGACAATACGTCGCAGTCAATTCGCTACTGGCGAGGGTGTTCTTCAGCCGTAGCTTTGGGCGCTTCTTTCGCAGGAGAAGCAGGCTGCGCATGGGCCGCTGCTGCCGGTTTAGGAGCAGGCTGCGCATGGGCCGTCGCTGCCGGTTTAGGAGCAGGCTGCGCATGGGCCGTCGCTGCCGGTTTAGGAGCAGGCTGCGCATGGGCTACAGTCGGCTTTTTAGACTCAGCGGCCGGACTAGCCACCTTCGGCTTTGCTACCTTATTCTCATTCGCGCGAGTTGCAGCTGCTTTATTCTCGGCAGCGTTGCTCTCAGCGGCCTTGCTCTCAGCAGCCTTATTCTCGGTCGCCTTGCTCTCGGCGGCCTTGCTCTCAGCTGCTTTATTCTCGGTCGCCTTACTCTCGGCGGCCTTGCTCTCAGCTGCTTTATTCTCGGTCGCCTTACTCTCGGCAGCCTTGCTCTCAGCTGCTTTATTCTCGGTCGCCTTACTCTCGGCAGCCTTGCTCTCAGCAGCCTTGCTCTCAGCAGCCTTATTCTCGGTCGCCTTGCTCTCAGCAGCCTTGCTCTCAGCAGCCTTGCTCTCAGCCGCTTTATTCTCGGTCGCCTTACTCTCGGCAGCCTTGCTCTCAGCTGCTTTATTCTCTGTGGCAGGAGCGTTGTAAGGTGCTCCGGCTTGTTTGGCCGCTACTACTCCCTTACCGCTAAACTCCCCAGGCTTCGCGGTTGCAGCGATAGCCGGCTTGCCTTGGTTTACGGACGCCAGGAGTTCGTGGTTGGTACTGGCAGCCTTCACGTGCTGGGTTTGCAGCGAGGTTGGCGGCGTGTGTTGCTGGTGCGCCGCTGTCTCTTCTGCTGCCGTCGGGCGGGCCGAAATTCCACCAGTGCCGCCGTTGTAGCTGACGCGGTTCACCGTGGTGTTGTTGATCACCGTCGTGTTGTAAACGTTGTGAATATTGGTGACGTTCACGTTGTTCACCGAACGGTTGTAGTAAAGCTCTCCGTTCTGCCAACGTCCGCCTTGATAGCCGACACCGCCATAGCCAAAGCCGTAGTTAACGCCACCGTAGAAGCCGACCTGCTGACCCCAGTAGCCTTCATTCCAAGCGAAGGCGTTGCCGCCCCAACCCCAATAACCAGGAGTCCAGAGCAAGCCAACGGCGGGCGGTTGGACCCACGTGCCCGGCACCCAGAAGTAGCCTTCATCCCCGTAAGCCCAGTAGCCGGGCGTCCACAAATAACCGGCCTCGGGGACCATGGGTTGCTCGTACACAGGTAGCGCGGGCGGAGCGATAGCGACTGACACCTGGAACTGCGCGAGCGCAACGGCCGGTATGGCCAGTATCAGAACTGCTAACAGCAATAAACGAGTTGTGTACATTTTGAACCACCTTGCCACATCATCCTTATCCTTCGATTGCCCGGTCTATACCACTAACTGCTGCGGGCTGCGTGGATTGAAGAGCGACGTGTCGCTACCAGCATTTCACCGATGCACTGCCACGTCTGTGCACTTTGGATCACTTTTCGAAGGGTGCGGATTCCGATGCTGCACGAACCCGCGCCCGCAAGAGAAGGTCTAGGTATCGCTTTCCGCAACTAACACTGAGTTTCCGGGTTCAGACCAGAGTAGCGTTTCTTCGGCCGACGGACCGGGCTTGCTTTGACGCCTGACCGATCGGAGCAGGAAAAACTACGATTTATGTTGTCCGCGGCGGAAAGGCAGCCTACCGCGGCTTGGAATATAGGCAGCCTTCAGGCGGACCTATGTTGGCCAGTGAGGCTGAACGATGAGACGTCAAACGACCCAGTCCGCACGGGAGACCGCCAGGTTTCCGCGCCCGCGGCTTCACTCAATCCTGCATAACGATGCCCGCGGAGGTGTGAGACCTGCCCTGAGACGTACTGTCGCGCTGGCGATGGCATTACTTCTGCTGCCGGTGTGGCAGGGGGAATTGTTGGCGCAGCAGACGTCCCCGCCGCACCTCGGACAAGCGCAGCGAGATTACAGCGGACAGCTTCAGTCGGACGAGCCAGGTTATGGAGGACAGCCCTACCAGTCTGTTGACGCGTATCCGCAGCAGGGTAATGGCCAGGTGGTTCAGCCTCTGAATGCGGTGCGCCTGCAGCAACTGGTAGCGCCAATCGCGCTCTATCCGGACGGGCTGGTCGCTCTGGTGCTTACCGCGTCCACTTATCCCGCGCAGGTCACGGACGCCGATCATTGGCGGCAGATGCAGGGCGACGCGTCTTCCGCGCAGATTGCAGCCGGAGCGGACGCCCAGAACTGGGATCCGAGTGTGAAGGCACTGACGGCGTTTCCGCAGGTGTTGGCGCAGATGGACGGGAATCTGCCGTGGACAACCGACTTGGGCAATGCCTACTACAGCCAGCTGTCGGACATACTGGAGGCCGTGCAGGTAATGCGGGCGCGCGCGCAAGCGGCCGGAAATCTGCAAACCACTGCCTACGAGGCAGTGAACTACGTTGCGGGCAACATACAACTGGCCCCCGTAGATCCGCAGATGGTATATGTGCCAGCCTATAACCCGTGGAGTGTCTACGGACAGTCGGTATCCCCTTACCCGGGATTTTCGCTCATTGGCGCGCTCGGCTCATTTTTCGGCTCTTCCCCGGTAAGTTATGGCCTGGGCATCGCGATGACCGCCTTCACCCACACGCCTTGGGGTTGGCTGGCATGGGGATTGAGCTGGCTGGCGCAAGCCGTGCTGTTCCATAACTCGAACTACAATTCGCAGAGCTCCACGGTGGCCGATTGGGGCTTCCCTGGCGGCGGACCACGCGCAGGTTCGCAATCGGAAGCGATGGCCGGACCGTCCAACAACTATGGCGGGTACGGCGGCGGATACAACACCGTAGGGGGGCAGGGATTCGTCCATCGCCCACCGAATAGCTATAGTTACTCAAACGGTGGATATAACACGAGTCACGCACAGACATATGTCCATCGGCCGCCGAACAGCTATGGCCGGCCCAGTGGTGGATACAACGCGGCACCGGGACATGCATTTGTTCATCGGCCACCGAATAGCTATACGGGGAACCGGCCGGTGGAAGGTTCTAGCCGCGGTTACCAGTCCTCTGGGTTTGGCTACGCCCGAGGGCCACTGCAGGCTTACAACCACACATCGTCAACGGTAAGTAGGCCGCCGCTTGAAAGTCGCTCATCCACGGCAAGGCTTCCACGCTCGAACCTCGGGCAGCGGTCTTCCTCGGAATTTGGGAGCAGAGGCTTTGCAGAGTCTTCGGGCAAGCAGGCCCGTTCCGGCGGATTCCATCCATTTGGCGGCGGCCACGGGTCTGAAAGTTTCCATGGCGGCGGCCACGCTCCGAGGAACTTCAACGGCGGGAAGCATTTTAGCGGTGGGCACTCGGGCGGAGGCGGTCATTCGGGTGGCCACTCTAGCGGCAAACATCACCATTGACGCGGCAGCGTTCTGTCCGGCATTCGCCAGCTATCCCAGAGTCCAGCGAAAGGCGAAGGGTGCCCGCTGCATCATGTCGAAACAGAACGGCTGTTTGCTTTTCTCGGTCTTCTGCCGCAAGCCCCGCCGATGTGCCCTTGACTACCAAGGAGACCGGTTGTGCCATAGAGGTTTCCATCGTGATCTATGATCACGCCGCGCTCACAGAAGCCTTGATGAGGCCGTAGACAGGCTTTATCGTCGGGCGGCCTTTGTTGGCGACCGTGACAGGGTCGAGCACCTTTTCGGGAGGTATGAACGGTTGGTGATACCACTCATTGCGGGCTCGGCCCCACCTGACGATGTGCGCCAGTGCCCAGCGGCTCATCGACTTCACCCAGTTGTCACCGGGTAGCGGGTCACCGCAAGTAGTCCCCCTTGGGTACGCTGGTTTGCGCTGGGATGGGGTATTCTACGTTTCCGCCCCGTTGTATCTCGACTCGAATGTGTACCTCGGCGCGATCAACAGCGGACCGGGCTTCTACACCGGGCCCGAAGCCATGTTGGCGGCCTTCGGCGGCGGATTCAATGTGCTATCAGAACTACGGTGCGCCGGTGGCCGACGGTGTGACTGACAACCATATCTGTCAATCCTCTATCTCCTCCTGGCAGAGTCCAGCTTTCCACGTCGATACTGCCATGATCTCCGACGGCTGGAACGCCAGCGGAGACTTCATCACCGTTACCGCCTACATGAAGGGCGTACAAGTAGGAAAGTCGTTCCGCTACAAACTGACCACAACAGCTAAGACGCTGGACTTCTCCGGCAACGGCTGGGGAGACTATAGCGAACTGGTGATTCATCCCAGCCCTGGGGGCTCATTCGTGATCTATACCCTCCAGGTCAACTAGAACCCGCCGGGTTCGCCACTCATTCGCGGGTTTTTCGAATGAGTGGGAAACTGCCCGTGCTGCTTGATGATGTCCGAGGTCTTTTGCCATATCCGTAGCGACTTGGAGGTTGTTGCTACTTTTCTTCTACTGGTCGCAGGGCTGAAACGGGCGTAAGCAGCTGTCCGATTTTCTTCAACAGCAGCACCGGATCTTCTCCGTTTGTAACAACGCAGTCCGCGCAGGTGACAGTCCCCTCGGGAACGGGAGTAGCTGAAACCGCGATGACGGGGATCTTCTGTTTGCACCGCTTGATTTTGTGAGCGACGATTTTACCGATCGTGCCGTGCATTGCATAATCGACAAGGACAAGGTGCACAGGATAGGACTCCAACATACTCAAAGCCTGCTCGCCGTCGGTAGCACTCAATACTCCGTATCCCGCGCGCTGCAAAACCTTGTAACGCGCATACAGGATTGCCGAATTCTCATCGACGGAAAGAATGACCGGAATGCGATTCGTGGACGCCGTGTCTGCAACGTCGGACTGGTCTTTTCGCAGGTCGGAACTCTGCTCCTGAACGAACAACTCGCCTCGGGCTACTCGGCGCATCGCATCCACAATGACGGGTCCACTCATCGAACGATAGATAATTCCTTGCGCTCGCAACCAACGCACATAGGCGACCCGGTCGTTCTCCTCAGCGAGTACGAGCAGGGCAGTCTTGCTCCGCTTCAACATCGGCTGGATCTTTGAAAACGCTGGCAGAAAACTCGTCGAGAGGACTAATACGCGAGGTGTTGAACTTTTCAATACGCTCAGCAACTGTTCGGGAGACTGCGCCTGACCTACGATGCAAACGTCGTCTGCGAGCGCCACTACCTCCGCCATTCCAACCCGAAAAAGCTCTTGATGGTCAGCGATGATGACGTCGATCATGCTTGCACCTTCCAGTCCTGCCAAACTGCTGAATCAGGTTCGAGCTGCTTAACATAATCGTGGTCTTTTCGAAAAGATGGTCAAAATTGAACACCATCCTGCTTTAGTGTCAGCAGAGACAATTGGAGGCGCGAATACACGACGTCGAATGGGGGTGGTTATTCGTGGAGCTGCGGCGAACCAAGCACCCGACTATCCGGCACAACTGCTTGATTTGCCTATATCTTCAGTAAGAGGCGGTTCGGTGCCTCGCCTGAAAACCGCAGCACCCTCATTCATGCAGATTCCTGCAGAAAGATATTCAGAAGGGTGTTGTGAACCCGAATCTCGCCGTTATATTCGATGAACCCGAGTTTCCTGAAACGGTTCATGAAGAAGCTTACTCGAGACCGGGTGGTGCCAATCATCTCCGCTAAGATTTCCTGGCTGATCTTGGGAACCACCGTCTCGGGCTTGCTTTCCTTGCCGAACTGGGCAAGCAACAACAGAATTCTCGCCAGCCGCTTTTCACTGGAATTGAAAAGCTGATCAACCAGGTCCGCTTGGACCCGAGCGTTGCGGGTAAGCAGAAAAGAAACGAACACATCCGACAGCGCGTGTTCTTGGTGAAGTACGCGGACCATGTCCGCCTTACTAATCCTGAGCAGTGCACACTCCGTCATCGCGGTGGCAGTCGCGAGTCGAACAGGATGAGCGAAGACCATGCAGTCCTCTCCCAAAAATTCTCCGGCGCCCACCAAGGCAATCGTCGCTTCTTTTCCGTTCGCGGAGGTGACAGTTACTCTCAGCTGGCCCTTCTGCACATGGAAAATCGTGTCGGCAGCGTCGCCTTGCACGTAGGCCGTCTCATTCTTCTTCAGGTTGAGGACCTGCTTTCCAACCCCAGCTCTCGTGAGAAAGGCCTCGGGATCGAAAACCGTGTCGCCATTTCTTGGTGGCGACTTGGGTGTTTGAAGCCGGGAAGGCTTTGAAATCTCGCCTGTGGCAGGTTTTGCGGATCGCACCGAATCAACCAATGGAACCCGTTCGGCGCGACCGGCCCGGCGACGGATTGGAATGCCCCTAGCGCTCATCTGATACCTCCGAAGGGGCAGCGCTTACACTTCTACTGAGACCCCGGAGGCGCTGAAACAGAATGGGATTCCCGTGGTTATGATGACCCGGCCATAACCACGGGCACCCATCACTTCCCCCTGTTCCACTAATATCACATGTCAATTTTGGATGGTCTGTCTGTCGGGCATCCTACATACGCAGAAGATTGTTTGTTCCCACGCCCGATTTCGGGGCGAAGTGGCGGAACCGCTGAAGCGTGTCGCCTTTGCATGCGTTGCGATGCTTTGCGCAATGGTAAGGCCAATGTAGGATACCCTACCGAAGCGGCTGTGTTTGGGCGAGACTCTGTATAATCCTCCAGCGGAGCGAATAGGCAGGGTTCTTGTGTCGTAGACCACAAGGGCTAGTTCACTCCCGCATCTGGAATGGTTTTCGGTTCCGGCTTATGGCACGCAAAGACCCCCAAGTCGCGCAGTCCGGCGAGCGGACGAATATCGATGGAAAACCAGTCAGCAACATAATACTTCTATCGATCTCCGATAGCGACTATAGCTTACTTCGTTCTCATCTCGAATATGTCACGTTGCCAAACCATCTAGTCCTTCACGAGGCGGGTGAAACACTAGAATTTGTGTATTTCCCGAATCGCGGTTTGATTTCTCTTGTAGTCGTAATGAAAGACGGGAAGACGGCCGAAGCTGGCATAGTTGGGAAGGAGGGCTTTATAGGAACACTGGCAGCTGTTGGCCTTAGCAGGAGCCCGCTCCAAGCGGTGGTACAAATCACAGGGGATGGGTTTCGGGTAGAGATCGGGGCTTTGCAAAACACTTTCGAGTCTGCTCCCCACCTTCAATTGATGTTGTGCCGCTATGCCGCAATTCAGGGTATGCAGGTTGCGCAAACAGCTGCCTGTAATCGGCTGCACGATATTGAGCAGCGCCTTGCGCGGTGGTTGCTAATGACGCAGGACAGAGTGGATTCAGCGTCGCTGCCCGTCACTCATGATTTTCTCGCAACGATGCTAGGGACAGATAGACCCACCGTGAGCTTGGCAGCTGGCGTTTTGCAGAGGAATGGGCTCATCGAGTATACCCGTGGTGCAGTGACGATCGTGAACCGCAATAAACTTGAAGACTCCGCCTGCGAGTGCTACGGGGTTGTCCAACACTACAATGGCGACCTTGGCTTGAGATAAGTCCGGAACGGAAGATTCGCCCCTCCGCGCTATCGGCACGGTTCTAGCCGGAATTGAGATGTCTTTGAACCGGGCGCTCACAGAAGCGTTGCGAAACCTCGGGGAAGGCAGATACGAATCAGAAGAAATCGCGTTTAAGTTAGAGGATGCTGTCCTCCAGCACCTTCTTAGCAGCGAGGAAGAACCCCTCCCATTTCGCCTCTGTGGAAAACGCCTCGTCGGTAAATCACGAGCCGGGGAAATTTACGATCGTTTGAATAGGTCAGTGATCGCAATCACAAGATAGAGTGATAACGCCGGGCTCTATGCAACAGCCAACAACAGTCACTTCGGCCACGACGGTGGGGTCCCAGTCTGCCCACCGTATCGGGTATGGAATGGGCATTGCCCCAGCGTGGCACGCGGCACCGTTCGAGCGCCCATAGTGGTCCAATGTGATCAGACATCCTTGCTTAACCACTTCTATGATGTTGCTTAGTGAAGAAGCTAGACGACCTTGACAAAGGCCAGTCCAGCCTTCTCTCACAAGTGAGGTACAACGTGGAAACCGTATTGATTATTCTCGTAGTGCTGTTTTTGCTCGGTGGCGGCGGGTGGGGATACTCTCGTTGGCGCGCCTAGCGGTAATCACAAGATGAACGCTTGAATATGCTGCTTGATGGTATTCACGCTCTACAGAGGGAAGATCGACTCCGGTCATAGGTGCGCGAGCTCTCTTTCAGGTTTCCTGAACTAAGTCAGCCCATTTGAGGTGTTCTCTCCTTAGGCTGTCAGCAAAGCTGGATGCCCATGCGAAGAAACGCGATCATGGATGAAGTTCGACAACTCTACGGCGTGAGTGACCGCCTTGACGCTCTGGCGGAACAACATCCTCTCGTTTCGGATGCACTCGTCACTATCTCAGGTACCGTTCGCAACACGGCAACGCTGCTGGAGGTGCTGGTCGAAATCAAAATAGCGCCGCTCTCCGGAATAGATCCAGCTAATGCCTGATTCGCTCGTTGCTGTCGTCTTAATGCTGCGCCTTGGGATTACAACAGAAGGACCATCATTCTTTTGGTAATGCCTTTTCATGAGGTCGAGCCGGGAAATCGATCCAGAGTCAAGAGGGGACGGAGGGGTGGCTGACAAGACCGGATGGAAAGGCCGTGGTTAACAGTTGCGGGACTCGAGTTGGGGCATACGGCACCCTGTGCCGCGCCCTGGGCCCGGCCAAAGAGAATAATGATGCGCTGGAACCCTCGAAAGGGTATATCGTGTCGGGCTGTTGGGACCTAAAACCGAAATTCCGAATTACTGGTGTGAAGAATCGCCACAATCTCGGTCGATAAGGAGGGCAATGAACAAGAAAACGAACATCAAATGGCAAAGCGAACCGGAGAAACATGACTATACTGCGGCCACCTTATATCTGAGTCTGACTATAGGGCCACAGGCGGCAAAGAATGTTGCCAAGAAATTGGAACGCGCTGCGATGACAGAATTCGCTGCAAAAGATATTTTTAGGGCTTCCACGCCATCGATGCTGGGGATCAGTAATTCTCACGTTGAAAAAGATCGATCAAAAGTTATTCGGAACGAAAGACTATCGCCTCTTTTGCTGTTCAGGGACCAACGCAGCGGCAAGCTGGTTATCGCCGACGGCTATCACCGCCTATGCGCGGTCTACACATTTGATGAGGATGCCATGGTCCCCTGCAAGATTGTCTGACCGGATTGTGATCATCCAACGGTAAATTTCAAAACGTAGATTCGAGTTAAAGGATAACGACGCTTTATCGCTTTCTCGATTTGCGCATTCCGGTATTGAACATTAACCTAGTCGGCTAAGACCGCGAAGAAGGAACATTCTTCAGGTAACTGAGCGTGCTGAAGTGTCACGTTGCCAGGACCGGCAATGTTGTCGCTGGGGAAACGGCCCCTTTTGATCTGCCGTCCTTCTTGTCTTGTGATTCGACATCGCCAGTCAGCGTGATGACACCCTTCTCGCGATCTTGCGAAACGCTCACAACACCGAGGTTGTTGCTAGTAAGGGCGCTGTTGATTGCGTCTTTAACGTCGGCGTGCTAGGGGGAGTTGCAACCCACGAACTAGAAACACAGAGCAAAGTCGCGGTGGTAAGTGCGCCCATATAAACCGAATAGTCAAACTTTGGTTTGCTCATCGTAAATCTTCTTATTTCTGAAAAGTGTTTTGCAGTCGCTATGCGTAGATGACGGAGAGACAGGCCGCGACTTTCCTCGCGGGTTCATTTCTCATGAGCCTATCCTGTTATTAACTCTTTCAGCTTTCCCTTCAGCCTTCAGCTTAGCGACAGCTTTTCTTTCGCACGCCCGATCCGCTGTTGAACCTCGCCCCCCTTCTTTTCCGCTCTTCCTTTGGCTTTCAAATCCCGGTCCTTCGTAACCTTGCCGACTTCCTCCTTGATTGGTTCCCCTCTACTTCGTGGAAGCTGCCCTTGATCTTGTCTTTCGTACTGGGTTTCATATTTCTCCTTGGTCCTTATAACGCGCGGAGTTGCAGCGCTTCTGCTGCCCACTTCTGTAATCTCGCGGACTTTTTATGGTCTGAGCAGAATCGACCATCTGCAGCCTCGGCTCGGCTTCATCCCAAACCGGGAATAGAAACACGCAGAGGTGTCATTTGTAATTTTCCGGATGACCCCGCGATGGAGATTCCAGGGGACGTCGCGCACCCGCTCAAGGTGGGATGTCCGGCAGGGCGGGCGGCCCTCGCATGTCTCTATTCACATCGGAACGTGAACGACCCCGGTAGCGAGTCTGCCAACGTGCATAGTGCTCTGCATCATCTTTTTGCATTTGCGAAAGGGACGTTTCACCAGCTCCGGTGTGGGAAGAAGCTGCGCGTGTTCCTTTTTGAACAGACTGCTCAAACCTCGACCTGCGAGACTTTCCTCGGAGAACTTCAATATGAGCCTAGAAACGATTCTGATCATCGTCGTGATTGTGTTCTTCCTTGGTGGAGGCGGTTGGTACTGGCAGCGCGGGCGCGGTTAACGCGACCGGTTCTGAAACGGAGATAGCCGCTATCGCTTGTCAAAACGGGCGAAAGTCCTGGCTGGCGGCATGGATCGTAGCTTCAATCGAGGAGGGCTATATATGAGCCTGTTCGATTTGGTCTTCGGTTGTTGGCACAAACGGTGCACTTTCCCCTTCACCGTGCGCGGCAAGCTGCGCCGTAGCATTGCAGCCGCATCCGTGACAGGGACTTACGTGGTTTGCCTCGATTGCGGCTGCGAGTTCCCGTACGACTGGTCGCAGCTGAAGAGGCTGGTGGCCAAGCCCCGCACTGCGTGGACGGCACAGCCCGTCACCATCATTCCTGGTCTCAAAGTGGCTTGAGGCCTGCGCTGGACCATTCGCGAAGAAAACCTTTTGCATCCGGTCCGGCGAACAATCTGCTGTTTCCTGGGCGGGAAACAAAGGCCCGCTCCTTAATTAGGCAATTCCCAACTACAAGGAGAAAACCGATGAGTACGAGTACAACGGATGAGATCAAAGGCACTTTTCATGAAGTGAAAGGCAAAGTCAAAGAGACGGTAGGTCAAGTCACGAACAATCCTGACTTAGAGGCCGAAGGCAAAGCCGAACACAGGGCCGGCAAAGTCGAAAAAAAGGTCGGGCAGATTAAGAAAGTGTTCGAGAAATAAATCAGACGGGCTCTGTCCGGAGTACATTGCCGCTTTCGGGGCAACTGACGCCAGCCGTTCCCCGTACGGACTGCAGAAACTAGCCGAAGCGTCATCTTGGCGCTTGGGTTCTGTATTAAAGCGGGCCACACATATCAGCCCCACGAACCAAGCGCTTCGGCGCGGGAGCCCGCCCTGCTGCCCCCGTAAATGCCGAAATTACAGTGAACACGATCGCAAGAACTTACCCACAACAGTAAAGACCAGCAAGCAGGAGAAACACGATCAAGAGAGGAAGAAGCCGGCTTAGGCTGCAGGGGACTTAGATCAATGAAATGACAACGATCAGGGCGGTTCGATTTACATAGAGGCGTCCTGAGAAAAGTCGAGGTGATTTGGTCGTCGCGCAATCTGATGTTTCGGCGGGTTTCACCCTCACAAGTTCGTCCACAGAATAGCGTGGAAGGGAAAGGGAGTGTTTTATGAAGAAATACGCAATTGCTTTGTTAACGTTGTCTTTGGGCACCTTCGCGTTCGCTGGTCCGGGACAGCAAGACGCCCCTGCGCGCTTACAAGCGGCCGGCCTAGTCATGAACGAGATCATGGCTGCGCCCGATAAAGGCATCCCGGAAGAAGTGCTGAATGGCGCCAAGTGTATCGCTGTGGTGCCGGACATGGCGAAAGGCGCCTTCATCGTCGGCGGAGAGCATGGTCGCGGTGTGGTCACCTGCCGCACTGCCCACGGCTGGAGTGCGCCGGCATTCATTTCGATTGGTGGGGGCAATTTTGGCTTCCAGGCTGGCGGTCAGTCCGTCGATCTCATCATCTTGTTCATGAATGACAAGGGTGTGCAGGGACTGCTCTCGAGTAAGTTCGAACTCAGCGGCGAGGCATCAGCCACCGCGGGTCCGGTTGGAAGGCATGCCTCGGCGGGCACCGACTGGAAGATGAACACGGAGGCCTTGAGCTACTCGCGTAGCAAGGGCCTGTTCGTTGGAGTCGCCGTCGACGGCGCCAAGATCCAGCAGGACAATGACTCTACGGTTGCGTTCTACGGCAAGAATGTTTCCTTCCGTAAAACGCTATCAGGCGGTGTGCACGCCCCGGCGGGCAGCGACCCGTTTCTGGCGGCGGTAAGGACCGCTGTCCAGAAGGCGAACGTCCACGAAAATGCTGAAGCGAAGTAGCTGACGTTTGCCGGTGTGCCTGCAAAACTGCTGCACGCCCACAATTGAAATCGGCCGTTGTCGGGCGCAGCATTGTGCCATTTCTCGCCAAAGCGGTAGGATTTGGGGCGCGCTAGAAATTTGCCAGAATCTAACCAAGGAGAACCGAATGTCAAAGACTTGGGTACTAGCTTACCGTTGTGCGGCTGGTTACCTTAAGCGGGCGGCCTACCATTACGAAGAGGCGGCGAAACACGAGGAAGCCGGGGATCACGAGAAGGCCACGCACCACGCCTACCTCGCTCATGGATACACTCAACACGCGATTCATGACGATGCTGAAGCGGCGAGATTACATGCCGAACACTTCTTGCATGTCGAGTACTGCCACAGTTCTGTGACGGTCGCTTCCGAGCAAGGAACCAGATTGTCCGCGGCGAATGGAGCCCACGCTGGCTAAGGCACAGGTGTAAGGATCGTAGTAGAGCGATCGCCGATTTTGGGAAAACGTGATCGAAAACAGGCATCGAGGAACAACTCGCTGCCAACTCGACTTGTCAACTACCAAAGGTCAGGTGGGGCAATAGTTCCTCTGACGCGGAGAGGTTATGCAGCTCTAGCTCAATGCAGGCGAGTTAAATTTGCTTGCGGACTCTTTGCTAGAGCGGGTTCGCATGATATCAGCCCAAAAGCCTTCGGCTGCCAGCGTTCAAGGGAACGAGGACACTCAAGCCGCTCGGCGCTATGACCACCTACTGGATAAGGTCTTGGCTAGAGACTTGCGGCTCGACTCAGATGAGCTCGATCAAGTGACTGATCTCCTCGGAGAGCAGAAGAGTGACCTTAAAGATGAGATTGCCCCCCTGCAGAACTCCACACTCCGGCTTAAGCTACAACAGAAGCTCAGACTTGTGGAACGCATATTGGAGCGGATCGACGAGGCACGTGCCATGCTTTGACAGAGGTTTCACTTCCAGAAGTCTGGTACGCAAGGGCGGCGCCGGTATCGAAGCGGAAATTAGCAAACTCGGTAGTCTCAACAGGGGAAAACCAAGAAATGAGATGGAGTGCGAAATGATGAGAGAACCAGGAAAGAAGCCGATAACATCGGCCCTTGTCCAGCCGGAGATCCTTGAAGATCAGATTCGCGCTCGTGCTTACGAACTGTACGAGGAGCGTGGGAAGGAAGACGGTAACCACGTGGAGGATTGGCTTCGGGCTGAGGCGGAGCTCACGTCGAGTAAACTCCGCAGTGCGGCAGCTTAACTAAAGACGGTTAGTAGTAGCTCGCCCGCAGGAACCAACGGGACAGGGAACTAACCTAGACCCGAGGGCACTCCCTTTACCTGCGGGCGTTTTGTTAAATAGATCACTTCTAATATTTCCCTCGGGGCAGCCGGCAGGAAATATGGACACTGCGCCCCCAATCCCTGTTGGCTGTACTCCTGCGAACACAAACCGATAATCGACAAGGAGTCAGCGGCAGTGAAAGTCAGAAGTAAGAGGATTGCCAAGGGGCGGAGGGAGATTTCTGGTCGGCAAGAATTCACTCTCCTGGGTGGATAGCCGCGGCAGGCGGAACATCGAGTTTGGCCAGCTCGCTGGCAAAAAGCGGGTTTTCGGGAAATTCCGCAACCAGCTCCGCCAGTTGTGTGCGGGCCACTTCTGTTTTTTTCTCGCGCAGGGCGGCCAGCGCCAACAAAATTTTCGCAAACGGCCGGAGATAATGGCCGCGTTCGGCGGCGATCTCGAGCTGTTGGATTCCCGCTTTCTTGTCGCCGTGGATTCCAGCGAGGCCGAGAAATAACTTCTTGTATGCCGGCAGGCTTCCGATGATGTAATTCACTGCGCCCAGGGTGAGATAGGCATCGGCCGCCTCCGGCGCGACCGCTAACAGTTTCTTGGCATACTTGTCAGCATCTCCGACCATTTTCAGGCTTTCCACTTGATGCTTATCGATCAGACTGGCATAGTCGGCCTGCATGCCCACGCTCAGGGTCATGGCGAACAGGGCGTTCGGATCGTCCGGATTCGTCTGCAATCGCATTTGCGCCAAATCCTGTGCCTGTTTGTCCGCGGCGAAGAAGGCTGCGCGCAGTTGCGGGTCTGGTTTGAGAGTGACCTTGCCCAGGAAACGTTTGTTGTCAAGGAAGAATTCGGAGGCCGGTAGCACTCCTCAAACAGATAAGATGCCGCTTCCGAGGCGCTCCCAAGGGGATCTTCCGGGTAGGACTTCTGCCAGGCCTCAAACTGCGCGCGAGCTTCCGAGGGCTTCAACTCATAAAGCAGGTGAAAGCCAGCGTCGAGTTCCGGCACATGCAATACCTCGATCTGAGCCTGGCTCCCATCTGCCTGGGCCGCAGAGCCGGTGCGACCAGCGCGCCGCAGAGAAACCAACAGATTAGTGAGCGAGTCTGTAAAATTCGGTTATTTGTTTTCTGATGCATCGTCGTTGATCCGATGCGGCTGGAAAGACGGAGCGGGCAAGTTCCACCGAGAGCAAAGAATCTTCTGCGAGAACGTTGAGCACGACGTAATTCTTCCAGTCCCGAACAAGAAAGGAAAAGGTACGCGTGCCCAACGGGGTGGGTTAAGCCGCTGCACCTTTGCTCTTGAGCTGTACCTCGGCTTCGGCGGTCAACCAATCGTCTAGCGCGTGTCCATCCAGCCATCCGCGCTGCTCGTAAAGCTCATACGCACGCTCGCGAATGGCCTCTTCGGTCACGGAGGAAACTGCCGCCTCCGAAGTCGAAACTTCAGCCACAGGCTTCTCAGACTTTTTCACAGCAAACCTCCTTCATGATTTGCGCCGCAAAGAAGGGGACGGGGTCGAACGAGGGTCTCGAAATCGCTGGCACTCGAAGGGAGCGGTGGGAGACCAATTGACCTCGCCTGCGTCATTGGTCACGGATAGTTTCCATCGCAGACGGTCAGCCGCACAAGCCTGACCATCACATGACATGGTGATGCCCGTATTCGTTGCCCACTCATCATCTTCCTGCGCGAGCGATGGGCAATTCTGAAGTTATGAGTCGGGGCGGACTCTCGTCTACGCGGGCCCGAAGTCTGCTTCTGGGACATCTGGCCGGATTAGTAACGGGAAACGCCTTAGGGTCTTGGAATGCCGTTGGACGCATTTCGCGGCCCGTCGCAATGAAGGTCTTGTGGCCGTTGTCACGCAGATATTTCAGCACTTCCTGCATCGGCAGATAGGTCAGGTCGATTGCCAAGTCGAAGATATCCTCGTTGGTAGCGTGCTCGCATTTTGCCTCCTCCGGTGATTTGTACACCGGAGAAAGGATTTGACTGCGAGCATCAGGAGGGCGGCCCGCTCTGTGTGTTCGGTTGTCGCTTGACTTGCAAATGGTGTTCGTGGGCACAAGGTGTACCCAATTTTCAACCCACAATCCAACCCACAAAAAGCGATGTCTTGCACGACTTGCGTGTACTTAGGCAGCTTCCACGCATTTGTAAGTCGTTGTAAACCCTAATAACGCTAGATTGACACGGCAGAGGTCAGGTGGCCGATCCGACTGTGCGAACCGTTCCGATCCACTTCGTCATCGCGGATCGCATCGTGGCGATGAAGGGAACGGTCCTCTTAACGGCACGCCTCGTCCTCTGGAAACGATCGTGCTTGCGGATGATCCGGTGGCTGCCGATGCAACCTTTGCGCGTTTGATGGGATTCGATCCCGACCGAGTCGTGCACATTCGCCAGGGTTCGCGATTCCTTGGTAACGCTTCACCCGGGCTGGTCGATCAAGCAGGCGAAATTCCCACCGCTCCGACAAGTCCATTCCAGGTGGTTCCCGAGTTTCAACATCTTCATGCATTTCGTTCTGCCCACAGTTTGACGGGTACCGAACCGCGCCTCAAACAAGAAACGAACCGTGAATTCAACACTTAGAGGGCTTCGGGACAACCCCAGTGATCGGCGACACGTACTCAGATCTTGCAGGACCTGTTGTTCAACCTACCGTGTGTGCATCCAACCCATTCGGCTTTCTTCGTCGGTAACCTGCATTCTGATTTCCGGTGGATGATTCTCGGGCGCAGCTGCGAAGAATGGGCGTTGGGCAGTCTTTACCTTACTTGCTCGATAAACCGCAAGGACCCTTTCCGGCCGGCACCGTCAGAACTACCCCTATAGACACCCTCCTCGATCGCGCATAGCGTGAATGCGAAGGTCTGGACGCTAATTGAAGTGAGCTTCCAGGCCAGTGATGATGGAGGCCGGAAAATGTTCCCAAATTCTGATCCAAAGGTGGGAACCGAAGAACAACTCGGGAATGAGACTTCGGTGCCGCAAACGCGAGTGCTCGTAGCGGATGATCACACTCGCATCTTGAGTGCAGTCGCCACGTTATTGGGAAACTCATTCGAGGTCGTTGGCTTGGTGTCCGACGGGCGAGCCGCTCTGGACGCGACGCTCAAGCTCAAACCCGACCTGGTCATATTGGACGTCTCGATGCCAAGTATGAGCGGGATAGAAGTCGCGAGGGAGCTAAAAAGGCGCCCCAATAGGGCCAAGATCGTCTTCCTCACGGTTCCTGAGGACGCTGAGATTTTGAAGAGTTGCCTCGCTGCGGGAGGGCTGGGTTACGTCGTGAAAGCGCTTATGGATAGTGACCTGATTCCCGCGATGAAGGATGCCCTTGCGGGTCGGGTATTTGTGTCCCGGTTCTCTTCCGAGCAAGAGACGCCTTGAGGATAAAGAGTTACGTTGCAAATGCCAGTGGCCTGGAGATCGGATAGTAGGGGGCGCCAGACAGGTAGTTTCGACGGTTATATTCCCCAAACGACACTCGGAGAAGTGGTCGTTGAGGCCGCTGTTTCACTCAGCTGCTGATGTTAGTGGAGACAGCCCTAGAGGCACCTCGGTATCTCAAGTAGTTGGTTTGGAGTACATCGAGGCCGTTCGTTTCGGCGACAACTAAGCTAGCCGTCGAGGCTCGCTCACAACATCCTTACTGTTAATGCCAAGCACGGGTCGATTCTGAGTTGGCGACGGCTTGCAACTCGCGAATCACCCAGAATAGCCGTCGGGCCGATACATAGCTGTGCTGGCCACTATTGCGCAGGTTCGTGATCCGGGATCTCGCGATCAGCTTTTGGATCTTCCGCTGCGACAGTCCCAACCCTTAGCTCAGAGTGCACGATGTCAGCTGCTTCCTCTTCGGAGATGCCAGGCAAGGCCGGCCCGGCATGAAACCGGGAACGCCATTGCTCCAGTTCCAAGGCCTGCCGGGTAAAGATTGCCTCCAGCTTGTGGATGCCGGCGAACAGTAACCCGCAGTGCGGCGGTTGATCCAATAGTTCCCGAGGGTCTCTAGGCACTCAATCGACAGATGCTGGGCTTCGTCAAAGACCAATAGCACTTTGCGCTGGCTGAGATCGAAACGCAGGCTGCGCAGAATCCGATCGACCGTGCCCAGCCCGATTGCTCTGCAGCTCTCCGCCACCCGCTTCATCAAGTTCGCCGTAGCTGCCAAGAGTGTGCGCACTCCAGCACGAGCCGCGGCGTTATCAGGCAAGAAAGAGCAGCACAAGCACTAAGGACGTGAAGGCATTCACACCCAAGAATTCCACCCAAGATAAGCGCGTTTCTTACAACCCTTAAAACATTTACGCAGCCCACCGAGACCTGTTAAGTCGTTAAGAATACAGCTTATTCCAGCCCTGAAAAGGCTGGCGTCGGCGGTTCGATTCCGTCCCTGGCCACCATATCTTGCAATCACTTAGCGAACCAGCCCGAAATTTCACACCTGTGATTTCACACCTGTGGTCGTTCAGTTCACTGCGTTTGACGGCGTCATCGTCGCGGTCAGCATTTCATCCTGCGCTGCCAGACGGTCCTCGCTCATGCTGTGAGCGTAAATTCCGAGGGTGGTAGCAACATCGCTGTGGCGGAGCATCGCTTGCACCGTCTTTAGGTCAGCCCCTTGCGCACAAGGAAGCTCGCCAAGCTGTGCCTCAAGGTGTGGAATCCGAAGCGTCCTTTCTCGCCTTGCTTGAGCACCCCTGCCTTCACGGCCGCCGGGCGGAGATGATCTTCGACCAACATGTTGGCGGTGCGCGGCTGCTTACCCTTGAGCCGGGTGCTGTTTGAAGGACCCTACTTCGAGAGTGGACACTACATCGCCATTACGCCCGACGGAAAAGGATTCATTCTCATTCGCGAGAATGACACGACAGGGCCTAAGGATATCGAAGTGGTGGTGAATTGGCCCGAGGAGTTGAAGCAAAGAGTTCGGTGACCAACTGATCAAGGCCCGAAGGATTCGGTTCGCCACCCAAGTCTTAGCAGGGCATCTCTGGCGAATGGTCGTCGTTGGAGCGCTCACTCTGCTCGCTGTTCAAACCATAGAGGCATTGAGAGGACGGCCGCGACTGCAAATGGGCGCGCTGCCTAAGCGGGAACCTGGGTAGCGCATCGAGCACGGCATATCACAGAATTTCGTGACCGGGGTCACCGACCTTGCTCGGCTATCTGCAAGATCATTAAAGTGCGGGGATATTCATCCGGCTTCATAGAGGTTTGCGATGACTTCCCAGGCGCCTCCCCGCACGTCATCTTGCGCCTTCATTTCTTCAGACCCCTCACCCTAGCGTAGATTTTCTGTCTCTTTTTCACACCAACACTGAGCCTTGGCATAAAGATCTAGGTTCTCCACGAGACGTGGCTTGCCTGTGAAGGCACTGAAGTGGCCGGAGGGCTGACATGATCGTCGGCTTAGGAATTGATCTGGTCGACGCCGACCGCATCGCGAGGGAGCTTGATCGCGAGCAGTGGCAAGCTGCGAACGGGATTTTCACGACGGCGGAGATCGGCTACTGCAAAGTTGCAAGTCGGCCGGAACGACGTTATGCAGCGTGCTTCGCCGCTAAGGAGGCCACGCTGAAGGCCCTGGGTACCGATATTGCGGACTTGGGAATCTTTCGCGAGGTGGAGATCAGACTTGATGGCGAAGGCGACGGCGCTGTGCTGCTTCGCAAGCGACTGCGGACAATGGCCAGGAAGTTAGGAGCTCGGCATATCAATCTGTCGGTCGCGGTGAGAGCAAAGAGCGCTGTCGCGATGGTCATCCTGGAATCCTGAACAGAAGCACTCGACGGGTGGAGGACTCTATGAGCCGTTCAGCTGTGTCCGAGGAAGTGGCAGCCAGATCGTATGAGGAACTTACGCGCGACTTCGACTGGTCGATCGCGGAACGCGAACTGGGCTATAAGCCTGGAGACCGAATCAATATCGGCTGGATGTGCAGCGACCGCATCTGCCGGCTTGGCATGGCAGACAAGATCGCCCTGGATTGGGAGAACTACGAGGGGCTCGAGCAACGCTTCACCTTCGATGACTTGCGCGTGCTGTCCAATACATTCGCCAGGTTCGTCTGCGGCCTGGGTATTCAGCCGGGCGAGCGTGTGTGCCTGTTCATGGATCGCATTCCGGAGTTGTACATCGGCTTCTTCGGCATCCTGAAAACGGGCGCCGTAGCACAACCGCTTTTCTCCGCGTTCGGCGACGAATCATTGCTGGTGCGCCTGCAAGACGCTGAGACCTCGGCCATCATTACGCAGAAGAAGCATGTTCACAAAGTCCGCAAAATCCGCGAGCAGCTTCCCCATCTGCGGCACATCGTAATCGTTGACGCGCAGGACAGCGCGCTGCAGGAGCGCGAGGTCGCTCTGAACCTGATGGCGCTGCCTCGCGTTGACGACTTTCCGGTCTACCCGACCAACGCGGAATCTCCGTCAGTTCTGCACTACACCTCGGGGACCACGGGTCAACCGAAGGGTGCGCAGCATGTGCATTACTCGGTTGTGTCGCAATATCTGACCTCCAAGTGGGTGCTCGACCTGCAGCCGGAAGACATCTACTGGTGCAACGCCGATCCGGGATGGGTGACCGGAACCTCCTACGGAATTATTGGGCCATGGTCGAACGGCGCGACCCAGGTGGTGCTCGACTCCGGATTCAATGCCGAACGCTGGTACGAGTTCATCGAGAAGCGGCGGGTTACGGTCTGGTATTCCGCGCCCACAGCGATTCGGCTGTTGATGAAGGAAGGCACGGACATTGCGCGTCGACACGATCTCTCAAGATTGCGGCATCTGGCCAGCGTTGGAGAGCCGCTTAATGCCGAGGCGGTCGTCTGGTCGGAGCATGCCTTCGGCAAACCCTTTCACGACACCTTCTGGCAGACGGAAACCGGCTGCATCGTAGTCACGAACTTCCCTGGCATGTCGATCAAGCCTGGTTCGATGGGCAAGCCATTTCCCGGCATCACGGCGACCGTCCTCAACACCAATACCTTCCAACCCATCAACGAGGTCGGCGTGGCCGGAGTCATCGGCCTTCGCCCGGGCTGGCCATCGCAGATTCGCGGCTACTGGAAGAACGAGGCAGGCTACAAAGCCAAGTTTAAGAATGGCTGGTACCTGTGCGGGGACCGAGCCTCCATCGACAATGACGGATACTTCTGGTTCATGGGACGCGACGATGACGTCATCAACACCGGCGGCCATCTCGTCGGTCCCTTCGAGATTGAGTCGGCCCTGCTTGAGCATCCGGCAGTGCATGAATCTGCCGCCGTTGCTAAACCCGATCCCGTAAACATGGAAGTGGTGAAGGCTTTTGTAGCGCTGAAACCAGGCTACAAGCCAAGCGACGATCTGGAACTGGAAATCATGAACCATATTCGCAAGCGACTTTCACCGCTTGCCATGCCGCAGGAAATCGAGTTTGTCGATTCTCTGCCTAAGACCCGCAGCGGCAAGATCGTTCGCCGTGTTTTGCGCTGCAAAGAATTCAACGAGCCGGTCGGCGATCTTTCCACCATCATGAATGACTAACGCTGAAGAAAAAGGACACGCTCATGGATGACATCAACAAGATGGTTCGCGACTACATCGTGCGGGAATACCTGGAGGAGGGCGACGACCGTGAGATCACCGACACCACAAAACTGATATCGGGCGGAATTGTCGATTCGTTCTCCATGGTTTCGCTCAAGCGTTTTCTCGAGAAGAAGTACCAGATTCAGATTCCCGACGGTGAAGCCACGCCCGACGCCTTTGACACCGTGCAAAGGATTGTGACGCTGGTCGAGCGCTTTCAGAAAGCAGCGCACGTCGGCGTATAAGCAGCCGCGCATGGCGCAGACGATGCACTGCATGACAGAACGCGGCACATTCGCTGAGGAAAAATACTATGGCCTTCATAAATGCATTACGTAGTCGTTATCAGAACGAGATCGAGGGAATCAAAGCCTCTGGTCTGTTCAAGGACGAACGTTACATTCATTCGCCCCAGTGGTCGGAGATTGAAGTGGAATTTCCGGCCGGATCGAAACCGAAGAAGTGCATCAACATCTGCGCCAACAATTACCTCGGGCTTTCCAGCCATCCTGACGTGATTGCGGCGGCGCATGCCGGGCTCGATAGCCGCGGCTATGGCATGTCCTCTGTGCGCTTTATCTGTGGCACGCAGGACATCCATCGCGAACTGGAGAATCGCCTCACCGAATTTCTCGGCACCGAAGATACGCTGCTGTTTCCTTCCTGCATGGATGCCAATGCCGGCTTCTTCGAAGCCTGCCTCACTGAGCAGGACGTGATGATTGCTGACCGGTTGGTTCACGCCTCAATCGTCGACGGTATGCGCCTCTGCAAAGCCATGCAGGACACCTACAAGCACTCCGACATGGGCCACCTGGAAGAGAAACTCCAGGAGCACATGGACCAGCGTTCGCGCATGATCATCACCGACGGCGTCTTCTCCATGGATGGCGATTTCGCCAGGATGGAGGAGATCGTTGAGTTGGCAGAGAAGTACGATGCCATGGTCTTCCTCGACGACTCCCACGCCACCGGCTTCATAGGCCGCACCGGCCGCGGCACGCATGAGCACTTCGGTGTTGTAGGCAAGCTCGACGTGATCACGACTACGCTGGGCAAGGCGTTGGGCGGAGCGTCCGGCGGCTGCGTTAGCGGGCGACGCGAATTGGTGGAGATGTGCCGGCAGCGGGCGCGCCCATTCCTCTTCTCTAATTCGGTCGCGCCGGTGATTGTGGCCGGAGCGCTGAAGGTGATGGAGTTGATCACCGCTACGACCGATCGCCGCGACAAGCTGGAGTGGAACGCCAAATACTGGCGCGGACTATTAAAGGATGCGGGCTTCGACATCAAACAAGGCGAAAGCCCAATTGTCCCCGTGATGCTCTACGACGCGAAGCTGGCCCAGGATTTCGCGCGTGACCTCTTCCAGGAGGGCGTGTACGCGGTGGGATTCTTCTTTCCTGTCGTTCCGAAGGGACAGGCACGCATTCGCACCCAGCTATCTGCTGCACATGAGAAGCACCACCTGGATTTCGCCATCGAAGCCTTCAAGAAAGTCGGCCTGAAGCACGGCATCCTGGGTCTGGGAAAGAAGGAGTTGCTGGCACGCGCCGGCGAATAACGTCAGCCTAACCGCAGAGAGTAAGGACTCTGCTCCTCGCAAACGATCTTCGGCGGTCCCGCCGCCCAGGCAGCCACGACCGCCTATAACCGCAGCCATCACTCCGTGACGCGAGAGCGTTCATGATGCGGAGGCCGATATGATTTGCGACGAGTTGGAACGGCTTGAGGCCGAGTTTGACGATCTTGTGAGCGCTCTGGAAGACCCTCGGCTAACCAACGAAGAGAAGCAATCTCTCGAAAAGGAGTATGCCCGCCTCAGCCACGTGATCCAGGACCATCAGAAGTCGGGTCACCGCGGGGGTCCTTGTTTTGAGGAGTAGAGGCGAGGTCGTTAACGCCTGTCCGCCAACGTTATGCGCTCACTTCGGAGGCGCGGTCACACCACGTCTTGCAGCATGCTCTATTGCCCTATGCTCCATAGTCCACGAGCAATAGAGAAGTCGAGAGGAAGCCATGCAGCTCCATCTTGATACAGTCGAACTGAATATGCTGGCGGATGTCCTGTTGGAGATCAAGCATCCCGCTCCCGTTGACGAAGGCCTGTTGGACAAGGTTCTTACCAAGGATCTGCGGCTGGACTCCGATGAACTACAGCAGCTTGGCGATCTGTTGGCGAAACGCGCGCATCAGCTAAAAGATGAGAACGCCTGCGCCCAGGATAAGGATGCGGCAGCTCGATTCGTTCTAGAGCAGAAGCTCAGGCTCCTGGAACGTATATTGGAGCGAGTGAACGAAGCTTGCGTAATGTTCTGAGGATTCTCTGCGATCTAGCAAGCACGGCCTCATTCTCCTTTAATGGGCCAGCACTCACAGTTTGCATTGGGCAGTTCCATTGCATCAGCGCCTGCGCATCCAAAGCAACGCCCCGCCGATTAGCGCCAGCGAAGCACGAGCAACAAGAGCGTGTCTCATCGATCGACGCCGGGCGTCTGCCAACAAGCCAGTGAGCAGGTAAGTGCCGGAGCTGTTCCAAACGGTTTCGTTCAGATAATTACCATCCGCATCGGTGTACAAGCTGGTGCCGCCAACCGCGGTCACCAGGGGCGACGAGGCGGGAAAAGCCACTACCGGAAACGAGTAAAAGCCGCCCGTGAGATTCGGACCGCCGGTACCATAGTCGCCGGCTGCGGCAAGACCGTCACGTGTTGTCGCACCGCGCGGGCGTAGAGATTCTCAAAATCGCTGAACACTTGGAGCCCCTGTTGCGAAGTAAACAAGGTATTCTCCGTGACTCCCCAGCTTTGGGAGATGATCGTGCCAAGGTTGTGATCCAATGCATACGTTTCCAGGTAGAGGAACTCTGCCATTCCTTGGACGCCGTTGGTTTCGGCGACGGGACTGGTTAGCAATACAATGCTGGCACCTGGGGCCGTGGCGTGCGCCCATTCAACGTCTATTGTCGTCTCAACGCCCACCCAAGTTGAGTGGGGGTATTGGGATCGAAGGGCACAGTGCCTAAAGGGGCAAGCACGGTGAACGAAGGCGGGTCAGCAGGCCGAACGCAAGATCAAATTGATGCAGGTCCGCTGCGATTGTGGGACTGCCAAACGAATCGATGATGATGGTCTGGCCGGCTCCGTTATAGCCGGCATTCAGCAGCGATGTCACCCCGTACGCGTTTTGTATCTGTTGTGGGCTGTAACAGGGACTGCCGGAGAACTGGAGACATTGAGAGTATCCCGGGGGCGTGATGAACTGAGGAGGGCTTGAAGGAGACGCGGCAACAAGATGCCTTACGCCCTCAGTCTGGTCATCTTGGAGACGACATCGGGTGTTTGGCGCTTTAAGGGGCTGATTTTGCGCCGATAGATGAGTCGTCATAGCCAGTGCGGCAACCAGAGCCACCGCCATCAGGAATAGTTTTCTTCCACGCGCTTCCATTTCCTCTCCTTTCTCGAACTGCCGGCGATGCGGGGGACACATCGCCGGCGGGTTGAGATCTGTGGGAGCGCGATTGCTGTTGCTGGCCAAAGAAACAATGGGAGAGCTAGGGCGTTATCTCCCAAACGACGCCTTGTCCCCCCTGGCAACTGGCATTTCCGCCGCAGGAGGCAGTGCCGTACAAATTCCCACTCGGATCGAGCACAACATTAGAGACCGGAAACCCTCCATCACTACCTCCGCTGAAAACGTACAATGAGGTCTCTATCCACCCCCCGTTCGAGGGCATCAGCTCGAAGACGGAACCATAGTCATAGTAGCCAAAAGGATCAGAAGGGCCACCTCTGGTCGTGCCGAGGAGGTTTCCAGCGGTGTCGAAGGTCAGGCTCTCCCGAGGACCCCAGCCAAACGGACAACCGTTCGTCCCGTGAAAGGTGAAAATTGGGTTGAAGTTCCAGCCGCCGTTGGCGGGCGAGAGCTCAAATGCTGAGCCGCAACTCCAAGCCGTTGTGCCATACAGGTTGCCGATGTTGTCGAAGATCAAGCCGCCAACCGGTCCTTCGATGCTCGCCAGAGTGAAGCTGTAGAGGACGCTCTGAAGATAGGATCACTGGCTATGGCTCACCTCTGACGACGAACGTCCCTCTCTCGGCCTCTAAACGGCAGAGCGAGTGATTCTACGTCGCGATTCCACCCGCGATTCCCCCCACTCGCGACGCTCCAGCACATCCGCCTAATTCATAGGTGCCCAAGCCAAGGCCCTCACGAGCCGCCCGCAAACGCTATGCTTCTCTGCCGGGCGCTCCTGGGCGACCACGATTCTCGGATATGGTCATACCACCCTCTGCACCTGACAATCCTGTTCGTGCCAGGTTCACGCAACTTCAGCCAAATCAAATGGGAATAGCGCTCACCCTCCCGCACCACATTGGAGATCAGTTCGCGTTGGTAGCTGGTTAGCGGGTCATCTACCTCATACCACGCGGTTGAATCGTGAGCGTCGACGGGCTCACCCGCCAAGGCCTCCGCCGTGGACGCCAGAAACCTTTCCACCCGCTCCTCAGCCGTCGAATAGCGGGGGTGCTTTACTTTCTTAAACAGGTTCGTCTTCATAAGAACACCTCTGTATATGGAGGCCGTAATCGGAGTTGTCAGAATGTCCCGGCCCGCCCGATAATCCCTTCCCTTGCGTTCGGCCCTGGCTACGGGGTCACTCTGACGACGAACGTTCCTCTCTCGGCGTCTGAACTACAGAGCGAGTGATTCTAAGGCGCGCGTTGCCCCCGGTGTGACGTTGCTAACGAAAAAATCACGGATGTATTGCTACGAAATCTCACCTGTGGTCTACACCTGGTGTTTCCGTTTTGCAGGGCTCCGAACCATTCGCAGGGCTGATGCGGGATTCTTCCTGCAATCTCTACGGGGCCACCATCGGCGACGGGAATGGCGGGGGCTTTAGCGGTTTGCTATAGCCGTCGAAATATCTCTGTTTGCGATCCCTATCGTATGGCTTGGGGTTATCTCCCAAGTCGTGATCGATGATGAAGGGCTGTTTCTTCTTGCTCATGAGCGGCATACTGTAGCCATTTTATGGCAGATGCCTCCGTTGTTTCCGAATTGCCGATCCGGGCCGTAACGGGCGCGCCATTAAAGACTTGTGGCAGCTGGGCGAAGCCCTATGCTCTTGTCAGTTGCCGACTAAAAGACATGGGCGTTTTATTGTTAGTGTGATACTTCTTCTGGCAGGCACCAAGCATTTCTTGGAGCCTGGTGTCATGATGTGAATGGATGGACTAAGGGTTAGCAATGAGGCAGGTATTTATCAGCTATCGGCGCGCCGATGTCGGTGAGCTGGCCAACGAGATCGCGGCTTCCATCCGGCGTCTATTCGGCGAAGAGTCCGTCTTCATTGACAACGGCGATATCCCGGGTGGTTCCCGCTGGGCCGAGGTGCTCGGGCGCCATCTTGAGGGCGTGGCCGCGCTTCTCTGCATTATAGGTCCCGACTGGATCGGCAAGACTGCCCGAGGCAGGCGGATTGATGACCCAGACGATTGGGTCCGGCGCGAGATCCTAAGCGCGATTGATCGGCGGATTCCCATCCTTCCCATCGTGGCCGATCGCGCCTACTTACCCGCGGGAAGCGAGCTTCCGGCGGAGCTCCGACCAGTGCTGGAAGTACAAGCTATAGAAGCCACCCCCTCGGCTCCTGGATTTCAAACACTGATCGATTGGTTGGCGCGGCATCTTGTCCCGCCGATCTGCTTCAGAGAGCCAGTCGTGATCGACGAAGGATCGCTTGCCGCAGCTTGGGAAGCATTCAACCATCGCCTGAGTCCCGCCTCAAGAGTTGTCCACCCAAGATCGCTGGAGGATGTGGTCGCGCAAGAGGTATCTGATAGGCGGCACTTGCCTCGTCCGTCAACCAGTGGTGTGGCACTCGGCCCTCGTGGCGCAAGCCCACCGCTTAGAGGTTCCTGAACGTGTCCGCGACGACGCCATAGGCTTGCTTCGAAGGTTGGAGCGTCGCCTTACATCCATGTGGGTAGGCCTGTTCCGCTATTCGGGCTACTGCTATCCCGAGGTTCCCAGCACGATGCGACCCGCGACTAACCTCCTCGGCTTCGCCTCACTACGTGTGCTGCATTTGCTTGAGTACTACGCGGGGAACCCCGATATCCAGCCACCTCTTAAGGACGTACCACGCTGGGAGCTTGATATCGACCGCTTCTTTGTTGAGCGTGAGGATATCGGCATAGCCTACGTTACACAGGTTTCCGGCCTCGACTCGATGCCGGAACCGGAGCTTTGCATTTACGGTCCTCGGTCCCTTGCTGAACAGTCATATCGCGACAGCAATTTCGGCCTACTCGGCAGCATGTCAACAGACTGGTATGGGCACTACTTCGTTCCACAGCTTGAGTTAATGCTGGCCTCCTGCGAGCGGGACGTGATCGTCCGATACGATGGTAAGGTAGCAATCCGAAAAGTCGTAGACCTACCGGGGGGTACAAGGGCGTTAGATGCGTGATGCCCAAGAATTCGATGTGAGAAGGTGTGGGTGGCCCGCACGCATAAGCGTTCCTCTCTCGGGCTCTAAACGGCAGAGCGGATGACTCTAAGGCACAGGGGACTCGGCGTGACATTGGGTAACGGAAAATCACGATTACCGCCAGGAAATCTCACCTGTGGTCTACACCTGTGGCGTTTCCGTCTTACAACGACTTAGAGGTCCTAACGCGGTCCTCCGCGGCTTGTTAAGATGTTGTAAACACTCAAAAGTGGCGTTCTGAAAAGGCTGGCGTCGGCGGTTCGATTCCGTCCCTGGCCACCATACAATCAACAACTTGCACGTTCATGAGAAGTTCCCTACGTCCCAAAACGCCACAATTCACTTACTGCACTCGCGCCGGTACTGGTAGCCGAGAATTGTTGGCGATAAATCCCCCATCGCACTTATTGACCTGCTGACCGGAGTTGTGAGTGCAAATCGCCTGTGGGTGCTTAAACAGTCACCTGCTCAATTTCATGAACCTCCGACTCCGCTCCGGATCCTGACTCATGGAGATTGCGCCGATGTGCGAGCCTTCGCACAGCACATCGAATCGGGGTCACTTGCCGTCGGCTGCAGGTCCCAGTGGGCGATTACTTTCCACCGTTCTCCTCGGGCTTGCCGATCTCCCGATCCGGTGCCTTCCAGACCTTACTCCCGCTGTCGGGTCGCCCGGCATTCACAGACGCAAGCAACCGGGGTAAACTTCTGCCGTCGGGGCAGTCCCGGCAGGGATCTATCGTTTATCATTACTAGTCCGGTTTGAGCTTCCTAATTCATTCCTTGATGAGTGATTGGCGGGTAATCGTACAGCGAAGTCTTCGTCGGCCACGTCCCTCGACTGACAAGGGCTTAACGGGCAGTTCCCCACAGCTGCAGTTCCCCACAGCTATCGTTAACTACGCTCAAGGCCGCAGCCCAATGAATATCCAGTTTGCTCCTATATCATGGATGTGCCCGATCACCGAAATCGTTTCACTGCTCTCAGACGAACCAGTTAACGACGTGGAACTTCCATCGGAATGCCAAGCTTGAGGACTGGCCAAGGTGCCGCCCGCCGCCGATTCTGGTTGGCGATGTCGGGGTTTGTCATGGCGCTTGCGCTGCTGCCCTTTTCCTACAAAGTCGAACGTCACCTGGAGACAGCGGTTCACATCAAGGGCGGAGAATCGGAAAAAGTTGACCGGGAACTGGCGCAGCGATTCCAGTCTCCGTACGCCCACCGCGTGGTTCTGGTGATCGGTGGTATTCCCGATCCGGATTCAGCAGAAGGTGCAAACGCATTGGGCTTCTTAACGAGTTCGTTGCGTAGTGTGCCTGGAGTTGCGGGTGTCGTCTCAAGTCTGGATTGGCCAGATGCCATGTTCACCGGGAACAATGGCGGGGCCTTGATCATCGTCGGGTTGGATCCGCACGATGAAACTGTCGAGTCGTTGGTCCCCACGCTGAGGGCAAAAGCAGCCTGGATGGAAGGTCAGCTTAGGTCGCAATATCCCAAGATCAAACTGGAGATTACGGGTGAAGCCCCACTGACCTTCGATCTGCGCAAGGTCAGCGCAGATGAAGTCAGCCAAGCCGAGGAACGAGCGATGCCGGCAACTCTCTTGCTGCTATTGCTGGCTTTCGGCAGCCTTGTGGCCGCGCCATTGCCGCTGGGGGTTGGACTGCTCTCCATCTCGATGGCGCTGGGTGCGGCTGCTCTACTCGCGCACTATCTGCACCTGTCGATTCTGGTGCAGAATCTGGCGACGATGGTCGGCCTTGGCTTGGGCATCGACTATGCCTTGCTGATGGTGAGCCGGTTTCGCGAAGCCTTGGCCGAAGGATATGATCCCGGCCACGCTGCCGATATTGCTGCCGGGCAGGCAGGGCGGACGCTGGTCATCTCGGCCACGACCGTTGCCATCGGATTTTCCGCGCTGCTGACTGTGCCCATCAGCGAGTTGCGCTCCATCGGGATAGCTGGCCTGCTGGTAACCGTTTTTAGCGTCATGCTGTGTACCTTCATTCTGCCTTGGGTGCTTGGCCTGCTAGGGCATCGCATCAATGCCGCCAGAATTCGCCTGCCAGACAGACGATCCAAAACGCGGGACCTATGCGCGGCGAATGAGCGGTGGGTGCGGTGGGGCAGCATCATAACCGGCAGGCCCTGGACAGCTCTGCTGGTTATGGGGACTCCGCTCTTGATCCTTGCATTTCAAGGTTGCAGGATCGCTCCCGGGATTCCCGAACATAACGCGCTCCCGGCCGCAGCCGAGTCGGTGCAAGCACTGCGCACGCTGCAAGGCATGGGGCGATCGGGTATTGTGGAGTCCCTGCGCGTGATCCTGGAGTTGCCGCCGCAGTCTCCGCCGCTCTCGCCGGCTGGCTGGGCTGCCCTCAGTCGATTGACGAAGCACTTCCAAAGCGACCCCCGAGCGCAAGAGGTCTTATCTCTGCCGACGCTCACAGGAATGGCTGACACGCCGGATGCTGTTAACGATGTGCCTGAGGCAATACGCAAAAGTTTCCTGCGCGGCGACGGCAACGCTACTTTGCTTGAGTTGCTGCCCACTGCCGGGCTTTCGCCCAACGAAGAGATACGATGGGTGCGCGAGGTGCGTTCTTCCGATGTCGCGGCGATAACCGGGGTGCCTGGCGCCGTTCTGCGCGTCGGCGGCATTTCCGCACACGACGCAGATTATGACTTGGTGGTAAAAGAACGGTTGCCGTGGGTGGTTTTGTTCGTCGTCCTGGGGAGCTTGCTGGCGCTCCTGATCGGGCTACGTTCGTTAGTTGCAGCTGCCAAAGCAATTCTGCTCAATCTACTCTCCGTTGGCGCTTCGTTCGGTGTGTTAGTTCTTGTTTTTCAAGAGGGTCACGGTGGCAAACTCTTTGGGCTCGACGGACCGACCGGCAGCGTATACCCGATCGTGCCGATTCTCTCGTTTGCCATCGTCTTCGGATTGAGCATGGACTATGAGGTCTTCCTGGTCACCCGGGTCCTCGAAGAACGGCGGAGCGGCCTGTCCGAGAGATCGGCGGTAATAGAGGGCCTGGCGCGGACGGCCGGGCTCATCACGAGTGCCGCGGCAATTATGATTGCCGTCTTCGCGGCCTTCACCTTAGGAAGCTTTCTGGTCGTTCAAATGCTAGGCTTCACGCTCGCCGTGGCGGTGTTTCTGGACGCTACCGTGGTGCGGATGGTTGTCGGGCCGGCACTCTTGCGACTTGCGGGCGACTGGAATTGGTGGCCCTTCGGCTTACGTGGGGCCCCGGTAACTGAAAAGGAACTTGTCTGACGATGGCGAAAACCGCGGATGCTTCCGTGACAGCACCGTGCTTCGCAACAGCTAATGAACGAATCCGATTTATTTCGCCTTCTCGCCTTGAGCGTTGGGCGGGCTGATATCAAAATCCTTGCGGGTAAGATTGGCCTTCGCTGAGCCCGCTTCGAATACAAGAATCGAGGAGCCGGGCTTGCCCAGCAGCTTTGCCTCCACGTTCGTCGCCGACCAAACGCCGCTGACCTGCTTTAGCCCATAGTAAATAAATTCCTTCTGCTGTTTTGTCCCGCGAAGGGTCTTCATCGCATGCACAGGGAACAAAATCTTGCGGTCAATCCAGGTTGTCACCGAATCATAGTAGGTCCGGTCCTGCGATCCGGGCGTGCTCTTCAGGACAAAGCAATCCCGTTCGCCGTATTTCTCCGGTGCCAGAAGTTCCTGATTCTTCCAGAAGAACTGGCTCTCTACCATGTCCTCGTAGGAAAAGTCTGTTCCCACGAGCGAGTCGTTCCAACGTTCGAATGGCAACACGGTCGCAGCCTTCTCGCCAGGAAGCATCGCCTCGATAGTCACGTGCCCACTCGCGGTCATATGCAATAGAAGAGTCGTCTTTTGTGAGCCAGGCCCGGAGATCTCGCATAGCAGACGCAGACCATCGGGGAACCAGTGGGCCTTGGCGGCAAACTTGTAGGTGGTGCGCTTGTCATTCGCTCCCAGCTGTGTGAGTCGCCCGGTAGCGCGGTAGTCCAATTTCTCAATGCGCTGGCGCTCGGCAGTCAGCACAGTCTCCAGATCAGGATTCGCCGCGAAGGCCCGCGAGGGATGCAGCAGCGACAACAACACGAGCAAAGCGATGGAGGCTGGAATCGTCCCCAAGGCGCAATTCGCCCAACTGGCCTGCGGATTCTGGCCAAACTTGCGGTTGCGAGAGAGCATTACGACGCGGCGCAGGAAGGTCATGGCTATGTTATACAGCCAAAGTCCCCGTAAAGGCCCACCCAGGGCGACGGGTAGTGATTCTCCACAGTTGCTCACAAATATGGGTGCAGTGCCCAAGCCATTCCCTTGGCGTTTTGCAGCCCGCTGGAACGAAGTACCGCCTCTATGGTAGGCTCTGCAGCCGGTCGTCGAAATTAGACCCTGTGCTCATGGCGCACAAGGTACTCCAGTGAGCCTGGTCTCCCCGATTTTCTGACCCTCCTGCGAAAAACGGCTTCTCTGCAGCGTGTAGCGGTCGGCCGCAAGGCGGTACATCCTGCGCCAGACGAGGCGATTCACGGTGACGACGATCATTGCCATCACGATGGTCGAGCCGAGCAGCAGCGCGAAGTTGCCGGAGTCGGTTGCACGCGAGATGGTCGCGCCCAAGCCGACGGTCGTGTTGCGATTCGGCCTGTAACATTTGACAGGTACTTCCGAGCAAACATCAAGTATCATAGTCTAACCGCTGTTCGACAACTGTTGGAGGAAGCTCATGTCTGAAAGACGTGCCCGCGGTACCATGCGATTTGCCGTTTTCTTCTTCTTAGCATCCGCTGTGTTTCCGTTACTAAGCCGAGCGCAGGCTCCTGTTTTCAAGATTACGACGGAAGACAGCTCGGTTAAATTCTCCGTGAAGGCATCGGTGGCCATCGACGGTACTTTCGACAAGTGGGATGCCGCTCTGACCTTTACATCCACTGATCCGGAGTCGGGCGCTTTGGACATCAAGATTCAGGCAGCCAGCGTCGATACCGGAAGCGGTATGAAGGATGGCAAGCTGAAGGGCGACGACTTTTTCGACGTCAAAGACAATCCTTTGATCACGTTCAAGTCGACCAAGATTGTGCAGACCGGTCCCAACACCTTCGACGTGCAAGGCAACTTCTCGATTCGAGGAGCGACCAAGCCCCAGACGCTGACGCTGACCGTTTCCGGTGTGGGGACAGGCTCAGGCGAGATTAAGGGAACCATGGCCTTCAACCGTAAGGACTACGGGATGACCAAAGGCATTCCCTTCGTTAAGATCGCCGACACCGTCGAGGTGACTGTCAACCTCAAGGGGAAGCGAGTCAGCGGACCTGCGTTGGTTCTTAAGAAATAGGCAGCCTGCCGCGCTACGACGGGATTATGGAGTGTGGTGAACAAGGGGTCTGTGAACGCGGCAACCGAAACCACAAACCATTGTTGTCTGCTGTAAGCCCTTTTGCGGACCCTTTGAAAATGGAGATCCCGTGACCGGTCGCTTTGATTTGAAAATCGGCGATCATCTCGAGAATGCCGAGACGAAAAGATACTATACCGAAAGGAATTTTTCCGAGGTCGCGCCCCGGTACGATTTCATCACTCGAGCACTTTCTTTCGGACAGGACGCCGCCTGGAAGCGCACTCTGATTTCATTGCTTCCCGCTCACCAGTCCCCGGTTTGCGTTGATCTCGCCTGCGGCACTGGCGACATCGCGTTTCTGCTTGCCGGCAAATACCCGGGTGGCCGCATCGCCGGAGTGGACATCACCGAGCCGATGCTGGATATCGCCCGTCATCGCAATACTCATGCGAATGTCAGTTTCGCCAACCAGGATATGGGATCGCTGGACATGGTCTCCGAATCCGTGGACATTGTCACCGGTGGTTACGCCCTGCGGAATGCAGCGGACCTCGCGATAGCTATTGACGAAATCAGCCGCGTTCTAAAACCCGGCGGCGTGGCGGCCTTTCTCGATTTCTCCAAACCGGCCGGAAAGATCCCACAGAAGATGGAATACTGGGGGCTGAAGACCTGGACCGGACTGTGGGGTACGCTTCTGCACCGCAATCATGAAGTCTATGGCTACATAGCCGAAAGCCTCCAGCGCTTTCCCGACCGCCCTCACTTGCGGGATATTTTCCGGGACAAAGGACTTTCTGTGATCGAATCCCGTCTCTTTTTTGGGGGGGTCACCGAACTGCTGATGGTCCAAAAACTGCGGCATGGCGAAGCTGTGAAAAACACAGGATTTTGATTCGCCGTGACAGGCAATCGACCTACCATGCTTCCGGCTCGCACCCTGGGGCCGGCAGCTCTTTGTCGTGATCTGGTAGCAAATGAAAAAGACCCGCAAGGTGGAAGTGTACCCTCTGGGGCTAGAAGGAGAGTGGGCACATCCTGCGGGCCTTTTCCTGCGCAGAAGATCAACTTAGAAGGGGATGATCAGTATCCAGAACGCCTACACGACTGTCTGTGACGGCGGACACGGCACATTGCTGGCACGATAATGGGCCGTGACAGGTGCAGGAGTTCAACTTTGAGGGTAGGGATTCGTGGCGGGCAGGTAACCAATCGAATCCACCGCCGTTCTCAACCTCGGCATACATCTCTGGTCACCCAATTTCGGCTGATTCTGCACTTGAAGCGACTCTTTCAACATCCACTCGCCTTGTCGTAGTGATGGGCCGACCCAGATATCAAAATTGCAGGACGGGGTTCTCGGTGATATGGTCCGATCTATGTTGCCCGGGCTATTAATCATTGCTTGTTGGGTTCTGCTGATCCTGTATTGGAACATCAGCGCTCGCTCCGTCAAGGCCGCTGCAGAACGCCAGAGCTGGAGCGGCAGGTTGGCCAGGGTGCCAGTTTGGCTGGGCTACATCCTGTTCGTTGTGGCAGGGGCACATCCGTTTGGCATGGTGCTGATACCGCATACGGTCATCGTGGAGTATTTAGGTGTTGCGGTTTGTGCGTTGGGACTCTTTGCGGCGATCTGGTCCCGCAAAGCGCTAGGGGAGGATTGGAGCAGAGATGTCGAGTTCAAGCAGGAGCACAAGCTGGTGGAACGCGGGCCATATCGATTCGTGCGTCATCCCATTTATACCAGCCATCTGCTCATGGGTCTGGGAACAGCCATTGCCTCCGGCCTGCTGGTTGCATTCGCCGGGCTAGGGTTTTTCTTCATCGGCTTTTGGATAAAACTGAAACAGGAAGAAGCTCTGCTCCTAAGGCATTTTCCGGAGGAATATCCCGCTTATAAAGCTCGTGTGAAGGCGCTTGTGCCGTTTGTGTTTTAGCCTACAGGCAATCTGCAACATTGCACCCGGGCGTCTCCGTTTAGTGATAAATCCCCGATTCACGTCTCCGCTGCCCCGAAAACATCGAGACTCCGCCTACATCTCTGCCAGCACCTGATGCACGAGGTGAATCGCGATCGATCCTTCGCCCACGGCCGACGCCACACGCTTCACATTGCCGGCCCGGATATCCCCCACCGCAAACACTCCCGGCAGGCTGGTCTCCAGAAGCTGCGGCGGGCGCGACAGCGGCCACGCCCTCTGTTCCAACGTCGCACGGTCGAGATCGTGGCCGGTCAGCACGAAGCCTTTGTTGTCGAGCGCCAGACATCCCTCCAGCCAACCCGTGCGCGGCGAGGCGCCGGTCATCACGAACAGATGGCGTATGTCGTGAGGGACGATCTCCCCGCTATCGCCTTCACGCCAACTGATGCGCTCCAGGTGTCCGTTGCCATCGACGCCCGCGATCTCCGTGTTGAAATGCAGCTCAATCGCCGGGTTTTCTTCGATGCGCCAAATCAGGTAGCGCGACATTGTGTCCGCCAGCTTGCCCGAGCGCACCAGCATGTAAACCTTGCGCGCCTTTCCCGACAGGAAAATCGCCGCCTGTCCCGCAGAATTTCCTCCGCCGATGACCACCACGTCTTCGCCTACGCACAACTGCGCTTCCATAGCCGTGGCGCCGTAGTAAACGCCGTTGCCCCCAAACTGCGACAGCTTGGGAATGGGTGGCATGTTGTATTGGGCGCCTGCGGCCAGCACGATGGAGCGCGTCGGAAGCAGCGTGCCTTCATCGAGGATTACCTGATAGGGACGGCGATCACATTGCAGGCGCACGGCGGTGCGCGCGACCATCATGTTCGCGCCGAACTTCTGCGCCTGTGCCAGCGCGCGCCCGGCCAACTCCTGGCCTGAAATACCCATAGGGAAGCCAAGATAGTTTTCGATGCGCGAGCTCGATCCTGCCTGTCCGCCCGGGCTGCCCGTTTCCAATACCAGCACGTTGAGGCCTTCGGATGCCGCATAGACCGCGGCCGCCAGCCCTGACGGTCCTGCGCCCACGACGATCAAATCGCGCACCTGCGATTCGTCGATGTTCAGGTTGAGCCCGAGGCAATCGGCCAGCTCGCGGATCGAGGGATTGCGCAGAACGCTGCGCGCGTTGCAGACGACGACCGGCACTTCCTCCACCTTGACGTGGAAGTGGTCGAGGATCGACTGCGAGCGCTCGTCTGTGTCGAGATCGATGAACTTGTAGGGATAACCGTTGCGGCCCAGGAAATTGCGCAGGCGTAGCGTGTTAGAGCAGTTCAGCGAGCCCAGCACCAGCACATTGCTCGCCTCTTCGCTGATAAGAAGCATCCGGCGCAGGATGTAGGCCTTCATCAGGATATCGCCCAGCTCCGCATCTTTGGCGACGATGGCGCGGAACTCGCTGGACGCGATCTGCAGAAATTCGCCGGAGGCGGTGACCTGTCCGCGCAGCAGCGCGCGCTGGCCCGAGATGACGGCAAACTCGCCGGTGATGCTGCCGGGAACGTGCCTGACCAGGGATCGCACACCCTGGGGACAGGGCTGAAGAATCTCCAGGCCTCCCGACAGAACCACATAGACGGCAATGTTGCTGTCCCCCGGCTCGAACAGCACCGCGCCCGCTTCTACGTGCCGCACCTTGCCGTGCGGGCGCAACCGCTCGATCTGCGCCGGCGTGAGAAGAGGAAAGGCCTCAGATCCGGGTTCGACGGAGATGTGGGTGACACCAGACATAAGCGTGATTTTAGCTCAGCAACAAGAAATGGGAACTGATGTAGTTGTAGATGAGGTGCGAACCCGGGAAGGTGCGACCAGGCTCTCATGGCAGAGCTTGAGAAGTGGATCGGCAAAAACGGATCTTCGCTTGCGATTCGGAGGCGCGGTCACGCTTTCAGCGCTGTGGCAGTGCACATGCCGGCTCCACACTGAATCGGAAAATGTCATCAAGCGGCGTGATCTGTAGAAGTGGAGGCCGCACCAGTTGTGCAGCTTGCAGCCGCCTTGTAGAGTTCGAAACCGGCCACAGTTTTCGATCATATTGAGAACCTGCCTCATGCCACCGCCTACCGCCATTACGGTGCTGGTACACGCCTACGCAAACGGCGACAAGGGTGCATTGGATCAACTGCTGCCTCTTGTGTAAGCCGAGTTGCGGCTGATTGCACAAAGGCAATTGTGGGACGAGCGGCCGGGCCACACCCTTCAGCCAACGGCGCTGGTCCACCAGCTATATGCTTGGCTGGCCGACCAGTCGCGGCCGAAGCTTAGCGATCGCGCCCATTTTCTCAGTGTGGCGGCCCGCGTCATGTGGCAAGTCCTGAAGCTCTCTGCCTTCGTTGACTTGCCGATTTCCGCCAAGTAAGATTCGCTGCCAATGATCGGCGAAACCATCTCGCATTACCGCATCCTCGAGAAGCTGGGCGGTGGCGGGATGGGCGTGGTCTACAAGGCCGAGGACGTGCGCCTCGACCGTTTCGTTGCGCTTAAGTTCCTGCCCGAAGATCTGGCCCACGATCGTCAGGCGCTGGAACGATTTCGGCGTGAGGCGAAAGCTGCGTCTGCGCTGAACCATCCCAACATCTGCACGATTTACGACATTGGCGAAGAAAACAGCCGCGCATTCATCGCCATGGAGTTTCTGGATGGCGTAACCCTGAAGCACCGCATCATGGGTAAGCCGCTGGAGATTGAGCTGCTGTTGGACCTGAGTACCGAGATTGCCGATGCGCTGGACGCAGCCCACAGCGAAGGCATTGTCCATCGCGACATCAAGCCTGCGAACATCCTCGTGACCCGGCGCGGCCACGCCAAGATTCTCGACTTCGGTCTCGCGAAGGTCACCGCCAAGGTCCCGGCCAGCGGACAAACCGCAACCGGGCTCGCCTCCGATGCCGATCACCTGACCAGTCCGGGCGCGACGCTGGGCACCGTAGCCTACATGTCTCCGGAGCAGGCCAAGGGCAAAGACCTGGATGCTCGGACCGATCTGTTTTCCTTCGGAGCTGTTCTCTACGAAATGGCGACCGGGACGTTGCCCTTCCGCGGAGAAAGCTCGGCGCTGATTTTCGACGCGATTCTCAACCGCGCTCCGGCGCCGGCGGTCCGCCTGAATCCCGACATCCCGGCCGAGTTGGAACGAATCATCGACCGCGCCTTGGAGAAAGATCGCGAACTCCGTTATCAGCATGCCTCGGAGATGCGCTCGGAGTTGCTGCGCCTGAAACGCGATACGGGATCTGGTCGTGTAGCAGCGGTCAGTTCGGGAACGACGCCGGCGGCGCACGCGGAGAGTGATCCTCAGCGGACATCAGTCTCGGCGGTCAGTGCCGCGACTCCATTAACTCCAGCACCAGCCGCCGCGCAGGTCGCACACTCCAGCAGCAGCTCCGCAGTAGTCGCGGTTGCGAAGCAACACAAGTTAGGATTCGCGGCCGGCGTCGTCGTTTTCCTGATCGTGCTCGGCGCAGCAGGGTTCGGGATCTATTCCTTGTTGCATCGTCCCGTCCCAGCGCCCTTCCAGAAATTCACTGTCACGCGGGTCACCGACTCCGGCAAAGTGGCGGGAGCAGCCATTTCTCCTGACGGAAAGTACGTGTTGAGCGTGACCGATGACGGCGGCCAGCAAAGCCTCTGGCTGCGCAATGTTCCCACGGGAAGCGTTACCCAAGTCATCCCGCCATCGGCTACGGATTATCTGGGCCTCGCCTTTTCGCCGGATGGAAACTACATCTACTTCAGCAAAGCCGAGAATGCAAGCCACACTCATTACGATCTCTACCGATCTCCGGTATTGGGGGGTGAGCCGCAAATTGTGGCGCGAAATATCTCCAGCGAAAGCCTCACGTTTTCTCCCGATGGGCAGCGCATCGCCTACATACGCGAGGACGAACCGGAAATCGGCAAGTACCGCATCCTCTCGGCATCTTTAGAGGGCGGCAACGAGACGGTCTTGCTGACTGAGGCCGCGCCGAACCCGCCGGACTTCCTGGCCTGGTCTCCGAAGGGCGATGAGATTTATAGCTCCCGGGTTGGGGGAAACGGCGAGCGGGCCGCGATCGATGTCCTCGATGTGCACACCGGCAAGTCACATCCGTTCGTTGCGTTCCGGGATGAGTTTCTCGCCGAAATCAAGTGGTCGCCGGTTGATCGTGCGCTGTTTGTCATGCATGGGCAAACGGGCGCAACCGGCATAAAAGCTCAAATCGGATTCCTGCGCGAAGCCGGCGGAGAGATCGAGCCCATCACGCGCGACTCCAACCGATATGCGACGCTCACGGTTTCCGCCGATGGAAAAACCATAGCAACCGTTCTGGTGCGAAGTGAGGCAACGGTTTTCGTCTTCTCCGATGCCGGCCACGGCTTTGCCGAGCCGCGCCCCGTACTCGCGCAAGCCAATGACTTCGACGAGTGGAGCAGCCTGCACTGGAGTGCCGAAGGCAATCTTCTGCTGAGCAACTTTGGCCGCCTGCTCAAAGTCGGGCTTGATGGCAAGAGTCAAACCCCGCTTCTGGCCGATCCGAGTGCGCGAATGTTCACTCCCTTCTCCTGTGGTCCGAACTACATTGTTCTCACATGGCAAGATCGCGGCGGCACACATTCGAGAAGTGTGTGGCGCGCCAATGCCGACGGTACCGGTCCACTGCAATTAACCCACGGAGATGATGATCGTTCGCCAGCTTGCTCGCCCGATCAGAAATGGGTCTATTACTTCGATAATCGGGAATCGAAAATCCATCGTGTGCCGGTGGACGGCTCCGGCAAGTCGGAAGCAGTTCTGGATTTGCCCCAGGGTTATTCGGGAGCTCCCGCGCTCAGCTTTTCTCCGGACGGCAAGACGTTAGCGGTCGCCCTGTGGGACTCGCAGCGGCGAGGCACAAAGATAGCGCTGTACGATCTCGGATCGTCGAGTCCGCCGCGCCTGCTCGACGCCAGCCGGCGTACGCGCGGCTTGCAGTTCACTCACGATGGCAAGTCCGTCGTCTATGCGATGCGGGAGAACGGCGTGGACAACGTCTGGATGCAGCCACTGGACGGCTCTGCGGGCCACAAGATTACCGATTTCAAGTCGGGACAAATCTGGTCGGTCGACTTGTCGCCGGATGGAAAGAACCTTGCTGTCTTGCACGGCAACTATGATGCAGACGTAGTTCTACTGCAAGAAACCAAACCGTAAACTCGAACGGGCATTGGGAACTCTTTCAGACACTTTCTCCTCGGGAGCGTCAGGTTTGCCTGGCTTGGATCACCCATCCCCACAACCCCCATCACATCCTCCCTTGACCTCGCCATTTACAATGCCTTCGGCTGCAAAACCGCCAGGAGACTGTATCCATGGCTGCACCAGCACCTACCTCTGAAGTCGAGACCACATCACTACCGGCAAATGCCTATCAGCCCCTGAAAGAGGGCGAACTCTACGTGCCGCTGGTTCCGGCCAGCGCCAGCGCGCCGGAGGTCACGCCCCGCGCGGTGCTTTGGGGCACGCTGTTGTGCATCATCTTCAGCGTGGCCTCGGCCTACTCCGCCCTGAAGGTCGGCCAGGGCATGGAAGCGGCAATTCCTATCTCCATCCTCGCCATCGGACTGGCGCGCGTTTATAAGCGCCGCTCCACCGTGCTGGAGAACATGATCATCACCGGCATGGGCGGAGCCTCGGGCAGCGTCGTGGCCGGCGCCGTCTTCACCGTGCCTGCGCTCTACATCCTCCACCTCGACCCGCATCCGGTGCAGACCATTTTCATCTGCCTGGCGGGCGGCTGCCTGGGTATCTTGTTCCTCATTCCTTTGCGCCGCTATTTCGTCCAGGAACAGCACGGCAAGCTGCCGTTTCCTGAAGCTACGGCCATTACCGAGGTCCTGGTCACGGGCGAGAAGGGCGGGTCCCAGGCCAAGCTGCTGCTGCAGGCGACCTGCGTCGCTGCCGTCTACGATTTCTTCGTCACCACCTACCATGTGTGGAAGGAGTATCTGAACTTCCAGTTCGTGCCGATCATGAAGTCGCTGGCCGCTCGCCAGCGCATGGTCTTCAACTTCGATGCGGTCAGCTTCATCCTGGGCCTGGGCTACATCATGGGCCTGCGCATCGCCCTGATCTTCTGTGCCGGCGGCGTGCTGGTCAACTTCGTGCTGGTTCCTGTGATCTGGTTCATCGGCAGCCACATGGGCGACGTCACGGTCTATCCCGCCGCCATCCCCATCTCGCACATGACGGCCACCGAAATCTATCGCAGCTACGTCCGCTTCATCGGAGTAGGCGCTATCGCCACCGCCGGCCTGGTCGGCATCCTGAAATCGCTGCGCGTTGTGGCAGGATCGTTCGGCATCGCGTTGCATGCCTTCCGCCACGGTGAAGCCCCGCAAATGGAGCGCACCGACCGCGACATTCCCATCATCGCCATACTTCTTGGAGCGATCATCAGCGCCCTCGCGGTGGCCATCTTCTTTGGACAGTTGCATGTTAGTTGGACCGTCGTGGCGATGGGCCTGGTGTTGACGCTGCTCTTCTCCTTCTTCTTCACCACGGTGGCCGCCAACGCCATCGCCACTACGGCGAACAATCCCGCCTCCGGCATGACGCTGCTCACGGTGATCGTCTCGGCTGTCGTGCTGCTGAAGTTCGGCCTCTCCGGAACCACCGGCATGTTCTTCGTGATGGCTCTGGCCGGCATGGTCTGCGTGGCGCTCTGCGCCTCGGGACAATTCATAACCGACCTCAAGGCCGGTTATTGGATCGGTTCCACTCCCTCAGCGCAGGAGAAGGTAAAGTTCATTGGCGTCATCGCTTCGGCAATCACCGCCGGTTTGACGATCATCCTGCTGGCTAAGGCTTTCCAATTTGGAGAGGCAGCACCCGGTGACGTCCGCCAGGTGCTGGTGGCGCCGCAAGCTTCGGCATTGAAGGCCATCGTCGAGGGATTCATGAGCGGCCAGCCGGTCGCCTATGCTCTCCTTGGCTTCGGTGCCATGATCACGGTGGTGCTGGAGATGCTCGGCCTCTCATCCATGGTCTTCGCGCTGGGAATTTACCTCCCGCTGCAACTGACCACGCCTATCCTGCTCGGCGGATTCGTCTCGCATCTGGTAAACAAACATGCGGATAAAACCGGCGGCGAACCTGGTCGCAGCATACGCGAGCGAGGTGTCATCGTCGCGGGCGGCTTGATGGCGGGCGGAGCGTTGGGAGGTGTCATCGGCGCGGCGTTGCGCGTCCTTCCCAGCTTCCGCGAAGATTGGATTCAAACTCCGTTTTATAACAACGAGGTAATTTCGCAGACCATCTCCGCGGTATTCTTCATAGTGCTGTGTCTGTATGTCTGGTTTGCCTCGGTTAAAGAAAAGAGGGCTTCATAAATGGATAAGGTAGGACGTTTTGTTGCAGATGCCGTGCTCGGCATCGACACAATTTGGGGCGGAGACGTGATGTGTCCGTCGGGTACAGGACGCTTCATCGCGGACTCATGGTATTCGGATGAACCGCTTCCGGCCGCCTACACGGTAGCCTCGGCCGCGCGTGTGCGGGAGACCGGGGGCGTTGCCGGCAAGACCATCGATCGCGAGGCCGTGGAAGCGTATTTGCGCGATGTGAACCTGCCCGCTGCTATCGCTGGCGTTCGTCACGAGGCCGGCAATCTTCCCGGCTTGCGTGGGCAATATCTAATCGGCTTGGCCAACTGCTTGGAGGTCATGTGGGATCTGGCGATGGAAATCCTCGGCAAAGGACCGGCTGTTCCCTACACGCGCTGCGTGGAGGCATCGACTGGCCGCGCGCCGGAGCCGTCCAAGCCCGAGGCCAAGCACGATCGCGTGGCCGAGCTGTTGAATCGCGCCGGCTACTCGACCACGGACAACGGTGGTCTGCTGGGCGCAGTGGACGCGTGGCGTCGCGAGCGGGTTGCGCCAATGGGTTCGGTGAAGGCACTGGGTGCCGCTGTCATCGCCTATTTCGACAATCTGAGCACGGCGCATCTGCTGCCCTATTTGCCGAAGGAACTCGCACCGGTGCCACGAGCGAACATCGATTTCCAGCCGATTAAGAACGCCTGGTTCTCTGGCTCAATGAACTACCTGGGCCGCGCGCGCAATGCTGACGGCTCGCCGAAGTACGACGCCAGCTACGAGATCAACGCGTCGCTGCAGATCAGCTTCCCTGAGTTTCAGCAGCTGGTAAGCCACGAAGTCGTGCCCGGACACGTCACCACCTTTGCCTACCTTCAGAACCTTTACGTGCGTGGGCTCGCAAATTTTGAAGCAACCGTGCTCACCATGAACACGCGGGCCGCAACATTGTTTGAGGGCCTCGCCAACAACGCGATCCTCATCGCTCATGGGGTCACGGAGATCGATCAGCTTCCCGACGAGGATATGCAGATTGGCGTTTTGCTGGCGCTGCTGCAGGACGACGCTAAGAATCAGTCGTCGTATCTCACCTGGGGCGAAGGCAAGCCGCAAGCGGAGATCGCCAAGATTCTGCGGAACGATTTCCTGGTCAGTGAAGAGCGCGCCGACAAGCTCTCCGGAGCGTGGGGACGGCATCCGCTGCTGGGGAGAATGTATCTTCCCGCATATCGCGCTGGAACCGACAAGGTTGCGGCATTGCGGCGAACTTTCCCGCCCGAGCGCGTGCTGCCGGCCATCTACGGCTGCTTCGGATTGGTGGATATCAACACGATCGACGAGGTCCTGCGCGCCAAGGCAAAAGCACAGGCATAGTCGCTGTCGATCGCACACATCGTTTAAGCTGATCAGATGGGCGGCAAGGAAATTGGCGACAAGCTGGCCTTTCATCGGGTGGAGCACCGCTTCAGCGGTGCATTTGAGGCTTTGTGATTTCCGGCTTTAGCCGCTGAGGTAACTGGAGCCCTTACCTCAGGCGCTAAAGCGCAATTTCTCCAGGGTCACTAATGTACGCCTGAAGGCGTACTCCACCCGGATTTGTGCGCAACTGCGGCTATACGTAAAGAGCTAATTATGGACATCAAAACCGTGGGAGTAATCGGCGCAGGCACGATGGGCAATGGCATTGCTCACGTGTTTGCCAAAGGCGGATACTCAGTCGTGCTCGTCGACGTGGAACAGAGATTTCTGGATCGCGGAATGGACACGATCCGCAAGAATCTCGAGCGCGAAGTCTCTAAATCCAAGATCACCTCGGGGCAGCGCGATCAGGCTGTGGCTTGCCTTGCGCCCACCACTGATCGCAAGAAGTTGGGAGATTGCGACTTCATCGTGGAAGCCGCCAGCGAGCGCTTCGAGATCAAGTCGGAACTCTTCCGCGATCTCGACAGCATGTGCCGCCCTGAGGTCGTGCTCAGTTCGAACACGTCCTCGATCTCTATCACCAAGCTGGCAGCGGTGACCAAACGGCCCGACAAAATCATCGGCATGCACTTCTTCAATCCGGTCCCGATGATGAAGCTGGTGGAAGTCATCCGCGGCCTGGCGACATCCGACGAAACATATGCAACGGTCAAAGCACTTGCCGAAAAGCTGGAGAAGACTCCGGTCGAAGTAAACGACGCGCCCGGCTTCGTGTCGAATCGCGTGCTGATGCCGCTGCTGAATGAAGCCATGTATGCGGTGATGGAAGGCGTGGCTACGCCTGAAGCTGTAGACGAGGTCTTCAAACTCGGCATGGCGCATCCCATGGGCCCGCTCACCCTGGCGGACTTCATCGGGCTCGACGTCTGCCTCGACATCATGCGTGTCATGCAGGCTGGCCTCGGCGATCCCAAGTACCGGCCTTGCCCGCTGTTGATCAAGATGGTGGACGCCGGCTGGCTCGGCCGCAAGTCTGGCCGCGGGTTCTACAATTATTAGTTTCGGGAAACTAGACGCCACCTCATAAATCGCTTTGTGTCAGGGCACGACCTGGGTCGTGCCGAAAGCTGCGGCGATAAGATCAGGGCTTCAGCCCCTGCAAAGGCCGGGCCGCAGGGGCTAAAGCCCGTGGTGGGACGGCCTCGTGCGGCACGACTGAAGTCGTGCCCTGATACAAACCCAACCGATTTATGAGATAGGTTCTAGGAACCCTGGCGGGACGCTGAGCTCCAGACATTAGCGAGGGATTACTTCACCGTGACGCCGCCCAACGGCGCCTCGGCCACGTCCAGCCAGCGCTCTCCCATTCCCTTGACGAAGGTCAGCGACTCGATCCGGACGGTCCGCGGGCCCTCGTAAATCTTCCATCGCTGGCGAGCGACTTCCAATACTTTTTGAGCCTCATCGATCGTATCCATCTTGGCTATGGTGAGATGAGGCATGTACGGCCAGGGCTCTTTGAAATACAGGGCGTCGCGATTGAGCCTGTCGTGAATCTCGCGCAGGCGGTAGGCGCCACGCGCCACGCGCAGAAACACCGTGGGAGTCAGCGGGACGAAAGTCTCTACGTCGCCCATGGTTACGTCGAAGGCGGGAATCGGTTGACACGCCTCTTGCAGTTGCTCTAATGCCTGGCGCTCGCTACCGTTGAGGGCACGCGGAGGCAGAATCGTGATGTGTGCATCCGCATGGGTATGCGACGGATGCATCTCGCGGCGCAATTCTTCTACAAAGGAGCCTACCGGGCTGCACACATAGGCAACCGCGGCGTATACGAGGCCAGTCATGAAGCTCCCATTATAGGCGACCGGTCCGCCGCCGCGCGGGTTCAAGCCGGCGCTTCAGTTTCCCAAAACTGGAACCACCGCCATACCTTGCGCATCTACCCATCATGCTTTCCCGTCCTGACAGCAGTGAATACGCTGATTTCTACAAGGGCTACATTGCCCGCGTTCCCGATGGTTCTTTGACAGATTTCCTGGCTCAGCAGGCGAAGCAGTATCGTCAGCTGGTGACTGGCTTTTCCGATCAGGATGCTGGCGCTCCCACTGCCCCCGGCAAGTGGAGCATCAAGCAAATTCTGGGTCATCTGTGCGATACCGAGCGGGTAATTACATATCGCGCGTTGCGCTTTGCCCGGGGAGATCAGAAGGAACTGCATGGTTTCGAGCAGGATGACTATGTTCGCGAGGCCGGCTCCAATTCGCGTAGCCTGGAGGATCTGCTGGACGAATTTGACAGCGTCCGTCAGGCCACGGTCGCTCTTTTGAAATCGCTGCCTGCAGGCAGCGACACACGGGCCGGTGTCGCCAACGGCAATCGTGTCACCGTGCGCGCCTTGGCTTACATCGTCGCCGGACACGCCCAGCATCATTACGAGCAGTTGAAGGCGGGCGCGGGCCGCGGCGCTGCGCAAGGCTAAGGAACGGAGGAATGCCTGAGGTCCGGCCCCCGTTTTTCGACAAGGCGACACCGGATACAGCCGACCGCAGCATTGCTATACTTGAAGTCCTATGGGAATCGTGAAAAACATAGCGGCGATCGCCAAGGGCATGAGTGTCACCTTCATGGAGATGTTCAAGCCGACGATCGTGGAGAACTATCCCGACGGTCCAGGTCCCACGCGCGGCGCGATGTTTCAGGATCGCTTCCGTGGCATGCACGTTTTGCAGCGTGACGAAAATGGTCTGGAGAAGTGTGTGGCCTGCTTCCTCTGTGCCGCGGCCTGTCCCTCGAACTGCATCTACATCGAAGCTGCCGAGAATACCGAGACCAATCGTGTCAGTGGCGCTGAGCGCTACGCCAAGATCTACAACATCGACTACAACCGCTGCATCTTTTGCGGCTATTGCGTGGAAGCTTGTCCGACCGACGCCATCACCCACGGCCACGGCTTCGAACTGGCGACCTACAACGCCAGCAATTTGGTGTATCGCAAGGAGCAGCTCCTCTCTGGCGTTCCCGCCCACATCGGCGCCAATGCGGTCTTCAATCAAGGCGACAATTACCGGCTGACCCCAAAGAAGTAAGTTGACTTGGATGTGGCTTTACTCGTTTCGCTGCCCATTGCTCTGTTCTGTGGTTGGCCGGTTACGCAGCTTTCAACTGTCCCAGAATTCCATGTACCGGAATTCTGATCCATTCCGGCCGCTGCTCCAGCTCGTACTCAATCTCCATCAGCGCCCGCTCGATCATGTACGCTCCGAGCAAAATATTGAATTCATCGGCTTGTTGCGGCAGGAACGGCGCCGCTGCCGCGGATTGCAAATAGTCCCTCAGGAATATCGTGCCGACCCAACGATTCCACGTCTTGGCCCACTTTTCCAGTGAAGGATGCGCTTCACGGCTGGGCACAATGCCGGGCACATCGCCGAAGAGTGCCGCGTGAGAAACGTAGTGGAAGGAGCGAAGCATGGTCGCAATATCGCGCAAGGCTGATCGCTTGATACGCCGTTCGCTCAGGGAGCGGCTGAAGTCGCCCTCAAAGTTAGTGATTAACCAGTCGCTGCCTGCGAAGAGGACGTTCGACAGGTGATAGTCGCCGTGACTGCGAATGCGATTACCCGACATGCGTTTGTCGCGCAGCGCCAGCAGGTGCTGTCGGATGTCTGCTTCCCGGTTCAGAAGCTCGGTAATATCCTCCTGGGCCTCGGCCGGAAGCCCCCGAGCCCGGCTGCGCAGCAGTTCGAAAGACCGATTCAATTGGCCTAGCATTCCGTGATAGACGCTGTGTCGGTAGAACGTCGTAAATGGCTCGGGAGCGAAGTCCGGGATATCGGAACGGCTGCTCAGGGCCGCATGCAGTTCAGCCGTGCGGCGCGCCAACACGCGAATATTGTCCAGGTAACTCCCCAGCAACTCCGCAATGATTTGCGGCACCGGATCGTTGACCGGCTGCAAAAGCGCCGGAACCATCAGATCGCGAATGCGACCGTCGTCCTGAGGAATTGCCAGGGCGTGCTCGAAGAATAGGCCGAGATGATCCAACGTGTACCGCCAACCACCGGTGGCGTTGGGAACATAGCTGATTAATGTGCCCACGCAGGTCTCACCCGCAATCACGTTGTCTTGGAATCTCCGGTACATAAGTGATCCCAGAGGCCGCGGAGTCACCTTGAAGGAGGTTTGCTCGCACAGGAACTCCGGAACCTCTTGTCCGGGATTAATTCCCTCTTCCAGCTTGCGATATAGCTTCAGGACAAAGTCGGTGCCGTAGTTGATGACCGTGAAGCAGTGATCGGTCTGTTGCGGACTCGGCTCCAGATTCGACTGCGCCGCCGTCCACGCCTGGCGGAACTGCCGTGTGTGGGCGCCCACCAGTTCTCCTGATTGGCCGCGAATTCGTTTCCGCCGGACGATGGCCCGCAGCAGCGCATCGCTGAAGTCGCGATCCATGGTGGCAGCGAACAGCACCGCCGACACTTGCTCGCCAAAACCCTCAAGCCGCGCCAGCACCGCATTGGGGTGGTCGCGTAATATCACATCCGCCTTTTCGCCGACGGCCATCGAAACCGGCGCCAGGTAGATTTCCGGATCGCTGTCGCTGTATTCGACGTTCAGGGCCAGCAAATGCGACGAAGTGTCCGGCAACCAGAGCACAGCTTGCATGGAGACACCGGTAATGTAGCGACGCTTCCCCAGGAACCACGGACGGTCGCGCAACATCCTGGGGATGAACGGTTGCAGCCGTTGCATCGTGTCCTCGGTGAAGATGTTCTCCACCGACTCAACTTGCAGCACAGGTATCTGCTGCGGTGCACCGCCGACGTTCAACGACTCCTCGCTGACCTCTCCCGGCTGCAGATGGAACCAGTAACAGGCGTGCGGGCCAAGTGACAGCACATAGGGATCCTCGGTGATCATCGGAAACTTGGTGCGCCCGTACACTTCCACCGGCACCATCCCTTTGCGGTTCGCCAGGTCGAGCTCGACAAACTGCGTAAAACGTGACAGGTTGGCGACCACCAGCACACTCTCGTCGTGAAATTGGCGAACGAACGCCAGCACCTTGCGATTCGCAGGATAGAGAAACTCCAGGGTGCCACGTCCAAAGGCCAGGAAGCGCTTCCGTTGCTGGATCAAGCGCTTGGTGAACCACAGCAAGGAGTGCGAGTTGTTCTGTTGCGCCTCGACGTTGATGGTCTCGTAGTGATACGCGGGATCGATGTTGACCGGCAAATACAGCCGCTGCGGATTAGTACGGGAGAATCCAGCGTTGCGGTCCGAACTCCACTGCATCGGCGTTCGCACGCCATTGCGATCACCAAGAAAGATGTTGTCCCCCATCCCAATTTCGTCACCGTAGTAGAGCACCGGGGTTCCTGGTAGCGCGAAGAGCAGGGCATCCATCATTTCTATGCGAGGCCGATCATTCTCTAACAGCGGAGCCAGCCGACGGCGAATACCCAGGTTGATGCGCATCTCGCGATCGCGCGCGTAGGTGCGATACATGTAGTCGCGCTCTTCGTCGGTGACCATCTCTAGCGTCAACTCGTCGTGATTGCGTAGAAACATCGCCCACTGGCAGTTGTCGGAAATCGGCGGGGTGAGCTTCAGAATGTCGGTGATAGGATAGCGGTCTTCCATCCGCAGTCCCATAAACAGCCGGGGCATCACCGGGAAGTGAAATGCCATGTTGCACTCGTCGCCATTGCCGAAATAGGCAACCGCATCCTCCGGCCACTGATTCGCTTCGGCCAGCAACATGCGATCGCGATACTTCTCATCGACGTGCCGGCGCAGTTCTTTCAGCGCGGTGTGGGTTTCCGGCAAATTCTCGCAGTTCGTGCCCTCGCGCTCGAAAAGATACGGCACCGCGTCCAGCCGTAGCCCATCAACGCCAAGATCGAACCAGAAGTCCATCGCGGCAAACATCGCTTCGCGAACTTCAGGATTGTCCCAATTCAAGTCCGGCTGATGCGAGTAGAAGCGATGCCAGTAGTAGGCCTTGGCCACCGAATCCCAGGTCCAGTTCGAAGCCTCAAAATCCTTGAAGATGATGCGCGCGTCGCGGTATTTCTCCGGGGTGTCGCTCCAGACGTAGAAGTTGCGCCAGCGCGTCCCCGCAGCGGCTCGGCGCGAGCGCTGGAACCAGACATGCTGATCGGAGGTGTGATTCAGCACCAGCTCAGTTATGACCCGCAAGCCGCGGCGATGGGCTTCCCGCAAGAAGCGCTGGAAGTCCCGCAGCGATCCGTAAGCCGGATGGATGTCGGTGTAATTGGAGATGTCATAGCCGTCATCCCGCAGCGGCGACGGACAAAAGGGCAAGAGCCATACCGCCGTTACGCCCAGATCTTCGAGATAGTCCAGCTTTTGGGTTAGTCCGGCAAAGTCGCCGATGCCGTCCGCATCACTGTCATAGAAGGCGCGCACGTGGACTTCATAAATGATCGCGTCTTTGTACCAGGTGACATTGGGCGATAGATTCATGCAAGCTTTCGGGCGGAAATCAGCGTCCACGGCGGCAAAGCCGTGACGCGGCCAACTCAGGTTGGATGAGGATTGGGGCGGGATGGCTGCCGGAATTTTGCAGCTCCCGCGATTCCAAAGTTGGTACGGGTTGGGCGTGGGCTGCCTACCACTTTGGTCGGGTCGACACCGCAAATATTTCTTGCCTAACCCTTGACAGGCGGCTACCATGTATTAATATACGTTGATGCGTATATTTATTCGATGTCAAAACTATCCCGCCATGCCGTGATCGGTGAGCTGATTTCTGAAAGGGAGATCGGCAGCCAGGACGAATTGCGGCGGGTGTTGTTTCGGCGCGGGCATCGGGTAACGCAAGCGACCTTGTCGCGCGACATTCATGAGCTGGGGCTGGTGAAGACGGCAGAAGGTTACAAACTGCCGCAGGGAGAAGAAACCGAGCTATCCCTTCCGTCGATCGAGCGTCTAATCCAAACGTTCGTATACGACGTGAAGACGGCGCTGAACCAGGTGGTCATCCGGACCAGCCCGGGCAGCGCCCAACCTGTTTCGGCGGCGATTGATGCCGAAGAGTGGGAAGAGCTGGTGGGAACCATCGGCGGCGACGACACGATTCTGGCAATTACGCCGAACGCGAAAGCCGCCGAAAAGCTGGCGCAGCGTTTGCGCAAGATGTTTGCGTAGGAGAAAGGCTCGAACAGGAATTGGGAATGAATGCCACGCTCCAACCCGCGGTCTTCGGGGCCACCGGATACTCCGGCTTCGAGCTGGTGCGCCTGCTGGCACGGCATCCGGGCGCGAAGAAGCCACTGCTGCTGCGGCGCAACGGTGAAAGCGGCGGATGTGCCGATCTTGCCGAAGCGTATCCGCAGCTGGCCGGAAACGGCGGATTTCCCCTGCAGAGCTTTTCCTGGCAGGAACTCAAGAACGCGGGCGTGGATGTCATCTTCCTCGCCACCCCGCACGAGTTCTCGCGCGAAGTCGCGCCGGAAGCCATCGCGCAAGGGTTTCGGGTAGTCGACCTGAGTGGCGCGTGGCGCCTGAAGCAGGCCGCGAATCGCAGCGTCTATGGCTTTGTGGAGAAGCTGGAGGACGCGCCGCTCGACAGCGCGGCAGTTTATGGTTTGCCGGAGCTGCACGCGGGCGAGATTCGCCAGGCCGCGCTTTTAGCGAATCCAGGTTGCTACTCGACTTCCATCATCCTGGCGCTGGCGCCGTGGATTCGGGCTGGCTTCGTGGATGTGGAGCACGGCATCATTTGCGATTCCAAGTCCGGCGTCTCCGGTGCGGGCAAGACACCCACCGCCACAACCCACTTCGTGGAAGTGGACGGCGATTTTTCGGCGTACAGCGTTTTTGGACACCGGCACACGGGGGAAGTGCTGGAGCAGCTCGGGATCGGCGGCGGATCGTTGCAGTTTACTCCTCATCTGCTGCCGATTCCGCGCGGCATCCTGTCCACCGTTTACGTAAAGCTGGCGAAACCGCTAAGCGTGGAGGAACTGGAACAAGCGTTGCGCGAGTTCTATGCCGGCAAGCCTTGGGTGCGCGTCTTCGGCGCGGCGCGGCTGCCGCAAATTAAGTTCTCGCTCAATACCAACTACTGCGACATCGGCTTCTCGTTGTCGCCTGACGGCCGGCGTGCCGTATTGGTTTCCTGTCTCGACAACTTGCTGAAAGGCGCGGCTGGCCAGGCAGTACAAAACATGAATTTGATGTTCGGCTTGGATGAGAAAGAAGGCCTGCAGTGAAGCTTGTGATTAAAATCGGCGGCGCGGCGCTCGACGACAAGGCACTGGTCCACACCTTTGCCCGGACCATTCCCAGCCTGTGCCGAGAGGGCCACAAGCTGGTGATTGTGCACGGCGGGGGCGCGGCGCTGACTCGCACGCTCAAGCAACTCGGCTGCGAGTCCACGTTCATCAACGGGCTGCGCGTTACCGATTCGCGCACGCGCGACATCGCCGTGATGGTGCTTGCCGGCCAGCTGAACAAGCAGCTGGTGGCGGCAATCGGCGAAGCCGGCCAGCCCACCATTGGCATCTGCGGCGGTGATCTGCGCATGGTGCTCGCCTCCAGGAAGCGGCAGCCCGATCTCGGCTATGTTGGCGAGGTTTGCACGGTAGATTCACATTGGATCGAGCGGCTCTGGAGCGCGGGGGTTGTACCGGTGATCTCCAGTCTTGCGCTGGGATTTGACGGCGAGTACTACAACGTCAATGCCGACCAGATGGCATCGGCTTGTGCCGTGGCCTGCGGCGCGCACGCACTCATCTATCTCACCGACGTGGCCGGCGTGAAAGATGCCGAGGGCTCGGTGATTCGCTGGCTCGACGTCGACGCGATTGCGGCCATGGTGGCGGAAGCGACCGTGAGCGGCGGCATGTTGCCCAAGCTGGAAGCCTGTACTGCGGCGCTGAAGAAAGGTGTCACGCGTGTGCGTATTCTGCCCGCGGCCTGCGCCGGGGTTCTTCCCGGATTCTTTACCCATCCAATCGACTGCGGCACCGAGGTGATTGCATCGTGAAGCACGGCAACGAACTCATCCTTCATCCGACCGAGCGCAAAGATGGCGCCTGGCCTGGGCCGCGCTTTGACCGCGCATTGGAGCGACGTCCTTAGACGCCGCCCTGGCGTCCTGTGTTTTTCCCGACATTTTCATTTTCTTTTTGACCTGCTGTCGACCCAGAAGGAGGTGCGACATTGATTGCGACAACTATTCCCCCAGGAGCGAGTCCGAGTACGTACGCGTATCGCAGCGTCACCGGCCGCGATCTGATTTCGATCCAGGACTTCTCGGCTGACGAGCTGGCGTGCGCCTTGGAACTGGCGGCGGCCATGAAGGCTCGTCCCGCTGATTTTCGCGGCATCCTGGCCGGCAAGCAGATCGTGCTGTTCTTCGAGAAGCCTTCGCTGCGCACGCGGCTGACGTTTGAAGCCGGCATCAACAGCCTGGGCGGCGCGTCGTTCTTCGTCGACCAGACGCAGTCCCGGCTGGGCGCGCGCGAACCGCTGCGCGACGTAGCCCACAATCTGGAGCGCTGGATTGACGGCATTGTGCTGCGCACCTTCGCGCACGAGACTGTCACCACTATGGCGCAGCATGCCGGCATTCCGGTCATCAATGCTCTGAGCGAGGTCGAGCATCCCTGCCAAGCGATGGCGGATTTGCTCACCCTGCAGGAGCACTTCGGCGATCTACACGGCGTCCGCCTCGCTTACGTGGGCGACGGCAACAACGTGGCGCATTCCCTGATGCTGGCCGCCGCCAGTCTCGGCGCATCCATCGCGGTGGGTACGCCGAAGGGCTACGAACCGAATGCCGCCATCACCGAAGCGGCTCGTGAACTGGCCGTTGTCAGTGGTGCAACGGTGAACGTCGTCAATGATCCGGTGGAAGCGGTTGCCGGCGCTGACGCAGTTTATACCGACGTGTGGGCCAGCATGGGCCAGGAAGAGGAGGCTGCCGATCGCCGCCGAATCTTTGCTCCCTTTCAGGTGAATCAGAAGCTGTTTTCATGCGCTGCTAAGCATGCCGTTTTTATGCACTGCCTGCCCGCGCATCGCGGAGATGAAGTCACGGCGGCGGTCATTGATTCGCCGCGCTCGGTTGTTTTTGATCAGACGGAGAACCGCCTGCACGTTCAGAAATCCATTCTTGTTTTGCTGCTGGAAGGCGGTATCCACCGCTTCCCGCCGAGGAGTGCCAATGCGTGAAAAAGTGGTTCTTGCTTATTCGGGTGGACTGGATACGTCCATCATCATTCCGTGGCTGAAAGAAAACTATGACTACGACGTCATCGCCTTCGTTGCCGACGTCGGTCAGGGCGACGACATCGATGCCGTCGTCAAGAAGGCGTACGACACCGGCGCCTGCAAAGTCGTGGTGGAAGATCTGCGGCAGGAGTTCCTGACCGACTACGTCTTCCCGGCAATTCAGGCGGGTGCGGTATACGAGCACAAGTATCTGCTTGGCACCTCGCTGGCGCGGCCGATCATCGCCAAGTATCAGGTGGAAGTTGCACTGCGCGAAGGCGCCACCGCGGTGGCTCACGGCTGCACCGGCAAGGGCAATGATCAGGTGCGCTTCGAGCACGCCTACCAGGCGCTGGCGCCCGAGCTGAAGGTCATCGTGCCGTGGCGCGAATGGACACTGCACTCGCGTGAGGATTGCCTCGACTACGCCGAGGCGCACGGCATTCCCGTGGCGCAAAGCCGCGAGAAGATCCACAGCCGCGATCGCAATCTGTTGCACGTGAGCCACGAAGGCGGCGAGCTGGAAGATCCCAACAACGCGCCGCTGCCGACGACGTGGACGTGGACCAAGTCGCCGCAGGACGCTCCTGATGCGATGGAGAAAGTCAGCATCGAGTTCCAGCACGGCTTGCCTGTCGCGGTCAACGGCGTCGAGCTCGAACCCGTGGCGCTGGTCGAAATTCTGAACGAGATCGGCGCCCGCAATGCGGTCGGCCGCATCGATCTGGTGGAGAACCGCTTCGTCGGCATGAAGTCGCGCGGCTGCTATGAGACGCCCGGCGGCACGCTGCTGCTGGCTGCGCATCGCGAACTGGAAGCGCTCTGCCTCGACCGCGAGCTGGCGCATTGCAAGCAGCACATCGGCCTGAAGTTTGCCGAGCTGGTCTACTTCGGCCTGTGGTTCACGCCGCTGCGCGAGGCTTTGCAGGCGTTCGTCGCCAGCTCTCAAGCGGACGTCAATGGCACGGTCACGCTGGCGCTCTACAAGGGCAACGTGGACGTGGCGGGGCGTAAGTCGGCGACTTCGCTCTACCGTCCCGACATCGCCAGCTTCACCATGGGCGCCAGCTACAACCAGAAGGACGCGGAAGGCTTCATCCGCATCCTGGGATTGCCGGCGCGCTCGCGCGCCATCATTCACGCCAAGCAGCCGCAACGAGTCAGCTCTTTGCGCGCCGGCAAAAAGCAAAATTCGTCAGAGAGCGCGGAAATTGCGCTCACCGGCGACTGAGGAGACGTCGCAATGAAGATGTGGTCGGGCCGCTTCAGCCAGGGGCCGGATGCCGAGTTCGAGCAGTGGCAGCGGTCGTTTCCCTTCGACCGCCTGCTGCTGCCCTACGAGGTTGCCGGCAGTAAGGCGCACGCGGCCGCGCTGGCCAAAGCCGGCGTACTGAACGGCGATGAACTCTCGGCCGTGCTCTTCGCGCTCGATCAGATTGCGCGCGAAGGCGTGCCCTCGGCCGAGGACGCCGCCATCGAAGACGTGCACCACTACGTTGAAAAGCGGCTAGTGGTGCTGGCCGGCGAGGTGGGCTATAAGCTCCACACCGGCCGCAGCCGCAACGAGCAGATCGCCACCGACCTTCGGCTCTTCGTGCGTGAGCAGATCGACGAAATCACGCGCCTTCTGGCGGAGTTCGTCAGTGCGTTCGTGAAGCAAGCGGAAACGGCCGGCAACAGCGTCATGCCGGCCTACACCCACTTGCAGCGTGCCGAGCCGGTGCTGGTGGCACACTGGCTGCTGGCTTACGTGGAGATGTTTCTGCGGGACATAGATCGTCTTGCGGATTGCCGCAAGCGACTGAACGTTTGCCCGCTCGGCTCGGGCGCAATTGCGGGAACGATTCTGCCCCTCGATCGTGCAACCATTGCGGCGGAGTTGCAGTTCAATGCGCCGACGACGAACAGCATCGATGCGACCAGCGACCGCGACTTTGCGATTGAGTTTGTCCAGGCACTGTCGTTCGTGGCCTTGCACCTTAGCCGGTGGGCGGAAGAGTTCATTCTCTTTTGCACCACCGAATTCGGCTTCGTCAAGCTGCCGGAGTTGTACTCCACCGGCAGTAGTGCGATGCCGCAGAAGAAGAACCCGGACTCGCTGGAATTAATTCGCGGTAAAGCAGGCAAGATTCTCGCGGAAGCAATCGCGCTCTTCATCAACGTGAAAGGGTTGCCGTTGGCTTACAACAAGGACTTGCAGGAAACTCAGCAGCCGGTGTTCTCGGCGGCGCAGCAGGTCTGCAGCATGATTCGTGTGGCGACGGGGTTCATGACCACGGTGGAGTTCAACCACTCCCGCATGCAGCAGGCCACGAGCTGCGGTTTCATGAATGCGCAGGCAGCGGCCGCCCATCTGGTGAAGTTGGGAGTGCCGTTCCGCAAGGCGCACGAACTCATCGGCAGAGCTGTCCGGCTGTGCGTGGAACGCAACTGCGAGCTGGAGAAGCTTTCCAAAGAAGACTATGCCTTCTGCGGCATCGTCGCAGACGAGCCGTTTTATAACGCGCTGGCACTCGATGAAGTGCTGGCTATTCACAACGTCCAGGGAGGCACCGCCCCAGATCGTGTTCGGGAGGCCTTACAGACGGCGAAAGAAAAACTATCCCAATATTTTGGAGTCGCCCATGCATGCACGTAACGCCAAGCTTCCCGATGCTTTTGCGATTGAGCATTTGATTCAGGTTCACGTTGGCGATGGCACGCTGTTGCCGCGCTCGCTCGCCGAAATCTGCGAGAATATCCGCGACTTCATCGTCGTGGAGAACGAAGGCGAGATCGTCGGCTGCGGCGCGCTGCATCTCTACGGCATGCACCTCGCCGAGATTCGCTCCATCACCGTTACTAACCGGTCGGAGGGCAAAGGTGCGGGCCGCGTGCTCATCAGCGCGCTGATGAAAGAAGCGCAAAAGCAGAGCGTCACCTGCGTTTGCCTGTTCACCCGCATTCCCGGCTTCTTCGCCAGGATGGGTTTCCGTGCGGTAGAAAAAGAAGCGCTGCCGGACAAGATCTTTAAGGATTGCATGAAGTGCTCGCGGCGTAATGCCTGCGACGAGATTGCGATGTACCAGGGCACGCTGCCCAAGGTTACCGCGCGCACCCTGCGCTCGCCCAAGGACTACGTGCAGATCGCACCCTTGCACGCGTAACGGCCTGCGATCCACTTGGGTAGGTAGATCAATTATCGAGCAACAATAGCTGGGCCGAATGACGAACCGTCTTCGGCCCCCTTTTGTCGTCTAAGACGGTTCGTCCGCCGACGGAGGCAGAGATCTCACGCTCGTGAGCGAGTGCCGCGCTGAAATCCGCCAGCCACGCGGGAACCAGGCCCCAGGCAGCGGAAGATCGGCGGTGCCGGAGCGCTTCATACCTCATTCGGTTGTAGTGGACTGCGAGTTTTACGGGCAGACAACTGGCGTACGCCAGCAGCGGGAGACAGTCAAGCGGCCAGCGAAAATCCGCCGGCTATTTTAAGTATGGCAACAACTCTTTGAACTGCGGAGTCCCCGAGCAACGCAGCAGTTCGTACATCATCATCTCGGTCGAAGAAATCACCACGCCGGCAGCACGCATGCGATCCAGGCCAATCTTCCAGTTCCACTCCGTACGCGATCCGATAGCATCGGACGCGACGTGCACCAGGTAGCCTTCGTTCAACGCGGCCAGCGCTGTCTGCATCACGCAGATATGCGACTCCATGCCGCACAGCAGCACCGTGTTGCGTTTGCCCGGCAGTGACTTCATGCGGGCACGAAATTCATCGCTGCCAAAACAACTGAACTCCATCTTGTCGACCACTGGAACATCGGCCAGCAGCGAGGCAATCTCCGGTACGGTTGCGCCCAGTCCCTTGTTGTATTGCGTGGTGACCAGCGGCGGAATCGACAGAATCTTCGCCAAGCGGATCAGCAGCTGCGAGTTCTTCACCAGCGTCTCTTTGTTAAAGATCGGCGGCAGTAGTTTTTCCTGGATGTCGACCACCACCAGCGCGCACTGATCGGCTTCGAGCGCCCGGCGCGCCGTTTCGGTGGAGTCGGTAGCAATCGCGACATTTCCGATGATCGATGACATAGGGTTGAATTCGGGTGAGATACGTTTCATTCTATCGCCTCTAACATCTGATTGGCGCAGAATCGCACACCAAGTTAGTATGCCAAACTGGGCCAGCTTCCTTGTGTGCCTATGACGAACTCTCTTGCCGCCCGAGTTTTCGCGCGGCGGACGAAAAGCACTGGTTCGTTCCATCGATTGTTGAAGCAGTGTTTCAGAGTCCGCGATCTGGAGTTCCATCATGGCTCTGGCCTGTCGGCAACAAACCCATCCCGTTCAGAATCGTGAGATAGGTTGTCGAGCAGAAGATGCGGTTCTTCGCGGTTGACGCTCGATTCGCGCTGCCCATACAATCGAATCAGCGCGGTATTTCTTGCGCACTCACTCCATCGCTGCCCCCTCGTTCAACGGCAGGACAGCTGACTCTGGATCAGCATATCGGGGTTCGAATCCCTGGGGGGCAGCCAATTTATTATCGAGCACTTACCTCTCCGGACTTCCCGAAAAAACGACCAGTGGTAACAGTTAGTGGTAACTTTCGCTTCGCGCACATCATGGAACGCGCCAGAACGACTGTGTACACACTGGCATGCGGCGGCTGATCGCTGGCTTGCTTCGAGCAGCGTTTTCGAGTGCTGAGCGCGAGGGGCTGCGTTTGACGGCACGGGTGCATCGTGGGAAAACACACGCTCATGAAAGGCCTCAAACGCCCCAAACTGCCGCGCGGCCTGCGCTGGCGCTCCAATTCGCCATTTATCTGGTTTAGCTGGCGCGACAGCCGCGGCAAACAGCATCAGCAATCAACCGAGACCTCCGATCCCGCCGAGGCCCTCTCAAATAAATTGAAGTTCCTGGCGAAGCAGCAACACGAATACGAGGATTTCCAGACGCAAGCGAATGAGATGGGCAAACTGGCGCTGGCGCGCGTGGCCGAGCTCTACTTCAACTGGAAAGCGGCCAGCAGTTCGCCGCGCACGATCGAGCGGGAGCAGCGCATTTTTGCTCCCGTGCTGAAGTTCTTCGCCCCGAAGTTGCCGATTCGCGCTATCACCCTTCCCCTGATCCGCGAATACCAGCAGCAGCGGCGACAGCACGTCAGCAAGAACATGAAGCAGCAGGTAACAGGACGCACGGTCAATTATGAAATGCATCTGCTGCGCGCCATGATGATCTTTGCCGACTGTTGGACCGACAGCTTGGCCGCGCGTTATATCCCGCTGCGCCAGATCAAGAAGCGTGCCGGGCGCGTTGCCGAAAACGTGCAATTGATGGACATCGTCAACAAAGCCAAAGGAAACGACTATTGGCATGTGGCCATGTATTGCGCCGCCGTGGCGGTGGGTACTGGCTGCCGAGGCGGCGAAATCCGTAATCTGCAGTTGAAGGATGTGCAGCTCGATGAAGGCAAGATCGTAGTGCGTCGGGAGATTGCGAAAAATCGCACCCAACGCGAGCCGCGCCTGATGGCGCTGGCAGATTGGGGGCTGCAGAATCTCCTGTTGCGAGCCCAAGCGTTGGGGGCCACTGAGCCGGAACACTATTTGCTGCCGCTGAATCTGAGGAAGTCGAAGCATCTCAGCGGGCAGACGAAGGCCAAATGGGACGTGGCTCGCCCCATGACAGGATGGGTAAAGTCCTGGCGGAAGCTGATGGAGGCCTGCGGCATGCAAGGCTTCCGCTTTCACGACCTGCGGCACACGTTTCGCACCCTGGGTGCCGAAGCCGGCGTGCCCCTGGAGGTCATGATGGCGCAACTGGGGCATATGGATCGGGAGACCTCGCTTGAGTACGTACACATTCAGCAACGCGCGTTGGAGCACGCCAAGCAATTGATCGAGTCGGAGCAGGAGGATGTACTGGCGACTGCGGAGGGCCGGCCCATCGAGCGTACCAAACGATGCGACGCCAGTCCGCGCCGCGACCGAATAAGGTCGCGCCGCTCCCGTCGCTCTCATCCCCACTCCAGGCGCGTGACCTTGGCAGCGGTGCTGCCTGCGCGAATGGCCCGCCACGAATTGCCGTCATCCCTAAACCAGGCAAGTGGTATGTCCACCGATACCGGCGAGGATCCGCAACCGCAAGATTCGGTTCCGAGCACTTCCGCCACCGGGCCGAGCTGAGGCGGGAACAATGCCTGGTCCAGGTGGGCCCGGCCCGAACAGAACGCCTCGCTCGGGCCGCTTCCGTCCCCTGTCTTTTGACAGATTTTGCGTTCTGGATTACAACCGCGACCTCAGGCACAAGGAGCTTAAGTCATGAGAGCCTCAACGCCCGCAATCAGGATGACACCGCCAAACGGATCAGCAGATCATCTGGCCGGCCAGCTTTTTTCAGAGCCCGAACAGCCGAGCAACCCAATGCGGCCTTCGTCAGTGAGCGTTTCGCATCCTGGCAATGGCCATGGAGCACAATCTCTGCGCATGTACACAGAGGAGCAAGTGGCAAACATGCTGCAAGTCTCGCTTTCCCAGCTGCGCAAATGGCGCATGAAAAAGAACGGAGGGAAGCAATTGGGGCCGCCCTTCCGGAAAATAGGGCGTCTGGTGCGCTATCCGGAAGGCGCGCTTCTGGCCTATATCAACAGCGAGTGAGCAGATTCGTCAGATGGCGTAGAGATTAAGGAATTCCGGAACCACATGGAATGGAGTGGCGGGAGGCATTATCGGTTCTCCAACTCGGTCGATGGACCCAGGGGCAGCGTTGCCAAGAAACCGAGCGCCCTCGTGAATGTGCACGATCCGGCCAGGTTCAAATCCCATCAGTCGAGCACAGGTTGCATCAGCAGCCACCGGATCATCCGCAAGCACAATCGTTTCCAGAGGACGAGGCGTGCCGTTAAGGGGACCGTTTCCTTCCATTGCGACGATGCCGTCGGCAATCACGAAATGAATCGGAACCGTAGCGCACAGATCAAGAATGCTCTTCTGAATGCCTTTCCAGTGCAGAATGTTCTTCGGCCATCCGTATCTCGCACCCGGCACCACGCCGAACATGTTCTTCATGCTGAGCGTGACGCCGGACCAGTGATGAGCTTTTATTTTGGGCATGGAAACCAGGAAGTCTGCTTCCAGCACAGTCCGAGGGAGCCAGAGATCCGGCATGCCCGTATAGCTGGCGCGTAATGGAGTGCGAATCAGCTCGTCGCGATTTAAGTCGACGAACCGGATTTTTTCATCTCGAAGGTACTGCTCATAACCACTTTGTGAAAGCACCAGCTTTGTGTCCCGCTGGTGTCCTGGCCCCTCGGCGACGATCACAGATTTGGCGCCCAGCCGGCGGAATGATTCGGCTGCAGCAAGGACCAGCAATGGATGGGTGTTGATGGCATTCCCAGGAATGTAATCGACCAAATTGGGCTTGAGGACTACCGTCTTGCCTCGGACGTCGATCGGAAAGAGGCGGAGGCCGCGGCGAGAATCTGGTCGAGCTGTTGGGAGTATTGCTGCGCATGGAGGACTGCAACTCGGGATCGCTTCGGGCGCTGATCGGAATGATATTTGGGCAGAAAAAATGGAGTCGTAACCGCCGCGCCAGCCGCCAGAGCGGCGCTCCCAATAAGAAAATCTCGACGAGTAACGCTCATATGGTCACTCCAAATGCAGATAAGGCGCGCTGGTAGTCAAGCGCAAGGCAGACTAACGCCAGTGTGCTAGTGTCCTCAATGCTTACGAGGTTAGGAAGTACAACAAGAGAACTGCGAAGCGAAGCAATCGCCCGACGGTGAGCGGCAAGCGCCAGGATCGCCCACGCGAGACTGCAAGGCGCCGTCAGGGCTGGAGCAGTACGCTCCAAGTAGTCGACGGAGCCTCGCACAACTGGGTCCTCCGCCCGATCACGCAGTGCCAACAGCGCGACCGCCGTATCGTCGGCGTGCGGTGCAAGCGCGGCCCCATAGACAACGCCGTTACCGGCATTCCACCCTCCGCCAGGGCATACACGATCGATCAGCATCTCAACGCCACGGTTGACCCGGAAAGGGATTTGTTCCAGACCACCGCAAGAGCAAGGAATCTGGTTCAGAGCAAGGATCGAGAATGCGGTGGGAACAACCCAGCTGACCGTGTCAGGAAACCATGGCCAGCCATATTTCTCTGGGTCGAAACGAACGTGGCGATCGGCAGTACGAAACTTCCATTTCCAGAACCAATTCGCTTCCTTGCCGACACAGTTCAGCAGCCAATGGAGGCCCTGCAATCTTGCGGGTATCGCCGGCACTAGATCGCGAAGAGCCATCACCACCAGCGAAGTGATCCAGCCGCCCTGTTGATCATCTCCGGGAAAGACTGGCCAGCTGCCATTAGGGTTCTGCGTGCGGAGCAGAAAGTCCTGAGCACGTGCGATGTCGCCTACAGGCGCCGAGTCGAGTGCGAGCGCGGAGTAGCACGTTGGCTCAATTGCTGGCTGCGAAGACGAGGCAAGAGCAGCCCAGCCTCCACACGGGAGCTGTCGTAGGGCAAGTTCGGCTAAGAGGTCGCTGAGCACAATGTGATCGGTCGTCACAGTGGGCACTTTGTAGTGCGAAATTTCTTTGCTGTCAAAAAACCCCGCGACGACGGAGATTCTTGAGCTGCAAGTCCAAGCAAGGCCCCGTTTGGGAGTCGGAGGACTCTGCTCCCAGTCAAAGTGCGATCGGTGAAAAAAGTTTGGCGACGGAGCTGGGACGGACAAGTGGCATAGCCGCCGACTTCCGGAGTTGAAAGCGGAGAGAGACTCTCGTTCCCAGTCAGAGTGCGATTGGTGAAATAAAGATGGCAAGCACCGTGCGAATGAAGACGTTGCTGAGAGCTTGGCCTGTGAAATCGCCTGGGCGGTATCCAAACGCAGCAACGGAAAGGCGTTCGGGTTCCCAGTCAAAGTGCGATCGGTGAAAAAAGCTTGGCGACGGAGCTGCGACGGACAAGTGGCAACGCCGTCGGCTTCCGGAGTCAAAAGCGGAGAGAGACTCTCGTTCCCAGTCAAATCGCGATTGGTGAAATAAAGATGGCAGGCACCTTGCGAAGAAAAGCTTCACCAACAGCCCGCCCCGGGCACCCAGTTCCTGATTCTGACCCTTGGAACGGGAAAGCGTTCTGTTTCCCAGTCAAAGTGTGATTGGTGAAATAAATCTCTGACTTCTGAGTTTCACGGTCCAATTAGAGCTACAGCTCTTCTGGCATGAGACAGTTGGTGAACAGAATCACGATCTTAGATCCCAGGAAACGTAGTCGCCACTTCGAACTCGCGCTGCCGAGGCGAAACCGAATCAACGTATAAGTGTGCCGGATTACCGCAAAGTCCGCGCACTCACAAATGCAAAAGCAAGGCTTCCGTTGTAGCTTTCACGACGAAAGGAAGCCGACGTGTTCTCGTCTGCAAGCGAACTCGCCACAAAGCTGCGTGCGGCACATTACATCATCGATCCTGTCACGCTCGAGGTGGTGTATCTGGCTGCCCGTATGCGGAAACCACTGCTGGTGGAAGGCCCGCCGGGATGTGGCAAGACCGAGTTGGCTTATGCGGTAGCCGCCGCGGCCAATACGGTGGTTGAGCGCCTCCAGTGCTACGTGGGCATCACCGAAGAGAAGGTGATCGGGAAATTCGATGAAGCGCTGCAGAGGCTCTTCCTGGACACTCAAGCCGACAACCTCGACCAGGACTGGGACCTGATAAGGAGTCGGTTGCACTCGCTGGACTTCTTTGCGGAAGGGCCACTGTTGCGTGCGCTGCGCTATGAAGAACAATCATGTGTGCTTCTGGTCGACGAACTCGACAAAGTCGACCACAACATCGAAGCCTTGCTGCTGGAGATTCTGAGCGCCTGGCAGATCACGGTGCCCAAGCTGGGAACGATTGGAGCATCGACCATTCCCTTTGTTGTTCTCAGTTCGAACGAGGAACGACGTCTGGGTGATCCTCTGCGACGCCGTTGTTTCTATCTACGCTTTGAATACCCATCGGTCGAGCGTGAGAGAGAAATTCTGGCGATCCGAAGCAGTAGCGAAAGCCCACGGTTGCGAGGGCAACTGGCTGGCCTGGCACACGCTCTGCGCGGCTGGAACATGGAAAAGCCGCCATCGATCGCCGAAATGCTGGACCTCGCTCAGGCGCTGGAGATCCTGGGTGTCGATGAGATCTCGCACGAGCAGCGGGACTTGCTGCTGCCTTTGCTGGCCAAGACAGAATCTGATCGCAAGCGCTTGTTGCTACGTGCCGGGTTCGAAGGCTTGGTCGCCGACTCGAAACGTTATCGCGACGAACTGATGGCCGTGGCGGAAGAGGGCTCACCGGCGGCAGCTGCGGAGGCTGCAGCGTGAAGCGAGCCAGGGCGTATTTTCTTGTGCTGCTGATGGGAACAGCAGGTGCGCACGGGGCCGCTGCTTACCCACTGCAGGAGATATCAGCGCAGTGGGCGGAGTATTACGCCGCTCAATACCATGTGCCGGTTGAACTGGTGGCCGCGATCATCGACGAAGAATCGGGATGGAATCCGTATGCGGTATCGAACAAGGGCGCAGCCGGGATTATGCAGTTGATGCCGGCAACGGCTGTGCGGTTCGGGGTGCGCAATCGGTTTCTGGTGCAAGAAAACATTCGCGGTGGAGTTGCGTATCTTGCCTGGCTCAAACGGAAGTTCAACGGGGATCTCCGATTGATCACCGCAGCCTATTACGTCGGCGAATACGCAATCTCTTCGCAGGGACTGGAGTATTCCTCGCCCGATGTTCAGGGATACGTCAAACGGGTCGCGCAACGGTATCGCGTGCGACGAGCGTTGAAGGCACAGCTAGAGTTGGCGCGGCAGCGGAGAAAGTTGAGGTGAGGGGATGAGAAGCGCTTTGGTTTTCGGCTGGCTGGCGTTGTTGGTAATGGCCGCAACGGCAGGAGCACAACAAACACGCATCGTCCCACAGGTTCGCACCAAGCCCACGGCGGACAACAAGATAACCGTAATCGAACTTGCGGCACATTTTGTGACCGCAATCCGGGTTCCCGAGGCGGTTAACTCAGTCGTGGTGGGAGATCCGGCACTCTTTCAGGTTGAGCATTCCGAACACGAGCCCGACCTGGTGTTCGTCAAAGCCCTGACCAACGAACATGTCGAGAGTAACTTGCTGATTTCCACCGCGAGAGGACGCCAGATCAGCTTTCTCCTGGTCAGCCGTGGCGAAGGCCCGAACTCAGCAGAAGTTGATTTCCTGCTGCGATACCAGCCGTCCGGTGGTTTTCTGGTCGAGCCCGACGCCGTTCCTTTCGCGCTGGTTGCACAGACCGCCAGCGTATCGAAGGCGCAGGTTGGGACCACTACCACGGCCGCAAATTCTGCTGAAACGAACGCCGCCTTGGTACCCGCGTCACTTACTACGGCCAACTCTCCGGCGGAAACAGTGCCGAGCCAACCCAAACCAGAGTCTCTCGACAGCTTGCTGGAGCGCCAACAACAAGCTCCTATGCCTGTGCTTTACGGCGAGCGGATGGAAGGCGACGAGGTGAAGGGTGACCGCCTGCGGGCGGGCATCAGCGAAGTTCTCGATGGCGGCCAGCAAGTGATTGTTCTGTTCTCGGTGGTAAACACCAGCAAGCACGCCATCCTGTTGATGCCGCCGCAGGTTCAGCTAGGCGGCCAACAAAAGTCGGGAAAGCTGATCAAGCACGAGCACTGGTCCACGGCAGAGCAGTTGGCGGTAATCGATTTCCGCCTGAGCCGGCGGCGGATCGGACCTGGGGAACGAGCCGACGGCGTGGTGCAGTTCGAGCGTCCTCCCTACAAGCGGTCGATGGAAACGTTGTTCTTGCAAATGGCGGAGTCCGGCGCGGTAGACAAACCAGCGTTGGCGCCCATCGGTTTTGGAGTCAGCACACTGCGGGAGGCAGCTAACCATGCTCAGTGAGGAAACGAACAAGAAACTGAATACACCTCCAACACCTCCGGAGGCGGAAATAGCCAACGAGGAGTCTACGCCGGAGGAAACTCGCAAAGGAAACTGGCGCGAAGCCTTCCGGACTGCTTTCGACAAAGCACGACGGCAGCAGAAGCCGACAGAGAGCCGACAAGAACTCGGCCGCGACAAGAGCAAATCGCTGCTCTTGCTGATCGGAGTTTGCGTGGCAGTTCTGCTGCTTTTCTTCGGCGTCTTCTCCCACCCGAAGAGCAAGGTTGCCCTGCCCGGGGAGAACCCACATGGCGATGCCAGTCTGGGCCGCAAAGTTACACCAGGACAGGAGAACATCGATCCGACGAAATCGGCTACTCCGATGCTGAGTGCTGATGTGCGTTCCACAGATCCAACGCTAGCCGGCCAATTGACGCCGGAAGATATCGACCGGACGTCCCGAACCGCCATGGCACCCAAGCCAGCTGCCACCGCGACCAAGACAAACTCCCGGGAGGACTACGCGCTGAGCAAGGTCGATTTCTCTGACCCTTCCGTGGGAGCGGGCACTACCACGCCCGCTCCGCCACAGCCATCGTCATCGGATTCAGCTTCCGACCTGAAAAAGCCCTCGCTGGTATTCGTGCGTTCAACGGAAATCAAACCAGCGCTCCGGTCGAACTCGCCTGAGGACGCGGAGGAAACCCTGGCGCTTGCGGCCGGCACGCGACTGGTGGCGCGACTGCAAACGCCAGTGAGTTCAGCAGTCGCCGCCCCAGTCGTGGCGGTTGTTGAATACAACTACGAGCGCAACGGACAGATCGTGCTGGCGGCAGGGGCGAAGGTCTTTGGCCGGCTGGCGCAGGTGAATCCGTCGGGCTATGTGGGCATTCAATTCAGCCAAGTGGAGATGCCGGACGGGACGACCGAGAAGATCGATGCCTCGGCCATGAGCTTGAATTTCGGACCGCTCAAGGGCGACGTCTCCGGTAAAAAGACTGGCACAAAGTTTCTGGTGCGTACCCTAACCGGGATGGGGACAATGGCGTCGTATCTGGTCGGTTCGCAAGGTTCAAGCTCCGGCTTCCTGATTTCCCCCAACACCCTGATGCGAGAGCGCCTGGCCGACAATGTCGCGACCGCAGGACAAGAAGAGTTAGACGGCCTGGCGTTCAATCAGAATCTGGTAGTTACCCTGCCGGGTAACACGCGGTTTTACATCGTCGTCCAGAAACCATCTTCGGACCATGGGAGCACGACATCTGGACCGCGAACCGCCGGAACCAGTACCGCCGGCTTCACTGGCGGGGTGCCGACTCTGGAAGAGCTTCGCCAGCTGATGCAGTTAAGAAGCGAGATCAACGATCTCTATACCCAAGCCAGTAACCAAGCGGCGATCCAACCGCAGCCGCAGCAATGAAAGGCGATGCAAAGTGGAACCGAATTGGGCTCCTTTGGAAAACCGGCTGGGCAGGGCAAGGTGCATGGGATTCATGTTCATGGGTCGAGTCAACGGGATTAATCACTACAAGCACGGGATCACCCGCACTTACCTGTACTTGGATGACGCGGGCAATTGTTACCTGAAGGAAGAGAAAGGAGGTTTTGTTCCGGGAAACTGGGGTATCGAACTCGGCAAGATGGAGGCTTGCCTGGCCAGGCTGGATTCCAGCCTGGCCAGCCCGTATGACGAGGAGTTTATTGTTCGGAAGCGTAATGCATTGCGGCAACTAGGGATTTCGCTTCTGACGATCGAGGTCCAGGCTCACGACATAAACATTCACTGAAGCGTCAGCTAAGGCTTTTCGCGCTCGCGATTTGGCTGTATTTGGATCACCCCACCCCTTCCAACACCGACTTCATAACCCAGCGGCCAAGCCTTGAGATGAGCTAAATTAAAGCTCTGTCAGGACGGCTGGAGACACAATTCCGCTTGGCGCTGGTCTCCATGCCGATTGGTGATGAAGTGGCCCGCTTGCCTCAAGAATGGTTCCTCAACACGCCCGTGCTGTGGCTTGGTGCACTCGTGTTGATAGGTACCATACGGGGCCCTCTCCGCAACGCCCCAATGTTCATCAAGAAGCTGCTGAGTCTTGCAGTGGCAAGCCTAATCGCGTTTGGCTTGCTAGCCGCACTTGTGTGGGAACCGGTCATCAAGGTCAGCAAGGTATCTCCAGCCTTTACCGTGCTGTGGATTCTGTTTCTGGGACTGGCCCCTATCGGTTTGATCGTTTCGTTCCTGAAGATTCTGTTGTCCAAGCCCAATCAAAAGAGGGCTTTCGCGACCGTCGGCAGCCCGGTTCAGCGACCGGCACCCCGACCGGTCGAGGCGATTCGTAATGTGCCAGCGGAGCGGTTCGCTGATCTCGGCGGCATTGAAGAGGCAAAGGAACAAATCCGCGAGGTCGTGCAGGGACATCTCAATCCCGGAAAATACGAACGTTACGGGCTGGTGAGAAATGGAATCCTCTTGTACGGCCCGCGTGGCACCGGAAAAACCTTCCTCGCGAAAGCGACCGCAGGCGAATTCGGGCTGAACTTCGAACACGTTGCCGGTCCAAAATTGCATACCCGCTGGATCGGAGCCACTGGCGAGAACATACAGGGAGCATTCGCTCAAGCAGCAGCCCGCAAGCCCGTCCTTTTCTTCATCGATGAGATCGACTCGCTTGGAGGTGGCCGACAGGACACCATCAGCGACCCGGGCGGGGCGGGACGTGAGTTCAATAACATCACTATGGCCCTGATGAGCGCGATCGACCAATACCGCACGATCAGCGGATTCGTGCTGATGGCCGCGACCAACCGCCTGGATGGCCTCGATGAAGCGTTAATTCGCGAAGGGAGATTTGACGTAAGAGTGCGAATCGATCTTCCGGATGAAGCCACGCGAGTGAAGATTCTGGAAGCACAGCTCAGCAAGAAACCGTGGAAAAGGTTCGACTTGCAGAAATTCGCACGCGGGACGCCCGGAGCCAGTGCGGCGAAATTGCGCGCCTTGGTAGACCAGGCAGCAAATTACGCGCTGACAGATAACCGAACGATCGAAGCAGAGGACTTGCAGCGGGCCATTGACGGGAACGGCGGTAAAGACCGGCCACAGCTAGAGCGCGTGGAATGGAAGGATGTCGTCATCGGGGAGTCCGTCGAGCAAGACCTAAAGTCCATCATTCGGCTACTCGAAGACCCAACGCGAACTCATTCTTTGGGACTGCAGATCCCGACAGGGCTGTTGCTGATCGGGCCGCCAGGGACAGGAAAGACCTTGATTGCAACCCTGATTGCAAGCCAAACCAAGCGCAGCTTCTATCCGCTGACTGCTGCCAGCATTCTAGCCGGAGGTGTCGGAGATTCGGTCAAGCATGTGGCCGCGGTTTTCGCGCGCGCCAAGGAACACAGCCCCGCAATCATCTTCCTCGATGAGATGGATGGGCTGCTGCCGGCGAACAACCGCTACCTGGCGCAGCACGATGTTCAACTCGTGGAACAATTCCTTACAGAAATCAGCAGCTTGCAGCCGGAAAACAATGTGTTTCTGGTGGGCACGACCAATCATCCGGAAAACATCGATCCTCGAGTACTCCGAGGCGGCCGGTTCTCCGAGAAAATTCTGATCCCGCCTCCCGATCCTGCGCTGAGAGTTCAACTACTCGGGCTCTACCTCAAGGGGGTTCGACTGGAAGCAGGACTAACCATTGAGGACATCGCCAAGCGGCTGAACGGGCTGGCTCCTGCGGATCTCCAGGCGATTTGCATGGCCGCAAAGCGAATGGCCTTCAATCGAATTGCCAATAGCGACCAACTACCACCCCTGAACTGCTCTGATTTCGAAAGGGCCACCGAGCGCGTTCGCGGGGGCATGGCTGAATTGCACAATACTGGCTTGCAATAGCCGAGCACTCGGAATCTCCATTCGGCATGCTTCCGTTCTAGAACATCGCCCCTTCCTTAGTGCCCCAATCTTTCATGTCCGCTGAATTCGCGTCCGTTTGACAGCATTTCATTTCCAGCTTACTTTCCGTCGCACATCGATCGCTTTTCCGCCATCAATTTCGGCGAGCGGCGAGGCAATCGACCAGCTTAGGAAAGGAGAAATCTGGGTGAGGAAATTTGAAACAGATCCAGGATGGAAGAAATACCTGGTCGTGCTGGCGGTCATGCTGCTGGTCATCGCGCAGTTTGTCGTGGCGCAGAACCTCGGCCAAAGTCCGCAATTCAATGTCGCGGTTCAGGGGGAGACCGGGGCCCAACCGGAAGGCAGTTTCCTGAACCTGATCAATTGGATCGGCAACGTGATCGCCCCCGTAGGCGCGGGGGGTGCGGTCGTGGGCGCCGTTGTGTCCTGGCTAACAGGACGCGGCTTTGCTCGGTGGTTGTTTGCCGCTGGCGCCCTGTTGCTGGTGTCAGGTGTCACACGTCTGGTCGAGTTCTGGATCACGAACGGGACCGGAGGCATAACTTAGCCATGCCTCAAGGACAAGGAGGCGCAAACCGAAACAGGCAGCCCGCAACAGCAGAGAGGCAATGCGGGCTGCCACTAACCAGGGTGGTTTTTGTGCAGGCAAGTCTCGGGAATAAGACCCATGGCAACGCCGCAGCTGCTCAACGACATTATCTCGGTACTGCTCTTGCTCGCGCCGTCAGCCGCAGTACTGTCGCTGGTGATTGCCGGCGTCAGTCTGCGCCGCGAGGGAACAATGACGTTCGCCATTGGCGGAGGGTTCACCAAGTGGATGTTCTGGGCAGTCGTGTTCTTGACAATTCAGCCACTGCTGAGCTGGTTCACCTCGTTTGGAGTACCCGTCCCTTTGCCAGGTGGAGGGATCGCCACGGGGTGGCTTGCGAGCCTTCAAAACGACTTAGCGCAATTCGTGACCAACTTCGTGGTGCAGCGACTGGTGCCGACGCTAGCGGCATTCTTCGTGTTACGCGCCATTCTGGATGCTGCCTCTGGAGAGCATCCGCTGCCATCGATCCTGGCAGCCATGTTCCTGCTGGGCACGCAGACCATTTACAACCTGCTGCAGAGCTACAACACGGGAACGCAATACGCGACTGTCGATGTGCTGGACAGCCTGTGGAATCACCTGGTCGGAACGATTATGCCGATCGCTGCCGTACTGGCTCTGGTGGGAGCGATCCTGAACTTCGCGACAAGAAAGCCATTCATGAGGCTTGTCGCGGTGGCGCTGGCACTGCTAACGGTTTCCGCTATTTGGAAACTGCTGATCTCGATGATGTAGGAGTGCGCATGAATCTCGGAAACATGACTTTCGATAACGGGATCCTTCATCTGGCGAACTGGATGGGCAACGTGATCATGCCCACGATCGCCGCGGCCTTCATCGTCATCGCCATCCTCCAGTTTTCCAAGGGGCAGGAATTCTCGCACAGCATGTACGGAGCCTTGGCCTGCCTGCTGGTTTCAGGATTGACGCGAGCGTTTGAGACTTTCGCTTCCCAGGCGGCATGGAACAACCCTGATCTGTACTGGATATCGATCCGCACCCTGATCGACTGGGTAGCGAACGTCATTTTGCCTGTGTACGCAGCTTCCCAGGTCGCCGCAATGGCGTTGCGTTTGGGAATTTTTTCACTGGTTCATCCCACCAGCGGCTGGCTGCGCCATTTTGTAACGGCGGCTCTGTGCCTCCTGGTCTCAGGCCTGCTTCGTCTGGCTGAATTTTTCGTCAACCAAGGAACCGGAGGGGTTCGGTAGGAGGGAGAAATGGCTCTTGACGTTACACCAATCTATCGGAACCTACGAACCAGGGTCACCTTCCTCGGACTGGAAGCAGAGGATTTGTTTGCCATCCTTGCGGTGGCGGTCGTGATGAACATCTGCGGAAGGTTCCTGAACCGCGAGATGTTCGGCGTGCCGATGAACATGGTGCTCCAGTACCTGGTGCCGATTCTCAGCGTTCCAGCGCTGATGCTCTTCAAGTACGGCAAGCAGCGCGGCTATCTGCAGGATTGGGTGCTGTTTCATGTCAGGCCTCATGTTTATTCGGCGCTGGAGCGGGACCGGGAATTAAATCGCGAATACATCAAGGACTAGGGAGCATGGGATGCCGCTAACGACGGAACAGTACCAGAAATCATTGGCTCAGCCACCACTGTGTGAGCAACTGAAAGTCCGGGATCTCACCGACAATCTGTTGATCCAGCTCAATGGTTCATTTGTTGCCGGATATAGAGTGAGCGGCATTCACTCCTACTACGCGAGCGATGAGGAGCGGAACCGGACGAAGTTGGCGTTGGAAGCCCTGATTCGCTCTCTGCCTGAACGATCCATGCGTTTGCAGGTTCGATTTGAGATTGCCGAAGGCGATGGAGGCTTGATCGCACGCTACAACCACGAACAACTCAATTCCAGTGCGGTTTTGCAGGCAGTCGATTGTGAACAGTCCGACGCCTGGTCGAAGAAGAACGCTGAGGGCTATTACCTGCAGCACATGTTGCACTTTTACTTCGTCTGGGACCCACGCGTCCATCACCAGTCACCGGAGTTCGAGTGGAAAAAGAAGATGCGCGGCGGGAGCTTCAGCATGTCTGCCAGCAAGTGTATCGAGCGCAGCCGGCGCGAGCATGAGGATCTGGTCGCCGAGTTCAACAGCCTCATGTCCGGAGTTGAGGCCACACTACAAGCCACGGGCATGAGGATCGAGCGACTGACGCAGAACGACATCTTCCTGGAGCTTAAGCGAGCCCTCAATCCTCTGGTAAATGACACAAAGCCATTCCTTCCTCCGAGAGAATCGTTGGTGTATGAGAGTGCGCGAAGCCAGATGGCGAGCGTCAACATTGAAGACGAGCTGGATGAGCATCTCAAGATCGGCGGGTTGCTCTACTCGTTCATCAGCCTGAAAGACCTTCCCGACGCCACCTTCCCGGGAGTTTTGCGGGAGCTGGTGGTGATGGACTTCCCGATCATCATCAATGCGGAGGTTGTTCTTCCCGATCAAGCCAAGGCGGTGAAGCAATACAAGAGCCGCCTGCGCAAAATGACGGCGGCACAGAAGGATATCCACGGTGGGTTCCGGCTCAATGTAGACGCTCAAGTGGCGGAGCATCAGCTCATCAAGGTTTTGCAGGAGCTTATCTCGAGCTCTTTGAAATCCTGCCAGCTCAGCTTGACCATTGCTGTCCGCACCTCACGACCGGCACGGAACCGCTTCGAAGCAGAAGCCGCGGAAAGGATTCTTGCCGATCGCCGGCAGCGCGTACTGCACGCCATCGCGCGCATGAACGGTGCCCGTGGAATTCCGGAAACGCTGGCGCAAAAGCGCTTCTTCTTTTCCAGTCTCCCTGGACTCGGTGAGATCAATAAGCGGGAAAGAGATGTTCTCACTCTGCACGCAGCCGACCTGTTGCCGGTGGAGATGCCGTGGCGAGGAACTCCGAATTCTCCGTTGATGCTGTTTGAAACTCCCTATCGCCAGCTCATACCGTTCTCGCCGTTCGATTCCGGGCTGGGCGACGCCAACCTGCTCATCATGGCCAAAAGCGGCGGAGGCAAGACGTTCCTCGCGCAACTCAAGCTGTTGATGATGGCCCGTGCCCGCCCACTGGTATCGATTCTGGAGCGAGGGGACTCTTACGAACCGCTGGTCGATCTGATGGGCGGCCGTGTGATCAATGTCGATCTCGATGGTAGAGAGACCCTGAATCCATGGGATCTCCCGGCAGCCGAGACTGCTCCCAGCAACGAAAAGACGGCATTTCTGAAGAATCTGACGCGGCACATGCTTGGTGACAGCCATGACACGGACACGTCGTTGCTGGACAACGTACTTACTGACGCGATTACACGAGTCTACAAGCGCTGCTCAATTCGCTATTCCAATCCGATACCGACCTTCAATGACCTGCGAGAGGAGCTCGCTAACTGGCGCGACGCTGAGAAGATGCAACGCACGATCGATGAGGCACACCTGGCGGCAATCAAACTTCGGTCCTGGACCGAAGGCGGCATCTACGCCAGGCTGTTTGACCAACCAACGACGATGCGCCTGGATAGCGACTGGCTGTTCTTCAACGTCGAAGGACTCAGCTCCGATCCCCGGCTTGAGACGGCGATGAGCATGCTGATTGCGACTGCTATGTCCGCCCGAGCAACCGGGAAAAACGGACGTCCCAGCATCACGGTGCTCGACGAGTGCTGGTTCCTGCTGGACTCACTGGCGCTGGCGCCAGAGGTCGTGCAACTTTACCGCACCGCCCGCAAGCGCAATTCAAGCGTATGGGGCATCAGCCAGACGGTCGAAGATTTCGTAGGCACCGAGTTTCAACCGCGGGTTCACGGGCCCGGAATCCTGAAAAACGCCAGTACGAAAATCATCGGCCAGCAGCCCGGAGATGTGACTGCGATGGTCAACCACCTCAACCTGAATCCGGTAGCGGTGAACCAGGTGAAGGGCTTCGGCGCTCCGCGAAAAGGGCGCAGCGCGGAGGTACTGCTGGTGATTGGGGAGAAGGCCGAGACGACTCAGACGATTCGAATCGTGCCTACGCCACTGTCTTACTGGATATGCACGACGTTCCCACGGGAGAGGAAATACCGCGCCTGGTTCTTACGGAAGCACGAAGGAAGGCCGCTGTTGGGGTGCTACCAGGAGTTGGCCAGCAAGTTCCCGCAGGGCTTGGCGGATGTTTCGCCGCTTCTGGAAGAGGTCTCTGGTGAGGTGAATGGGGTGGCCCGGATTACGGCGGCGGTGGAGAACGGGAACGAAGCGTCGTCCAAGCCATAAGCCGCTATCGGAGGATGAAGGAGATGCAGGCTCTTTTGTACATAGTGTCTTTCACAGCGTTTACCTGGCTCGTGGTGACAGTCCAGAACCGACGACGGTTGCTGGCAGTGACGCTGGCCGGAGTCATGGTTGTGACCCTCGTGGGAGTGCCACAGCCGGCCCAAGCGCAGATCGGGATATTGGCGGCCATTCAGGCGGTCCTCAAGGTGATCAATGGGGTGATTCAAACGGCGTTGACCTCGATCAACACGGTGCGGACCACGCTGAACAACCTGCAACAGTTGGTGGTGTGGCCGCAGAAGCTGATCGATCAGGCCAGGGCGCAGGTCACGCAGATGATCGGGCAGTACCGCAACCTGATGAGCAATATCTTCCATATAAGGCTTAACAGCGCCACCTTGCCCAACCCGCAAGCACTGGAGGCCGTCATTCGGGACCACCAGGTGAACAATTTCCCGGGTTTGACGGCGACGTTTGCAAACGTCTATGGCGCGATCCCAGTTGAAACCGCCGCGAATCCAGGGGACCGCACCATGTCCGACATGGACGATGCATTGGCTCTCGACAACCTGAAGACGTTGAAGGCTGGCGATCAGGCAACAGACATAGAACTTCAATCGGCGGACGCGATTGAGAATTCTGCCGGCCAGGCGGCGCCAGGTTCTGCCCCGTTCCTAACCGCGACGGCGATCAGCTCCAGCATTCACGCCCAAGCCCTGACGCAAAAGCTGCTGGCTGCGGAATTGCGCCAGGAGGCAGCACGGATCGCACATCGCAACACACTTCGCAAAGAGAACGCTGCCAACACGACCGAGCTGCGGGGAGTTCTCGTCAACCTGTTGCTGCACCAGTAGGAGGAAACGGAGGGTGAAGATGAAGAGAATCACAGAGCTGCTAAAGAGTACTAAGAACTGGGTGTTCAGCCACAAAATCCGTGCGGCGGTTTTGGCACTGGTTCTGGTCTTTACCGCGCCGTGGCCCGCCAGGGCACAGTTCGGCCTCGACCCTTGTTGCGCGCTACTGGTTGCAGGATTGTCGAGCATTCAGTCGGCGCTCACCAAGGTGATTGGCGGAGGGCTGAATCAGATTCTGGGCGTAGACAAGTCCATGCAGCAGTTCCAGCAGGCCGTGGTCTGGCCACAGAAGCTGATCAACCAGGCGAGAAGCTTGGTGGGCCTTCTGGAAGGAAACTTCCTCCAGATCCAGAATCTGATGCATATACCGGTCAACAGTGCCACATTGCCTCTCTCGCAACAACTGGAGCAGGTACTGCTTTCACGCAACCCGAATCAGATTGTTCAAACATCGGGCGCATATTCCGCCCTGTATGGCCCAGTTCCGGCGCCCACTGCTGCGTCACCACAGGTGCTGAACATGGTGGACATGACAGACGCAGCCGCCAAGGCAGCGATGAAACGAGCCATTGAGATTGATGCTTTGGCGGATCTGGAACTTCAGGCGGCAAATCAGCTCAACCAGAGCATTCAGACTGCGGCTCCCGGCAGCGCTCCCATTATTGAAGCGCAGGCGGATGCATGGCTGATCCGGGCGAACGCTTACACGCAGTCTGCTACGGCCGACCTGATGCGCTTGCGGTCAATCGATCTTGCCAATGCCAGCGCCGACATCAAGATGGGAGCAACAAACACCACAAGCCTGCGCCAGGCTCTGGCCAATCTGATGCAGCACCAGTGAGTCACGAATAGGGGAAGACGTTATGCCAAGTTTTTACTTCGAACAGCTGCTACAGACCGGATTGAACGGTATCGACCAGCAAGGGATCACCGCGGCTGTTCTGCAAATCGCCGAGGTCATTCTCATCCTCAGTCTGTTGTGGTCAGTCTATGAAGCCTACAGCAACGGCGGCGATGTTAGGTTGCTGGGCGTGGCCGCGGTCAAGTACTTGGTCCTGGGATTGGTGTTCCTGAATTACCCGAGTGCCTTTCGTGCCGTGAACACCATGTTCAACACTGTCGCCGACGGGATCTACAACCTCTCTGGGGGAGTAGATCTCATCAAGGCATGGGGAAATAGCCTCTCCCAAGCCTGGCAAACAAACCCCAGCTGGTTTTCTTCCCTGTGGAACTTAGTTACCGGCGGCATCTCGGCCATCGTTGCTGGGCTGATTACACTGGTGGGTTACTTAATCCTTCCCTTTACCTACACCCTTTTCACGCTCTTTTACGCCCTGTACGGATCGATCCTGTATGTCGTCGGTCCGTTTGTTCTCGCGTTGATCCCATCGCGGGGGCTCGGCCAATTGGGAAGAACCTACTTCGTGAACATGATGATCTTCCAGTGCTGGGGCCTGCTATATGCAATCTTGCAATCGCTGATGTCGGCGCTGCAGATCACGAACCCAATGCAGTTCAACGGCTCGTTTCTGCAAGCGTTTGTCGGCTCCAGCCAGATGATCGTGATGAGCGTGGCCTGCGTATTGTTGTCGATCATGATTGCCCTCATCCCTTTTATCGCAAGCCGTATCGTTCGTGGTGACGTCGGCAGCACATTGATGACTGTGATCAGCGGAGTAATGACTGCGGGAGCGGTGGCGTCGGGATTGGCATTCGCCGGCGGAGGTGGTTTAGCTGCAGGGCAGCAGGCGCCATCCGGGGGACCGCCATCTCCCCCGTCCGGTGGTTCCGGTGGTCTCAGTCAAGGCAGCGGAGCGGTCGGCCAAGGAACCGGTGGAGGCGTGCCGGCGCTGAATGCTGGTGGCAGTGCCCTGAGCGGCGATTCGAGACCACCCACACCGCCAAGTTCCGATGGAGTCAATGGCGCAGCCGTTGCAACAATGTCTGCCGGCGGTGAAGCCTCCTCCACTAATCCAACTCCTTCTGCTCCACAGGGCAGTAACGAATCTCTTTCCGTTGCCGCGCAATCGGGCCGCAGCTATAACGGCCACAGCCTTGCCGGTTTCGCGGCTTGGCAAGCCGGGCACGCGATTGGCCGAACCATGCGCTGGGCAGGGATGGGTGCAGAACAATGAAAACGCCACAGCCGCACAGAGATACACCGGAGGTCGCCAGTTTCACCAGATATTACGAACACGATGGCATGTTGCGGGCATACGCCAATCGCGCCATGTTCCTGGCGATCTTGTTTGCAGTGATTGCCCTCAGCTCGCTTGGCTTCGCCATCTACGTCCGCATCCAGCCTCCCACGGTCATCCGCGTTGATAAGGATGGAAATGCAGTGGTGGTAGGCGGTGGCGCTAGGCACGACCGGACCTCGCAGATGGCAATGATGTTGTCTGCACAAGCAGCGGACCTGGACGCACCCGTCTCCGAGGGTGTCGCGCCAACAGATCTGGAAGGCAAAGCCGTCGTACGCCGGTTCCTCGAACACTACCTCTCCTACACCCCAGACTCCGCACCGCGTAACCTTGCCGAGTCGCTGAACATGATGACGAACAACCTGCGGACCTTCACCTTGAACAAGCTGCGCGACGACGATACCGTGGGCACGATCCAGGAAGGCCACATCATTTCGGATCTCCGAATTCGCTCGATCGAACGCACCAAGAACGGGCCGTGGGACTACGTCGTGTTCGGAGTCAAAGAAGTGCACAAAGTGAAGAGCGGCGCGGAAGTGACGGACCGCATTGTTGGGCAGTACAACATCCGACTGGTCGAAGAGCGGCGAAGCGAATTCAATCCCAGTGGACTGTTGGTGGCCGAGTACTCCGAAAAGCAAATGGTCGGGGAACGGGATAACGGCCTCGAACAGAAGAGCGAACTGGATAAGTAACAGTTGCGGCGGCAGGCAAATAAGGCCGACCGCAAAGAGGAGTCGAGCATGACGAGCACGGCAGCAACGGACACGGTTCCGGCGGCAAGAACGACCAGGACTGACAGCGGCGCGGAGAACACAGTAGCCAAGAAGGGACGTTCTCGTACGAGTTCGGACGAGGAAAACAATGGGAACGCGCGCTATTTCCTCGCCACGGCAAACGGCGATGGCGGCAGCCCGGCTTTTGATCGGGAGGTGGCGAACGAGGGCGAAGCGCTGGTCGAGGCGCTGCGCCTCGGAGTGACCTTCTACGAGGTTCAGGAGTTTCGCGTAGTGCCGGACTTTGCGGGAAGGAAGCCGCAGCTGAACAAAGAAGCGGTTAAAGGCAGGTAGAGTCCGGGAGTTTCTATAGCACTGGCTTCATTTACAGATGATGTTGATCTGTGGTGAGCGATCCGCAAGCTGATTGCGGTTGAGTGCTGGTCTGGTTCGTTTCGCGAGCCTGGCCGGGAACCGACAACGTTTTCGACCAGGACAACGAAGGAACCGCACGAGCGCCCTCCTTTCTGTTCTGGCATCACGCTGAAGGAAAAGGAGGAAGAGATGGTGAAGCAACGTTTTCGGGTGCTATTCCGACGTTGGTTCTTCACTGTAGCGAAGTTCTGCGGGCCAATCCTGTTGTTCGAGTTGTTTGTGATGGTCCGGCAGCACTTTCAGTATGTGCCCCCGAGCATTTCGGATTTGCTGATGGGAGCACTTTTGGCTTTCCTGCTCACGGCTGTGCTGTGTTGGCTGTGGGCGTTGGGAGAGTGGTTATGGTCCGGGCTGCGCAGGTTACGCGGTTTATTGAGCGAGCTTCGGCAGTGCTCCAGAAGCTATTCGAATCCTGAAGCAGTGAGGACCAACAAGGCGTAGCAACTACAACTCGTGTTGGCCGGCGCTTTGCTGCCTGGCCGAAATCTTTTGTTTCGGTTTTCGGCGAGGGCAGCGAAGAGACTGGCACGAGCCGTCTCCTCCGGCTGTCCTTGCTCGACAGCTTAAAGGAGATTGGCAATGCCAAATGCTACGAATTGCGGCGCCAGCCCGGTGTTGGCGCTCGAACTTGATCGTAACGGAAGCGTATCGAAGAAGACCATGAAACTGGATCGGGAAGCGCAACTTACCAACAGTCTCTTGCAAGGGCTCTATCCGGGAATTCATGTCGCCACGGTTGACGTGCCGACGGAACCGTTGGATCCCTGCGAGCAGGCGATGGTCGAACAGGCGCTCACCCGAATCGAGATTGATGGCACTCGCTACAGCTTGGTCGGAGCCAGCGGCAGCGCAAAGAACGGTAAGTTCTACGCGGTCGAGAGCTCTTTTGAAAAGAAGCTTGCGGAGAGGTTTCGCTTCTCGCCGCAGGCCGCCATTACCTATTTCGGAATCCTGGTGTCCTCGTGCAAGGTTCTCGTCGAGGTGCCAGATTGCCGCGTCATGGTGGTCGATGACCATGAATTCGGCACCAACGATTGCCGGGGATGGATCTCGCACTCGTTGTTCCGCAAACTCCAGCAAAAGCACCAGTCCGAACTTCTGACCAGGGAGATAGAGCGGCTGCAGGCTCAGTGGACGGCAAAGCATTCCGATGAGCAGGACCATCCGTTGACCGGGGCAGAAGAAACGGCACTGGTCGAACAAGCGAAGCGCAGGATTCAGGGCAGGCGAATCGGGGCGCACCGCTTCTATCAGTTTCGTCTGGCGTTCGACAAGACCCAGGCGAAGGGCGCATTCAAGGTCATGGCGGATGAAGTCGCACGGCATCTCGATGCGGACATCATCCTGCCCAGATCGTGCGTTAAGCCCAAGTACCAGGGAAAAGTGTTGCGGACGATTCGCTCGCTCATGGGAGATCGTCAAGCACACACCTTCCGCGGTCCGGTCATCGTCGGTTTTCGTGACGTCTCCCGCAATCTCGAATTCAATTCGAGTTACACCCTGCTGGAACACGCCCCGGAAGATTCGATTGAACTGGAGATCAAACCGTACGCTCTCAGCCAGATCGAGAAAGTACGGCAGGCGTTTGACGCCAGCAACTTCACGGAGCTGTTCCAGTTGCTGGGTACGCAGGAGAGTCAACGAGTACTGGAGCCCGGCGAAGAAACCGATCCGGACTACACCTCGAACGAATACACGGTGGCGCAGGCAGCTCTGATCGCCGACGCTACCGGGTACATGTTGAAGCATCCTTTCATTCAGCACCACCTCCAGCGGGTGTTGATGAAGTGGGCGTATCGGCTCTGCACCAGTGGTGGCTTCCGTCTTCCTGGGTTTGCACTCGCGGACGATGGCTACCTCTTTCTACACGAAGGACAAGTGATCTCGGATTCGGATTGGATTCCGAAGACCAGCGCTATTGCCGAATCAGATTGCCGGCATGGTCTGGTCGTGCGCTATCCCATCCGAATGAAAGAAGACCTCCTGCCGGTCGAGAACCTCTCAGCGGAGAACACCGTTCGTCTGTTGGCGCAACACCTCGAACGGCGTGGGTGCCGGCTTTCGGCTGAAGGTGTCGCTGCCGTTGCCAGGGAGCAACTGCAGCTGAGAGGCACGCTGGTCCTTCATTCGGAGAACGCGGCAAGAAATGGCGGGGACTTTGACTTCGACATGGTATGCCTGGTCGAGGACAACCAATTTCCACGGTTCATCGCAGACCGGTTCGCCTACGAGGAACAACACTCCGCCACCAAGAAGAAGAACCCCAAACCTCCGAGCCCCTGGTGGAACCTTCCTCAGGTTTCCATGCAGGCGCGCGGAAACCAGATCGGCGCCATAACCGATCTGAAGACTTCGTGCCTGGCGAAAGGAAGGCCCGACCTGGCACGGGAGTTGGTGGACCAGCTTCAGAATGCGCTGGATCAACTGAAGCACGGTACTCAACCCGATCAGGAGGTCATCCGCAATATCCGCAACGATGTGCCCACAGCCCCCTGGCTCAAGCTGAAACAGAAACGCCGGATCGAAGACATGGACGAGCATTTGGAAGTCGATGGCAACGATAAGGTCGGGAGGCTGTACAACTTCGTGCGCAAGGAACTGGGGCGGTTCTTCGGCAGTGCCGCCACGGCGCGATTGAGCGATTTCCTGGGAGTGATCGGAGGACAGAGTTTCACTCCGGAGATCTATCAGGAGTGCTTCGTGGTGAACCGGTACTACGGTGGCCGCGTGACCGAAATCATGGGCCGTCGCCAACAGCTTCTGGGGGAATTGGAGAAAGCCAATGCCGAGATCGAGGCGAACAAGCACGACGCCGAGGCTCGCAAGCAGCTTTTCTTCCGGCGCAACCAGGCTTCCGCTGCCTTGAATGCTTACGAAAAACGGGCGGGAGAAGAGCTGAAGGCGCTGATCAATGGGCTTCAGAAATGGAGCAGCAGCAAGAATGGGACTCGATTGTCCTATCTGTCGGCCTTGCACGCGATCGTTTGCAGGGAAAGACGGAGCGCTCCAGACGCCAACATGGTGACCGGGACCGGATCGATCGTCTTCTATAGCTTTCCGCAAGAAGTCGTTAACCAGATCGCGGAGCGAACCGGTGGCCGTCCCGTCACCGTGGAAGTTCCCAGTCTGTGCGACGGCGAGGTGGAAATCGACTCGGAAGGGCGCATCTTCCTGGTTCAACCCTTCACTCAACCTAATGGTCAGGTCGTTGAACGCCTGATCTTCATGGCGCAGGTCACGAAGACGGGAGAAGTATTCACCGACCGCGACGAGAAAGGCTCGCCCGTGGTTCTGGAGCGAGTCCGGAAGTTCCCGATTAAGGCGGGACGCAGCGAAGTACGCAACGGGAAGGTGATTTTTCCCGATACTCAACGGCGGCCGCAACTCCCAACGAGAAATGTTGCGCCGCTGCTTGAACCGAACTAACCACAGCCGTCCAGGAGACTTCGGAGGGAGTCTCCTGGACGTACAACATTGGAAGCAAGGAAAGGAAAAAACGATCCATGAGACGCGTTGTGTTGATGTTTGCAGTGCTGGCCGCAGTATTTGTCCCGGCAGTTGCGCAGAAGATTGAAACCCAAACCAGTGACCGCACCCGCATCGTCCATCTGAAGACGGCATTGAACCACCTCACGGTCATCGAAGTCGCAGAACCGGTCGTACAGGTGGCGGCCGGAAGCCCCTCGTTCAAGGTCGAGTGGCGGGAAAACAAGGTATTTGTCCAGCCCACGGAAGCAGATGCCGCAACCAACTTGTTTATCTGGACGGCCAATCAGCGCCTGAATTATGAGTTGGAACCGGCCGATTCATTGACGAACATGGATTTTGCCGTCGACCAGGCGCCAGTTCACATGGAGCCGGTAAAGCCGACGGCTGCGACTACGCCGGTCCCGGTGACGCCATCGATCACGGAACTGCTGCTCACTGGAAAGCCGATCAGGCTTCTGCCGTCGAAGCAGCGTGCCTCAAAGCCGGTAGAGGTATGGATCAGCGACCTCTATGAGAAAGATGGCCGCCTGCTGGTCCGTTACACCGTGTGCAATCACGGCACCGAACCATATGCCATTGATACGCCCTTGGTGTACCAGTTGGACGGGGTGCGTTCTGCCCAGTCCCTCTACGGTCTCCAAAACTCGCAGTTGGGCGACGAGCAAGCCTCCAAGCTCAAGATCAAGCAAGAGACACCAGTAAAGGTATTGGATGCACAGATGCAAACGGCGCGAATTGGTCCCGGCGAAGAAGCGGTTGGCGTGGTGGCCATCGAGGTGGCGTCCAGCACAAACCCGACGATTCTGCGGTTTCAGTTTCCCGGTTCCAAACAATCGGAAGACGGGTTGAGCAATGGACCACAGACTCAGGTTGCAGCATTTCTCGTGCGATAAGCGCCAAAGCGAAAACATGACTGATCCGCTCACCGTCAAACCCGTTTACAAAACGCTGAGCCAATACATCAGCAATCGATCCGACATTGGCGCGGGCAAGGCCATGCGTGACGGTGTGCTCGAACCTTCCAACCCGTTTGAACGAAAAGCCGCGAGGCCACCTAGGCGATGGTTTGTGCTCTTCTCTCTGGTGTCTGCTCTGTTTTTCGGCTGCTTCAATTACTTCAACAATCTGCTGTAAAGGCGAAGAGTATGGATGAACAAACCAATGCCAACGAAGTAAAACCTCCCGCCCCAAACGAGATAGGCAGCGATGCGCGAGAGCTGATTCGCGACTGGGAGGTTCTCTTCTGGGCTTTTCTGCTGTTCGGCTTGGCTCGCCTGGCGTGGTTGTATCTTTACAGGCCGGAGAACAAAGACTTTCACTTGGGCCTCTCTTGCGGATTCGTGTTCTGCGGCGCCCTGGGGTTTCTGATGCGCTGGGTGTTTAGCCCGAAGAGGACACAATAATAATGATGCGCGACTCGTACGCCAACCGGCAGCAGAACCCGCCAGTCCTGGAGAGCCTGGAGATCGTGGTTGCGCTGGTCCTGATGACCTTGTGCTGGTTCGCCTGGTACGTGGCCCGCGAGCGCTTCCACTTGACGAACCGCCAAATTGCCGAAGTGGGCTGCTACCTGGCTCTCGGCGGCCTGGCCCTCGGCGGCTCCGCCATACTGACTGCCACCGCACGATCCCGGCGGGAGAAGCAGTGGCCCCATGCACCGATGGTTGTCGCCCGCAAACGGGACGAACAGTTTACGGCCGATGCCTGGAAACAGGACGCCGTGGTTCTCGGCTACGACATCCATGGCAAGCCGTGGTATTGGCCGGACAGAGTTCGGGTCATGCAGGGCATTGTGCTGGGCATGACCGGTTCCGGCAAGACCACACTTCTGAAGAACATCATCACGCAGGACATGGTGCGAGTCGTTGGCACTCCGAAGGATCCGCACCGGTTGCCAATGGTGATCTTTGATGGCAAGGGCGATCTCGAATTCTTTTACGACCTTCTGCCGCACGTCCACCGTGCCGGACGATTGCATCAGCTGCGAGTTCTGAATCCCGCACGCCCGGACATTTCTGTCCGGTACAACCCGTTCTACTGCAGCGATGAAGATTACATGTCAGTCGTCAACATGGTCTTCGGCTCCTTCAACCTGCATGACGAGTTCTTCGCCAAGCACCAGTTGAACTACCTGGCCGACATCGTTCGCGTGCTGGTGCACACCGGGCAGAAGTTCAATTTCTACGACGTGCTCGTGATGGCAATTGACGAACAGGTGCTGCGGGAACAGGTCGAGAAGGCTCGCCAGCGCCTGGCACATGACACGTCCATCCCCGTGCAGCGCGGCCTGAACTTCGAGATGTCGGTCAAAAACCTCTATCAGTCGTTTGGAGACCGCGAACGGGTGCCAAAGATCCAGGGATTGGTCAACGAGTGCATGACGTTCCTTGACGATGAACTTAGTGTGATCACCGGTCCGTACGAGGAACTGTTGTCGCTGGATGAGGTGATCGAGCAGGAGCTGATCTTGTTCATCACCTTGAACGTCAACAAGAACACCGAGCCGGTGCGCGCGCTGGGAAAGATGCTGTTACAGAACCTGCAACTGGTCGTGGGCAAACGGTATGAGAGTGAGGAACAGCGGCGGCGTACCAACCGGCCGATGTTCAGCGTGGTGCTGGATGAGTTTGCGCCATTCGGATATAGGAACTTCGCACAGATCCTGCAGACCGCGCGCGGCACCCACACGGCGTTCCTGTTCTCGATGCAGAGTCTGCCGCAACTCATGCAGGTTGGCCGGGGCTTTAAGGAGGACGTAACGTCGGCGCCAAACACGACCCTGACGTTGCGCACCCGCGACGAAGAAACAGCCCGCTACTTCCTACGGGCTTCGGCGGAGCACACTGTGACACGGCGCAGCGTGTCGATGCATCGCTGGCGGATGTTTGGTTACGAGAAGTATGAGGCGACCGACCGGGCGACGGAGAGCGAAGATCGCGAGACCCGCGCACTCGACGAACACATCAAGAATCTTCCCAAAGGACAGATGGAAATTCTGATGACGGATGACACGCGCGGCACATTGCACCAGTTCTTACACGTCCGCCCGCCACAGGACGTCCGGATTCCCAACTTTGAGCCAGAACTGTATGCGCGAACGAGACAGTCCCGCGAGCAGTCCACCGGAGCGAACCTGCGATTCAAAACGCCTGAACTGGTGGCGACCAGGCGGTTTGCCCGTCGTGGATAAGGAAAGTTGATACGCCTATGAAGCGAACGCTCGCGAAAATCGCACTTGCAGTGGTTGGGCTAATGATGGTCGGTTCGGCAATCGCACAGCAAGAACGGCAGTCGCAAAGAACATCACATGGGCAGAAACAAGTGCAGCCCGCCGCACCGCCCCGAACACAGGCCGTCCGTCCGATGTACCAGCGGGGCGACAGCTGGTACGAGTTCCTGCTCAAGCAGTTCAATCCCAACAATTTCGATTACGGCACGTGGATGGAAGAACGGCGTCAGGTGTTCCTCGATGAGAGCGTGCGCAACCCGTACTTCAAGTACAGCTTGGGCACGACGATTGCGCTGCTTGTCTTCGCAATGCTGTACACCAAGCAATGGATCGACCACCGTCGCGCCATGTGGGTCACGGCGGAGATGATGACGGACCTGTACAACCACGACGCATATTCCCGGGGCGTGGCGCGGGAGGCGATCCAGAAGTACAACGACCACATTGAACGCTGCAACCGGGCGATCGAGGCAACCGACCATGGAATGTCCATTCCCGCAGCGGGTTCGGATACGAGCGACCTCAAGATTCAACTGCAATCTGTCGCCGACGAGAGGGACTCTTATAAGCGCGAAAGAGACTTAGCCAAACGTGACCTGCAGGAAAAGGAAAAGCTAATAGCAGAGATGTCCTTGCGTCTTGACGCGATTGCGAAAAAGGCGGATCCAAATCACGTCGTGGCTGGTCCCGTCGATATGAGCGCGGCAGATCCGAAGGTGGTGCAACTCATCAACAATCTACAGGAGCAACTGTACGCTGAGCGTCGGGAAAACCGGCGGCTGAAAGGTGCATAGCAGAGTGTTGGTTGCGGTGACGGATTTCGGTAGCGTGTGGCGCCGGCGGTTTGGCAAGAACTCGGATGATCCGCGGCGCTTTGCAAGAGGCGTGTATTACAACACGACCGGCATCGACATCGCGGGATCAATACGGCAGAGGCCACAGATCGTCGGCTACGCCCGGTTCAACGGATGTGGCGGATTTAATCCGAACCGTCTGTCGCAAATGATCGGTCGTGTGTTTGAATGCGCCGAACCGTGCGTATGGCAGGGGCAGAACAAACTCCTTTTCAAGCGACTTTTGAACGCGCCAGCAAAACCAGATGGCTTCCTGGTGGTTGTGCGGTCCCCGTTAGTTGGCAAGCTGACCATTGGCAGGACTGATTGGCGGTCAGCCAACACCTGGCTCATTTCGTTCAGCGAGTGTCGCGACCAGCAGGAAGCCATGCTGTTGATGCCGGCGCACAGCTGGATGCAAACCGAGTTGGGCCGCTTTGTCCTGGAACCGGATGCGCGGCGACCATGGGTTGCACGGCTTGCGCTGGCACTCGTGTAGCAGGAGTCAATCCCATGCGGTATCGGAAAGGCATGATCGCGCTGAGCGAAACACAGGATTATCCGTTGCTCCGCCGTGTGCTGCACAGCAGTTTCGTCACACCTGCTCAGTTGTACGAATTCATGAAGCTGGACTATTGCGCATCGTCGCGAAATGCGTTCGACAATCGGTTGCGACGGTTGCTGGCTCACGACCTGCTAGTGCGACACGAGATTCGAACGATGAACCGCGGCGTGGTGTATTCAATATCGCGAGCTGGGGCGTCGGAATTAGTTGGCCGAGGAGAGTATTACTCCGGGTCCTCGGACATTGGCAAAGAGTCCAACGGTCACGTGCAACACGCGCTGGAGTTGAATGACATTCACCTTGCGCTGAAGCAGAGCCGCACACTCGTTCGTTGGACGCCAGAGTCTGACATCCGATCGCGCAACGAGTTCACGGAAATTGGATACGTGAAGGATTATGACGCTGTGGTCGCGGTTCGCTTTGACGAGCACGAATACCGCTTCGCCCTCGAGTATGAACGCACCCAGAAAGCGAACATGCGATACCTGGCGATCCAGAGGAGGATCCAAGCCGAGACCGACGTTCGCCACTTCTTGTATCTTGTTTCGAATTATGACCTGTTGCTATTCCTCGTAAAGAAGTTCGAAGGCTGCCGCCAGCCCGTTTACTTCGGCCTACGGCAGGATTTCCTCACCGATAGCCTTTGCCTGCCCGTCCAAAGCAATCACTCGCCTGTATCAACTACTCTTCTCGCCGTGCTAAAGCATGGCCTCTCCCGTCCGGATGGCCGGCGTACATCCGCCTAGTAGGATTGAGCCCGATTTACCTATTGCCGTGGGTTTGAAGTGGGATTGGCGTGGAATTGACGTGAATCGATACCTTGCAGCCTATTGGTAGCTCGAAGGTTACCGGTTGACTATACCCAGTTGAGACGCTCGATCTCCGAGAAACGACCGAGCAGTTGTGGCACTGGTGTACCCTTTCGTGACGCATCGTGTGCAGCCGTGGTGGAGTAGTGCTTGCGTCTGCTGCTCGTTCGAGTCGATCGGTGTTCCGGCAGTTGCACGCGAGTATGCGCGCTAGTTACGCAAGCTCGTATACCGGCAGGTGTGAGTTGTGCGTACAGCGGTGGTGCGCTTGGGTGCTGGGACCCGCACGGCTGTCCTTCGAGAGGCGTCAGACTCTGATTACGTACGACATGGCCTGTTCTATATAAGGGGATGTCAAGAACATTTTTCTCCCTCCGCCGGAGGCGCGAGTTCGGTTCGCGGCATCCAGCCCCTCTCCCTATAGAAGACGCTCGTATGGTGTCGTGCCCCGGGGGTATTCCATCTCAGCTGCTGCATCTTCCTTATGAGTAGCGACGACGCCGATCGGTTTCTGAAGCTGAGCAAGCGCTACGGTTGTACGGTGTCAACCATGGTTCTATCTGAGGCTCGAGGCCTATTGCTTTTTCGGGTTGTCCGAGGGGGCATAGGGTTATCACAGAGACTGGGTGCAAGGCACCATGTGTCTACAGGCCATAGGGATACTCACCCTCGAACCCGAGCGTCTCAAGAACCGACTGGCCACCACCAGAGAAGATCACCAGCGATGGACGGGGCTCTTCACCCGAGACGCTCAAGCGGCTTGCGCTTTTAGTTTTTCAGCGTCGAAGTTTTCTCCTCTCTTCCACAGAGTCAGCGTAATAGCGGCGATTTTGCGTGCCAGGGTGAGACGGGCCATTGTCGGCTTGATGCCTTTGGCCAGCTGCTCCTGGTAATAGTCCTGCAACGGTCCGGGCCGCACGCTGGCGGTGGTGGCCGCAGCTTTGAACAAAGCTTTCAGATCATGGTTGTGGTCTTTGCTCAGGCCCCGGATCGAGATGAGTTTCTTCGAGCGTCGCAATTGCCCTTCGGCATAGCAGTATTCCGCGCTGGTGCGGGTCTCTAAGGCCAGGCCGCTATAGGCCCACAGCTGCCGTTTGGTCCGGAAGCGATGTGGCGTCTGCACCAGTGCTACCAATAGGGCCGCTCGAATCGGTCCGACAGACGGAATCTGCCGCAGTTTGGTGGTGATCGAATGCTTGCGACTCTCTGCCAACAGTTCCCGCCGAGCTTGCTGGCGCAACCGTTGCAGCGCGTCTAGCTGTTGGTAGAGTTGTTCGGCTCGGCGGCGGACGCCGGGTTCCCTGAGCTTTCCCAACCACTGTGCCCGATGCCGGGCGTAGTAGACATCTCTTCCTGCGCAGGGAATTGCCCAGCTGCGATACACCGCTTTCAGCCGACTCATCACCCGCGTTAGATCTTTGATCATCGCCAGATAACACCGGGCCAGCTCGCGCAGCGTCCGTACTCCGGTTTCGCCGTGGTAGACCGGCTTGAGATGGTTGCCGCGCAACAGCTCCGCCAGTTTGCGGGCATCGACCCGGTCACTCTTGTTCCCGGCTTTGAGCAGAGCGTTCTTGCGGGGATTGCAGACCACCAGCTGGCCGACGTGGGGCTTGAGCAAATCGTACAGCCAGGCCGCCGAAGTTCCTTCTTCGAAGGTCACCGACAAACTTCCGCGCAATCCGCTAAAGAACTGAAGGATGGTCGCTGCTTTCGTTTCCACGATGGATTCCATCACTAGCTTGCCGCTGGCATCCATCACGGCGACGGAAATTGTCGCTTGATGAACGTCGAGTCCAATATACTTTTCGCTAGTCACCAGGGTGCTCCTTTCGTAGGCGGTGAGCCTCACACTCACAACCTACTATCGAGGGGCGCCCTTTTATAATGCGTTTTCGCCAACAATCCGTCGAAGGCGCAAATCCGCCGCTTCAAATGCTCGTCAGTTATCTCCCGAAAATCGCCTCACCACCGACGATCGACGATCGTCTTATAGGCATCTCATTGGCCTGTAGATGGCGTAACAGATGCCGCGAGCGGCAGGATTAATTGACTCGCGTGTTCGGCATCGTGGAAGACCTTGATATGCGCAACGCGAATGTCCTCCGGCTTCTCGTAGCCAATCCTGCCACCGGTGTTGTAATTCTTTTGAAAGTTCGGCGAATTCAGCGGAGCGATGGTGAGCCGTAACCGCGCGCCCGCTGGGATCCTTCGCGCCATCCAGTAAAACTCGAAGGGTATCTCCACGATTTGATTCGGCTGCAACAGTTCCTGCTTGAACGGACTGTTACGGAATCGGGCGCGCCGGATATCCTCGCCAAGCCTGACCGTGGAACCGTCCGGCAGAACCATCAATACCTGCGCCCACAAGTCAAAATCAGGTGCGTCCGCCTCCACCAGCAACTTCAGGCGCATCTGCCCTGCTACTTCCGTATCCCGTTCAAAGGGTTCGGAGTGAAAGCTGATAGCTCGTTTCTGGAAACCGCGAAACTGGCTTTTCAGATCCTCGTTTTCAGCGTACTTGGCGACCTCGAGTTGGGGTAGCTCGTGTGGATCATCCACGACAATGGCTGGCGGTTGCTGGCCAGTCGGGCTTTGCGAAAGCAAGCCAGAGTGGAATAGGTCTCTCGGCGTGCCCTCCGGGTCGGACAAATACAAATTCAAACCCTTTCCCGAGGATGCTGCTTCGAGGGTCTTGGCGTATCGCCACTCGTCGGCACCCGTCATGAAGTAGGCAACTCGATCATGCAGAAATGCAGGTTTGGGCCCACGCCCTAGCACCCAGTCGTACCAGTCAACGTGCAGCGCGTCCATGTCAATGACGGCAGCGTCGGGTATGGCTAAACCTTCGATCTCCTTAGTCGGTCTCTGCGTGCCACCATGGTCCCAGGGACCGATCACCAGATAATCCTGACTCACGGCTGCTGCCGGAGCATCCTTGACGAGGCCTCGATAGTAGCGCAGCGCTCCGGGTTGGTCGTCATCGAAATAGCCGGTTGCCGTTAGCACCGGGAAATCCATCCGAGCATAGTCCTGGGCTTTGGGTTCCGCCGCAAGATTGAAGGCCTCATCGCCTACGTGGTCGAGCCACATTTTCATGAACGAGAGCTTCTGGCCGCGATCGTCAGTCATCCACCAGTCGTCCTGAGCAATCCCCATGGCGTCGTCCAGTTCCCGGAAGGGACGAAAGGCAGCGTACTGTTCGAGCATCTTTCCCGCCCAGTAGTTTTGGTTTGCCATGAAGCCCGTATTCAGCGAGCGGCCCGATGTGTAGCCCAGGATCACTGCCGACCACGCCTGCGGGATTCCGTTCGTATTGGGCACATCCCATCCGGGATAGATCGGCACGTAAGGCGCGATGGCTGCAAGATGGGGCGGGTGCTGGGCGGCGGTGCGCCATTGCGTCATGCCGACGAACGAACCGCCAAACATCACGACATGTCCATCGCTCCAAGGCTGGGCCGCGATCCACTCCACCACGTCGTAACCGTCGCGCCCAACCTGCAGGCCCAGATTGTCGCTCTTTACACCGCCCGAGCGGCCGCGGCCGCGCACGTAGACCTGCACGAAAACATAACCGCGCCGGGTGTAAGCGGCTGCATTGCCACGGCGGCCACCATCGATGTCGTACTGAGTCAGGGTTAGCACTGCCGGCGCTTTGGCCTTTAGGTGAGAGGGTTTGAAAATCCAGGCCTCGAGCTGGACGCCGTCTCGCATCGGAATCATCCGGCTCATTTCGATGTCGTAACCTGGTCCGACCTGTTCCGCTCCAGCCAGCGCGGCAGCCAGCAATACCGGCACAGCAATCAGTGCCATCAACAGCGATCTTCTGTTCACTCTTCCTCCGTTGGCTCTTCGGCTATAGAACGCTGTTTATGCTCAGATGGCAATGTGTAAATCGATCCGATGGTCGCTACCCATGCCCAAGAAACTCAAGGAGATGGCTTAACTGTCAATATCGGGCGGTTTCTGGATTTCTTGAACTGCGAGATTGCTACGACAACTTCGGCTCCTGTGGCGCAAACGATGCCCGCTTCCCCCGCCATTGAATCGGTCAGGGTGAAATGCCGAATGACGGAAGGAACTCTTCCCAGCAAAACAAAATCCTTAACACGGTCATTGTCTGATTGCAGCCGGATGATGATGAGATGATGCCGGGGACAATCGTGACGAGCGCGAACCAGCCCTCGGAGGTGACCGTTCGGAGTCGTGAAACACCTCGCTATTTCTATATCGAAATAGCCACAGCCACGCACACAAATCAGTGCGCCCACGGACGATGAGCTTCCCACCGGACACCCCACAGGATGAGATCACGAATCAGGTAGAGCATATGACCTGGAGCATGTAGCTCACCTAAATCGCGCGCCTCAACCTTTTGACCCAAGCAATTGCGAAAGCCACGTTACAATCGTCGCCAATGGCATCCGCTACCATCAGCCGGCGCGTTCCTCGGCTGGGCGCACCCTCGCGGCCTTCCGCATTGCGCTATGCAGTCCTCGCGTGCCTATTCGTAGCTACGATTTGCCTATTCGTACAATCGATCAAGACGACTCTTCATCAGGCGCCCGTCAACGCTCCGAAATTCTTCCCACAGTACTACAGTCCCATCGTCTACCTGGCGGACGCTAAGGCCGCCGCAGCCGGATTGCACGAAGGCGACATCCTGGTCGCTATCAATCACCACCCCTACACAGGCATGGCGGTGTTTTGGGAGGCATTGCGAAAAGCGACTCCGGGCAGTGTCTTGCTGGTTACGGTGAGGTCGCCTAAACCAAATTCCCCGGATCGCACCATTGCACTTCCGTTCACGGCTGGTACGCGGGCGATTGACTCCAAGCCGGCTAAGATCTCTCTCCGCATAGTTGTGCCGGCCTTCTGCTTCGTCCTTGGATTCTGGGTGGTGATGGTGCGGCCGCGTGACCTGTCGGCGTGGCTGCTTCTGGGATTGTTGGTCGGCGTTGGCGAGACCGCTTTGGGATATCCCGGGTTTGATGACTGGGGTCCTGCGGCGCTGAAGGTCGTTTGCACCTACTACCTTCTCATTTACAGCGCGATGCCGGCGCTTCTGTTTCTGTTTGGGTATTTCTTCCCGGAGCCACTTCCATTCTTTACCCGGGCGGGCTCGTGGGTTACATGGCTGCCGTGGATTGTCGTTGTCCCTTATGAGATCTACGCACTGGGATATGTGGCCGTCGTGGTCGGCGGTCTGACAGCCAGTCCCTCGACGCAATGGCTTGGTCCAATTTTCGATTCCGTGGCGACTCCCATAGTTCTTTACGAACTCGCTCTGGTGGTAGCCTTCTTCGTCTTTATCGTCACCAAGTCGGTAATTGCTGTCTCCACCGACGCGAAACGGCGGCTGCGTCTACTCTACTGGGGCGCCGCGATCGGCATGACACCCCTGACGCTTCTGGGAGCGGTGGTGTATCTGAAACATAGAGTCGATTTCCCCGACTGGATTACTTCCCTGGTTGTTCTTGCGTTCCTGGTATTCCCCGTCACCTTGGCATACGTCATCGTGGTGCAGCGCGCGATGGATGTTCGCGTTGTCCTCCGGCAGGGGCTGCAGTATGCGTTGGCGAGGAACAGCGTTCGAGTTCTGCAGTTTCTGGCAATCGGGTTAGTAACGTTGACTGCGGTAGCGCTGATCGGCCAAAACCAGAAGCGTCCGCAGAAATTGATAGTGATTGGGATTGGGCTGCTGGCCATCTTCACGATCCGCGAGCTGGGCGCCAAGCTCGGTGTATGGGTCGACCGGCGATTCTTCCGCGAAGCCTACGATGCCGAGCAGGTTTTGAGCGAGCTGAGCGAGGGGGTGCGCAGCATGGTCGAAGTGCGCTCGCTCGTCAGGACGGTTGCAGAACGCATCTCGGAGACGCTGCACATTCCACGGGTTGCCGTCCTGTTGGGCGACAGCGGTCCGTACCGCCCAGCCTATGCTCTGGGTTATGGCACGGCGCCGGACATCGTGTTTCCGCCGGGAGCCGGCACGGTCAGGGTTCTGGCCCGGCAACGAGAGCCGGCGCGAGTCTATTTTGACGATCCCCAGTCCTGGCTCTATCGCGAACCCGACGTGGGGGAGGAAGATCGCTCCAAGCTGACACAATTGGATACGGAACTGCTGCTGCCGCTGAGCGCGCGCGACAAGCTGCTGGGGTTCATCAGCCTCGGTCCGAAGCTCTCGGACGAGCCTTATTCGCGCGCGGACCTGCGACTGCTGAAATCGGTTGCGGCGCAGACCGGCCTGGCGCTGGAGAACGCGCAGCTCATCTCCGAGATTGCCGCGGAGGTGGCGCAACGCGAGCGCCTGAACAGCGAGGTGCAGATCGCCCGCGACGTGCAGGAGCGACTTTTCCCGCAGACGTTACCTCCCATCGCGGGCCTGGCTTATGCGGGCGCCTGCCGCTCGGCACTCGGAGTCGGCGGCGACTACTACGATTTTCTGGCGTTGCCCGGAGGCAAACTGGGCCTGGCGATCGGCGACGTCTCCGGTAAGGGCATCGCAGCCGCGCTTACCATGGCCAGCCTGCAAGCTTCGTTGCGCAGCGAGGCTGCCCGCGCTCCCGACAATCTTGCTGGGCTGATGAGCAACGTGAATCGGCTGCTGCATGGAGCGCTGGCCTCCAATCGCTATGCAACGTTCTTCTACGGACAATACGATCCTACGTTGCGCCAGCTTACGTATGTGAATGCCGGCCACAATCCGCCGATGCTGTTCCGTTCTTCTAATGGAGATTGCAGTGTCTCGCGCCTGGAGGCGTCGGGGACGGTGGTGGGTTTGCTAGAGAACGCCACGTATCAGCAGGCAGCTGTTCCACTGGCGCCCGGGGATGTCTTCATCGCCTTCACCGATGGCATCAGCGAAGCCATGAATGCAGATCAGGACGAGTGGGGTGAGGAAAGATTGATGGATACGGTAAAAGACTGCCTAAAACTACCGCCGGCCGAGATCATCTCCTGCATCATGAAATCTGCCGATAACTTCGCTGCCGGAGCGAAGCAAAACGACGATATGACGATCATCGTTCTCAGCGCGGGACCGGAGAGGGATCGGGTTACGAATTAGAAGAGATCACTCGGTTAGAGCTGGCCTTCAGGTCAGCCAAAGGGGTGGGCGAGCGCAACTTGGCCGGCGTGCCGATCCGTGGCCTTTCAAAGCTCCGCCCTAAGTGACTCATCCTCCATATCCCCTAAAGGTTGCAGCCTCATGCCCCACTCGTTCGATGAATTGTGCAACCGTTAGCGCTTACGATGTCGGAATGCGAGGATGCAGGGAAGTGTCAGCGGAGCCAGCTAAATCCCCCGACCCGACCGCACACGCTGCGATCGTTTGTCCTGTTTGTTGGGACCATGCTGTTGAGCCAATAGAGGGTATCGTTCTGTCGGCAAGAGCAATCGGCGGTCGGGATCTTAGTCAGGTGTCACTCTACCGTTGTTCCCATTGGCACCTGTTCGCCCTGTTCTATCAGCCAGCCGATTGGGAGCAAGCGTGAGTACCATCCATGAGTGGCCTGTATGTCCGGTCTGCGGAAATTCTAATGTTAACCCGATATATCGCAAATGCCTGTGGACTCAGCAACCGCTATCGCCAGAGGTGATCGCGTATCGCTGTGGAAATGGCCACATGTTCACCCCGCCTGCGAAGGCCAAGGCAGCCGGATAACCTGACTTGCGCAGAAACGTTGCTTTTTTTGCCCGATTCGCGCTGGCAAAAACGGCAAAACTGCTGTGAACTGGCAGCCTTGTCATTCATCGTCAGATGCCTAGGGCATTATCTCCCAGACGACACCGTAACCGTAAACTCCTCCTTGGCTGGCGGTGCCGTAGAGATTGCCATTCGCGTCGAAGGACACATTCCCGTAAGGTCGTCCCCCATCGCTACCGCCCGTGAAGTCGTGCAATGAGGTGTGGGACCAGTTGCCGTTGCCAGCAGGTGTCAGCTTGAAAACACTTCCGTCGTTATCGAGACCAGATATGAGTGTCGTACCGTAGAGATTTCCCGCACGGTCGAATGCCAGGCTGCCGGCGGGACCCCAAGTCCCCAATCCGGTGAAGCCATAGAGCAAGCTGAAGATCCGACTTCCGGCTGTTAGCTCAAATACCGTGCCACCGCCGTTCGGGCCATCGGCGCTAGTCGTGCCATAAAGATTACCCGACCCGTCCCGGATGACGCCACCGCGCGGAGAGTCCCCGCTTGCGCCCGCAAACTCGTAGAGTGAGGTCTCTGTCCAGCGGCCGCCTGAGGGCGTCAATTGGAACACCGTACCGTAAAGGTCGGTGCCTCCGAAGAAAGTGCTGCCGAGAAGATTGCCAGCGCTGTCGAATATCACCCCACCATACGGCTCCGCACCGTCCGAGCCTCCGCTGAAAGCGTAGAGGACGCTCTCCGTCCAGCTTCCGTGCACAGGCCTTAACTCGTAGACCACGCCGCAGCCGACGGTCTCCGGCAAAAATAAACATTGAGATGTACTACCGCCCTGTTGCGTCGTGCCGTAAATGTCACCCGCTTGATCGAACACGAGGTCACCGAAGCCCGGCTGGCTTCCATCGGTGCCCCCCATGAATTGATAAAGCACTGTCACGTTCCAGCCGCAGAGTGCGGTCTTGCAAGATGTCGCCGAAGGTCTCAGGTTGAAAACCGTGCCGCAGCCAGCAATACAGTTTCCGTTGGTTACTCCTCCGTAGACAACCGTGCCATAGAGACTCCCATCCGGACCAAAGATCACTCTGGCTTCGGGGCCTGCGCCATCGCTACCTCCCTGGAAGTTATAGAGGGGGGTTAAGATCCAATCAACCCCTGTGTGGGTTAGTTTGAAGACCGCGCCAGCCTGGCTACCTCCGTTCACGAAACCTCCGGAGGTGGTGCCGTACAGATTTCCTCCCCGGTCAATGGTCACTCCAGCCTGCGGGACTCCCCCGTCCTGGCCGCCAGTGAAGTTGTAAAGCACTTTGTAGGTTTGGGCATGCACCGACTGAATTGGCATGGCGGCCATGGCAAACAGGAATAGTGTGGAGAGAACAAAGCGAAGACACGTGGGCCATTGCATGAGAGGACTCCTTTTTTCAGGAAAGGTGTTAGCGGGCCGGGGAGCGGGTTGATTGGTGCCGTGGACGGATTGTGCTCCCGTGGCGGGGCGCTGTCAATCCATTACCAAGTGGCTGTTCGTAGCAAGTGAAAATGTCCGCTTTTCGTAGCACGTGAAATGTCCGGTTTTGGTTTTGGGTTGACTCATAAACCAGTCGCCGTCGCGGCGGTGGGAAAGTGGAAATCCCGCGCCTTGGGCGGGATTTCCAAGCGCGGTGGAAAAGTCGTTTTTCTGACTTTTCCACGGCGCGTCTTTTCCACCGCGTGGTCCGCGTTTCCCGTTGAGTGGATGGCGACCCCCTGGGCGCTGTAACGTCCCAGCCGATGCGGCCCGTGGGTCAGGCTGAGGCTGCCGTCCAGGTGCTGGTGAACCATGACGTTGCAACCGGCCAGCGTCCCTCTCCAGGGCACCGGTTCAATCTGCAGCTGCAGGTTCTGAAAGCTGACGGTATTGTCCCGGTTCACCGTGCGCTCAAACTGCAGCGAAAAGATCAGGTCCAGATTTTTGTGCGGACACGGCAGAAACGCGCTGCCCGGTTGCGCCGGCGGCACCTGAAAGCGACCATTGAATTCGGCGATGTAGTGGTCCCGTAGAAACTGGTTGGCTTCTGCCACGGTTTGGATCCCGTGCAGCCGCAACTCCTGTGGCAGTCGTCCTTGCCAGGTGCCGAAGCTACGCTCGCTGCGGCCCCGCGCCTGCGGCGAGTAGGCCGGGATCATCTGTACTCCCAGCTCGCGCAGCGCACGTCCCACCTGCGTCACCCGGTGCGGATCGACCTTGCCGCCCCCCTTGGGCGTGAGCCAGAAATGGCTGCCACGGTCGCTGTACAGAGCGCAGAACAGACCTTTACGCTCGACCACCTCTCGCAGCCCGGCCAGCACCGTCGCCGTCGACTCCTCCTCCACCAACTGGGCATAGTAGATCTCGCTACTGGCGTCATCCAGAATGACGATCAGGTCATACCAGCGCTCGTCCTGGAACCAGCGGTGATGACTGCCGTCGATGTGCAGCAGCATGCCGGGCAGCGGCCGCCGTTGCCGCCGCTTGCGATGCACCCCGCGTTTGCGTCCGCGCGCTACCAGTCCGGCTGCTTGCAGCGTTTGTTTCACCCAGCTGTAGCTCAGGTGAATCCCCTGCTGCTGGCTTAGCTTCTCGTGGAAATGTCGCACGTTCAGATCGAAGTACCGGTCGCGGTACAGTCCCAGCACCTGCTCCACCGTAGCCAGAGCAACTCGCTTGGGAGAAGGACGCCCCCGGCGCCGATCGAACAACCCGTCATAGCCGAACTCTTCCAGTCGCTCCCGCCAGCGCCGCATCGACCGATCGCTGATGCCGATAATCTCCGCTGCCTGCCACCAGGTAATCTTCTTGGCGATCGCTCGCAAAATCACTTCCTGTATTTTCATCGCCCGCTCCATCGCGGCCTTCGAGTAAGCAACCATGCTTCGCATGGTCGCCTACTCTCGCCGCCCGCAAAGCGGACAGATCATGTGCTAACTCAACCGGACATATCATGTGCTACCGACATCCATTACCAAGTGGCTAGGAGCCACCAGTATTTGCGCCACGACGAACCAACCATGCTCGCGGGCACCCGCTGCGGCGAGATGGCTCCGTACCGTATTGGTTCATGGCGCTGGCCTACTGCACGCAGCTGGCGTTTGTGGCCGCGATCGCGTTCTCGGGTAGGATGCTTGTGCGCTTTATCCGCCGGACGGCAAGCTGAGAACACGCCCTCACCGCCCCCGTCGTTTGTCGCTTTGCGGATTACTGTTGAGAAATCGCCATCTCGCACGTAATCCGCTCTCATCAGGATTGGCTACAACATGGCGTCATATCAACAACTATCTCTGGCTAATGCTACTGGATGGTCGGCGACTCTGAAATCACGATTGAGCGCCATCGTCGGGTAGTGATCAATTTGAGCGTGCCAATTGCATCCTTTATATAGAGATCGTCCTGCTTAACGATCTTCGTTCTGCTCTCACCTAGCTCCCTACCCTAGCGCCCCCAACAAAACAACACCTTGAGCTCACCTACCCCCGGCGCAAGCTGGGTGTGCGCCATTGGTCCCGTTTTAGCTTTCAAGTCAACACGACTTGGGCGGATTGCCCGGAGAGGATAACTGCGATGTTTGGACGAATGATGATTGAACCCCTTGTGCAGGTTGACCCTGGAGCCGATCTGCAATCAGCGATGGCCGCACTTGTGAAGGTCACCGAAACGGTCGAAATCGTTCGCTGGATCGAGTTTCCGGCGTCGGTTCTGCTGTTCTTGCTCGTACCCGGAGACCCTGGTTCCGGGGCGGTCTATGTGCTCGACCGCAAGAAAGGAACCTGGTATGCCGTGGACTTCGAGGACGAACAATTCGGCGGGTATAGCGTAAGCCAGCTTGAAACGCTTTTGAAGGAGTGTAACTTCCTCGATCTCATTGAGCGGCCTGGGCTTTGGCGGGCTGGCTTGCAGTGGGTGGTACTGCCCGGAATGGTGCCTGAGGCGGCCGTTTGACAGAAAAAATATTCCGGGTTATCTACCAACACCCACATAAGAATGCCAGGGCGAAGAACAGCACTCGGGCTCGCGGAATTGTCAGAAGGAAGGAGGTGACTGGTCAATGGCAACGATAATCACGGCAAACCGGCAAGTCGTCGAGGATTACCAGAGGCTGTTCGTGAACCGCCGTGCCTACACGATGCAGTCCATGAGGCCGCACCCGGAAACCGGCCGGCATTACTACTTCCGGCCAAGCAAAGAAGCAACAGACGTACCCCTCATGTTGACCGAGGAAACCATTCGCCGGCACTTGGAAGGCAAAATCACGTTGGGGCTATATGCCATCAGCCCGTCCACCCAACGCTGTAAATGGGTCGCCATTGACGCCGACTACAAGAACTCCATGGAGGACCTGCTTAAGCTGCAATACCACCTGACACAGGACGGGGTTGAGCCGGCGCTGGAAATGAGCAAACGAGGCGGTCACCTTTGGATCTTCCTGGCAACACCCCTCCTGGCCAAGGAGTGCCGAATTTACATTCATGATCTTGCTCTGAGGTTGGGAGTGCCGGTAAAGGGCGCAGGTCTAGCGGACGGCATCGAGGTGTTTCCGAAGCACGATGCCATAGGAGCCGGCGAGTTCGGCAACGCGATTCGCGGTCCGCTGGGAATTCACCGAGGCGCCAATCGCCGATTTTGGTTCTACGGTGCCGATTACACGCTGGAGGACCAGATCGCTTACCTTAACCTCCTGCGAAAAGTCACCGAGGAAGAACTGCGGAGGTTCATTGCCGGAAAGGAGCGTCCGTCCGTGGTCGCCGTGACACCGGGAAGGGGCACTTTACCTCAGCGCAGACACGGGAGTGGCGCGTCGGACTTTCGCATTTTGGAACACATAGGGACGGTACGAAAGGTTGGCCGGAATTATATCGGGCGATGCCCCTCATGCGCGGACAGCGGCCACGACCGCGTCGGCGACAACTTGGCTATCTTGATCGCCGACCCGCGGTTTTACAAATGCTGGGCCGGCTGCACCAAGGAGATGATTCGTACTGCTCTCGGCTGCCCGATTCGCGTTCGGAGTTCTGCATAAGAAGAAGGAGGGTTGTTGGCATGAAGCGGAAGCGGATGTTGGACCAAGTGGGGCTAAGGCTCTCTCCCCAGGCATTGCGAGTGTTGAAAGAACGGGGGATCTTTGCCCATTCGCCGGTGAGCCTAGAACATCAGCACTTGACGAAGCGCTATGTGGTGCGTGGGTTAGAGTCCGGTGGGGCGGTCGGGGACCTGGGGCGATACGTCACCTTTGCACGAGAAGATGGCCAGGCAATCGAGTGTCTGCATCCGGTAGAGGCAATCGGAGTGAACGGTCTCCATGCGATCGTTGTGGCGCCGGTGCTGATGAGAATCGAGATGCTGCGCAAGGGACGAACCTACGAACTGTTGATTACCCGGCATTGGCCGGGGAAGGTAAGCGACGGCAAGCGGCCTCCGCTGGAGACGACGGCCCTGTTTCGTGGCATTCACGGGCGTTTGGAGTTGGATCTGTCAGGAAAAGACAAAAATCAAGCCGGTACTGTAATGCCGATGTTTTACTCGCTGGCCGGCGAAGAAGTCACAATCCCAAAACGGTTTCACGAGGCAATTCGTGCCATTACCAAAGCGGTGAACTGCATTGGCTGTTCGCATTGTCATTTTTCCAAACAGTCTGAGAGAGACGAAATACGCGCTGCGAGCGGCGTGCCCGCAAGTCAAAACAGCGAGGCAAACGTGCTCGCAGCTGAGGGTGGCGTGAAAGGAGTAGAGGGGATATGCATGCAAGGCTGAAGAGCTACGCTCTGGTTATCTGCCTGTTTGTTTTTCTGTTTGTGAGCATTGGAAACGGTCTGCACCTGACGCCGGGCGCGGCATTCATCGGTGCTCTGTCCGGCACGCCGCTTGTAATCCTCGCTTTCAATCGCTGGTGCGACGCCCGATGTCGGAGAGAGGAGACGCGCAGAGAGGAACCCGCCTCCGAGATCATACCACTGCGCGAGCGACCATGAGATTTCTGCTGCGCCTGCTGCTACTGCTCGTTCTGAGCCTCTACCTATTTAGGCACTATGGGTTCTTCCTGCGCGAGAACCTGTGGCATATGCATTCGGCCGAGAGCGGAGAACCCCCGAACCGTCTTCCTGGCATAACCAAAGATCATCCCCAAGCCGGATCGGCACAAGCTGCCCTGCCGCCCGGAGTGTTGCCGCGCCACGACCTGACGCCAGGAGCAACGGATCCGCGCGTTACTCAAGGCAAGATCAGAAATACCATCTGTCGGCGAGGCTACACGGCGACCGTTAGACCGCCCTTCGTGTACACCAACGCGATGAAACACCAGCTCATGCGGGTTTACGGGGTTAGGGGCAGCATTCACGATTACGAACTTGATCACCTTATACCCCTGGAACTGGGCGGTTGTCCGAACTGCGAGACCAATCTCTGGCCGCAATCTCGAAACGTATTCCCCGGGGCGAGTGAGAAGGACGAGGTCGAAGACTACCTGCACCATCAAGTCTGTCGCTCAGGGCCTTCGGCCCGCGAAAACTCATGAAAGTCTCTTAGGGCGTGTTGTCAATAGGTTGCGCGGGGGTGGAGAGGTGACTTTCGACCCTGTTCTGGTGCACTGCCGCTAACTCAGGCGCAACGAGAAATCGCCTCCAATTGGTATGCGGTGTACAAAACAATTCACGGGCCAAGGCAGCGGCGGCAAGGGCAGCAATAGCGAGGTTGTGTATGTCAGCGGTAAAGCAAGTCATTGCGATCAATGAAAACGGAGCCATGCGAGTGGAGGATACGCGAGCCGGATCGGTGCCCGTGCCCGCAGAAATCGGGGGAGCAAGCTCGGAGCGCATGCGCGCGTTGCGCCGGCACTTGCCAGATGAACGGCGAGCAATCACTCATCACTTTTCCATCGCGGGCCAGGAGGGATATCTCACCGTTGGCGTGTACGATGACGGGTCACCGGGAGAGATCTTCGTCAGGATGGCGAAGGAGGGTTCGACGATCTCCGGGCTCATGGATTCGATTGCGACCGTCGTTTCACTTGCCTTGCAGCATGGGGTGCCGCTCGACGTGCTCTGTGCCAAATTCAGTCACACGCGCTTTGAGCCCAGCGGCTGGTCAGGGAACCCAAAGATCGGCTATGCCACGTCACTGATGGATTATCTCTTCCGTTGGATGGAGCTCAAGTTTCTCACAAAGGAGCAGGGAGAACTATTCGAGTCCCGTCCAGTGTCCAGGCATACCGCGCCGCCCGAGCATGATAAAGGAGCGGCGGAAGCCCTCAGTGAATTCGTGCAATTCGGAGATGCGCCTGCATGCAACATCTGCGGTTCGCTGATGGTACGGAGCGGTACGTGTTACCGCTGCATGACGTGTGGAAGTACGAGTGGGTGTTCGTAGCGGGCCCTCCCGTCAACAGCATGTTCTTCTTCTTCGTCGTTGAGGAGCACCGGGATACAAACGGCGCTCAAATTACGCATGGTTCGCTACGCAAGATGCGTAATGCAAGTAGAGTCCTCGAGTCCATTTGAGATGCTGGAATATGTAGGCGTCTACGTAACTAGCCACCCGCGACCTGGTCGATCTGTCGGTACAGCCTTGGTCTGTAGAAAAGCCAGATGAGTGCAAGACGGGCAAGTTGCGACGCGGTCGCGTAAAATTCGACTCGCCTGCCGAAAAGGAAGGATAATGACGGCATAGGGGTGCCAGGATATGACGATCCAGATCGAACTTAACCCGGAAATGATGGAGCGGCTTGCTGCGGAAGCTGAAGCAGAAGGCATTCCGTTGGAAGAGTATGCGGAGCGCCTCTTGCGGGAGGCCATTGCCACCCACGCCGAGCCGCAGGGGCAGCTTTCCGTTGCAGAACTGCACGCCATGCTGAACGGGATCGCGGAGGGCTCGGAGAAGTTGCCGAAGGTGCCCACTGCGGCATTCACCCGTGAAAGCTTTTACGAGGACCGCCGCTGAAAATGGCCGGCACGCGCTACTTGATTGACAGCAATATCCTCATCCGTTGGGTACAACCCAGTGATCCTGATTATCCAATCGTTGAGTCTGCTCTTGAGGTGCTAGCCAAGCAAAGAGCAGTCCTCTGCTACACCTCGCAAAACGTTGCGGAGTTCTGGAATGCCTGTACTCGACCAGCGGACCGCAATGGATATGGACTATCCCCGCAGGAGGCTGACCAGCGCGCACGGTTGTTCGAGTCGCGGCTTCGGCTGCTCGCGGACAACCTGGCAGTTCATCAAGAGTGGCGTCGGTTAATCGTGACGCACAATGTATCAGGGGTTCGGGTGCACGATGCGCGTCTCGTCGCCGCAATGCGGGTGCACGGTGTGAAGCGCATCCTAACCTTCAACGAAAAGGACTTCGCTCGCTTCGTTGAGATCGAAGCCCTCCACCCTGCGGCTATTTCTGCCGGACGTCCGTAACGTATTTCAAAGAACACTCTGGCGTTCTCTTCCCACAATACCCCGGCTAAGTTCGACGGTTTCTTGAGAACTGAACTGAACTGACGCGCGGTGCCACGGCTGTCTGATGACGACTGCTGCCGAGCTACATCTGAAACACCCAAGCGCGTAACTGGCATTCCCCTACACAACTTAGTCCAGCGAGAACCTCACGCAACTTGAAGGAGGGCTTTCCATGCCTATTGAAGACACCCCGACATCAGCCTCGGCCATGGATGTTACGAAGCTTCTGGCAGAGCTTGAGATCCCGTTTCCACCAGACCAGGTCCGGTGGCGGGTTACCAACACCACAAACGACAAGAAGCGCGGTCAAATCGTACCCTACGCCGATCCCCGCGCTTACACCGACCGGCTGAATGCGCTCTTCTCTCCGCAAGGCTGGACGCGGGAGTACAAGATCGAAACGATGAATAACATCACCCGGATGAAGAGGGGCGAGACCATCATCTCGGGCAAGGTGCTAGTCACCTGTACCGTCACCATTATCGGTCTGTGGTCCCATTCCGGAACCGGTGAAGAGTGGGCCGACGATGACAACGGCATGACTTCAGCTGACGCGCAAGCCTTCAAACGGGCGTGTTCGTGCTTCGGTCTGGGCCGGTACTTCTACGATTTTCCGGCAATCTGGGTCGATCTGGACCAGAACCGCCAGCCGGCGAGAGCACCCATGTTGTCCGCTTGGGCTCTTCCGGAGAATTGGCGGAAAGGAATGCGGCCTTCGGGCAGGAATGGCAACGGCAGCGCCGCTGGATCCTCCAACGGCGTAAATGGACGAGGCCAAGACAACGGGAGCAACTCGCCTAAGGCTTCCGGCAATGGCCACACGCCCGCGGGAAGCGCCAACGGGAATGCCAGTAAAACTAATGGCGACGACCTCGATGCGCGCATTCTGTGCATGGAAAAGAGAGTTGGCACAGCTTTGTACCGCAACATCCTGCGCGAGTATGGGCGCGTAAATCAGCCAAAATTGATCCGCGATGCCGCTGTCAAAAGGAGGGTTCTGCAGATGTTGGAATCGGCAACGCGCGGGTTTGACCGGCTAGACGACGTCACTAAACGGCTCGACCCGAACACGGTTACGGCGCTGTTGGCGAAGCTACAAGCTCCGCCGCTCGACGAGATCGCGGACCTTAACACGCTACAACACGTTGTCGTTGGACTTGAAGAACTCGCTGGCCCCAATCAACACCACGCAGCGTAACGATTGCCGCTTACGACAGTATGTCCATGGGAAGGAGCATTCAATGGAAGACACACAAGCTAATCAGGAAGGGTCACTCGATCCAATACAAATTCAGGCGAAAGCTGCGATTCTAGCGGAATGCGAGAAGTTAGCAGCCGCCGGAGTCAGGTTTGTAGCCGTCCATTTTGACGGCTCCGGGGACTCGGGTGCCACAGAAGAGGTCCAATGCTACGCCCCCGATGAATACATCTACGACGACAGCCAGCCGATCCAGCGCGATGTCTCGCATCTGCAGGAGCATTTTGAGGCGCTGGTTCCCCTCGGCTACGAAAATGACTGCGGTGGTTTCGGGGACGTGGTACTTGACGTGGAGGCGCGGAGGATCTCGGTCGAGCGAAACGACAGGTTTGAGGATTATTCAACCACCACATACGAGGTCTAATGACCATGGCTCATCCAATCAAGCACGCGGAGAGCAGCGCCAGGAAGTTCGGTGGCAAGGCCGAAGACTACCTTGCGATTCACAACTGGTTTGATGAATCGAAAGCATTCCTCTCCGACTTTCGTCACCGAGCGCTTCGGCATCACGCTGAGGGAATCTTCCTGTGCGAAAAGGTGTTTGGCACGGCCATCACAAATAGCGATGGAAATCCAGTTCCGGTGCGCTATGTGGGAGAACAGCACGTGAAGGAAGATTTGGGTCGCATTCCCACGGCACAAGACTGGCTCATGCAGATCAAACCGCAACGCTGGATGTATGGCCAACGTTTAGATGAGGAACTGTGTAACCCTGAATAAGACTGGCAGCCGCTGGGAGGCATGGTCTGCTCCAAGGGGGACAGAGCCGCCGGCGCGTTGCATAGAATCCTCAATCTAAGCTCGGGAGACGTCGTTCACCACTACATGCCCGGTGCCAACCAGATGAGAGGGCTTGGTCATGAGCGGAACAAGCAGACGCTGAATATCCGGTTCGAGCGCTTCCCGCGCAGCGTGGGCGGTCGACTCCGACTCCCACAGGGTAACGATCAACATGTGCCCTCCTCCCAAATCCACGACGATATTTCCGCGATAGCCAGGCTGGGCAGCATGGATCGACTGAAACTCCTTCATCTCCTTGTCCGCTCGTGACAATTTCCCGGAATCATAGAAATTCTCCCGGACCACCGAATACATAACAGTCCCCCTTTCTCTCTCAACAAAGGATGCGGCCGCACACCTGAAAGATGGCGTTAAGGAACACTGCGGCCCGAACCTTTTTACAAGAAATCACAGCACACAGTGGAAAAAAATGAGAAACGCTGCCCGCATCAAACTCGGTTACTATCCGTTGCCGGTCGAAGAGGCCCGCAATATTCGGTCGCTGCTAGTGCCCTCAGCGCCCTACTCGGCGATTGATCCGTGCGTTGGCGATGGCACCGCTCTGGTCGAGATCACTTGGAACACGGGCGCTCATCTAGCCGGCATCGAACTCGATGCGGACCGAGCGGCCGCGTCCACCCGGAATGGCATCGCCACAGTCCACGGCAGCGCGTTTGAGTGCCGGGTATTGGCAGAAACCTGCTCGCTTCTGTACCTGAATCCACCATACGACAGCGAAGTTGGACCGCACAGTAATAAGAGAATGGAACTGGTGTTCCTGGAACACTGCTATCGCTGGGTGAGCGGCGAGGGCGTGCTGGTGTTCGTGGTGCCAGCTCCCGCAGTCGGGACTTGCGCCCGCCTGCTGGCCAGCCAGTTTGATCGGCTTTCCGTTTTGCGACTCGAACATCCGGAGTCCGTCCGCTTCAATCAGGTCGTGGTATTTGGCAGACGAAAGAAGGCACATCTGCGGGGCGAGCCTAAGGGAGCCGATGATCTGCTTAGGATCGCGTACAAGCCACATCTGCTTCCAGTTCTTAACCAAGAGGCTGTGGAGTGCTACGCCATTCCACCATCATCGCCCGCGATGATCACTTACACGGGATTGCCACTGGATCTGATTGAGGATGCGGTCCAGCGCTCTGTCGCAATGCAAAACGCTCGCGGGATTTTAGTCCGCAAGCAGCAGAAAATGAGTGGCCGGCCGGTGACGCCGCTGCATAAAGGCCACGTTGGACTGCTTGCCTGCAGCGGCATGTTGAATGGCTTCTTTGGGGAAGGCGAAACGCGGCACATCGCGCACTGGCGATCAGTCAAGCATGTCGATGAGTTCAATGAGGAAGGCGAAACGGAGGGGGAGACCATCATTCGCAGACGCGAACGGTTCAGCCACGAGCTGACCCTCGCCTATGAAAACGGCCAGATCGTCGAACTGAAGGAAACCAAGGAGGCCAAGTCTGGAGATGAAGAACGCCCATGAACGTTTTGGCAAACTCGCCTATCAGCGCCGCACGGAAAAGACGGCCACTAACATTCGCGTTTTCCTGGATGCGTTTGTGGGAGAAGAGCGAGGCAGAGCCCATTTGGTTTCGGTAGTTGGTGGCGACGTGGAGATCGGCGCCTTGGCTGCAGCCTTCGCGAATGGAGACCCATTCACGGTGATAGACCCTTCCGGAGCAGAGAGTATCGTCTCGCTGGGCGAAAAACCGCTGTGCTTCCGGGGATCGATCATGGTTCCCGGACGTAAGCGGCCGCTGAGGCATCTTGTGAGTTGCTCTCAGGAATTGGCGGAAACCACCTCGGACGGGAAACTGCTCCTGATAAGCGACGACAATTCATTCATCTGGTCGTCGCTGGTGAGTCACTATGGCCTGCCCGCCACGGCGGAATGGGGCTCGTGGATGATTTCGCAATTGCAACAGCAGAAGCGCATACAGACTCTCCCCGGGTTTGGATACGTAGGTGTCGCGATCAAAGCCACGCGAAAGCAGCTGCTGGCGCTGCTCGCAAGAGGTCTGCGGAATCGGCAGCTCCGTTTTCCAGCCCAGAACGGCCCAGTCGAATGGCCTGGCATCCAGCTCGTCAAGAAGACTGCCTGATTCCCGCATCAACAAGTGTCTTCGCCGACTGTCGCGGAGAACCGACCATTAGCGGATGTGCTGCACACTCATACTTTGAATAATTCCGGGAGGACCTGACCCATGGCGTTACTACATACAGGCGACCGCATTTGTGCGTCGTGCGGAGGCATGAACGGCGGTCACCAGCCGACATGCATTGGCGACGAATCTGTCGAAGTAATCAGCGTTTACACCCGCCAGCAGGCAATCGAGGACGGCATCCTGGTCGATTGCGAGCAAGCGCCAATGGGCGAGATGCGTACCCAGCTTCTGAAGTGGCCGCTGGCGATGACCGCTACCGCATTTCATCGCTACGTGTGGCCCAATGACGAGGAGGCAAACTTGCCTCCAGGCCAGAGTTTGGAAGGCCGCTTCTGGGATGTGATTTGGATGTTCCATGCCGCCGTCAAAGGGAAAGTCCCGGCCCGACGCATTGACCCGTGCAACCTGCTGTTCGACTTCTACTGCATCGTTGCGGATCCTTCAGTGTGGTCGAACGAGAAGATCGACGCGTCCGCCAGGGGTGGGCCAGAGGGGATGCGGCTGGTAACGCTGACAGCGGTCTCCGGGCCAGGTGATGGCGGCGAGCCCGTGATGACGTTCATGTTGCCGGGGGAAGATTGCACTCGCGTCTGGGGAGATGTAGAGGACGAATCAGCAAATTTGACAATAAACAACCTCCCAAAGCACGTGTGGCCCGACGTTCATTGATGTGCATAAAACCTTACATCATGTACATCGCTGATATACTGACAGTGGTGAGGAGACGATCCCATGGCCACAGCCACTAAGCGAACCCACAAGCACTTCCAGCTCGACTCAGCCAAGATCAAGCGCGCCCAAAGAGCGTTGCACGCAAAGACCGAGACCGAGGCCATCGAGCGGGCTCTGGACTTCGCGATTGCGGAACACGAAAAGAATCGCTTGGCTGTCGAAGCCACGGAGCGCTTCATCAAGAGTGGCATCGAGATTAGAGATGTGTACGGAACACTGGGTGGCTAGATGCAGCCCGCACTTTTCGACACTTCTATCTATATATCTGCGTCGGGGAAACGGTGCAGCCCTCGCTCTGAGGCGGGTGGCTTCCGACGCACCGCTGTGGGTGAGTTCGGTAGTGCTCGAAGAACTCTATGCAGGCGCTGGCGACCGTGAACGGCGTGTCGTGGAGCGACTAGAGCGGGACTTTGACCGAGCGAAGCGAATTTTGGTGCCGAACCTTAGCGACTGGACGCAAGCCGGTAAAGTGTTGGCTGGCTTGGCGGCTAAATATGATTATGAGCAAATCGGACAGGGACGGCTGACCAACGATGCCCTGATTGCAATGAGTGCAGGGCGGTTGGGCATCTGCGTCATCACGGCCAATGAACGAGACTACCGCCGACTCGCCGAATTCCGCGCATTTCAGTGGCAGGTAGCTGCAATTTAGCAATTTAGCCAGCATCTTCCAGATTTGGCTGCCGAATCTTCACTAGCGCGGCATTCGCCGGAAAGATTCCAGATGCCATGGCCCATCAGGCGTCGATGTTTCCCGGCGCAGGATATAGAGATTGCCGTCGTCCGCGCGTACTTTGTAAAAGGCATCCTGTGGGCCGTACCACTGGTCAAGTACCTCCTCGACCATGTACGGGCAATCCTCAAGCCGAAATCGAACCGGCCTTTCGTCCGCCGTCCGCCCAGAGTAGCAGTCCACTTCCAACTTCATCACCTCCATTCTGACGCATAGGCGTTACGTGCGCCACGAGCGCTTTCACACCTCCGGAGAAATCCATGCAGAGCTTAGACACGATTCACGACTATTTGAGGTCTCACTCCGAAGAAATCGGAGCGCGAATTCTCTCGTCTTATCCAGCCCTGCACGGTGCCGACGAAACTCCGTCTCCGCTGATTTCGCGGATGGTACGTGTTCCATATCCAGCTCAAACCCTGGCAATCATGGGCGTGAGCAAGCGGTGGCAGTTGGCTCGCAACGCCAATGTCGTCGCCGAATGTGGTGCGGGCAAGACCCTAATCGCACTGGGGAGCATGCTGGTGCATAGCGCCGGAAGACCGTTTTCGGGCTTGGTCATGGCGCCACCGCACCTGGTCGAGAAATGGGCGCGGGAAACATTCTTAACTCTGCCTCAGGTCCGAGTGTTTCTGATCGACGACATGAGGAACGGTGGCGATCCGAAAGATCCGCATGGGATCAACGAGGTCCGGCTGCGCCGCGGTGAAATCGTGCGTGAGGGACTCCACACATCGTTGGCCGAGTTGCGGCGTCTGGGACGTAAAGGCTGGCGCAAGCTTTGTCCCGGAACCACGATCTTCTGCATTGGCAGGGAGAAAGCCAAGCTCTCCTACTTCTGGAAGCACTGCTACGGCAAGAGCCGTTCCGGAAGATACCTCGGGTCGCTTACGAATCCGGACACGGGTTGTCCGGTCGAGACGGATGGAGTGCGACTGAGCGCGCTCGACTTCGAGAAGAAACGCCTGCACGAGATCGTCGACGGCTCTAAAGCAGGGACGACGAAATACTGTGCGCTCTGGCAAGCCGACAACAGCAAGATTGCGCGCGTGGCGCCGGCGGAATACATGGGCCGGTACATGCCGGAGTGGTTTGATTACGCGATCGCGGATGAAATCCACCAACTGGCCGGCGACACCGCCCAAGGGAATGCACTTGGAGTGCTGAACAAAACGGCACGGCGCTTCCTGGGACTAACGGGAACCCTGCTTTCCGGCTATGCGGATGATCTGTTCAACACGCTGTTCCGTACCGATGCCAAGCGCATGACTGAGGACGGCTACGAATGGGGCTCCGCTGGGCGGGAAAGGTTCACCCGCGATTTCGGCGTGATTGAGACCATCGAACGCATTACGGTCGAGGACAATGCCTGCTCCAGGAAAACCAAGAAGACGGTCACGATCAAGCGCAAACCCGGCGCCTCACCACTACTCTTCGGCAAGTATCTAATGGACCACTGCGCGTTCATTGGCCTGGAGGACATCTCAGATGGTTTACCAAGCTACCGGGAGGAAGTCGTACCGGTGGCGATGGAAGATCCTCTGAAGACTGCCTACGAGGAGCTCGAAGAGGAAATCACCGCCTGCCTGAAGGAGCACCGCGGGAACAGCAGCGTGGCGAGCACCATGCTGAATGCGCTTCTGGCCTGGCCGGACCATCCGTATGGTTTTGGCACTCTGTACGGCTCTGAATTCGACCCAGAAACCAAATGTCGCGAAAGCTTCGTGATCGCTGAGACGGTGGATCTGGACAAAAACGAAACCTACGCCAAAGAGCGGGCACTGATCGCAGAAGTAAAAGCCCAGCTCACACGTGGCCGCAAGTGCCAGGTCTTTGCGGTCTACACCAACAAGCACGACGTAATCGAAAGACTGGAACAGCTATTTCGAAGCGAGGGAATAAGGGCCTCGATCCTTCGGGCTAGCGTTCCCACTCACCGGCGGGAAGCCTGGTACTGCGAGCAACTGCGCCGTGGAATCGATGTTGCAATCTGCCATCCCAAGATCGTTGAGACCGGGCTGGATCTCCTGGACTTTCCGACGATCCTGTTTCATGAGACGGGTTATTCACTACACACGTTACGGCAGTCCAGCCGTCGTTCATGGCGCATCGGACAGAGACGGCCAGTGGAGGTGAAGTTCTTCACCTATAGCGGAACCATGCAGGAGGTCTGTCTTCGCTTGATGGGAAAGAAACTCCTCGTAGCATTGGCCATGGAGGGGAAGTTTACTTCCGAAGGTTTACAAGCGATCGACGGAGATGACGACATGCTCACAGCAATGGCACGTGAACTGGTCGAAAACAAGGGGATTGGGGAGTCTGCAGATTCGGTATGGCGCGCGCTTGGCCAATTGCGGCCCTCGACGTCGGCGCCCCAGGCAGAAGAGCCGGTGGATACCCCAATGGAAAGTGATGATATTGGGGTGCCGGAGTCGCTAACGTTGACGTTTGAACGGGTTCCCACGTCCGCGCTCGTGAAAGCCCGTGACTTGCCACGGCGTTCATCGATCCGATCCTCCGAAAGCGGGCAACTGTCACTGTTCTGAGGAGGGATGCTATTTACGGGAGAACAACCAAAGAAAATGGATATTTCGATTCAAGATTGCCGCGCGGTGCCGACTGTCTTCGCACCCAAGCTCACCGGATAACGTTCGATGTTTTCGCGAAGCGAGGACAGGTGCGGCATGGCCACGCCCAGGCTTTCTCCCGTGTTGAGCACATCGAAGTAATAGCGTTTCATTTCATCCGGGCTGTGGGCGAAGTGGCTCCCCCTGAGAAGGCGTCGACCTTTTTCGGTGAACCGAATGGCATAAATAACGGCGAGGCCGGCGAGCCAGACAGGTGTATTCAAAATACTTCTCGTGTCGGGATAACGCTTCGGGTCAACGCCACGGGCTGCTACGACATCCAACGCCTCCCGAATCGCCAATGTCCCCAGCCTCAAGGTCGCGAAACTCTGGGTCGCTTCTGCGATCCCGCCGGCCCAAAGGCAGAGTCCAATGCCGCCGGCATTGATAGCATGGTGCACCCAGAGCCACTCGATGATATTGGGTTTAATGTCTAAGGTGAATCCAGCCCGTTGGAACAATTCCGTCACCGCGTTGAACTTCTCCGGATCGCAGCCCTCCAACATTCCGAAGCGCACCGAGGGATTCACGGTCGCGATGAGGACACCGGAATCATCGGGCCCACCGCTAGCAGCGGCATAACCCCAAAGCATGGAAGACCGCGGCAGCAGGCGGTCAATCTCGGCAGGTCCATCCCAATTAGCCGTGAATAATAAGAATGTGGCATTAGATGCACCTGGCAGATATTGCTGAATGGCCTGAGCCGCCTGGTAGTGCTTGGTGGCGACAATCACAAGGTCAAAGCCGTCCGAAGAGCTGATCTGCGCAACTGTTTTGGGAGCATAGCTCACTCGCGTGTGTTTCGAGTACCCAGGCCGCAAGTCTAGGAGGTCCAAGGTTTCGGTGTCAGGAAGCCCTTCCTTGCGCACAACATGGGTGACGTCGATGCCTGCCTTGGACAAGGCCCAGCCGTAGATTGTCCCCACTACACCCCTGCCGATGATAAGGACTCTCATCATATTCTCCTTTGGTCATTCGACCGGTTGGTTCGGGGCCAGTCGATCCGCCAACGCTCGCCAGGCGCTCGCACCCAGAACAGGCGTTTCACTGGAGTGCCCCGAGCGTGGTGGTAGAGCGCAGCAGTACGCTCGTAAAAGCCGCGTGTGTGCCACGACTCGCGCAACCCGAAGCGTTGGCAGTCGAGGTGATGGCAAAACTCGTGGCAAAGGGTGCTGAGGAACGTGCCGAAGGAGGTGACTTGCTTCCGGATGGCGGTCCGCATCCAGAGACGGATGAGTAGGGTTTCGGGATGGTAGTCCCCGAACAATTCAATAGCCGAACCGCCTTCGCGGACTCGAAGCGGGCGAGCTGCAAGTACTCGGATCCCGGGCTGCCGAACCTGGTAGAAATCAGATGCAACCGAAAGAAACTCCGCACATGCCTGGCGAACGGACGAGGTAGTGCCGCCTTGCATGGCGGAAGCGATAGACTCTGCCGACGCTTGCAACCGGTCGTCCTTGGGGACTTCCAACGCTGTGAGCCGGTCACTCTCAAGAAACCTTGCCCGTGACGCTGCTGTGCTCGGCGGTCGGTCAGTTAGCATCCTTGGAAATTGTCGACCCAGCCTGTTGAGGTGCCAAGCTGGGTTTACAGCTCCTTTATCCAGTCGCCTGTTTTCATGACGCGGCTAAATCGCATCTGCTGGGTGACCAAGATCGCCCGATGTAACTCCTCGTCGGAGACTTCTCCCGCTGCATTCTTGATAGCCAGCGTGCCGGTTGCGTCGGAAAGAAATTCCACTCCGAACCCGAGGTGCATTGCCTGGCGTGCCGTCGTGTCGCAGCACATCTGGGTCATGTAGCCGGCAATGACAACCGTCTCTACGCCGCGCTCGCGCAACCATGCCTCGAGTTCTGTGCCGGTAAAGCTGCCGGGCAGAGATTTGTGGATGAGTACATCACGCGGTCGCGCCGCCACCTCCGGATGCAGTTCCCATTCCTTGCTGCCTTTGCGGAAGACGGCGGCGTCAGGCTGTGGTGACGCGTGCTGAATCGCGACCACCGGCATCCCATGGTCGCGCGCCGCATCCATGGCACTCAGCACCTTGGCCAGACTTCCGGCTGGATATGTAATGGGCAGCTTGCCTGTGAAGTACTCATTCTGGACGTCAATAACTAAGAGTGCGCGTTTAGGGTTCTCAGCCATAAAGCTCATTCTAGGACGGCATGGTAATTGGGAGCTAATCGGATTGGGGCGGTTCCTTCAATTTGATCGTCGCAAAGCGTAAATGACCCAGGGCGCGATGCGCGTCTCGCTCACCCAGGGGTATGGCTCATCACCTTTCGCCAAGGGGTTGCGCATTTCCACTATTTCAAGCCCGGCGCGGCAATAAACTTCGAGGTAAGACTCGTGGGGCCAGAGAATGTCCACGGCAGGCGACCGATCCTCGAAATCCGTCGTAATGATTTTCACGGGATCACCCGGCTTGGCGTTGCGGTTCTCGGGGAAGGCTTTCGTCGAAAACGAGGCCCACTCGTTGCAGTAAATCTCCGGCGCGGAAACGATGTTCACGATGACACCGTCCGGTTTGAGCAGCGCGCACAGGTCGCGAAACAGACGCACCTTCGTGTCCATGCCGGGAATGTTGTCGAACGTGAATGCCGATTGAATGAGAGAAAAACTCTCGCGCGGCAAGCTGCTCATGTCGTCGCTAGGGATAACTCGGTAGTCACCTCGCGGATCGATCTCGCGAGCCTTCGAAACCATCTCCGGCGAGATATCTACCCCGACCGTCTCAAACCCAAGCCCACGCAGGAACCGTGTGGAGCGTCCCGCCCCACAGCCGAAATCGAGTGCTGAGGTGCCCTTTATGTGGGCACGAAAGATATCCGGCAAGTCGCGGAACGCGAGGTGGTAGGTGTTGGCAAATTCGAGCTTCGAGTAGGCTTCCGCGCGCGTGGAGCTCTGGTAGCAGTTCACGAAGTCCATCAATAATCGCCTTTCCGTGACGTTGCGGCATTCATATCCCTACCCTTTGATGGAGAACAGTCTTGGCTTGAAGTACTTCGCTTTGCCCACACGCCGCATCCAGTCCATTTCCTCTGGAGTCATTGGGCCCTTGTCCAAAGCGTCAAGCGCGACAGTCAGATCGGAGGATGATCTGGGCCCCGTCAGGCAGAGGTCAACCGCCGGGTTCGTCAAATTGAACCGATAACAATCACCCGCCGAGGGAACCTTATCCCCGACGGGAACCTTGTCAGGCTTCATCAGCTCGCCCCAACAGGTAGCCGTGAACGTCACGATTCCCGGTCTGACCTCAGGCGCCGGCAGTTTTGGGAAGATGTCTCGTTCAGCGCCCGGATGCACCGCGTTGTAACGCACATGAAGGATATCGACGTTGCCATTATGGTTAGCGAGGAGGGCAGCATGTGGCCGGTTGTGGGTCGAGACAGCGATGGCGCGTATCAGAGCGCGCTTCCGAAGCCGCAAAGCCTGGTCGAAGATCGCAGGGCTGAAGTCCTTGTTCCAGAGCCCCAGCAGGAGAATGTCAACGTAATCCATGCCGAGGGATTTCAATGCGCGCTCCAGGCTCCACGGAACCATTGCGGCGATACGCGAATAAGACTGGACAACGAGGCGGAACTCATCCCGACGTGATCGCAGGCCACGCAGTCCGGCGCCGAACTTGGCAGTACGCATCGAGCCCCAATACAGGTAATTGACGCCGCGCTCAAACGCCATCTGCACGCAACGCTCGTCGGCACCATAGCTGGATGCCAGACCGAGGCGGCCTACTTTCCAGCCTGTCTTACCCAGCGTTGTCGTCTTCCAGTCCGTCATTCCTTGTTCACCGAGGCCCCAGAACACAGAACCTGCACATCAGGAATTGCTATGGAACAGTTATACGCGAGCCAGTCCCAGCCGGTTTGTGAGGCAACCCTCTGCGTCGCCCGTGATCCCGTCAAAGTGAGGAGCCGACGCAAGTACGTCTTCACCGATCAGATCGATCAGCTGATCCGCGACATATATCTCAGCCATCGAGACGCCAAGACGCGACCCGGCATCCGGCTAGTGGCCAAGAAGGTCGGTATGCCGCATTGGGCGCTGAAGAAGCGTGCCCGCGAACTGGGCCTGGCGCGAACCAAAGAGCTGCTATGGAGCGAGGCAGAGTTACGCATTCTCACGCGATATGCGTGGATGAGCGATGAGCGAATCCGTCTCAAGCTGAAGGCTGCCGGGTATTCACGCACGGTGACCGGAATTCACCTCAAGCTAAAACGAATGAGGTTTAAGCACGACGGTAGTTTCTATTCGGCCAAGGGCTTGGCGCGGGCATTGGGTATTGATTCCCATGCAGTAACGCGCTGGATCAGGAGCGGCCATCTGAAAGCCAAACTGCGCGGTACCGCGAGAACAGAGCAGCAGAATGGGGATATCTATCTCATCCACGAGAAAGACGTTCGGCGCTTCATCCTCGCGCACCCCACCGACATCGACCTGCGCAAGGTAGACCAACTCTGGTTCCTGGATTTGATCACCAACGGTCTAGTTCGCGCCGCTTAAAGCCTTCAAGTAATTGCCCGATTGCACAGACGAAGACGTCTGATGATGTCGGGCGCCGAGCCGCCGGAAGCGGAACAACCCACTCGGGAGAGTGGCAGACGCAATCGTCTGCTGTCTTTCCCGATTTCTTTTTCAGGAGGAAATGCGATGCAAGACATGAACCTAATCGAACAGGAGCAACCAGTCGGGCTGTTAACAACCGCAGTTCCTGCGCCAGCTCCGACCATAACCCTGTGCTCTTACGGCAACAAGCTGACTCGTGAAGAACTGGCTCGGGTGAGGATTTCCAAAAGGCCCGAGAACACGTCGGAAAAGAGCGGGTTGTTCTTCTTGCAGATCGTTTGAATGAAAACCCGGAACAGGCGATGACATTGCTGAAGGCAATTATCCGAAGCGCGGAGTCTGAGGCAACAGGTACGATCGTTATCGTTGCGGACAGAGTAAAGGATCGGGGTGAGGTCTCTCAATTCGAGCGCGCTACGATGTTGCCGCTTCCCTTGAACGAAATTGAAGAGCATCTTTCGGCGAAACCCTCTGGTACAAACGCGAAGCTACTAGCGATGCCTTTCTTCTTGGAAATGCAGCTGCGGGTTGGTGGCGTCGGCTCCCTTCTAATCCGATCTGAAATGTTCACGGAGTTCCTTCGTGTCCACGCTGACATAACCGGCCCAGTTTTGGCACGACTCGCGGTGGCCTGCCCGATATCTTGTACCAGTTGGAGAGTTAGTGTAACGCAGCGGGTTTGGTACTTATCCCGCCGCAGTCGGGGGTGTGGAAAAGTGGGAAGCGTTGTTTGCTTTCCACTTTTCCATGCCCT